>LKMJ01000708.1_pt1 | contig 27000 bp, 22 predicted proteins | sample 643391 | NCBI WGS metagenome assembly LKMJ01 (sample SAMN04112250, study PRJNA286221) | soda lake metagenome | biome: soda lake; feature: Kulunda Steppe; material: water; isolation source: sample PL-Br10 brine of Picturesque Lake | place: Russia: Kulunda steppe | collected 2010-07 | reverse complement strand
GGGCTCGACTGGGACGGTGAGGCGGTCAGCCAGGCCGCGCGCGCGGACCGGCACCGGGAGGTCGCCGAGGCGCTTCTGGCGGCAGGGCAGGCCTACAAGTGCTTCGCCACCAGTGCGGAAATCGAAAGTTCCCGCGAGACGGCCCGCGCCGAGGGGCGTTCGACCCTGTTTCAAAGCCCGTGGCGCGACACAGACCCCGCGATACACCCCGACGCCCCCTTCGCGATCCGCATCAAGGCTCCGCGCGACGGTCAGACGCGCATCGAGGATGCGGTGCAGGGCGCGGTGACATTTCGCAACGATCAGCTCGACGACATGGTGCTGCTGCGCGGCGACGGGACCCCGACCTACATGCTCGCCGTGGTTGTGGATGATCACGACATGGGGATCACGCATGTGATCCGCGGCGACGATCATCTCAACAATGCCGCGCGCCAGCAGCTGGTCTACGAGGCGATGAGCTGGCCGGTGCCGCAATTCGCGCATATTCCGCTGATCCACGGCCCCGACGGCAAGAAACTCTCCAAGCGCCACGGCGCGCTCGGCGTCGAGGAATACCGCGCCATGGGCTACCCGGCCGCGGCGATCCGCAACTACCTCGCGCGGCTTGGCTGGAGCCATGGCGACGCGGAATTCTTCAGCGATGCCGAGGCGCTGGAATGGTTCGATCTGGGCGGGATCAACCGCGCGCCGGCGCGGCTCGATTTCAAGAAGCTCGACAATCTCGCCGGCAAGCACATTGCCGCGAGCGAAGACGCGGCGCTGCTGGCCGAACTCGAGGCCTGGCTGGCCGCGACCGGGGCAGCGCCGCTCACCGATGCGCAGCGCGAGGCGCTCGGCCGGGCGATGTATTGCCTCAAGGAGCGCGCGCGCGGCTTCGGGCAGCTCCTGGAACAGGCGCATTTCCTGTTCGCCGAGCGGCCGATCACGCCCGACGCGAAGGCGGCGAAGGCGCTGGATTCAGTATCCCGCAGTATACTGGCAGAATTGACGCCGCAGCTGCAAAATGCTAGCTGGACGCGCGACGCACTCGAAGATTCCGTGGGGAAGGTGGCGGCGGATCATGACCTCGGACTCGGCAAGCTTGCCCAACCTTTGCGCGCTGCACTTACCGGGCGCACGGTGAGCCCGAGTGTCTTCGACATGATGATGGTTCTCGGGCGGCAGGAAAGCCTGGCCCGTATCACCGACGCCGCGCGCGGGATGCCGGATTGAGCGATCCCGCCCGCGCTGTTTGCATATGCGAGGCCGGCACGCCCGGCGAACTTGAAAGGGTGCAGGATGGCCAGGAACGACGACCACAAGACCGCCACGCTGAGCTACGGTGACACCAGGCTCGAGCTGCCGATGCGCTCGCCGACGCTCGGGCCGGATGTTATCGACATCCGCAAGCTCTACGCCGATGGTGACGTGTTCACCTTCGATCCGGGCTTCACCTCCACGGCGGCGTGCTCCTCGACGATCACCTATATCGACGGCGACAAGGGCGAGCTCTTGTATCGCGGCTACCCCATCGATCAGCTCGCCACGAAGTCGCATTTCCTCGAGGTGTGCAACCTGCTGCTTTACGGCGATCTGCCCACCGCCGCGCAGCTCGAGGATTTCGAGAGCCGCGTGACCAACCACACCATGCTGCACGAGCAGATGCAGAACTTCTTTCGCGGCTTTCGCCGCGATGCGCCGCCGATGGCGATCATGGTCGGCGTGGTGGGCGCGATGTCGGCCTTCTATCACGACTCGACCGACATCAACGACCCGTGGCAGCGCGAGGTCGCCGCGATCCGCATGATCGCGAAGATGCCCACCATCGCGGCGTGGGCCTACAAGTATTCGGTCGGCCAGCCCTTCATCTATCCGCGCAACGAGCTCGACTACGCGTCGAACTTCCTGCGCATGTGCTTTGCGGTGCCGGCGGAGGATTACGAGGTCAACCCGATCCTGGCGCGGGCTATGGACCGGATCCTCACGCTGCACGCCGATCACGAGCAGAACGCCTCGACCTCGACGGTGCGGCTGGCATCGTCCTCGGGGGCCAACCCGTTCGCCTGCATCGCCGCGGGCATCGCCTGTCTGTGGGGGCCGGCGCATGGCGGCGCCAACCAGGCCTGCCTGCAGATGCTGCGCGAGATCGGCACGGTCGACCAGATCCCCGACTACATCAAGCGCGCCAAGGACAAGGACGACCCGTTCCGCCTGATGGGCTTCGGTCACCGGGTCTACAAGAATTTCGACCCGCGCGCCAAGGTCATGAAGGAGAGCGCCGATGAGGTGCTCGCCCTGATGGGGATCGAGAACAACGAGACCCTCAAGGTCGCCAAGGAGCTCGAGCGCATCGCGCTGGAGGACGAGTATTTCGTCGAGAAGAAGCTCTATCCGAATGTCGATTTCTATTCGGGCATCATTCTCGATGCGATGGGCTTTCCCGAGGGCATGTTCACGCCGATCTTCGCGCTGTCGCGGACCGTCGGCTGGATCACGCAGTGGAAGGAAATGCTCGGCGATCCCGAACAGAAGATCGGGCGGCCGCGCCAGCTCTATACAGGGGTGGGCCGGCGCGACTATATCGAGGTCGAGAATCGCTGAGGCATCCGGACGAATTCAGCGCCCCTCGAACACCGGGGGGCGCTTGTCGAGGAACGCGGCGACGCCCTCACGAAAATCGCGCGTCGCGCCGCATTCGCCCTGCAGCCTTGCCTCCAGCTCGAGCTGGTCAGTGAGGCTGTTGTCGAAGCTTTCGCGCAGGGCGGTGCGGACGCGTCGATAGGCGGCGGTGGGCCCCGCGGCGAGCTGCTCGGCGCGGGCATGCCAATGCGCGGCGAAGCCCTCATCCGACACCATCTCCCAGATCATGCCCCATTCGGCGGCCTCGCGCGCGGTGATGCGCTCGGCAAAGAGCGCCGCACCCATCGCGCGGGGCAGGCCCACCTGCCGCGGCAGCCAGTAGCTGCCCCCGGCATCCGGCATCAGGCCGATACGGGCGAAGGCCTGCACGAAACTCGCGCTCTCGGCGGCGATCACCACATCGGCGGCCAGTGCGAGGTTGGCGCCCGCCCCCGCCGCGGCACCGTTCACGGCAGCGATCACCGGCGCGGGGCAGTCATAGATCGCGCGCAGGAGCGGCTCGTATTCCTCGCGCAGCACGCGCTCGAGCTCGAGATCGCTCGCATCCTGGGCATCGCCCAGGTCCTGCCCCGAGCAGAAGGCCCGCCCCGCCCCGGTCAGCACGATCACGCGGCACTGCGCCCCGAACCCGTCAATTGCGTGGCGCAGCTCGGCGCGCATCCGCGTGTCGAGCGCGTTCATGACCTCCGGGCGATCGAAGGTGATGACCCCGATCCCCGACTGCTCGGTGCAGCTCAGTGTCTCGTAATCCATGGAGCAAGTCTCCTGCCACTTGCAGGGCAGCATAGCCGCGCGGGCGCGCGCGACAACCGCGCCGCCGCGTCAGTCGCGCATCAGATCTCGCAGCCGGGCTTCCTCCTCCGAGGACAGCCGCTCACCCGACTCCGTCGCATCCCGGCGCCGGCGCAGATAGAGCGCGGCCCCCCCGAGCGCGACCACGAACATCACCGGCGCCGCGACCCACAGGATCACATTGGCACCCTGCATCGTCGGGGTGAGGAGCACGTATTCGCCGTACCGCTCGACCATGTAGGCCTCGATCTCGGAGTCGCTGTCGCCCTCCTCGATCCGCTCGCGCACCAGAAGGCGCATGTCGGTGGCCAGATCGGCGCTGGATTCGTCGATCGATTCGTTGCGGCACACCACGCAGCGCAAATTCTTGAAATGCGCGCGGGCGCGGGCTTCCTTTTCGGGGTCGTCGAACATCTCCGCCGGGCTCACCGCCGCCAGCGCCGGCGGCGGCGCCATCGTAGCGAGCGGCAGGGCGAGAATCGCGATCAGGAGGACAATGCGCATCGGCTCACTCCGCCGGTTGGGGCTTGGCGGCCGCGTCCTTGCGGCGCGCCCCGCTCGCGGCGATCCGGTAGCGCCGGTCCGACAGGCTCAGCCCGCCGCCGAGCGCCATGATGATCCCACCCGCCCAAAGCCAGTTGGCGAAGGGTTTGATATGGCTGCGCACCGCCCAGCCGCCATCATCCTGCGGATCGCCGAGCACGAGATAGATGTCGTGCCAGAATCCCCGGTCGATCCCGGCCTCGGTGGTGGGCATGCCCGCGACGGGGTAGATGCGCCGCTCCGGGTTCAGGCTCGCGATATGGCGGCCGTTGCGCTCGACTTCCATGAAGCCCATCGTCGAGACGTAATTGGGCCCCTCGACGCGGCGGACATCCTCGAGCGTGATGTCATAACCGGCATACTCGAAGCTCTCGCCCTCCTGCACGACGCGGATGTCCTCCCGGGTCCAGCCGACGAGGCCCGCGATCGCGAAGAGCGTGATACCGAAGCCGGCATGGGCGACGGCCTTGCCCCAATCGGCGCGCGGCAGCCGCGCGAGCCGGCGCGCGCGTGCGCCCATGTCACCGCGCCCGGTGCGGCTCCACAGATCGGCGCCCGCACCGAGCACGACCCACAGCCCCAGCGCCGCGCCGACCGGCACGAGCGCCGCGGTGCCCGTCTGGAAGGCCCAGACCGTCGCCCCGAGCGCGACCGAGAGCACCCCGATACCCCAGAGCGAGCGCAGCGTGCGCATCAGATCGCCGCGTTTCCAGGGCAGCATCGCTCCGATCGGCAGCACCATCGCCAGCGCGACCATGAACGGCGTGAAGGCCGCGTCGAAGAAGGGCGGGCCGACCGACAGCGTGCGGTCGAACAGCATCTCGGCGGCCAGCGGCCACATCGTGCCCACGAACACCACGAAGGACGACACCGCGAGCAGCACATTGTTGATCACCAGCGACGATTCGCGGCTGACGGTGCGGAACACGCCCTTGGCCTCCATCTCCTGCGCGCGCGCGGCGAACAGCGTCAGCGCCCCGCCCATGAAGAAGGCGATGATGAGCAGGATGAAAACGCCGCGATCCGGATCGGTCGCGAAGGCATGAACCGAGGTCAGCAGCCCCGAGCGCACGATGAAGGTCCCGATCAGCGAGAAGCCGAAGGCGAGGATCGCCAGCAGGATCGTCCATGTCTTGAGCGTTTCGCGCTTCTCCACCACGATGGCCGAGTGCAGCAGCGCGGTCGCGAAGAGCCAGGGCATCAGCGAGGCGTTCTCCACCGGGTCCCAGAACCAGAAACCGCCCCAGCCGAGCTCGTAATAGGCCCACCAGGACCCCATCCCGATCCCCAGCGTCAGGAAGACCCAGGCCGCCAGCGTCCAGGGCCGCACCCAGCGCCCCCAGGCGGCATCGACGCGCCCCTCGAGCAGCGCCGCCACCGCGAAGGAGAACGCCATCGAGAGCCCGACATAGCCGAGATAGAGAAACGGCGGATGAAAGGCGAGGCCAGGGTCCTGCAGCAGCGGGTTGAGATCGCCGCCGTCAAAGGGCGGCTGCGCCACGCGCGCGAACGGGTTCGACGTGAACAGCGTGAACGCCATGAAGGCCGCGCCGATCGAGGACTGCACCGCGAGCACCCGCGCGCGCAGGCTGTCGGGCAGGTTGCCCCCGAACCACACCGCGCAGGCGCCGAACAGCACGAGGATCAACACCCACAGGAGCAGCGAGCCCTCGTGATTGCCCCACACGCCGGAGATCTTGTAGATCAGCGGCTTGGCGGTGTGCGAGTTGTTGATCACCAGCTCGAGCGAGAAATCCGAGGTCACGAAGGCCCAGGTCAGCGCCGCGTAGCTGAACGCCACGAGCAGAAGCTGCGTCGTCGCCATCGGATGCGCGGCGTGCATCCAGCCGCGCCAGCCCTTGTGCGCCCCCACGAGCGGGACGACGGACTGCACCAGCGAAATCGCGAAGGCGAGGATGAGGGCGAAGTGCCCGAGTTCGACGAACATGCGCGGCGGTCCCTTTCCGGGGTGTCAGCTCTCGTAATCGTCGTCGGCGCGGATCTCGGGCATGCTCTTCCAGTGGCCCTGCTCCTCGAGCGCGCGCGCGACCTCGGTCGGCATATAGGTCTCGTCATGCTTGGCGAGGATCTCTGTGGCCTCGAACACGCCGTCGCGGTAGTAGCCGGTGCCGACCATGCCCTCGTTCTCGGAGAACAGATCGGGCAGAACGCCGCGATAGCTCACCGGAATCGTCGCGCCGCCATCGGTGACGCGGAAGGTGATGGCCTCGCCCTGCCCGCGCACGATGCTGCCTTCCTCGACCAGCCCGCCGAGGCGGAAACGCTCGGTCTCGGCCGGGGTCTCGGCGACGACCTGGGTGGGCGACAGGAAGAAATTGATGCCGTCGCGCATCGCGTAGCCGATCATCACCGTCGACACCGCGATCGCCACCCCCGCCACGAGCAGAACCTGTATACGCCGTTTCTTGTGCAGCCGTTTCATCGTCCGAATCCCTTACGGAAATACCGGCGTGAGCATCAGCCCCGCCGTCTCCTCGTATCCCATCATCAGGTTCGCGTTCTGCACCGCCTGACCCGACGAGCCCTTGGTCAGGTTGTCGAGCGCGGCCACCACCACGGCCCGGCCCGGCACACGATCCCCGATGACGCCAATATGCACGAAATTCGATCCTCTTGCATCCCGCGTCGACGGCAGTGTGCCAAAAGGAAGCACCTGCAGGAAAGGCTCCTCGCGGTAGCGTGAAGCGAGCACCTCGTGCACCGCCCGCGCATCGCCATCGACATAGACCGTGGCCAGGATGCCGCGATTCATCGGGCTCAGATGCGGGGTGAACTGCACCCGCACGGGCCGGCCCGCGACGGCCGAGAATTCCTGGTCGAACTCGCCGAGATGGCGGTGCGCGCCGCCGGCGGCGTAGGGGTGCGTGCCCTCCGAAAGCTCGGCATGCAGCAGGTTTTCCTTGAGCGCGCGCCCCGCCCCCGAGACACCGGCCTTCAGGTCGATGACAATACGGTCCGGGTCGATCACCTCCACCTCGAGAAGCGGGCGGATCGCGTATTGCCCCGTCGCCGCATTGCAGCCGGTCCCCGCGACAAGCCGCGCGCTGCAGATCTCGTCGCGGTAGAACTCGGTGAGGCCATAGACCGCCTCGGCCTGCAGCTCGGGCGCGGCGTGGGGCTGGCCATACCATTTTTCGTAATCGGCCGGATCGCGCAGCCGGAAATCGGCCGACAGATCCACCACCGGCAGGCCGCAGGGCAACCCGCCGATCACCGCCTGCGAGGTCGCGTGCGGCAGCGCGCAGAAGGCCAGGTCGATATCCGACAGGTCGATATCCTCGATCCGGGCGAGCATCGGCAGATCGAGATGGCGCAGATGCGGAAACACCGCGGCCATCTCCTGGCCGGCCTTGCGCTCGCCGGTGAGCGCGGCGATTTCCATGCCGGGATGGGTGGCGATGAGGCGCACGAGCTCGGCGCCGGTGTAGCCGCTCGCCCCGAGTATCGCGATCCTGCTCGTCATCACCCCTCCGACGGTCCGTGACGATCGCTGATAAACCTCGCATCGCCGCGCCACAAGGGTGCCGGTGCGCTCATTCCGCCGCCATCGCCCGCTGGGCGCCACCGGCGCGGAAGGCGGCGAGCAGGTCCGCGCGCTTCGCCGCGGCGGCGGCGGCATTCGCGTCCTTGACCGGGCCGAAGCCCTTGATCTCGAGCGGCAGTTCGGCGAGCGCGATGGCGGCGTCGCGGGTTTCCGGCGTCACGCCGTCGAGCACCTCGCGCATGTCGGCCTCGTATTGCTTGATGAGCGCGCGCTCGGTGCGCCGGTCGGCGCTCCAGGCGAACGGGTCGAGCGGCGTGCCGCGCAGCCATTTCAGCCGCGCCAGCATCCCGAAGGCGCGCAGCATCCACGGCCCGAAGGCGCGCTTGACGGGCCGCCCGTCGGGGCCGGTGCGCGCGATCAGCGGCGGCGCGAGGTGGAAGGTCATGCGAAAATCGCCGTCGAACTCGGCGCGCGCCTTCTCGGCGGTCTCCAGATGCAGCCGCGCGACCTCGTATTCGTCCTTGTAGGCGAGAAGCTTGTGATAGCCCTTCGCGATCGCCTCGCGCAGCCGGTCATCGCCGGCGCGGTCCACGAGCTTGCGGTAGCGCCGCGCGAGCCGGGCGGATTGATACGCGGTGAGGTGCCGCTCGCGGTAGGCGATCTTCTCGTCGAGCGACATCGGCTTGTCGACCACCGCCGGCTCGAGCAGCCCGCCCGCCGCCTCGGGGTGCAGCACCGCCCAGCGGCCGATCTCGAAGGCGCGCTTGTTGCGCTCGACGGCGGCGCCGTTGAGCTCGACGGCGCGCATGATCGCCGTGTGCGACAGCGGCACAAGCCCCTTCTGCCACGCCGCGCCGAAGATCATCATGTTGGAATAGATCGAGTCGCCCATCACCACGCGGGCGAGTTCGGAGGCGTCGAACGCCGCCAGCCCGTCGCCGAGCCGCGCCTCGAGCGCGAGGCGCAGCCGCTCTGTCGGCAGGCGGAAATTCGTGTCGCGGGTGAAGTCGCCGGTGATCGTCTCGTGGGTGTTGACCACCGCGCCGGTGCGCCCGGTGGTCATCAGCCCGAGCGTCTTGGAGCCCGCCGTGGTGACGATGTCGCCGCCGATGACGCAATCGGCCTCGCCGGTGGCCACGCGGATCGCGCTGATGTCGCCGGGGTTTTCGGCGAGCCGGCAATGGATGTGCACCGCCCCGCCCTTCTGGGCGAGGCCGGCCATCTCCATCATCCCCGCGCCCTTCTCGTCGATATGCGCGGCCTGCGCGAGGATCGCGCCCACCGTAACCACCCCGGTGCCGCCGACGCCGGTGATGACGATGTTGTGGGTGCCGTCGATGGCGGGCAACGCCGGATCGGGCAGCTCGGGCAGGGTCAGCTCGGTGGTGGCCGATTTTTTCGGCGTCGCGCCCTCGAGCGTGACGAAGGAGGGGCAGAACCCCTTGAGGCAGGAGAAATCCTTGTTGCAGCTCGACTGGTCGATGGCGCGCTTGCGCCCGAGCTCGGTCTCGCGCGGCACGATGGAGACGCAGTTGGACTGCACGCCGCAATCGCCGCAGCCCTCGCAGACCGCGTCGTTGATGAAGACGCGCCGGTCCGGGTCCGGAAAGGCGCCGCGCTTGCGCCGGCGGCGCTTTTCGGCCGCGCAGGTCTGCGAATAGATGATCGCCGTGACGCCGGGCGTGGCGGCGAGGCGCTCCTGCACCGCCATGAGATCGTCGCGCTCATGCTGCTCGACGTCGCGCGGGAAGGCCTTCAGGTCGATCTCTTCCTTGGCGTCGTAGACATGCGCGACATGCGCCACCCCCATCGCGCGCAGCTCGGCGGCGATCTGTTGGGGGGTGAGCCCGCCCTCGTTCTTCTGCCCGCCGGTCATGGCCACGGCGTCGTTGTAGAGGATCTTGAAGGTGATGTTGACGCCGGCGGCGAGACAGGCGCGGATCGCCTGCACGCCGGAATGGTTGTAGGTGCCGTCGCCCATGTTCTGGAAGATGTGCGGGCGCGTCGAGAACGGCGCCTCGCCGATCCAGTTGGCGCCCTCGCCGCCCATATGGGTAAAGCCCGTGGTCTCGCGGTCCATCCACTGCACCATGTAGTGACAGCCGATCCCCGCATAGCCGCGCGCGCCCTCGGGCAGCTTGGTGGAGGTGTTGTGCGGGCAGCCCGAGCAGAAATAGGGCAGCCGCGCGGCGAGATCCTCGGCGTTGTCGGCGCGGCGCGCCTCGGCAAGCTTCGTCATCCCGGCCTTGACCGCCTCCGTGCCGCGCCCCTCCTCGATCAGGATGGCGCCCAGCTTCTCGGCGATCAGGATCGGGTCGAGCGCGTAGCGGGTGGGAAACAGCTCCTCGCCGAAGCCGCCCTTCTTCCAGCCATAGACCCGCCGTCCGCGCCGGTCGTCGAAGATCGCCTCCTTGACCTGCACCTCGATGAGCTTGCGCTTTTCCTCCACCACCACGATCAGCTCGAGCCCCTCGGCCCAGTCATGGAACCCCTGCATGTCAAGCGGCCAGGTCTGACCGACCTTGTAGGTAGTGATGCCGAGCCGCTCGGCCTCGGCGGCGTCGATGCCCAGAAGCCCGAGCGCATGGGTCAGATCGAGCCAGTTCTTGCCCGCCGCGACGAAGCCGATCTTGGCGCCGGGCTTGCCCCAGACGCGCCGGTCCATCCCGTTGGCGCGCGAGAACGCCTCGGCGGCGAAACGCTTGTGGTCGATCATGCGCGCTTCCTGCGCGACCGGCGTGTCGCCGAGCCGGATATTGAGCCCGCCATCGGGCATCGCGAAATCGGGGCGCAGGAACGACATCCGGTGCGGATCGCCATCGACGACGGCGGTGGCCTCGACGGTGTCCTTCATCGTCTTGAGCCCGACCCAGACCCCCGCGAAGCGCGACAGCGCATAGCCGTAAGCGCCAAAATCGAGCAACTCCTGCACCCCGGCGGGCGAGACCACGGGGATGTAGTTGTCAACCATCGCCCAGTCGGACTGGTGCAGCACCGTGGAAGATTCGCCGGTGTGATCGTCGCCCATCGCCATGACCACGCCGCCATGCGGCGACGTGCCCGCCATGTTGGCATGGCGCATCACGTCGGAGGAGCGGTCAACGCCGGGGCCCTTGCCGTACCAAAGCCCGAACACCCCGTCATGGCGCCCCTCGCCGCGCAGCTCGGCCTGCTGCGCCCCCCAAAGCGCCGTGGCGGCGAGATCCTCGTTGAGACCCTCCTGAAAGAACACCCCCGCCGCGTCGAGATGCTTTCGCGCGCGGTTCATCTGCAGATCCACCGCGCCGAGCGGCGAGCCGCGATAGCCGGTGACATAGCCGGCCGTAGCCAGCCCCGCGGCGCGGTCGCGCGCCGCCTGCATCAGCACCAGCCGCACCAGCGCCTGTGTCCCGTTGAGCAGAACGGGCGATTTTTCGAGATCGAACCGGTCGGAAAGGCTTACATCCTGCCGCGTCATCGCTTACCTCCCCGCAAGTGTGCCGCGCCGCCGAGTTTAGGTCACGCCCTCTGACCTACAAAGCGGTTTCTCGCATCGCATCGCTTTTGTGAACGCGGGCCACGCTGTAGAAGCATTGCGTCGCGCGGCTGGCCGCTGTCGCAAAGTGAGGTCCGCCATGGACTGGGACAAGCTCAGAATCTTTCACGCGGTCGCGGATGCGGGCAGCCTTACCCATGCGGGCGAGACGCTGCACCTGTCGCAATCGGCCGTCAGCCGCCAGATCCGCGCGCTCGAGGAGAGCCTGAACGCCACGTTGTTTCACCGCCATGCGCGCGGGCTGATCCTGACCGAGCAGGGCGAGCTTCTGTTCGATGCGACGCGCGCGATGTCGAAGCGGCTCGACGCGGCCTCCGCGCGCATCCGCGACAGCGACGAGGAGGCCTTCGGAGACCTGCGTGTCACGACGACGACGGGGTTCGGCACGCTGTGGCTCGCGCCGCGACTGTCGGCGCTCTATGCGAAATACCCCGATCTGCGTATCGACCTGATGCTCGAGGAGCGCGTGCTCGACCTGCCAATGCGCGAGGCCGATGTCGCGATCCGCATGAAGGAACCGAGCCAGGCCGACCTGATCCGCAAGAAGCTGATGACGGTGCGCATGTGCCTGTTCGCGTCGCCGCGCTACCTGGCGTCGCAGGGCACGCCGGAGGTCCTCGACGATCTCGCCGGGCATCGCCTGATCTGCCAGAACATCGATTCGGCGCAGGTCTCCGCCGGGGTCACGCTGGTGCAGCAGCTGCTGATGCAGGATATTCGCTCGACACTGACGGTGAACAATTATTTCGGCGTCCTGCAGGCCGTGCTCAGCGATCTCGGTATCGGGGTGCTGCCCAACTACCTGACCGAGGATTTTCCGGACCTCGTGCGCGTGCTGCCCGATACCGAGAGCGCCGAGGTGCCCGTCTACCTGGCCTATCCCGAAGAGCTGCGCCACTCCCGGCGCATCGCGGCCTTCCGCGATTTCGTCCTCGAGGAAATCTTCGCCTATCGCCGCCGCCTTGCCGAAACCCAGCGCAGCTGAGCCATGCCGCAGCTGCATGGCGGGGTTGTATGGATTGCACACTTGTTCGGCTTGCCCCGGCGCCGAACGACTCCTAGATGAGGCGTCTAAGGCAAGAGCAGTGATGCGATTGTCTTTTACCTCCCTGTTGGACTTTGGCCGAGCCTCGTGCTCGGCCTCTTTTTTTGGAGCGCCGTTTCCGCTCGGAATTTGCGCAGCGCGCCACGGCGATGCCGCGCCATGCAGCAGCAGCGAAACGCCCGCGCCGCACCCCCTTCCCCCCGCTGCGCGCATTGCGTATCACCCCGCCAGCCGCCGCGCAGGGAGCCCCGCATGCCCGATCCCGCCATCAGCCCCGAGCTCATCGCCGCGCACGGGCTCACCGAGGACGAGTATGCCCGCCTCGAGGGCATCATCGGACGCGCCCCGAGCTTCACCGAGCTCGGGATATTCTCGGCGATGTGGAACGAGCATTGCTCCTACAAATCCTCGAAGAAATGGCTGCGCACCCTGCCCACCGAGGGGCCGCAGGTGATCTGCGGCCCGGGCGAGAACGCCGGCGTGGTCGATATCGGCGACGGGCTCGCCGTCGTCTTCAAGATGGAGAGCCACAACCACCCCTCCTATATCGAGCCCTACCAGGGCGCCGCGACGGGGATGGGCGGCATCCTGCGCGACGTGTTCACCATGGGCGCGCGCCCGGTGGCCGCGCTCGACAGCCTGAGCTTCGGATCGCTCGATCATCCGCGCACGCGCCAGCTCGTGCATGGCGTCGTCGAGGGGATCGGCGGCTATGGCAACGCCTTCGGGGTGCCCACGATCGGCGGCGAGCTGCGCTTCGATGCGGCCTATGACGGCAACTGTCTCGTCAACGCCTTCGCAGCCGGGATCGTGGCCGCGGACGGCGTGTTCTACTCGGCCGCGTACGGGGTGGGCATGCCGGTGGTCTATCTCGGGGCCAAGACCGGGCGCGACGGCGTCGGCGGCGCGACCATGGCATCGGCGGAGTTCGACGCCGATATCGACGAGAAGCGCCCCACCGTTCAGGTCGGCGACCCGTTCACCGAGAAGCGCCTGCTCGAGGCCTGTCTCGAGCTGATGGCCTCGGGCGCGGTGATCTCGATCCAGGACATGGGCGCGGCGGGGCTTACCTGCTCGGCGGTGGAGATGGGCGACAAGGGCGGGCTCGGCATCCGGCTCGACCTCGACCGGGTGCCGTGCCGCGAGCCGGGCATGACCGCCTACGAGATGATGCTGTCGGAAAGCCAGGAGCGCATGCTCATGGTGCTGCATCCCGAAAAGGAGGACACCGCGCGCGCGATCTTCGAGAAATGGGATCTCGACTTCGCCATCATCGGCGAGACCATCGCCGAGGATCGCTTTGTCGTCATGCACGACAACGCGACGCACGCCGACATTCCGCTGCGCGCGCTGTCGGGCAACGCCCCCGAATACGACCGCCCCTGGGCGCCGACAGCGCCGCCCGCGCCGCTCGGCGCACTGCCCGACATCGACCCCGTGGAGGCGCTGCGCGCGCTGCTCGAAAGCCCGAATCATGCCCACAAGGGCTGGGTCTGGGAGCAGTATGATCACACCGTGCTCGCCGACACGATCCGCCCGCCGGGACACGGGGCCGGCGTCGTGCGGGTGCACGGCACCGACAAGGCACTGGCCTTCACCGCCGATGTCACGCCGCGCTATGTCGCCGCCGACCCGGTCGAGGGCGGCAAGCAGGCCGTCGCCGAAGCTTACCGCAATCTCACGGCGGTGGGCGCGCGCCCGCTCGCGGCGACCGACAATCTCAATTTCGGCAACCCGGAGAAACCTGCCATCATGGGCCAGCTCGTCGGCGCGGTGCAGGGCATCGGCGAAGCCTGCGCCGCGCTCGACATGCCGATCGTGTCGGGCAATGTCAGTCTTTACAACGAAACCGACGGGCGCGCGATCCTGCCCACCCCCACGATCGGCGCGGTGGGGCTGCTGGAGCGGGCCGGGGAGATGATCGGCGCGATCCCGCAGGCGGGCGACGCGGCGCTCGTGATCGGGACCACGGCGGGGCATCTCGGGCAATCGGCGCTCATGGTGGAGCTGTGGGGCCGCGCGGAGGGGCCGCCGCCGCCCGTCGATCTCGACGCCGAGCGCCGGCACGGACAATTCCTGCGCGCGAATCGCGATCTGATCCGCGCGGCGACGGATCTGTCCGATGGCGGGCTCGCGCTCGCGGCGTTCGAGATGGCCGAAGCGGCGGGCATCGGCGTCGCGCTCGAGGCGCGCGGGGTGGCGGCGCTGTTCGGCGAGGACCAGGCGCGCTATCTCGTGGCCTGCGACGACGCCGGGGCAGAGGCGCTTCTGGCGGCGGCCGCGCAGGCCGGGGTGCCGGTGACGCGGGCGGGGCGCTTTGGCGGCGACTCCATGATCCTCGGCGGCTCGCGCGCGCCGCGCGCCGAGCTCGCGCAACGCTATCGCGGCGCCCTTGCGGCCGCGATAGCGACGCCTTCGGGCGCGCATGGTCTTGCCAGAGAAACGCTGCGCGATTAACTGTCTGACGACATCAAGGGGAGCGTGCCGGATGCCCATTGCGGCTCAGGAAATCGAGGATCTGCTGCGCGAGGCCTTCCCGCAGGCGCAGATTACCATCACCGACCTCGCCGGCGACGGCAATCACTACGCCGCCGAGGTCATCGACGAGAGCTTCCGCGGCAAGAATCGCGTCCAGCAGCAGCGCGATGTCTACGCCGCGCTCAAGGGCAAGATGGAAGGCAGTCACGGCGAGCTGCACGCGCTCGCCCTCACCACGAAGGCACCGGAGTGACCACATGGCCGACGCGCAGGATCAGATCCGTCAAACCGTCGAAAACAACGACGTCGTCCTCTACATGAAGGGGACCAAGACGATGCCGCAATGCGGCTTCTCGAGCCGCGTCGCGGGGGTGCTCAACTTCATGGGCGTCGAATACAGCGACGTCAACGTGCTCGACGACGAAGACATCCGGCAGGGAATCAAGGACTTTTCCGACTGGCCGACTATTCCGCAACTCTATGTGAAGGGCGAGTTTGTGGGCGGTTGCGACATCATCACCGAGATGACTCTGTCCGGCGAGCTCGATCAGCTTCTCGAGACCAAGGGCGTGACCTTCGACAAGGCCGCCGCCGAAAAGATCCGCGAAGCCAACGCCTGATCAGCATCGCGGCGTTGTGTCCAATGGGTACGCAGCCGCGGCCGGTGCGACGCAACGTCACTACGCTGCAGCGCAGCTTTTTTGCGACCCCCCTTTTCGCACCCGCAGCATAGTGCTATATTGCAAATTGTGGGTCGACGGCCCACGTTCGGGAAACCTCATCCTCCTCCCGGGGTTTTCCGGAGCCAGGCGGCGACACGTATTCTCCTCCCACGTGTCGCCGCCCCCCCGGACCACCACCGGGCCTCGCGGTCCGGAGATGGTCTCGAGCCGTCCGATTGCATCGGCGGTCGTGCCGGATTAACACCAAATGCCGGTGATTATCAAGACACTCTTCGCGGCGCAACTTTGCGTCCCGGAATCATGACAGCGCCCCGGCGCTGCCCGGCTTGCCGGGCGTCGCCCGGCTCGCTACCTGTCGGCGGGGGCGTCACGGACAGGCGCACCGGGACACGGCAAACCGAGGCATCGACATGAGCAGCGAGCAGGGCCATCCTCTGGCACATCTGGGGCGCATCATCCCCGTCGCGAGCGGCAAGGGCGGCGTGGGCAAGAGCACGGTAAGCGTCAATCTCGCCATTGCGCTGGCCGATCGCGGTCACCGCGTCGGGATCGTCGACGCCGATCTGTACGGGCCGAGCGTTCCGGGCATGCTGGGCATCGACACCTCGCGCCCGCCGGCGATGACCCCCGACAAGAAGGTGATACCCGCCAGCGCGCATGGCGTATCGGTGATCTCGATGGGGATGCTGACCGGCGACGACAAGCCCGCCGTGCTGCGCGGCCCGATGGTGACGAAATACCTGCAGATGTTTCTCACCGCGGTGGAGTGGGGCACGCTCGATTACCTCATCCTCGACCTGCCGCCGGGCACGGGCGACACGCAGCTGACCCTGGCGCAGAGCTTTCCGATGTCGGGTGCGGTCGTCGTGACGACGCCGCAGAATGTCAGCCTCAAGATCACCCGCCGCGGCATCCGCATGTTCGAGGAGGTCAAGATCCCGATCCTCGGCGTCGTCGAGAACATGTCGAGCTTCGCCTGCCCGAGCTGCGGCACCATCACCGAGGTGTTCAGCAAGGGCGGCGGCAAGCGGCTCGCGGAGGATATGGGGCTGCCCTGGCTCGGGGCGATCCCGCTCGATCCGGCCGTGGTCGAGTCGGGCGATTCGGGCGCGCCGCTGATCCGGTCGCATCCGGCCTCGGCGACGGCGCGCGCGTATGGCGGGCTCGCCGATGCGCTGGACGGGGTCGCGAGGAGCGGCGGCGGCCTGCCCGTGCCGTTCGAGTGGGACTGGGCGAGCGGCTCCGGCGCGCCGGGCACCGGTGCCGGTGCGGGGGCCGACACGCCGGTCTTGATGACGCGGGCCGACGCGCGCACGCTGCGCATCGCATGGGGCGACGGGCAGGAGCAGGACATCGATGTGCGCGATCTGCGCCTTGCCTGCGCCTGCGCGGGCTGCCGCGACGAGGACACCGGCGCGCCGCTTCTCGATCCGGCGCGGGTGCCGCTCGACGTGGCGCCGGTGACGATCTGGAGCGTGGGCAATTACGGCATCGGCGTGGCCTTCAGCGACGGGCACGGCACCGGGATCTATCCCTATGCCAAGCTGCGCGCGCTCGCGGCGGCGGAGTCCGAGGATGTCTGAACCGCTGCGCATCCGCGCCGAGTCCAGCGCCGCGGATCCCGACAGCATGCGCTTTCGCCTCGACGCGGCGGTGCAGGACGCAGCCCCGGTCGCATTCGAGAGCGCCGAAGAGGCCGGGGACGCCCCGCTCGCCGCCGCGCTGTTCGGGATCAGCGGGGTGCGTGCGGTGCATGTCGCCGGCAATGTCGTCACGGTCATCAAGGACGGCGCTGCGCAATGGGCCGAGCTCAAGCGCCCGATCGGCGCCGCGATCCGCAGCGTGCTCCAGACCGAGACCGCGCCGCTCGGACATGGCGTGCCGGATTCGGACGGTGACGCAGCGCTTCGACGCGCGGTGCAAAAGGTGCTCGACGCCGAGGCAAACCCGGCCATCGCGCGCCATGGCGGCCATGTCGGCGTGCGGGACGTGGAGGGCGGCGTGGTCCGGATCGAGATGTCGGGCGGCTGCCAGGGCTGCGCGGCCTCGGCGGCGACGCTGCGCGACGGGGTCGAGCGCATCCTGCGCCGCACCCTGCCCGAGATCCGCGAGATCGTCGATGTCACCGACCACGCCTCGGGGACCAATCCCTATTTCAGCCGCGCACCGCAGGGGGCGAGCCCGCTTGCACGACCCCTGCCCCCCGACGCCATCACGCATGAGGACGGGCGCTACATGGTCTCGCCCGATTTTCTCGCCGCGCGGCTCGGGCTCGACAGCGACACCCTGCGCGCCGAGATCCGTGCCGGGCGCGTCCTGTCACGCGAGGAGCGCGGTGAGGGCGCGGATGCGGGCAAGGTGCGGCTGACGGCGCGCCATGGCGGGCGCGCCTGGGCGGCCGAGATCGCCCCGGACGGCACCGCCATCGAGGTGCCGCCGCCGCGCGCCTGAGCCTCAGGGCAGCGGCGTCGCGCGCAGCGCGCGCAGCATGTCGATGAAGCCGGCGACCTGGTGATCGGCAATGGCAGCACCCTTATCGGCGCTCGCAAGCGTCGCGTTGCCCACCACCCCGTCGGGGTTGAGATCGGGCGCGACCCATCCCATCGCCACCGGCCCGATGGGCGGTATCGCCGCCTCCTCGGCGCTGGAGCGAAAATCCTTCGCGGCGGCCATGTCCACGAGCTCGGGCCGGAAGGCGAGCATCAGCGACGTCTCCACGTCGCCGCCATGGATGCCGTAGGCGCGCTCATGGTCGCTCACCAGCCCCTCGGGCACGCCGAACGCGCCCCACTGGCACTTGACCGCCCGCATCCCGGCCTGCACGCGCAGCTCGCGCGACAGGATCGAGACGAGATCGAGATTGCCGCCATGGCTGTTGATAAGTGCAACCTTGCGCACCCCGGCCCGCGCGATCGACAGCCCGATCTCCACCCAAGCGCGCAGCGCCGTCTCCGCCGTGAGCGTCAGCGTGCCGGCGGCGTGCAGATGCTCGTTGGACTTGCCCACCGCCTGCACGGGCAGGATGCGGATATCGAGATCCGCGGGGCAGGCCGCGCGCAGCCGCGCCAGCATCCCCTCCATGATCATCATGTCCACCCCCACCGGTAGGTGTGGACCGTGCTGCTCGATGGCGGCGGTGGGCAGGATGGCGAGGGTGCGCTCGGGATCGATGGCGTCGTATTCATGGGCGCGGTACTCGGCCCAGTCGCGGCGGGTCATGCGCGTTGCTCCTTAATCAGGACGGCGAGGGGATCGGGCAGCCCGCCGCCGCGCACGAGCCGGTCGGTGGCGCGGGCGACGCGGGCGAGATGGCGCGCGCGGCTTTCGGGCGTCGAGCTGTCCATCAGGTAATGCGCGGCGTAGGCCGTGCGGGCGCGGCGCGCGCACAGGATACGCAGGCCGCGCAGGATCGTGCGCTTGCCCGGCGCGCCGATCAGCATCGTGAGCCAGCGGCTCGCCCCGCAGGTCGTGAACACGCCGAGCCGGGTGATATGCGTCAGCCCCGGCCGGATGTCGCGGTTCTCGCCGTCGGGCATCAGGAAGGCCACCTCCGGCACCAGCACCCGGTCGAGCCAGCCCTTGAGCACCGCGGGCAGCCCGTACCACCAGGTCGGATAGACGAAGATCAGCGTATCGCACCAGGCCAGATCCGCGACCTCGCGCGCGACGGCGGCATGGTTGGCCGGCGCGTCGAGATAGCCCTCCCATTCGGCGCGGGTCAGCTCGGGCATGAAGCCGTCGCCGTAGAGATCGTGCAGCCGGATCTCGGCGCCCGCGCTCGCGAGGCGTTCAGTGACGACGTCGCTCACCGCGGCAGTGAAGCTTGCGGGGCTGGGGTGGCAATAGACGATGAGCGCGCGCATCACAGCGCCTCCATTTCGCGATGCACCCGCGCGAGAAAGCGCGCGCGCCGCTCGGCCCCCGCGCGGTTCATGTCGTAGAGCGCGAGATAGCGCAGCTTGGCTGGGCGCGTCACGAAGCGCAATGGCCGGGTCACGATGCGCCGCGGCGGATCGCCCGCGAGCATCGCGCGCAGCCGCGTGCCGCCATAGGTCGTCACCGCCGCGACGCGCTCGATATGCGTCAGCCCCGGCGCGACCTGCCCGCCCTGCATCACGAAGGACACGCCGGGCAGGAACACCCTGTCGAAAAACCCCTTCAGGATCGCCGGATAGCCGAAATTCCAAACCGGAAAGACCAGCACGAGCGCGCGCGCCGCGCGCAGCCGGGCGACATACTCGGCCACCGGCGCGGTGTTGGCGGGCTGCTCGTGATAGCCGCGCCGCTCCGCCGCCGTGAGCACCGGGTCGAACCCCTCGGCATAGAGATCGCAGTCATCCACCTCCCAGCCGCGCGCCGCGAGCGTCTCGGTCACCGCGCCGTGCAGGGCGGCGCTGAAGCTCTCGGCGCAGGGATGGGCATGGAGGACGAGCGCGCGGGTCATTCCGCCGCTTGCATCCTCGGGTAGGCATACATGCGCGAAAAGTCGAAATCGGGATCGTCCCAGGCGATCATCTTGCCCGGATTGAGCAGCCCCTTGGGATCGGCCTCGCGCTTGAAGGCGAGCTGGCGGTCATCGACGGTCTGGCGGCCGCCCTCCTCGAGCGTGTAGCGATGCGGGTTGAAGATCATGCAGCCCGCCGCCTCATGGGCGCGCACGATCTCGTCGAGCCGTTCCTCGGTGGAGAATTTCACGAGGCTGAGCCCGGCGAAGATCACCTTGCCGCGCTCGCGGATCGCCTCGAGATGCTGCAGCACCTCGCCGGGGAACTCGGCGCGCATCTTCGCGACCTTGTCATGAAAATCCGCCCCGCCGTAGCGCACCTGCAGATAGGTGATCGACGGGTCCACCTTGAGCGCGCGCAGCGTGGTGTGGTTCCAGCCGTATTCGAAAACCGGCCCCGGCTCGCGTGCCCAGTCATGGTCGTCGGAGCGGTAGATCAGCTCGGCCCCGTCGCGCCGGCCGAGAAAGGTCAGGAAGCCGTCCATCGCATGCGGCGCGATCATCGCGCCGACCATGTGCCGGCCTGCGGCGATGTAGGGTTTCACGCGCTGGAAGTAATCCTGCGGGATGGGTGCTTCGAAGACGGTGGCGAGCTTGATGAGGATGCCGTCCTCATTCGCGAGATCGGCGGCGAAATGCTGCGCGGCCGCGAAGTCCTCGAAGCTGACGAACACCCCGATCCAGTCATAGGCTGGCGCCAGCGGCATCTCGATCTCGGTGATGATGCCGTTGGTGCCGTAGGCGTGCGATACCCGCGCGAGCTCCTCGCCGCGAAACTCCAGCACCCGCGGCTCCTCTTCCATCGTCACGACGCGCAGCCGGATGATGTTGCCCAGATCGCGCAGCTGACCCCAGGTGCAGGAGCCCACGCCGCCCGAGCCGCCCGCGATGAAGCCGCCGATCGTCGCCGTCGCCCAGGTCGAGGAGAACATGCGCAGCTCCTGCCCCGAATCGGCGATCGTGGCCGCGTCGAGATCCTTCAGAAGACAGCCCGGCTCGACGATGACGCGGCCGGGATGGACCTCGCGGACCTTGTCGAGATGCTTCATGTGCAGCACGCAGCCGCCCGCGAGCGGCATTGCCTGGCCGTAATTGCCCGTGCCCGCGCCGCGCGTGGTGACCGGCACGTCATGCGCATAGCAGACCCTGAGCACCTCGATCACCTCGGCCTCGGAGCGCGGCGCGACCACGAAATCGCCCTGAACGTGATCGAGCCGGTCCTTGAGCACCGGCGAATACCAGAAGAAATCCCGGCTCTTGGAGCGGATGGCGGCGGCGCTCGCCTCGATGTCGAGATGGGCGAGCGCGGCGCGGGCGGCATCGGCATTGGCACTCATCGGCGGTCCTTCCCTTTCTGGCCGGCGCCGCAGGCGGCGGCGCGATCATCTTGGCGATAGCGCCCTGCCGCGCAAGCCTCCACTCCGCCGCCGGGCCCGATGCCGCCGCGTCGGCGCAGCGCCCGGTTTCGCGCCAGCGCATGCGGCAGGTGCATACAAAGGCGGCACCGGTCAGCGCGCCGCGAGCGCCTCGATCTCGACGAGGAATTCCGGCCGGGTGAATCCCGACACGATCATCAGCGTCGAAGCCGGGCGCACCGCGAGCCCGTCGAGCCACGCATCGCGCACGCGCATGTAGCCGGCCATGTCGGCACGCGCGGTGACATAGGCGTTCAGGCGCAGCACGTCGCCGCGCCCGAGCCCGGCCTCGGCGAGGATGGCATCGATATTGGCAAACGCGATCTCGGCCTGCGCCTCGACACCGTCGGGCACGCTGTCATCGGCCTCCGCACCGAGCTGGCCGGACATGACCAGCAGCTCGGACGCTCCGTTCAGATGGATGCCGTGGGAATAGGCGCCGAAAGGGGCCCGGATACCGGGCGGGGTGATCGGGGTCATGCTGCTCTCCCGCGTTTGCGCCGCACGCCGCGCCCTGATGCCCGCTGGCGCCGGGCGCGGCAACACGCCCGCCCCCGGCGCAAGGCCGGATGCTCAGGACATGAACAAGGCCATTCCATTATGCACAATAATTTTGCACCATCGGCGCAATATCCGAACGCGGGGCACCCGCGCACTTCTCACGCGCGCGACGGGCTCGCATAACGCGACGAACCACCATAAGGAGATACCCGCAATGCTTCGACTCTGCGCAACCGCGACCGCCGCGCTGGGGGCTTCGGCCAGCGCCGCCCTCGCGCTCGAATCGGTATCCTTCGGCACGAACTGGGAAGCGCAGGCCGAGCATGGCGGCTTCTACCAGTCCGTCGCCGACGGCACCTTTGAGGAGTGCGGCCTCGACGTGACGATCGTGCCGGGCGGGCCGCAGGTCAACAACCGCGCGCAGATGCTCGCCGGGCGGATGGATTTCCACATGGGCGGCAACATGCTGCAGGCGTTCGACGCGATCGAGGAGGACATCCCCCTCGTCGTGGTGGCCACCGCGTTCCAGAAATCGCCGCAGGTGATCATCTCGCATCCCGGCGTCGCCGACACCTGGGAGGAGCTGCAGGAGCTCGACACGCTGCTCATCGGCGATGGCGGCTATGTCTCCTACTACCAGTGGATGATGGACGTGTTCGACTTCACAGAAGAACAACGCGACCCCTACACATTCTCCATCGCGCCCTTCCTCGCCAACGAGAACATCGCGATGCAGGGCTTCCTGTCCTCCGAGCCCTACGCCATTCAGCAGGAGGCCGGCTTCGAGCCCAACATCTTCCTGCTCGACGAGTACGGCTTCGGCGGCTACGCCACCACCATCGAGACCATGGTCGAGACCGTCGAGGAGCGCCCCGAGGTCGTCGAATGCTTCGTCAACGGCTCCATCCTCGGCTGGTACAACTACCTCTACGGCGACAACGACGCGGCCAACGAGATGATCATGGCCGACAACGAGGAGATGACGCAGGACCGCATCGACTTCGCCATCGAGATGATGATCGAGGAAGGCATCGTCGATTCGGGCGACGCGCTCGAATACGGCGTCGGCGTGATTACCGAGGAAGCCGTCGAGGACTTCTTCAACACCATGGTCGATGCCGGTGTCGTCAACGCGGATGTCGACTGGCGCGCCTCCTTCACGACGGAATTTGTCGGCGACGGGCTGGGCATGGAGCTGCGCCCGGACTGATTGGCACGGCGCAAAGCGATGAAGGACGGGCCATAATGGCGCAATCGGCTGTCAGACGGCCCGCCGGACACCGGCGGACCGTCCTCGAGATGCAGAACGTGGACAAGACCTTCGGCGGTGACGTCGAGGCGCTGCGCGCGATGTCGCTGGCCGTCAACGAGGGTGACTTCATCTCGCTGCTAGGACCATCGGGCTGCGGCAAGTCGACCGCGCTGCGCCTGATCGCCGGGCTCGCCGAACCGAGCGGCGGGCGCATCATGTGGGAGGGCGGCCATGAGGTCGGCGATCTCGGCGTGGTCTTTCAGGAACCCACGCTGATGCCATGGGCGACGGTGGCGCAGAATGTCTGGCTGCCGTTCCGGCTGCGCGGGCAGTCCTACAACGAGGTGCGCGACCGGGTGCTCGAATCGCTGCGGCTCGTCGGGCTCGACCAGTTCCAGAACGCCTATCCGCGCGAATTGTCGGGCGGCATGAAGATGCGCGTGTCGATCGCGCGTGCGATGGTGACCAATCCGCGGCTGATCCTGATGGACGAACCCTTCGCCGCGCTCGACGAAATCACGCGTTTCAAGCTCAACGACGATCTGCTGATGCTCAAGGACCGCATCGGTTGCACCGTGGTGTTCGTCACGCATTCGGTGTTCGAATCGGTGTTCCTGTCGGACCGGATCGTGGTGATGGCGGCGCGGCCGGGGCGCGTGGTGCGCGAGCTGACCGTCGATGCCCCCTACCCGCGCACCGAGGAGTTCCGCACATCGGCCGAATACGCCGCATGGTGCCGCGAGGCGAGCAACGCGCTGCACGAGGCGATGGGAGAGCACGCATGACCATCTCGGACCCCACCCGCGCCGCCGAAGCCACGCCCAGCGTGGCCCTCGACGCCGAGGACGAGGCGAAGGCCCGGCGCCGCAAGCTCGAACGCACCGGGGTCTGGGCGCTTCCGGTCACGGTCCTGGTGCTGTTCATCCTCGGCTGGGATCTCGTCGTCGTGGCCAACGACATCCCGCATTACATCCTGCCGCGCCCCGGCCTCGTGGCGTGGACGCTGTGGAATGACTGGCCGATGCTGTCGAGCGCGCTGATGATCACGATGCAGATCACGCTGATGGCGCTCGCCGTCGCGGTGATCGGGGGGGTCGGGCTTGCGGTGCTGTTCACGCAGTCGCGGCTGGTGGAGATGTCGTTCTACCCCTATGCCGTGATCCTGCAGGTCACGCCGATCGTGGCGATCGCGCCGCTGATCTTCGTCTATGTCGACAGCCACATCGTGGGGCTGCTGATCTGCGCGTGGCTGGTGGCGTTCTTTCCGGTGCTGTCGAACACGACGCTCGGGCTCAACTCCGCCGATCACAACCTTCAGGACATGTTCCGCATCTACGGGGCCACGCGCTGGCAGACGCTGCGGTATCTGCGGCTGCCCTCGGCGCTGCCCTATTTCCTCGGCGGGCTGCGCATCGCGGGCGGGCTCGCGCTCATCGGCGCGGTGGTCGCGGAATATGTCGCGGGCACGGGCGGCAGCGGCGCCGGGCTCGCCTTTCGCATCCTCGAGGCGAGTTACCGGCTCAACGTGCCGCGCATGTTCGCCGCGCTGATCCTGATCGCGGTGACCGGGGTGGTGATCTTCGTGGTGCTCAGCTTCATCAGCCACATGCTGCTGCGCAAGTGGCACGAGAGCGCGATCAAGCGCGAGACATGACGGATTTTCGCACCCTTCCCGACGCCGCGCGGCTGCGTCTCGACAATGTTACCCTGCCCGGCTGCCTCGCCGGGCAGGCGGGCGAGACCGTGCGCGGATCGCTCACCATCGCCGAAGGGCGCATCGCCGAGCCCGCCGAGGGCGACACCGCGGTGGACATGGCCGGCGCCATGGTGCTGCCTGCCTTCATCGACATGCACACCCATCTCGACAAGGGCCATATCTGGCCGCGCGCGTCCAACCCCGATGGCAGCTTCGACGGAGCGCTGAGCACGGTGGCCGCCGATCGCGAGGCCAACTGGTCGGCCGCGGATGTGCGCAAGCGGATGGATTTCGCGCTGCGCTGCGCCCATGCCCACGGCACCCGCGCGATCCGTACCCATCTCGACAGCCTGCCGCCGCAGGATACGATCACCTGGCCGGTGTTTCGCGAGCTGCGCGAGGAATGGGCCGGGCGCATCGCGCTGCAGGGCGCGTGCCTTGCCGGCGCCGACCGCATCGAGCTCGACGGCGCGTTTCGGGGCACCGCCGATCTGGTGGCCGAAGCGGGCGGCGTGCTCGGCATGGTGAGCTATCCGCTGCCCGATCTCGCCGAGCGGCTGCGCGCCTTCCTGCGCCTCGCGGCCGAGCGCGGGCTCGAGGTCGATTTCCATGTCGACGAGACGCTGGACCCGGCCGCCGAAACGCTGCGGCTGATCGCCGAGACGGTGCTGGCCGAGCGCTTCGACGCCCCTGTAACCGTGGGCCATTGCTGCTCGCTCGCCGCGCAGGAGACGGCGCGGGCGGGTGACACGCTCGACCTTGTCGCACGGGCCGGGCTCAACGTCGTCAGCCTGCCGATGTGCAATCTCTACCTGCAGGACCGGCATCCGGGCCGCACCCCGCGGATGCGCGGCGTCACGCTGGTCCACGAGATGCGCGCGCGCGGCATCAATGTGAGCTTCGCCTCCGACAACACCCGCGATCCGTTCTATGCCTACGGCGATCTCGACATGCTCGAAGTGCTGCGCGAGGCCACGCGGATCGGCCATCTCGACCACTCCGCGCCCGACTGGGTGCAAAGCGTGCTCGCCAACCCGGCGCGGGCCTGCGGCTTTGCGGTGCCATCGCTCGCGACAGGGGCGCCGGCGGACCTCGTGATCTTTCGCGCGCGCAATTTCAACGAGCTGTTCTCGAGGCCGCAGGCGGATCGTATCGTGCTGCGTGACGGGCGCGCCATCGACCGCGCCCTGCCCGATCATTCCGAGCTCGACGACCTCATCGCGGGCTGACCACTCAGGACCAGGCGGCCATCATGCGGGTCGGCGTCGATCCGGCCCAGGCCGCGCAGATGCGCCTCGACCTCCCTGCGAAAGAACAGCCCCGTGGGGGATTGCGGCAGCGCGCGCATGTCGAAGCCCGCGAGGCCCGGCATCACCCCGCCGCCGATCTCCTGCCCGGCCCAACGCTCGCCGAAGCCGCCGAGGGCGAGATAGGACACGGTGGCGATGCGGATCGGCTCGCGGCGGGCGCAGAGCGGCTCGCCACCGAGCTCCACATCGCGCGGCCGCGCCGAGGCTGCGTCGGCGCCGGGATCGATGCGATAGCGCAGCGCGGCGGAAAAATGCACGAAACCGCGCCCGATGAAGCGGTCGGTCGCCAGAGTTTCCTCAGGTCGCAGCACCCGGCGCGCATTCGAGCACAGGATATCGGCGAGCTCCTCCGGGGCCGCATCGACGATATAGACCTCGTCGGGATACGGCATCACCTCGAAGAAATGCCGGTAGCTCACCGGCCCGACGGGCAACCCCGACAGCAGGCTGCCGCCTGTCAGCATCGCAAGATCGGGGGCCCGGCCTGTGAGCGCCGCCACCCGCGCGACCACCGCATCGGTGAACAGGTTGGCCACCCCGCATTCGCCGCCATAACGCGTGCGCTGCGTGACATCCCAGTCGAGCCCGGCGATGTCGTTTTCAAAGATCGTCTCCGACAGCGCGGTATCGACCTCGTCGAAGAGCGGGCGGATATGGTCGTCAAACAGCACCGTGTCGTGATCGTCACGCGCATCGATCGGGTGCAGCCGGGCATCGGCGAAAGCCGGCGGCGTGCCTTCGAGCGTGACTTCGCCGAGGAACTTTCCATTGGCCTCGGCCTGCATGATCGGCACCGCGCCGATGCGGTTCTCGGGCTCGAAACCATGCTCGTTGAGCCGGGTATGCGTGTGCGCGCCGAGCAGGGTGACGGGTGCCGTGCTGTGGACATCGGCGCAGGCGGCGACAGCGAAATCGGCCTCGCCGAGATCGCGCGCCACGGCCGCCTTGCCCGTGGCGCGGCCGCTGTCGCCGTAGCCGCAATGCGACAGGATCACCACCGTATCGCACACCTTGGACAGTGGCGGCAGCAACCGTTCGAGCGCGGTGACGGGGTTGGCGACGCGTATCGTGGGATCACCGTTTTGCGGCGCGCGCGTCTCGATGCGGCTCGTCAGCCCG
>LKMJ01000707.1_pt1 | contig 27015 bp, 26 predicted proteins | sample 643391 | NCBI WGS metagenome assembly LKMJ01 (sample SAMN04112250, study PRJNA286221) | soda lake metagenome | biome: soda lake; feature: Kulunda Steppe; material: water; isolation source: sample PL-Br10 brine of Picturesque Lake | place: Russia: Kulunda steppe | collected 2010-07 | reverse complement strand
GCCGCTCCTCGGTCGGGAAGTCGACGGTGTGGACGAGCCGGTCGGTCTGCTCGTGGACCGCCTCCAGAACGTATGGATTCGAGTGGCCGACGTTCAACACGCCGATGCCCGCGAACATGTCGATGTAGGTGTTGTCGTCGGCGTCACGCAGCGTCGCTCCCTTTCCCTCTTTAAAAGCGACGGGAATGTCGTTGGGGTATGCGACCGCACCGCTGTCGATCTCCTGTTGTCTTTCCAACAGCCGCGTGCTCTCCGGTCCCGGAACCGAGCCGACGTCCGGGGCGTCGTCGAAGTGAATCTCGTCGATCGGTGGTCCTGCCGTCATACACGGATCCACGGCGAAGGTGAATAAATAGCTTGTCCACGATAACGGCGAACCGTATACACGAAATTCGTTTTCGATGTGACCGGCGCGGGAGGTCCAGCAGGACCTCGACGCGGTCGATTCCGCGGGGATGTCGGTCGGGTTCCCGGACGTATTTCACGGTTTCGTCCAACCCTTCCTAACGGTTTCGCCCGAGAACGGTACGATCCCACGCATCCGGTCACGTTGACCCAGCAACCCTTGTTCACGTGCGGCGATTTAAGAACCAAGGGCGCCACGGACGAACATGAGCCAGCAGACGCCTCGATCAGGCGAGGAGGACGGGCCGACCGAGCGGGACTCCGACGACCGGTTCGCCGGCGAGAAGGACCCGTCCCTACGCAGTCGTGACGTCACGGAGGGCGCCGAGCGCGCCCCGCATCGGTCGATGTTCCGAGCGATGGGCTTCGACGACGAGGACCTCTCCTCGCCCATCGTCGGCGTGCCGAACCCCGCCGCGGACATCACCCCGTGTAACGTTCATCTCGACGACGTGGCCGCCGCGGCGATCGACGGGATCGACGGCGCAGGCGGGATGCCCATCGAGTTCGGCACCGTCACCATCTCCGACGCCATCTCGATGGGAACGGAGGGGATGAAGGCGAGTCTCATCTCCCGGGAGCTGATCGCCGACTCCGTCGAGCTCGTCTCGTTCGGCGAGCGCATGGACGCGCTCGTCACCGTCGCCGGCTGCGACAAGAACCTCCCGGGCATGATGATGGCCGCGATCCGGACCGACCTCCCGTCCGTCTTCCTCTACGGCGGTTCGATCATGCCCGGCGAGCACGAGGGGCGTGACGTGACGATCGTGCAGGTCTTCGAGGGCGTCGGCGCCTACGCACAGGGGGAGATGAGCGGCGACGAGCTCGACGAGCTGGAACGGCACGCCTGTCCCGGCGCTGGCTCGTGTGGCGGGATGTTCACCGCCAACACGATGGCCTCGATCTCCGAGGCACTCGGTCTCGCGCCGCTCGGGTCGGCATCCGCGCCCGCCGAGGACGAGGCGCGCTACGAGATCGCCGAACGCGCCGGCGAGCTCGTCGTCGACTGCATCGAGAACGACCGCCGCCCCTCCGACATCGTCACGCGAAAGTCCTTCGAGAACGCGATCGCGCTCCAGACGGCCATCGGCGGATCGACGAACGGCGTGCTCCACCTGCTCGCGCTCGCCGCGGAGGCCGACGTCGGCCTCGCGATCGAGGAGTTCGACGAGATATCACGCCGAACGCCGAAGATCGCCGACCTCCAGCCCGGCGGCACCCGCGTCATGAACGACCTCCACGAGATCGGCGGCGTGCCCGTCGTCATCCGCCGGCTCATGGAGGCCGGCCTGTTCCACGGCGACGCGATGACCGTCACCGGGAACACGATCGCCGAGGAAATCGCGGCGCTGGAGGCGGCCGGAGAGCTCCCCGACGACGACGGGATCGAGGCCGACTTCCTCTATTCGGTCGACGATCCGAAGGAGGAGGAGGGCGCGATCAAGGTCCTCACGGGCAACCTCGCGCCCGACGGCGCCGTGCTGAAGGTGACCGGCGACGACGAGTTCTACCACGAGGGGCCCGCACGCGTCTTCGAACACGAGGAGGACGCGATGGCGTACGTCCAGTCCGGCGAGATCGAGTCCGGCGACGTCATCGTCATCCGTAACGAGGGGCCACGCGGCGGGCCCGGGATGCGCGAGATGCTCGGCGTCACCGCCGCCGTCGTCGGCGCGGGCCACGAGGACGACGTCGCGCTGCTCACCGACGGCCGCTTTTCGGGCGGGACCCGCGGGCCGATGATCGGGCACGTCGCCCCCGAGGCGGCGGTCGGCGGCCCGATCGGGCTGCTGGAGGACGGCGACCACGTAACCGTCGACATTCCCGAGCGCGACCTCTCCGTCGCTCTCGACGACGACGAGCTCGCCGAGCGTGCCGAGGGCTGGACCAAGCCGGAACCCCCCTACGAGGGCGGCGTGCTCGCGAAGTACGGCCGCGACTTCGCCTCCGCCTCGGAGGGTGCGGTGACGAACCCGCGGCTCACGCGGGACTAGGGTCCACGGGTACGCGGAGCTACGGTCCACGGGCCACGGAGGAAGGTCCACGGCTCACACCCGTATCTCGATGAGCAGATCCGTCTCCGGTGAGTCGCCCATCGTCTCCCGAATTCGGTCCCACGAGAGGTCGACCCGTGCGGTGATCGCCCGTGACGCGAGCGCGCCGCAGGCGTTTCCGACGAGCAGCGGGACCTGGTAGTCACGTGGGTCGTGGGAGAAGCCGCCGCCGGAGATCGTCGGGTCCCGTAGCGCGGCACCGAGAAACCCCGCGGCGAACGCGTCGCCGGCGCCGGTGGTGTCGACCGGATCGATCGGGAATCCGGGATGTGAAACGTCGCCGTGTGGTGTCCTGACGGTCGCTCCGTCGCCACCCAGCTTGATGGCAACCACGCGGTCCTCCGGCTCCCACGGATCGATGTCGGTCGTCTCCGTGACCGCGTCCGCCTCCCTGGCGTTCAAAAAGAGGAGATCGGTCGCGTGTAGCGCGGCGTCGTAGTCGCGCTCGCCGACGCGTCGCCCGGGATCGAAGCTCCGCGTCGCCCCGTTTTCTCCCGCCGCGGTCGCGAGCGCGGCCGCGGTCTCGGGCCGCTGGCTCGTGAGGTGGAGGTGGTCCGCGGCGGCGAGGGTGTCACGATCGAGATCGGCCGCCGAGAACGACTCGTTGGCGCCGGCGTTCGCGAGCATGCAGAGTTCGCCCTCGCCGTCGACGATCACGTACTTCACCGAGGTCGGCTCGTCGGCGTCGATGAGGACGTGACCCGGGTCGACGCCGGCGTTCGCCAGCGCGCGCAGCGCCAGCGCCCCTGATTCGTCGCCCCCGACGCTTCCGTAGACGACCGCCTGGCCACCCAGGTCGACGAGGCCGACCGCGACGTTGGCCGCGCTGCCGCCGCCCGACTGTTCGAGCCGTTCGATCCGCGTCTCCCCGTCGGGGCCTGGAAGCCGGTCGACGTGCATCGTCACGTCCCAGTTGATGTGGCCCGCCGAGATCACCTTCGGCACTCGAGCGCTGGTCTCCGGTTCCAGGTCTGGATCGGCGTCGGCGTCCCGCGAGTCGCCGTCGCCTCCGTCGTCAGCGGCGGCGCGCGAGTCGTCGCCGTCCCGGCCGCTCATGGTTCGGCCCACGGTTCGTCGGCGCCCTCGCCGAACAGCTCGCGCATCAGCGTGACGATGCTTTCGGGCGGAAACTGGCCGTGTTCGGTGACGATCGCGTCCATGTACCGCGGCGGCGTCACGTCGAACGCGGGATTCTCCACGTCGATCTCCCCGATCGCCGCGCGGGTCCCGGGATCGATCACCTCCTCCTCGGCGCGCATCTCGATCTCGACCGTGTGGCCCGTCAGCGTCTCGGGGTGGAGCTTGATCGTCTGGGCGGCGGTCATGATCGGGACGCCGCGTTCGCGGGCGTTGACTGCGAGTCCCGAGGTACCGATCTTGTTGATGACGCCGCCGTCAGCGGCGATGGAGTCCGCGCCGACGACGACGTGGTCCACGTCGTCGAGGTAGCGTCGGGCCGCGGAATCAACGATCAACGTGACGGACACGCCCGCCTCACGCAGCTGTTCGGCGGTGATGTGCCCCTGGTTTCGGGGACGCGTCTCCTTGACGACCGCCGAGATCGACTTCCCCTGCTCGACGGCCGCCTCGATGCAGGCGAGCGCGTCCGTCGAATGGCAGTGCGTCATCACCGTGTCGCCGTCGGCGAGCCGGTTCGCGCCGACCTGGCCGAGGTCCTCCTGTGCCCGGTCGAGCTGGTCGACGAACGCGTCGGTGGCCGAGACGACGTTCCGGCGTAGCGCGTCGACGGTTTCGCCCTCCATGCGCTGAAGCACGTAGCGGAGGGCGTTCGGCAACGAGACGGCCGTCGGTCGGGTTTCGTGGAGGGTGCGTGCGGCCGACCGCATCGAGGCCCGAAACGCCCCGGGGTCGTCATGGTCGCCCTCACGGGCCTGTGCCGCGAGCGCTCGGGCCGCGGCGTCGGCGATGGTGGCGGCGCCGCGGATCTCCATGGTCGCGATGGCCCCCGCGGTCTCTCGAACCGCGGGGACGGGTTCGTGGTCGGTCATACCGATATCGTAGCCGGCGCGGTATTTATAAAACCGGTCGTCGTCCGTCGGAGCCGCAGTCGTTGTCGGCGCGAGCCGCCGCCTACGGCTGTTGGCCGTAGCTCTCGAAGCGCTCCTCGACGGTCGCGAGCTGCTCGTCGGAGAGTTCGTGTGGCTCGCCCACCGCCGACGACCACAGGTAGAGCCGGCAGAGGTCCTCGACGTGGTGGGCGTTCTCGAGTGCCGTCTCGAGATCCGGACCGGTAACGACGAGTCCATGGTTCGCGAGGATCGCGGCGTCCGCGTCCGCCTCCGTCATCGCGGCGACGACGTTGGCGGCCAGTTCCTCGGTGCCGTACGGCGCGTAGCCGGCGAGCGGCACGCGCCGGCCGACCGCCACGATCATGTAGTGGATCGGCGGAAGCGACCGGTGAAGCGTCGCCATCGCGGTCGCCCACGGCGAGTGGGTGTGGACGATCGCGCCCGGCCGATCGTGTTTATAAATGCCCGTGTGCATCGGCACCTCGCTGGAGGGGGTCATTCGACCCTCTCTCTGCTCGCCGTCGAGTCCCACGACCGGGACGTCCGCGACGTCGAAGGCGTCGTACGGCACGCCGGTGGGAGTGACGGCGAACGCGTCGCCGTTTCGGACGCTGAGGTTGCCGGTGCGTCCGGGCGTGAGCGCGGCGAGCGCGGGGGCGTGCTCGACCACCGCCTCGCGTTCGGCGGCGAGGATCACGCGATCACCTCCACGAGCGACGGAAACGACGAGACGACGTGGTCCGGCCGCTCCACCCCGACAAGTCCCTCCACGTCGACTCCCGCGTCGGCCTGCCGTCCCCCACCCTCCGCGGCACGTGCGTCGAAGAGCACGGTGTCGGCGCCGATCGCGTTGCCGCCGACGACGTCCGCGGCGACGGTATCGCCGACGACGACCGCCTCGCTCGGTCGACGATCGAGTGCCGCCAACGCGGTCGTGAACGGGAGCGCGCTCGGCTTCTCGCGGCCGACCTCCTCGGAGGTCACGACGCGGTCGAACAGGTCGTCGACGCCGAGGCGGGACAGCTTCTCCAGCTGGATCCGCGTCGTGAGGTTCGTCACGACGACGAGGTCGATTTCGGCTTCCCGGAGCTCGTTGAGTGCGTTCTCGACGCCCGCGAACGGCTCCATCGCGTCGAGATACCCCTCCCAGTACGCCTCCCCGAGCGCCAGGGCCGCGTCGGCGTCGTGGATTCCGGCGTGCAGTCGGAGCGCTCGTTTGAAATAGAGGAATCGCTCGTGGGAGGCGGCGGTACCCTCGAGTTCGCGTTTCGTCTCCCGGCGGGCGGCCAGATAGACGTCGTCGAACTCGTCACGGTCGAGGTCATACCCGAGGTCGTGAAACGTCCCGAAGCTCGCCCGCTTTCCCGCCTCGTTACACGGGGGATAGGGATAGAGCGTGTCGTCAAGGTCGAACAGTGCCGCTTCGTAGCCCATGTCCCGTACTCACACGAGCGATCCTTAAGTAGGGATCCACGCCGGGCGAGGGGGCGACGTACCGATCCGGATCGCGGGCCAAACGTTCCTCATCGCGGGCCAAACGTTCCTCACGTAGCCGGTCGTGTGAACGCGGGACAAGCTTCATGCTCGTGCAACCGTAGGTACGTTCATGCACGGCCACGAGCACCGCGACGGGGGGACCCGCCTCGACGTCGCGGCCCGCGAACGCGGGATCGATCCGCCCGAACCCGGCGACGGGCCCAGGGTGTCACGGGTGCCGGAGGATCACGTCACCGACACCTTCGACGTCGACGGCATCGGGACGAGGCGACGCGAGGCGCTTTTGGAGGCGGTGCTTCTCGACCGCGAGGGCGTGAGCGGAGCGTCCGCGACCGAGCGCAACGGCACCGTCGGGATCCACCACGATCCCGAGACGACCCGCGACGATCTGCGGGCGACGCTGGAAGGATACGGGTTGATCGTCGCCCCCGGCGACGATGCGTTCGCGAGCCGGCGGGCCGCACAGTTCGACTCCGCCCGCGTCGCCGTCGCGGTCCTCTTCGGACTCATGGTTGCCGTCCCGTACGTCGGCGTTCTCTACCCGACCCGGGTCGAGTGGCTCTTTTATGACCCCGTCACCGTCGCCTACCTCCAGTCCATCCTCGACTCACGAGTTGCGACCCACTTCTTCGTCAACCTCGCGGCGCTGTCGGGCGTCGCCTTCCTCGTCGCCTGCGGCCCGGCCCTCCGACGGTCCGTGGCCGCGATCACGGCGGGGCGGGTTACCGCCGAGTCGGCCTTCGTCGGCGGCGTCCTGGCCGTCTACGCGTACAGCACCCTCGCCGCGTTCACCGCCTTCGGCGGCGCCGTCCACTACGACCTCGTGGCGTACGCGGTCGTCGGTGCCACCGCCTGGACCCACTTCGTCGCCGACCCGGCGGCCGACGAGGCCGACGATCCGATCGCCGACGCCGACGAGGAACCGATCGCGATGACCGACGGCGGCCGGTAGCGATCCGCACCGGTCCGCTTGACTCGATCCCGTTCGGTTCTCCCCGTTCGGTTCAGCCCGTTCGGTTCAGCCCGTTCGATTCACCGCCGCCATCGGCGACGAACCATCAGCTCCTCCGCGACGCGCGGGAACGCAAGGAAGCCGACGAGCGACGCGAGGGCGGCCCACCCGATCCCCGTCGCGACCACGAGGGTCGTCCCCGGGCCGACTCCGACGAGAAATCCGCCGATCCACAGGCCGCCGAAGATGGAAAGCGCCATGACCGCGTTAAAATACGGGACCCGAAGCGCGATCAACGTGGGATGTAACGAGACCCACCCACTGGTCTCACTCGCCAGCGGCCGGATCCATCCGCCGCGTACGAGCGTGCCGACGAGGAGCGCAACGCCCCACGCGACGAGTCCAGTCGCCTTCGCGTCGAACCAGCCGGTCGCGGGGTAATCCATCACGAACAACAACACGGGCAACGAGAGGACCGTCACCTCGCCGAAGATCCGCGTGGCGTCGTGTAAGAACAGCCCGACGCCACTTTTTTCGGTCCGTGTGAGGTGGCCGTAGCCGTACCACGAGCGTCGTTCGTTCGACTCCGCCGCCGCAGTCTCGCGTCCCGGCGGCCCCCGCCGCCTGGTCACGAGCCGCGTCCCCCCGTTTCGGTGCCCCCGCCGAAATCGGGAACGGTCTCGCGGATCCGAACCGCATCACCGACGGCGACCGCCCCGCCCCACGACCGTTCGGGAACCGCGGTGTTGACCATCAGCCGAAAGTCGTGATCGAATCGGTCGCTTTCGAGCCAGTCCGGCCGCGTCGCCCGGCGGTTACGGATGAACGTCTCCCGGAAGTCGGGCGTCTCCGTTCCGGTGTCCGGGTCCCGGGAGGGCACGACGCAGCGTTGACAGGGATTGACGCCGAGCAGCTCGACGCCGACCGGCACCTCCTCCGGGTCGGAACCGGCCGAGCGCTCCGCACCCTCGCCGCCGATCGTGAACCGCACCCGTGAACCGTGGTCGGCAACGAGCCGGTCCTCCCAGAAGGCGGGAGCGTCGCCGACGACGACGTTGGGTCGGAGGCGTCGACGAGCCTCGACCGCGTCCGTGACGTCCTCGAACCAGGACGCGAACGTCTCCAGCGTCGCACGCGAGACGACGGTCGGTCCCGGGACCTCCCGGTCGTCCGGAAGGCCACCCTCCGGCTCGCGGACCAGATCGACCGCGTAGCCGAGGTAGTCGCCGACCCACGCCTCGATCGCCGACCGATCCGCCGGCAGCTCGAAGGTCCGCTCGCCGGCCGGAACGTCTTCACGCTTCGGTCGACGCAGCGTGACGGCCGTCGGGGTCGCGTCCGTCGCTCCGGCGAGCTCGTAGCTCGCCCGCAATCCGTGGATCGCGGGCTCGCTTTTCCCGTTGACGTAGCCACCGCCGCCGCCGACGGACGCCTCGTGTGGATCGACGCCCGCTCGAACGAACGCGTAGGTTCGATCACCACGAAGGGCTCCACGCTCTCCGAGTGTAGCCCGCTCGACGGCCACGCCGTCAAGCGACTTCACCGGGTACGCGATCAGTTCGTCGAGGCATGCCATACATTCTCATTCGGTCGGCCCCGATAAAAGCGATCGCCACCGACGCCGAGGACAGATGCCCGCGTCCGATGACGGGCGAACGTGCCCTCCCGGATGCCGCTCCTCGCCATGGGTTCGGTGGTTACTCGGCGTCCTCGTCGGCGCCGTCGGCTTCCTCGTCAGTCTCCGCGTCGTCACCCTCCTCGTCCCCGGACCCCTCGTCGCCCGCGTCGACGGCGTCGAACGCCTCGGCGATCTCCTCGTCCGGAACCGTACGATAGCCGTCCGCGTCGGTGATCGTCGCCACCGCGAGGTCCGTCGCCTCCAGTTCGTCGTCGTGTGCGAGCAGCGCGCGGACGCCGAGCTCGATACCCTCCACGAGGCCCAGGTCGTCGCTCCATTCCTCCTCCAGCAGTCCCTGAATGGCCTTGCGGCCGCCGCCGATGACGGTCGCCTTCCACTCGTTCGGCGTGCCGGAGGGATCGGCCGCGAACAGCCGCGGCTCGCCGTTTTCGATCCCGCCGAGAAGGAGGGCGGCGCCGTACGGGCGGGTACCGCCTCGCTGGGTGTTCTCCTGGACGTGGTCGGTGACGTACTTCGTCAACGCCTCGACCCCGACCGGCTCGCCGTAGCGGAGGCGGTTCCCCTGTGCCTGGCGGCGGGCGAAGTCGATGAGCTGTCGAGCGTCGGCGACGTGGCCCGCGCTTGCGGTACCGACGTGATCGTCGAGCTTGTGGAGCTTCTCGATGCTCTCGGCTTCCATCAACGTCGAGGAGGGTCGCGCCATCGCGAGGAAGACGACGCCCTCGGCGGTTCGGACGCCGACGCTCGGCGCGCCGCGTGAGACGGCCTCTCGCGCGTATTCGACCTGATAGATCCGGCCGTCGGGGGAGAAAAGCGACGTGCCGCGGTCGTACGCCTGCTGATCGTTACCACCCATCATCGTCGGTCACCCGCTCGCGCGTGGACGCGTTCGCTCATTACGTATCGATAACGGCGGACGGTTGAAAAACCCTCCTTAACCGGTACGTGCGACGAGCGCGACCACGTCCCGAAACGCTTTCACGCCGAGCGGTCCCCGGTTCCGACATGCCCGAACGCCTCCCGCTCGTGCCCGAGGGAACGACGCTGCCGCCGGCCCCGTACCTCCTCGTGGTGTTGTTCGCGGTCGGGATCGTCGCGGTCGCGCTCCGGCGTCGGTCGCCGACGGTGACCGCCTCCCACGTACTCGGGCTGGCGCCGTGGATGGCACTCGGCTCCACGCTACACGTCCTCTACGTGATCGACGCGCTCCCGTCGTTGCTCGCGCCGTTTGCCGGATCGCCGACCGTCTACTTCACCGTCGCCGCGCTTGCGGGTGCGACGTGGCTGGGCGCGGAAACGCTCCCGGCCACGCGCGATCGCGTACCGGTGGCCCTCGCGGCGAGCGGGGGGCTCCTGATCGTTCCCGTCGTGCTTCTCGCGGCCGCCGAGGGGGCGTCGAGCGCCGGAATCCGGTGGTCGATCGTCGCGGTGGCGGTGACGATCCCGCTCGTCGTACTGGTGTGGACAGCGCTCACGACGGCGTTTCCGACGACGAAGGTCACGGGAAGCGTCGGCGTCCTCGCGGTCCTCGGCCACGCGCTCGACGGCGTCTCGACCGCCGTCGGCGTGAGTCAGCTTGGATTCGGCGAGCGGACGCCGCTTTCGCGATGGATCCTGGAACTCGGCGGGATCCCGTCGGTTCCGCTTCTCGGCGAGGGGTGGGTCTTTTTGCTGGTAAAACTCGGCGTGGCGAGCGTCGTCGTCCGGCTCTTCGCCGAGTACGTCCGTGAGGAACCCACCGAGGGATACCTCCTTTTAGGCTTCGTCGCCGCCGTCGGGCTCGGTCCGGCCGCACACAACCTGCTGTTGTTTTCGGTGACGGCCTGACTGCCCGGAACCTTCGGCTCAAAACGGATCGACTCGAATCATTCGAGGCGGAGCGCGTCGCTCCGTGGATCGTGTCGAACGAGAAGCGGATCGGCCGCGTTCAGTCCTCCTCGACGACTTCCGGGTCCTCCAGCGCGGATTGAAGGGAGTCGAGGCCGTTGACCCACTCGGAGACGAGCCCGTACTCGAGCTCCTCGACCAGCTCGATGTCGAGTGCCTCGCCGTCGATCACGCGCGTTCCGGCCTGCACGACGTAGCCCAACGCGGCGTCGAGGTCCTCGCCCGCCTCGGCCTCCGCGGCCGCCCGAACGAACTCCTCGACGTCACCCTCGACGACGCCGCCGACGACGTACTCCTCCGCCGCGTAAAAGACTGGGACGAGCGACGTCTGGACGCCATCGATGAGCATGATCTTGTCCTCGTCGTCGAAGTCGACCTCCGCGAGCACGATGTCACGAACGGCGTGGATCTCCTCGACCGCACGGTCCGCATCGATCCTCCCTTCGGTAAGCGCCGCGAGGACCTTCGCGATGGCGATCGCCGCGTCGTCCTGCAGGTTCAACAGTAGCCGGGCGGAGTCCTCGTTTTCGGGATCGAGATCCTCCTCTTCGACCCGGCTGAGCCAGTTCTGCCAGCGTTCCTGAGAATAGAACGTCTCTACGGCCTCGTCCTCGGTCATACCCCATACGTCTCCCGGCCGCTTCAAATGCCTTTCCTATCTGGCTCCCTCCGAGAGGCCGTCACACCCGTCCGTTCGACCATCTCAGCGGCTTTGATCGGATCGAACGACGGGCCACCGCGGCCGGGTCAGTCGATCCCTCGGCCCGACCGCTCATCGTTCGGAGCGGTCGAGCGTCGCTTGGGTGTCGATCCCGTAGACTGCGGCCGGCGTGGTCACGTGCGCGCGGTGGACCGCCTCCTCGTAGCCGTCCTCCAGCAGCCAGCGGACCCGGCGCGGAACGGTCTTCGGACCGAGCACCGCACCCGGCCGATCTGGATCGTCGACGAAGTCTGTCTCCATTAAAAAGGGCTCGCCGGAACGTGCGGCACGTTCCAGCCGATCCCGCTCGCTCATCACGCTCGGGGTCGGCCCCGCCAGTTCGCCCGCCGCGTAGTGTTTCACCGCCCGATGACGGTCCAAGCCGACCGACTCTGCAACCGCCGCGAGGTCGGTCAGGTCCTCGCTCGCTTCGGTGTGGAGCTGTACGGCACAGTCGAGGTCGGCGCCGTGCTCGAAGGCGTGACGGATCACGGCGTTCGAGGCGTTCCATACGGCGTCGGACACCTCGTAGTGTGGCCGTCCCGACTTGAGCGCGAGCGCGCGCCCGTCGGCGACGAACGACGCGGCGACGTCGATTCCGCCGCTCATCAGGTCGCAAGCCTCCTCGACCGTGAAGCCACGCTCGTCGACGAGGCGGCTGATCAGTCCCGGATGAACCCCGAGCACCGGCCATGCACGGCCGGGAAGCACCTCGTTTGCCGCGTCAACCGCGTCGATCGTCTCCTCGAAGACGGCCCGAAACTCCGCCGGCTCGTCGGCCTCAACGCCGAGGTGCCAGGACGGCTTGTTCACCACGAGCAGATGGGTGCCGCCGAGCCGAACGAAGTCCCGCACCGCGTCGATCCCGCGGCCGTGGCGCGGATCGAGGTGGAGGTGGTCGTCGAGTACCGGCGTGTCGAGGTCGTCGCTCATGGCGATCGGTGCGTCCCGCCGCCGGAAAGGAATGTCGGGGATGGCCGGTCGCTGCAACCACGATCGATCCACACGTCGGCCGCAGGGGGAGTAGCTACTTGCCGCGGGCCGCCGATCGTCCGTCATGGAACTCACCGTGCTCGGCTCCGGCTCCGCGATGCCGGTTCCGGATCGGAGGCAGGCGGGCTATCTGATCACCCACGACGACCGTCGACTGCTCGTCGACTGCGGCAGCGGCGTCCTCGGGCGCCTCGCCGAAACGGACGTCGGCTACGAGGGCGTCTCGACGGTTCTCCTGACGCATCACCACCTCGATCACGTCGCCGACCTCCTCCCGCTCCTGATGGCCCGCTGGCTCGCCGGCGAGGAACACCTCGAGGTGATCGGCCCGAGCGGAACCAAGTCGCTCGTCGACCGCTCGATCGCGATCCATGACTACCTCGAGGGGCGGATCGACCTCGCGGTCCGGGAGGTCGCCCCCGGGACCCCGTTCACCGCCGCCGGGTTCGAGGTCGCGTCCCGCGAGACGCGTCACTCGCTTCCCTGTCTCGCGTATCGGTTCACGCCGCCGGGAACCGACGTGCCGGCGTCCGAGGGCCCCCTCACCCTCTCGGGGGACTCGGAGGCGTTCGCCGGACTCGCGGGCTTCGCGGACGGCAGCGACGTCCTCGTCCACGACTGTTCGTTCCCCGACGACGTCGAGGTCTCGGGGCATCCGACGCCGACGACGCTCGGCGAGACCCTCGCGGGCACCGACGTCGGGACGCTCGTCCTCTCCCACCTCTATCCGCACACCGGCGGCCGTGAGGAGGAAATGAAACGGTGCGTTCGTGAGGCCGGCTTCGGCGGCGAGGTTACCGTCGCTCACGACGGCATGCGACTCCGAATCGACGACGCATAGAACGGACGCCGTGTGCGACCGCAACGTCGATCAACCGAACGAGAGCCTGACCGCCTCGCCCGCCTCGAGGTCTCCGCCATCGACGACGTCGTCGTCGTCGGCGGCGAACGCCGCGTGGAGGTGGTCGTAGGTCCGCTCTAGTCCCTCCACGATCACCTTCGTTTCACCGACCACGGGCATGAAGTTGGTGTCACCGCGCCAGCGCGGGACGACGTGGGTGTGGAGGTGGTCGAGGGAGCCCCCTGCCGCGTCGTGGCCGAGGTTGACCCCCGTGTTGAACCCCTCAGGATCGAGATCCCGCCGCGTGGCCTCGATCGTCGCCGCCTTCAGCCGGCCGTGATCCAGCATCGTCTCGTCGTCGAGGGCCGTCCAGTCCTCGACGTGTTCGTTCGGGATCACCATGACGTGGCCCGGGTTGTACGGGGCGTTGTTGAGGAGGGCGTAGTTGTGATCGCTGCGTGCGACGACCCGGGCCTCGCGGTCGTCGTCCCGTTCCGGCAGAACGCAGAACGGACAGCCCTCGATCGGGTCCTCCTCACGCTCGACCCAGTGGATCCGCCACGGGGCGTAGATCCGGTCCATTCAGTCGAACGAGTGGATCCCGGCGGTCGTCACTTCGACGCCGTCCTCGGTGATCAACATCGTGTGTTCCGCCTGGCTCACGAGCACGTCCTCGGACTCCTTGAGGACGGGGTACCCCTTGATCACGTTCGACTGTTTGAGCCGTCTGAGACCCATCTCGACGCCGTTTCCGTCGAGCCACCGCGCGGCGAACGGGAGGTCGTCGAACGCCTCGATCTCCTCGAGCATCCGCCGAGCGCGTCGGTCGCGTACGCTGCGTTCGTGTTGCAGTTCGAAGATCTCCTCCTCGGTTCCCTCGCCGACCTTGCCGCGCCCGTCGGTGGCGAACGGTTCGATGGCGATCGCCTGCCCGGGCTCGAGCGTCACGGACCGGTCGACGCCACGGTTCGGAACGTTCGGCCCCGTGTGGGCGTCGTATCGCTCGACCCCATGCCCGGAGAGGTTCAACACGGGCGTGTAGCCGTAGCCGCGGATCACGTCCTCGATCGCCTGCCCGACGACGCCGACCTCGACGCCCGGGCCCGCCTCGTCGATCGCGGCCTCAAGCGCCATCTCCGCGGCCTCGACCAGTTCGACGGTGCCCGTGTGGTCGACGGTCACCGCGGCGTCGGCGATGTAGCCGTCCACGTGCACGCCGACGTCGAGACAGACCATCCCCTCGCCGAACTCCGTCCCGTCGTCACGGCCGGGAGTCGCGTGGGAGGCCTCCTCGTTCACGCTGATGTTGACCGGGAAGGCGATGCCGGCACCCGACTCGCGAATGAAGTCCTCGGTCCACTCGGCCACCTCGAGATGCGTCCGGCCGGGCTCGACCATCTCTCGGGCCTCGTTCATCGCCTCGACCAGCACTGCGCCGGCCTCACGATAGCTCTCGGTCGCGCCGTCCTCGAAGGATCCGTCGCTCATGGACGGGGATTCGGTCAGGGGGCGCAAAGAGGTTGCGGGACGTCGCGTTCGACCGATCAGTCGTCGGCAACGAGCGGTTCTCGACCGCCGTTCGCGTCATCGGGTCGGGCGGCGAGCCCGACGCCGAGCGTTTCGTTCGTCGTGACGACGGACTCCGCGGCCGAACGGTCGGTACACATCGCGCGGATCGCGTCGACGTTTTCGGGAACGACGTCGGCCTCCTGGTGGACGTTCTGGAACAGATACAGGTCACGTCCGACGACGTTGATCGACTCCTCCCAGATGCAGTTTTCCCAGAGATCCCCGCGCGGCCGACCGACGTCGCGGGCGAACTCCTTGAGTTTGCCAGCCCCGTCGATGGCGGCCTCCTTCGGAATGAGGAAGGTTCGGTCCTCGGTGCGGAGCAGGTCTCGAACCTCCCCAGTGCTCGGGTCGCTTTCGAGCGTGACGTTGAGGCTGTGGGTATGCATCTGGGTCGCCGGGACGGTCAACCCAAGCGTGTCGACGTCGACGTCCGGGAAGATCGTGTTGACGTCCGGGCCGTGGTGGGACGGGACCGTGACCGGGTCGGGGAGGACGTCATTGATCGGTCCGCGGCCGGTCTCCGCGGGGTCGCCGCCGCGACGAACCAGGGTCGCACGCACCTTCTCGATCCCGTAGGTCTCCCGAAGCGGGGCGATGATCCGCGAGAGGCCGGTGGTGTTACAGGAGACGACGCGGACGTGGTCGACGTCGCGGGCGGCTTCGAAGTTCGCGCGGGCGTTGAACGATGCCTCAGCGACGTTCGCGTCCTCTCCGCCCTGATAGATCGCTTTGACGCCGTGTGCGCGATAGATCTCGCGGTTCTCGGCGCCGATGCCGGATGGACAGCAGTCGACGACGACGTCGACCACGTCGAGCAGGTCCCTGAGGGTGCCGGCGGTCGTGATCCCCGCCTCCTCGAAGGCCGTCGTGCGCTCCGGAACGGCCACATACAGATCGTAGCCGCGCCGTCGTGCGGCGTCCGCCTCGAAGTTCGGCCGGGTCTTCGTCACGCCGACGAGTTCCATGTCCGGCTGTGTGGCCACCGCGTCGGCGACGCGTTTGCCGATCGTCCCGTATCCGTTCACGCCCACGCGTATCATGGTCGGACCGACCGTTCCGCTGGGTATAATTCTTTCGGGAAAATATGTAATAAATTAACTACGGCGTGAGTAACGGCTGAGTTTATTCGACCGATGGCAGCCTGTAACTGTAATACGTAATGGTGTATATTTGGGATTTTATGAACGGGGCGCTCCCTTCGGGACGACGCGCACGAACACCACGGATCCGGCGAATCGTACGGATCACGAGACGTCCAGGTCACGAGACGGCCGAGTCACGGATCGTACGGATGGAACGCCACGTGGATGGTAAGGGCTAACGGGGGCGACTCCCCAGTGGACGTATGAACGAGGAGCTTGCGACTGCGGCTCGGACGGCGATCGAACAGTGTCTGGCGGTGCGAACGGACGAGACCGTCGTCGTCGTCACTGACGACGAGCGCCGAGCGATCGGCGAGGCGCTCTACGAGGCGGCACGAACGGCCACGCCGGACGCCACGGTGCTTCGTTACCCGCCGGGCGACCAACACGGCGCGGAGCCGCCCGCGCCGGTTGCCGCCGCGATGGCCGAAAGCGACGTCTTCCTCGCGCCGACGACCAAGAGTCTGAGCCACACCCGCGCCCGTGGCTCCGCCTGCGACGCCGGTGCACGCGGCGCGACGTTACCCGGGATCACCGAGGACGTGTTCGTCGCCGGCCTCGACGCCGACTACGAGGCCATCGCCGACCACAGCGAGTCGGTTCTCGATCAGGTGGTCGACGCCGACGAGATCAGGGTTACCGCCCCCGCCGGTACCGACATCACCTTCGGAATCGGCGACCGCGAGTGGCTCTCGGACACCGGCATCGTCCACGACCCGGGCTCCTTCTCGAACCTCCCGGCAGGCGAGGTGTTCGTCGCCCCCGAGACTGCGACCGGCACGTACGTGATCGACGGCACCATGCGCCCGCACGGGCTGTTGGCGGACGGCCAGGAGCTTCGGTTCGAAGTCGAGGACGGGCTCGTCACGTCCATCTCCGATGACGAGATCCGCGGACAGATCGAGACCGCGGCCGAGTCCGTCGGCGACGCCGCCTACAACCTCGCCGAACTCGGGATCGGCACCAACGTCGGCGTCGAGTCGCTCGTCGGCTCCGTTCTTCTGGACGAGAAGGCCGCAGGGACCGTCCACGTCGCCATCGGCGACAACGCGGGCATCGGCGGCGACACCGAGGCGCCGCTTCATCTCGACGGAATTCTCACCGACCCCACGGTGTACGCCGACGGCGAGGAGATCACGCTCCCACGACCGTGATGCTCTCGCGATCGGGACGCTTACATGATCGAGACGTTCTCACGACCGAGACGTCCACGCAGCCGAAACGTCCACGCAGCCGAAACGTTCACGCGGCCGAGGTCCGGTAGCGGCCGACGGAGTGGCGTCCCCGCCGGCACGGCTTCGCGGATCAGTAGAGCAGTTCGTCGTCGTTTTCGATCATGTACAGCGACCGCGCCGCGATGTTGACCGTGTGGTCGCCGATACGTTCGAGGTCACGGATCGTTAACAGGAGCCGTGAGACGTTGCGCATCATTCCCTCCACGTTCTCGTCGGCGTCGATGTCGTCGCGCGTGATGAGGTCCCGAACGACGACGTCGCTGGCGGCCTCACACAGGTCGTCGAGGTCGTCGTCCATCTCGGCGACGGCGTAACATCCCTCCACGTCCGATTCCCCGTAGGCCGTCATCGCCGCGTCGAGCATCTCCAACGTCTCGTCGCCGATCCGTTGGACGTCGACGTCGGGGAAGACCTCCCGCTCCGCTTCGCCCGCGTATCGGCCGAGGTTCGTCGCGAGGTCCGCGATCCGTTCGAGGTCCGTGATGATCTTGAACGACGCCGCGATAAACCGGAGATCGCCGGCGACCGGCTGCTGGAGCGCGATCAGGTCCGTACACCGTCCCTCGAGTTCGAGATACAGCTCGTTGACCTCGGCATCACGCGTGATGACCTCCTCGCCGAGACCCGCGTCCCGCCGTTCTAACGCATCGAGCGCCATTCGAAGCCGCTCGGCAACGACCTCGCTCATGTATAACACGTCATCGCGGAGGTTCTCGAGTTTCGTCTGATACTGTTCGCGTGGCATCTCTCTCGGGTCCTATCGCACGCCGTACACACAAAAACACGTCGTTGGTCCGACCCGCCATGCGGCGGACCCCGGGGACATCGCTCCGGGACGCGGAGCGGACACACGGGGATCCGTCGAGCCGGTCAGGAATGCACTGAAACGGCGACCCGTCCGCAGGAATGCGCCGAAACGCGGACCCGTCCGTACGGGGGCCTCAGAAGCCGTGGGTGATCGCCTCGCCCGAGCCCGTCTCGAAGAGATGTAGCTTCGACCGGTCGAAGACGAGGTCGATCTCCTGGTCCTCCTCGATGGGGACGTCGGGATCGATGCTCATCAGCACTTGATCGTCGGCGTCCTCGTCCATTCGAACGCGGCCCCCCTCGTCGAGTTTAAGATAGACGAATATCTCGTTGCCCATCGGCTCGATGACGTCCGAATATGCCGGGAAGCGGGCCGACCGATCCTCGATCGATGCCCCGGAGTCGGCGATGTAGACGTCCTCCGGACGAACGCCGAGCGTGACGCGGTCGCCGACGCGGGCGGGGTTCTCGTCGACGTCGAACTCGATGTCGACGTGCTCCGAGGTGAAGCCGGACTCGGTCACCTCCCCTTCGATGAAGTTCATCGACGGCGACCCGATGAAGCCGGCGACGAAAACGTTCGCCGGCTCGTTATAACAGACGAGCGGCGGATCGATCTGTTGGAGCTGTCCGGCGTTGATCACGGCGATCCGGTCCGACATCGTCATCGCCTCCGCCTGGTCGTGGGTGACGTAGATGATCGTCGTGTCCAGCTCCTTGTGGAGCCGCTGGAGCTCCGTCCGCATGTGGACGCGGAGCTTCGCGTCGAGGTTCGCCAGCGGCTCGTCCATTAAGAACACCTCCGGATTACGAACGATGGCGCGAGCGATGGCGACGCGCTGGCGTTGACCGCCCGACATCTCGTCGGGCATTCGGTCCATCATCCCCTCCAGCTGGACGACGTCCGCCGCGTTCTCGACCCGACGGTCGATCTCCTCCTGGTCGTACTTCCGCAGCCGTAGCCCGAAGGAGATGTTGTCGTACACGTCCATGTGCGGGAACAGCGCGATGTTCTGGAAGACCATCGAGATGCCCCGGTCCTTCGGCGGAAGGTTGGTGACGTCGCGTTCACCGATCAGTATGTTTCCTTCCGTGGGCAGCGTGAGCCCCGCTATCGTCTCCATCGTGGTCGACTTCCCACAGCCCGAGGGACCGACGAAGGTCACGAACTCGCCGTCCTCGATCTCGAGATTCATGTCGTCGACCGCCGTTACGTCCTCGTACCGTTTCGTGATGTGTTGTAGTTGTACGTCCGCCATGGATTACTCCTTGAGTGCCCCCGAAGTGAGACCGCTCACGATCTTCTCCTGTGCGACGACGACGAGCAGCGCGACGGGGATGACCCCGACGATGCTCGCGGCCGCCATCAGGTTGAACAGTACCTCGTGTTGCCCCTGGTAGCGGAGGATACCCTCCACCAGCGGGGCCCAGTTCTGCTCGCGTCCGTCCGTCATCAACGAGGAGAAGAAGTACTCGTTGTAGACGGCGATGAACGTCAACACCCCGGCGGTCGCGACGCCGGGTGCCGACAGCGGCGCGATGACCCGAAACAGCGCGCCGATGCGGGTCGTTCCCTCGACGCGGGCCGCGTCCTCCAATCCGTCCGGGATCTGTGCGTAGAAGGTCGTGAGAATGAAGATGGAAAGCGGCATGAACAGCGCCGAGAAGGGGATCAGCATCGCGTACGGCGTGTTATACAGCGTTCCGTCCTGCAGGATCGGGGCCATCACCTCGACCGGCGTGTTGAACAGCTGGTTGAGCGGGATGAAGAACGCCGCGGGCGGGAAGAAGGAGACGATGAGCACCAACAGCATCAACGGCCCCTTGAATTTGAACTGCAGCCGGCCGAAGACGTAGCCCGCGAGGCTCGCGACGACGATGACGATCACCGTCGTCACCGCGGCGATGACGAAGCTGTTGAAGATGTACCGGTGGAACGGGACGGTGGCGAACACCTCCACGAACGCCATCGGGTTCATCCCCATGAAGACGTCACCCTCCGCGAGGAGCGTCGGATCGAAGCTTCCGGGTGCGAGGAAGATGTTCTGAAGGTTCCCACGGCTGGTCAGCGCGACCATGAGGAGCCAGTAGAAGGGGAACAGCGTCGTGACGAGGAAGAACACCGTCGCGGTGTAAAACATCGCCTTGTACGCACGATCCGGGTTCTTGATCGCGTCCGCTGCCCACTGCTCGACCGGACCACGGTCCAGCTCCGGTTCGTCCTCGTCCGCGTACTGCTTCAGCTTTTCGGCCGCATTTTCGGATTCCTGGCTCATTATGCGAACCCTCCTTCGGATTCACGGAAGCGCCACAGATAGACGATCACGAACAGCCCGATCACCACCGCCGTCATGAACGCGACGGTCGCGGCGGTCGCGTAGATCCGCGTCCCGCCGAACAGGCCGTCGACCACGAGACAGGTGAGCGACGGCACGGTCGTACAGCCGACCGTCGAGTCGATCACCCCGTAGACGCGCATCGCGTCCATCGTCCGGAACAGCATCGCGACGAGCAGCGCCGGCATCACGATGGGCAGCGTGATCAGCTTGAATCGCTGCCACGGCGAGGCGCCCGAGACCTTCGCGACGTCGTAGAGGCTGCGGTCGACGCTCTGAAGGCCCGCCAGGATGAGCAGCGCCATGAACGCGGACGTCTTCCAGATGTCGGCGACGAGCACGATGATGAACCCGTCGCGGCTGCTCGCGAGCGGCGAGGAGCCGAAGATGCCCAGCGTCTGCATCAGGTCGGAGCCGAACCCGACCGTGGGCTGGAAGATCAGGAAGAACAGCATGCCCTGAATCGCGACCGGGATCGCCCACGGGAGGATGATCGCGACGCGCACCCAGCGACGACCGCGGAAGTCCTGGTCGAGCACGAGCGCCTGACCGAACCCGATGAGCGTCTCGAACAGCACGCTCAAGATTGCGAACGCGAGCGTGACGAACAACGCCTGTCGCAGGAACGGCGTGCCGAGTTCGAGGAACGGGAACGAGCCCGAAAGTCCGACGTCGACGAACTCACGGGTCAATCGGGTGTTCCCCGTCAGCACGTCGGCGTAGTTCTGGAGTCCGATGAACTCGCCGAACGGCTCGCGTCCGGCGGTTTCGTCCGCAAGCAGCGACATGCGGAACGTGGCGATCAGCGGATAGAAGGCGACGATCGCCAGCAGGATGAACGCCGGAACCAACAGCAGGTACGCGTAGGCCGCCTCGCTGAGCGTCTCCATCCGGTTGATCGGCTTGGTTAGCAGGCTTCTGACCGAGCCTGCGCCGTCGTTCGAGCTATCTGTGGCCATCTATCCGGTCAGTCCTGGTCGCTCGTCTCGAGCTGTTCTTGCAGGTCGTCCATCGCCTCCTCGGGCGTTTTTTCCTGCGTGTAGGCGTCGTGGACCTCCTGATATACCTGTGCGGACTGCTGTGGCCAGACGTCGGTGACGGGGCGCGGGACCGTGTTGTCCGCAGCGACCGCGAGCGTGTCGAGGTAGCGACCGATCGGTCCGAGTTCGTCCGGGTCCGCGTTCGCCGTGACGTCCGGGTCCGGCGGAATGTTTCCGTTCAGCTCGAACAGCGTGAGCATCACGTCGTCGTCGACGAACGCCTCGACCACCTCGACGGCCGCCTCGATGTTCGAGGAGTTCGGATTGACGGTGAGATGCCACCCGCCGAGCGCGTGTTGGGTTCCGCCGAGCCCGTCGTAATCGGACTCGCCCGGCGAAGCGCCGTACGGAAGCGGCATCGTTCCGAAGTCCTCGCCGAACACCTCCTCGTCCCCGTTGATGACGACCGAGTACGGCCAGTTGCGGTGGAAGATCGCGTTCCCGTTCGTGAACGGCTCGCGGGCGTCCTCCTCGGTGTACTGCACGAGGTCGTCGCTTGCGATCTTCGGGTAGTCCGGATGCGCCTCCTCGTCCTCGTCGCCGTACATGAACGCGCGCATCATCCGGATCGTCTCGATGACGGGCTCCTCGGTGACGGTCACGGGGCGATCGCCGCGCGTGAACAGGTTCTCGCGGCCGCCGAAGTAGGCGCCGCCGAAGGAGCTCATCGTCTCGTTGAACGTACAACAGGAGAGTCCTTCGTACGCGTCGGCCTGCGTCGTGAAGCCGTAGCGGTACTCGTCCTCGCCGCCGTGATGCTCCCAGACGTCGGCGACCATCTCGGACCACTCCTGCCAGGACATCGGCTCCGTGGCCCAGTCTTCGCCCTCGGGGTCGTAGCCGGCCTCCTCGACGAGGTCCTTCCGGTACTGCATCACCGGGTAGTCGGGGAACAGTGGGACGCCGAACAGATCGCCCGTCTCGGGGTGTGACACCGTGTCGACGGAGGCCTCGAGGTACGTGTTTCGAACGCGGTCGATCACGTCGTCCGAGAGCTCGTCCTCCATGTTGACGAGCTGTTCGCGCAGTATGAACGGGATCGTCCACCCGCTGTCCATCATGAAGATGTCCGGATCGCCACGGTTCGCGTCGAGCGCCGCCTGGTAATCCTCGCGCCGGGAGTCCGTCTCGAAGTCGCCCGGGAGGACGTCCACCTCGATGTCCTCGGACAGACCGGCTTCCTGCAGCGCTTCGTTGATCTCGTCGCTAATCTCCTCGAAGTCCGCGTCCGCGGACAGGCGGATCGTCGTCGTCCCGTCGTCATCGTCGTCCCCGGCACAGCCCGCGATACCCATCGCCGCGCCCGTTGCGCCGGCCGCCGCCATGAACCGACGACGTGATACGTTGCTCTCGTCCAGGCACCCGTTTGATTCAGTATCGACCATTACAGTTCGTGTGTTATGTAGAGCCCCATCATATAGCTTTGGTCTGTGTTACTACTCCTGTTGTAGTCAATTCGTGTCGCCTACGGCGGATAACCGTCCGTCACTTCGAACGGTAACTACATATCCAGTAAATTATTTTCTCACAGGTGATCGGACGTCAGAGTCGACGCTTCATTCGAGGTGCACGTCGGGTTCGCCGTTCGGCGCCGCGGATTCGTGTCGTGAATTCGGCACCGTTCCGTGGGTCACGTCCGGTGCCCGTCCGAATTCGTCCGCGCGATCAGCTTCGAAGAAGCAACACGTTCACACGCCTCACGGAATCGAAGTCGCGTAGTCGGTAGACGAGTTCACGCACACGCGCGGCGTCCCCACGGCAGAACAATGATTCGAGACACCAGTCACCCTCATGGGTGTGGCCGGTCGCGGAGATCACGTCCTGGAAGTCGTGTTGGGCGTCGTGAAGCTCCCGGATCACCGACTCGTGTTCGTAATCGAACGCGACGACCGCCGCCACCTCCCCGGTCGCCTCCTCCAGCCGATGATGTCGCTCCACGTACTCCTGCATCGCTTCCCGTGTGGCGCGTGACCGGGAGTCGATCCCCTCCGACTGCCACGTGTCATCGAACTCCTCGAGCAGATCCGCGGGCACGTTGACGCTCGTTCGCATGGTTATTAAAAATACCTCATCTAATATTATTCCTTGGTATTTGATGGGCCGTGTTACACAATACTTGGACCGGTGCTAACAGCAGTTATACGGACTGAACGGCAAGGATCGGTCGCAATGTGCCACTGCTTCGAAGCCGTCGATGACCTGTCCGAGACCGAACGCACCGAGATGCTTGAGAGCCACACGGAGGCCGAACTTCGTGCCGAGCTGTCCGACGACGACCTCACGAAACTCGGGATCGCGGCCTGAGTGGAACGGGAGAGGTTCGAACCGCCGAACGACGGTTCGGCTCGCGTCGCTCGCCGACCGCGTCGTCCGCACCCGCGCCTCGTGGTGTTCGGTACGGATGGCGACCTCTACCGGACCAACTGCTGAGAGAAATGGGTTGGGGCAGATTTGAACTGCCGGCCTCCTCCATGTCAAGGAGGTGTCATAACCGGACTAGACTACCAACCCGACGGGGCTTTCTGACGCATTCAGTCGTTTCCGGGGGACGTAATTGAACCTTTCGGATCGGGCTCCCGCACGGCGATTTCGTCACGGATTTATACCGTCCGTCGGCGGCGTGGCCGGCCGGGCGTCCGGTTTCGACCGCTTTTACTGGCCTCCCCACACAGGCCGTGATATGGTCGACCTCTCCGCCCGCGCCGAGCGCCTGGATGAGTATCTCGAGTCTCGTGGGCTCGAAGCGGTCTGGTTCGCCCGCCCGAACGGCTTCGCCTGGCTCGTCGGGGGCGACAACGTCGTCGACGCCGACGCCGACGTCGGCGTCGCGGCCGCGGGCTACGACGGGGAGTTCCGCGTGGTGACCGACTCCATCGAGGCGGATCGGCTCGTCGACGAGGAGCTACGGGACGCCGTCTCGGTGGAGTCGTACCCGTGGTACGCGAGCACGCTCGCGGACGCCGTCGCCGAACGATCCCCGTCGCCCGCGGCCGCGGACTTTCCCGTGCCGGGGTTCGAGTCGATCGAGCCGCGCGAACTCCGACAGCCGCTCACCGACGACGACGTCGAGCGGTATCGCGAGCTCGGCCGCGAGGCCGCAGCCGCGCTCGAAACCGTCTGCCGGAACCTCGAGCCAGAGGACCCGGAGTACGAGGTCGCCGCGGGGATCGACATCTCGCTGGCTTCACGTGACGTGAACACGCCCGTGATCCTCGTCGGCGGCGCGGAGCGTGCCCGGGCGTATCGACACTACACGCCGAGCGAGGCGAAGCTTGGCGACTACGCATTGGTGTCGATCACCGCCGAACGTGGCGGCCTCTACGCGTCGCTCACGCGCACGGTCGCCTTCGACGCGCCCGAGTGGTTCGAACGTCGCCATCGTGCTGCGGCCAGGGTCGAAGCGACCGCGGTCGCCGCCACCCGCGCGGCCGCCACGGGTATGCTCGGAGACGGGAACGATCGTGGGACCGCCGGCGACGTCTTCGCCGCGATCCGCGAGGCGTACGACGAGGTCGGATTCGCCGACGAGTGGCAGCGCCACCATCAGGGCGGGGCCGCGGGCTACGCGGGACGCGAGTGGATCGCGACCCCCGACGCCACCGATCCGGTACACGAGCCGATGGGGTACGCGTGGAATCCGACGGTCCAGGGAACCAAAAGCGAGGACACCCACCTCGTCGCCGCCGATCGGATCGAGACGCTCACGAAAACCGGGCAGTGGCCGACCCACGAGGTAGAGCCGGTCGACGTCGCGAACGTCCCGGCGGAGCCCATCGAACTCCACGCCCCCGTCGTTCGCTGAGGGACGGCTCGGCAGTGACGGCGGCCCGCAAAGACTCCGTGACCACGTCAGTAGACGTACTCGTTCTCGTCGATTCCGACGTAGTCCCGCCTCGTCTTCCGCTTGCGCCATTTATAGCTGAGCAGCAGCTTCGCCGACCTCCACCCGGAGCGGTACGGCTGTGAAAGCAGACCGTCGCCGGCCTCCGCGGCGAGCATCGCGTCGGCCGCGCCGATGATGCGGTTCCAGTCGTCGGGACCGTACTCCGCGACCGCGTCGGCCATCGTCACGTTGCGAACGACCTCGTCGCCGATCGCCTCCTTCCAGCGTCGGTTGTACGCGGTCATGTCCCCACGTGCAGCCAACTCGCCGGCGATGGCGCCGGTCCGCACGGCGACGTGATCGCCCCCTTCGTGGAAGGCGGAGGTCGTCCCCATCGCCCCGCCGACCACCGCGATGCCGGCGTCGGTCGGCGAGTCGATCGGTCGGGTCGACGAGATGGAGTACGTTTCCGTTCCGTTCCGTTTGCCGGCGTCCTCGACGAGCGGGAACTCCTCGTCGACGTCGTACTCGTCGCCGTACTGCCACTCGAGCAGCCGGTGAATGTACTCCGCCCCCTTCGGGATCGACTCGTCGTCGTCGGAGAGAAGCCGGTAGGCGTCCCTGTCGAACTCGTCGATATCGAGCCCGATGGGCATCGTCAACCCGATCCGGCAGACACGATCCTCGTTGGGGAAGATCCACGGGTATGCGGTCTCGCCGGGCATCACGCCCCACCAGAAGACGATCGCGTCGTTGAGTTCCTCGTAGACCTCCTCGGGCACGCGTCGATACTCCTGGTAGGCGATGTGGTTGGCCTCGTGGGAGGCGAGCCGTTCGGACGCCTTCGACCCGTCGGGCAAAAATCGGTCGAGGACGCGGTTGGTCACGGTCCGCTGGGGGCCGTCAGCGAGCACCACGAAGTCGGCACCGACCTCGTCGCCCGACGCGAGTTCGACGACGTGTCTCGGATCCTCATCATCCGGTGCGGCAGTGAGATCCGTCTCGGCGTCCCTGACGGAGACGCCCACGCGATACTCGGCGCCCGCATCCTCGGCACGCGCGCGCATCCAATCGTCGAATCGGGCCCGGTGGAAGGTGTAGCCGAACCCGTCGTACGACGACTCGATCCCCGTGTTGTAGAGGATCGCTTTCGTGTCGGGACCGTGAAACTCCGCGCGGTTCAACTCGCATTGGAGGACGTCGTCGTCGAACTCGTCGGGGTGGATGCCCATGATGTCGACCCAGTAATCGAGAATTCCGGCGGCATCCGTCGAATCCGGTCCGAGTTCACGTCGATCCTCCCGCGGAACGCCCTTCTCGAGGACCAAGGCGTCAGCACCGGCATCAGCGGCCGCGTGTGCCGCGGCGGTGCCGCCCGGGCCGCCGCCCACGATCGCGACGTCTACACGTTCCATATCCCGTGAGGACGCCGTCCCAGTATTAAATTCACGGTCGACCGACGGCACACACCTCGCCGCACCCGGTCCGGAAGCGTCGTCCGCAAGGGATCCGGATACGATCGATTCGGTCACAAGCGATGCGCATACGGAGGATTTGGATGATCATTCGGCCAAGATGTGTGGGTGTATCGATGAGAAAAAGACATCCTTTTAGCACGCGCGGGCCGCCGCCAACGTACGATGCCACGAGAGACATGGGCAACGCGCGTCGGATTCATCCTCGCCGCGGTCGGTAGTGCGGTGGGCCTCGGGAACATCTGGCGGTTCCCGTTCATTACCGGACAGGAGGGCGGATCCGCGTTTCTGCTCGTCTACCTGCTTTTCATCGTACTGATCGGCTTCCCGGCCATCCTCGTCGAGTTCGTGATCGGCCGGCGTACGAAGCTGAATCCGGTCGGGGCGTTGCGTGAACTCGGAAGCGGCGTCTGGAGACACGTCGGGTGGCTCTTCGTGATCACGGGATTCATCATCCTCTCGTACTACAGCGTCGTCGCCGGCTGGTTCCTCCGATACACGCTCATCGGGATCACCGACGGCTACGCCGCCGGCGCCGGCAGCCCCGAAGCGGCGGAGGCGCTCTTCGGGAGCGTGGCGACCGGGCT
>LKMJ01000706.1_pt1 | contig 27026 bp, 25 predicted proteins | sample 643391 | NCBI WGS metagenome assembly LKMJ01 (sample SAMN04112250, study PRJNA286221) | soda lake metagenome | biome: soda lake; feature: Kulunda Steppe; material: water; isolation source: sample PL-Br10 brine of Picturesque Lake | place: Russia: Kulunda steppe | collected 2010-07 | reverse complement strand
TGGCCCTGGCCCGGGAGCAGGGCCTCAAGGTCCTGATGATCGTCCGCGAGGAAGGGGGCGACTGGACGAGTCGGGTCAGCCCCGCCTTCGTCGATGCCTTTGGAGAGGCATTGGTGGAGGAGCTGGGCTTCGAGGTCCACTGAGCCCTAGAATGGCCTGATCGACGAACCTGGACATGGAGTCATGATGACGCTTGACGTGGTAATTCTCGCAGCGGGACAGGGGACCCGCATGCGCTCGACCCTCCCCAAGGTGCTGCACCGCCTGGCCGGCAAGCCGATGGTGCGTCACGTGATCGACACCGCCACGGGCCTTCGCGCCGAGCGCACCCACGTGGTGGTAGGGCACGGTGCCGAGCGGGTTCGCGAGGCGCTTTCCGACTGCAAGGTGCGCTATGCCCTGCAGGCCGAGCAGAAGGGAACCGGTCATGCCGTGGCCCAGGCCCTTGACGGCCTCGGTGAGGGCAAGGTGCTGGTGCTCTACGGGGACGTGCCGCTGATTCGCCGCGAGACCCTGGCGGGACTGCTGGCGGGTGTCGATGACAACCACCTGGGGCTGCTGACCGTGACCCTCGACGATCCCACCGGCTACGGGCGCATCCTGCGTAACGCCGAAGGGCAGGCGGTGGCCATCGTCGAACACAAGGATGCCTCCGAGAGCGAGCGGGCGATCGACGAGTGCAACACCGGTATCATGGCGATGACCGCTCCTCAGCTGCGCCGCTGGTTGCCGAGCCTCTCCGCCGACAATGTCCAGGGCGAGTACTATCTGACCGATATCATCGCCATGGCCGCCGCCGAAGGGGTGACGATCGTCACCGCCCAGCCGGCTGATCCGCTGGAGGTGGAGGGGGTCAACAACCGGACCCAGATGGCACGCCTGGAACGCGCCCACCAGCTTGCCATTGCCGAGGGGCTGATGGCCGATGGCGTGGCCCTGCTCGACCCGACGCGAATCGATATCCGCGGCAACCTGGTGTGCGGTCATGACGTGGAGATCGACGTGGGCTGCGTCTTCGAGGGCGAGGTGGAACTCGGTGAGGGGGTGCGCATTGGTCCCCACTGCGTGGTCCGCGACAGCCATATCGGCGCAGGCACACGGGTCGAGTCCCACAGTGTGATCGAGGGTGCAGTCATCGCCGGTCGCGGCCAGGTCGGCCCCTTTGCGCGTCTGCGTCCCGGCACCCGCCTGGCGGTGGGGGCCAAGGTCGGCAATTTCGTCGAGACCAAGAATGTCGAGGTGGGCGAGGGAAGCAAGATCAACCACTTGAGCTACGTGGGGGACGCCCGCCTGGGCCGCGACGTTAATGTCGGCGCCGGCACCATCACCTGCAACTATGATGGCGCCCACAAGCATCGCACCGAGATCGGCGATGGCGCCTTCATCGGCTCCAATACGGCTCTCGTCGCCCCGGTAAGCGTAGGCAGCAACGCCACCGTGGGTGCCGGCTCCACCATCAGCAAGGACGTGCCGGACAACGCTCTGGCCGTCTCTCGTGGGCGCCAGATCAGCCAGGCCGACTGGCCGCGCCCCAGCAAGGACACCTAAGGAGAGACAGCATGTGTGGAATCGTCGGGGCCGTTGCCGAGCGCAATGTGGAAGGCATCCTGATCGAGGGATTGAAACGGCTCGAATACCGCGGCTATGACTCCGCTGGCATGGCGGTCCTTTCGCCTGAAGGGCATCTGCAGCGCCGCCGATCGGTGGGCAAGGTGGCCGCCCTGGCCGAGCGTCTGGCGACCGATCCGCTGCCGGGGCGCTGTGGTATCGCCCACACCCGCTGGGCCACTCATGGCCGTCCCAGCGAGGCCAATGCCCATCCGCACCAGTCCGGTGAGCGGCTGGCGGTGGTGCATAACGGCATCATCGAGAATCACGAGACCCTGCGCCGGGAACTCAAGGCGACCGGCTACGACTTTACTTCCGAGACCGATACCGAGGTGGTCGCCCACCTACTGGAGCACGAGAGCCGCGAAGCGGGGGACCTGCTGGCGGCGGTGAGGCGCGTGCTGGCTCAGCTCGATGGCGCCTATGCGCTGGGGGTGGTCAGCGCCGACGAGCCCGATGTGATCGTCGGGGCCCGCAAGGGCAGCCCACTGGTGGTGGGTGTCGGTATCGGCGAGGCGTTCCTGGGCTCAGACCCGCTGGCACTGCTGCAGGTCACCGACCGCTTCATCTATCTGGAGGAGGGCGACATGGTGCGCCTCTCTGCCGGTGGCCACATCGAGGTCTTCGACGCCTCGGGCACCCTCGTCGAGCGGGAGGTGCAGACCTTCGAGCACGGTGACGGCGCGGCCAGCAAGGGCGAGTATCGCCATTTCATGCTCAAGGAGATCCACGAGCAGCCTGCGGTGATCGCGGCTGCCCTCGAGGGCCGCCTGGGCGAGCGGTCGGTGCTGGTGGAGAGCTTCGGTCCCGACGCCGAAGAACTCTTCGGTCGCGTCCGCCAGGTCCATATCGTTGCCTGTGGTACCAGCTACCATGCGGGCATGGTGGCCCGCTATTGGCTGGAGCGTTTCGCCGGGGTGCCGGTGCAGGTGGAGGTGGCCTCCGAGTACCGCTATCGCCAGGCGGTGGTGCCCGAGGACACTCTGTTTGTCACCCTCTCCCAGTCCGGCGAGACCGCCGACACCCTGGCGGCACTGCGCTTTGCCCGGGAGCGGGGCTACCTGGCCAGCCTGGCGATCTGCAACGTGCCGGGCAGTTCCCTGGTGCGCGAGTCCGACCTCACCCTGATGACCCAGGCGGGTCCCGAGATCGGCGTGGCCTCCACCAAGGCCTTCACCACCCAGCTCACCGCACTGATGCTCTTCACCCTGGCACTGGGTCGGGTGAAGGGGCTCGACGAAGCCGTTCAGGCGGAGCTGGTGGTGGCCCTGCGCGGCCTGCCGCGGCTGGTGGAGCGGGTGCTGGCGCTGGACCCCGAGATCGAGGCGCTCTCCATGGCCTTCGCCGAGAAGCACCACGCCCTCTTCCTGGGCCGCGGCGCGCATTTCCCCATCGCCCTGGAAGGCGCGCTCAAGCTCAAGGAGATCTCCTACATTCACGCCGAGGCCTACCCGGCCGGGGAGCTCAAGCATGGCCCCCTGGCGCTGGTGGACAGCGAGATGCCGGTCGTCTCCGTGGCCCCCAACGATGAGTTGCTCGACAAGCTCAAGTCCAACCTCCAGGAGGTGCGCGCCCGCGGTGGCGAGCTCTTTGTCTTCGCCGACGAGGGGGTGGCGATGGCCGAGGAGGAGGGCGTGAGGGTGCTGCGCCTGCCCCATGTGCACGAGGCCCTGGCGCCGATCCTCTACACCCTGCCGCTTCAGCTGCTCAGCTACCATGTGGCGGTGCTCAAGGGCACCGACGTGGATCAGCCGCGTAACCTGGCCAAGAGCGTGACGGTGGAGTGACGCCAGGTACCGAACTGCCGCGTCTCCACCTGGGGCTACCCATGTGGGCCAATCCCGACTGGCGCGGCAGCCTCTATCCGCCCCACGGCGGCGGCCTGGAAGAGTATGCGCGGGTATTCAACAGCGTGGAGGGCAATACCACCTTCTACAGCGGTGCCCCACGGGCCGAAACGGTGGCGGCCTGGGCGCGTCAGGTCCCACCGGGTTTCCGCTTCTGCTTCAAGCTGCCGGCAACGCTGACTCACGAGCGGCGGCTGGTGGACATCGAGGCGGGGTTGGATGGCTTCCTCGAGGCCCTGGCACCGCTTCATGACCGCCTCGGTCCGCTGATGGTGCAGCTGCCCAGGGATTTCGGTGCCGAGGAGCTCCCCCGGCTGGATGCCCTGCTGTCTCGCTGGCCTGCGGGAATTCCCTGTGCGGTGGAGGTACGCCACAGTGAATTCTTCCACAAGGGGGCCGCCGAGATCGCGCTCAACCGATTGTTGATAAGTCACGGCGTCGACCGGGTAATGCTCGATGTTCGTCCGCTCTTCTCGACCCCTCCCGGCGATCACCCCGGGCTGTTGAAGGCCCAGCGGGAAAAGCCGAAACGCCCTTTACACGTGCTTTCCACGGCAAATCGGCCGCTGGTGCGCTTCATCGGGCACCGCGATCCGGAGATCAACGAACGCTATTTTGCCGCCTGGATTCCTCGCCTTGCCCTGTGGATAAATCAGGGGAAAACCTCTTATCTGATGGTGCATACTCCCGACAATCGCCAAGCGCCAGCGCTGGCGAGATCCCTCCGGACACGGCTCGCCGAGGCCTGTTCGTTGCCGCCCCTGGCGGACTTCCCGGGCGAGGCCCAGACCTCGCTGTTCTGACCGGTATCCGATGATGGACCGCGGATTGGCCTGTGCATCTCTCCGCTGCTGGCCATCGAGCGTTTGATCGGATAGTTTTAGACCCCGCGACGGCAGCGATCCTCTCCGGATCCTGTCGTGCTCTGGAAGGCGCCGTGTGATCCATGGCGCCTTTGACGTGGCAACGACAAGCACAAGCCGCCATCGCACCAGATCGGTCGGTGGCGTCACGTAAACTCAGGGTGAATCATGTCTAAACTCGTGCATGCACAGTGGTCATCGAAGATGACCTTCGTGCTCGCCGCCGCAGGCTCTGCGGTGGGACTGGGCAATATCTGGCGTTTTTCCTACATGGTGGGTGACAGCGGTGGCGCGGCCTTCGTGCTCATCTACCTGGCCTGTGTGGCTCTGGTGGGCCTGCCGATTCTGGTGGCCGAATGGCTGATCGGACGACGTGGCCAGGAAAACCCCATCAACGCCATGGCCGACCTGGCCCGCAGGAACGGCAGGCTGCCGGCCTGGGCCCTGGTCGGTGCCAGCGGCGTGCTGGCAGCCTTCCTGATCCTCTCCTTCTACAGCGTGATCGGCGGCTGGTCGCTCTCCTACACGCTGAGCTCGGTGACCGGTGCCTTCTCCGGTCAGGATGCCGACGGCATCGGTGCACTCTTCAGCGGTCTGCTGGGCAGCCCCATCACCCTGACCCTGTGGCATACCGCCTTCATGGCGCTGGTGATCTTCATCGTAGCCCGCGGCGTCACCAAGGGGCTCGAGGGCGCGGTGCGCACCCTGATGCCGGGGCTGGTGCTGCTGCTGATCGTGCTGGTCGGCTATGGCATGACCACCGGCCACTTCGGCGAGGCGCTGGCCTTCATGTTTCGTCCCGACTGGAGCGCGGTGACCGGCGGCGTGGTGCTGGCCGCCATGGGGCAGGCCTTCTTCACCCTGTCGCTGGGCATGGGCATCATGATGGCCTACGGCTCCTATCTGGGGCCCGACGTCAACCTGCTGGGTACCGCACGCACCGTGATCATCCTCGACACCGTGATCGCGCTGCTGGCGGGCATGGCGATCTTCCCCATCGTGTTCGCCAACGGCATGAGCCCGGCCGACGGCCCGGGGCTGATCTTCGTCAACCTGCCGGTGGCCTTCGGCAACATGGCCGGCGGTACTATCCTGGGCCTGATGTTCTTTCTCCTGCTTACCTTCGCGGCATTGACCTCGGCGATCTCGCTGCTGGAGCCGGTGGTGGAACTGGTGGAGGAGCGCACCCCGCTTTCTCGCGTGGGGGCTACTCTGGTGGGCGGCGTGGCGGTGTGGGCACTGGGCATCGCGGCGCTGATGTCGTTCAACGTCTGGGATGGCTTCCTGGTCTTTGGCCTCAACATCTTCGATCTGCTGGATACCTTCACCAGCAAGGTGCTGCTGCCCCTGACCGGCCTGGGTGCCGTTCTCTTCGTGGCCTGGTGCCTGGATCGCAACAGCGTGGCCGATGAGCTGAATCTTGCCGGCGGCAAGGAGCGGCTCTGGCACCTTGTGGCGCGCTATGTGGCCCCCATCGGCGTGATCGTGGTGTTCGTCACCGGTCTGCTCTAAGGCGGGTGGGCCGATAAAGAGATGAAGTACTCCGCGAGCCCCGCTTCGGCGGGGCTCGCGTTGTCACCAGGGATGCTCTGGCGGCAGGGCCGGGTTCAGTGCATCTCGTCGAACTCATCCTCGGGCAGATCGGCGATGTCACGGGACAGCTGCTTGAACTCCTCGTGGAGTTCGATGCCTCGCCTGGCACGCAGATTGCGCTGGGCGGCGGTGCGGCTGCGTTGCTCATGTTCGACAACTTCCATGCTCATGAAAATGTCGAGGAGTTCACTCTTCAAGAAGGTTAACCGTTCGGCATTGCGCATGATCGACTCTCCGTGGTCACTACGCGACACTGCAGTCTTTACTATATAACACTTGACAGAATGATGAAGCCGGGGGTTTCTCGCTACAACGCAGGATAAACGCTGGCGTAAAGAGAAGGACTAACACCTTGCGCTGCACAACGCCCGGCTCCTTGGGCATACTGTGTCGAAACCCTTCCAGTATCGTCGCTGCCCGGGGCGATACCCCAGTCAAGGAGTTCCCAGTGAGCAGCGCTCTATTCGATGAGATGAGACGCCGCATGGAGCACTTCCGCCGCTCCGAGCAGAAGGTGGCGCGCTTCGTGCTGCGTAACCCCGAGGAAGTGATCCACATGCGCATCGTCGACCTGGCCACCGAGGCGAAGGTCAGCGAGCCCACGGTGGTGCGCTTCTGCCGCGCCCTGGGCTGCAACGGCTTTCAGGACTTCAAGTTGAAGCTGGCTCAGATGCTGGCCACCGGCAGCCAGTTTGCCCAGTTCTCCATGAACGACAGCGACTCGGTGGCGGAATTCTCCCAGAGCATCTTCGACTCCACCGTGGGTACCCTGCTGTCGGTGCGCGACCGCCTCGACAACGAGGCGCTGAGCCAGGCGATCAACGTCCTGGCCATGGCCAACCGGGTGGAGTTCTACGGCTTCGGCGCCTCCGGTGCGGTAGCCTTCGACGCTCAGCACAAGTTCTTTCGTCTGCAGATCTCCACCGCGGCCTACTCCGACCCCCACATGCAGAACATGTCGGCGGTGACCCTCAAGGAGGGCGACGTGGTGGTGGCCATCTCACAGACCGGCCGCACCCGGGCGCTGGTTGCCAGCGTACGCCTGGCCAGGGAGGCCGGTGCCACGGTGATTGGCCTCTGCCCCAGTGGCACGCCGCTGGCCGAGGAGGTGACGCTGCCGCTCTATATCGATGTCCACGAGGACACCGAGATCTATACTCCCATGAGCTCCCGCATCGCTCACCTGGTGCTGGTCGACGTGCTGGCGGTGGGCGTCGCCAAGACCCGTGGCCCCAAGCTGGCCGAACAGCTCATGTCGGTGAAGAGGAGCCTGATCCCGCTGCGCTTCCCCGAAGAGGAGTAGTGGGCGATATGCTAAGCTGTTCGCCCATTTTCCGAGCAGCGATGCCCTCCCCATGGACGACGTCACGGCGATCCTCGACCACCTGAACACCGCCCAGCGCGAGGCGGTCAGCGCCCCCCAGGGCAACATGCTGGTGCTGGCCGGAGCCGGCTCCGGCAAGACCCGGGTGCTGGTCCACCGCATCGCCTGGCTGATGCAGGCCGAGGGGCTCTCTCCCTATGCCGTGCTCGCCGTGACCTTCACCAACAAGGCGGCTCGCGAGATGCGCACCCGCCTGGAGGCGCTGCTCGGTCTCTCGCTGCGCCACGTCTGGGTGGGCACCTTCCACTCCACGGCTCACCGACTGTTGCGGACCCACTGGCAGGATGCCCACCTGCCTCAGCACTTCCAGATCATCGATTCCGACGACCAGCTGCGCCTGGTCAAGCGCTTGATCAAGGACCACGACGTCGATGACGAACGCTTCCCGCCGCGCCAGGTCCAGACCTTCATCTCCGGCTGCAAGGAGGAGGGGCTGCGCCCCCATCAGGTGGACGTCAATGGCGACGCCTACCTGGGGCAGATGGTGGAGCTCTATGAGCGCTACCAGCTCACCTGCGAGCGCGGCGGTCTGGTGGACTTCGGCGAGCTGCTGCTGCGAAGCCTCGAGCTGTTGCGCGACAACCCTGCCCTGCTGGCCCACTACCAGGAGCGCTTCGCCCATGTGCTGGTGGATGAGTTCCAGGACACCAACACCCTGCAGTACGCCTGGCTGAAGCTGCTCACCGGCATGCGTACGCCGATGACCGTGGTGGGCGACGACGACCAGTCGATCTACGGCTGGCGCGGTGCCCGGGTAGAGAACATCCGCCGCTTCGAGAGGGAGTTTTCGGAGACCAAGACGGTGCGTCTGGAGCAGAACTATCGCTCTACCAGCGCCATCCTCGAGGCCGCCAACGCCTTGATCAGCCACAACACCGAGCGCATGGGCAAGGAGCTGTGGACCGCCGGCTCTCGCGGCGAGCCGATCTCGGTATTCAGCGGGTTCAATGATCTGGATGAGGCCCGCTTCATCGTCGACACCATTCGCGAGAAGGTGGACGAGGGGTTCAATCGCCGCGAGATCGCCATCCTCTACCGCTCCAACGCCCAGTCCCGGGTGCTCGAGGAGTCCCTGATCCGCCAGGGTGTGCCCTACCGTATCTACGGCGGCCATCGTTTCTACGAGCGCCTGGAGATCAAGAACGCCCTGGCCTACCTGCGGCTGCTGCTCAACCGTGACGACGACGCCTCCCTGGAGCGGGTCATCAACCTGCCGGCTCGAGGCATCGGTACCCGCACCGTTGAGATCCTGCGCATCCGGGCCCGGGAGACCGGCGTCTCGCTCTGGCAGGCACTCCATGATGGCCTGGCCGACGGTTCACTCAAGGGCCGTGCTGGCAGCGCCGTACAGGCCTTCGCCGAGATGGTCGACCGGCTCGACAACGATACCGCCGGGTTGGCCCTGCACGAGATCATCGATCAGGCCCTCGAGGCCTCGGGGCTGGTGGCGCACCACCTCGCCGAGCGCGGCGAGAAGGGCCAGGCCCGGGTCGAGAACCTGGAAGAGCTGGTCAACGCCGCCCGGGCCTTTACCCAGGGGGAGTCCTTCGATCCGCCCATGGCCGGCGAGGGTGCCGCGGCGCTGGAGGCCTTCCTCTCCGAGGCGGCGCTCAACGCCGGCGATCATGAGGCCGACGAGTTCGAGGACAGCGTGCAGCTGATGACCCTGCACGCCGCCAAGGGGCTGGAGTTTCCGGTGGTGTTCATCGCCGGAGTGGAGGAGGGCCTCTTTCCCCACCGCATGTCGGCGGAGGAACCGGGTCGCCTGGAGGAGGAGCGTCGGCTCTGCTACGTGGGCCTGACCCGCGCCATGAAGAAGCTCTATCTGACCCACGCCGAGATCCGCCGTCTCCATGGCAAGGAGACCTTCCAGCGTGCGTCGCGCTTCCTGCGCGAGATTCCGGAGCAGTATCTGGAAGAGGTGCGGCTGCGCGGCCAGATATCACGGCCCGTGACCGCGAGTCGGCCGGTTCCCGGGCTACGCCAGACCTCGGTGGAGGGCGGCGGCGACCTGCCTACCCTGTCGCTGGGCCAGCGGGTTCAGCATCCGGTGTTCGGCGAGGGAGTGATCCTCAATGCCGAGGGGGAGGGGGAGCGCGCCCGGGTCCATGTCAGCTTCGAAGGCGAAGGGGACAAGTGGCTGGTGCTGGGTTTTGCCAAGCTGACGCCGCTCTGATCGAGGACGTATGGTGGGTTTCCGTTGACGTTTTCGTCAGGTCTCTGCCTTGTAGGCCAATTCGGCCCTGGCGCATACTGACTATTAGATACAACTGCGCGCCGTGATGGTGCGCGGCCCTACATAACAAGCCTTTCGGAGTCACGCCCCCATGCAACGCCGCCGCTTTCTCACGAACAGTCTGAAGACCCTCGGCGCCGGTGCCGCCGGTATCGCCGCCGCCCCCTTCGTTTCCACCGCCAGCGCCCAGGAGACCATCACCTGGGACATGGTGACCTCCTGGCCCAGGAACTTCCCGGCGCTGGGCACCGGCGCCAACGAGTTCGCTCAGCGCGTCGAGGCGCTCTCCAATGGGCGCATGCGCATCCGCGTGCACGGTGCAGGCGAGCTGGTACCGGCCATGGAGGTCTTCGATGCGGTCGCTGCCGGGACCGCCGAGATGGGCCACTCCGCCTCCTATTACTGGCGGGGCAAGGTCGCTGCGGCACAGTTCTTCACCGCGGTGCCCTTCGGCATGAACACCACCGAGACCAACGCCTGGCTCTACCACGGCGGCGGCCAGGAGCTGTGGGACGAGATCTACGCGAAGCACAACCTCAAGCCTTTCCCGGTGGGCAACACCGGCGCGCAGATGGCTGGCTGGTTCAAGAAGGAGATCCACTCCCTCGCCGATATGCAGGGTCTCAAGCTGCGTCTGCCGGGGCTGGCCGGTGAGGCGATGAACCGCATCGGTGTCACCACCGTGAACTTGCCGGGTTCCGAGATCTTCACCTCCATGCAGACCGGCGTACTCGACGCCGCGGACTGGGTCGGCCCCTACAACGATATGGCTTTCGGCCTTCACCAGGTGGCCGACTACTATTACACCTCGCCATGGAACGAACCCTCGGCCGTCCTCGAGGGTACCGTCAATCTGGATGCCTGGAATGCTCTGCCGGACGACCTCAAGGCGGTGGTAACGGAAGCCGCCCGCGCCTCCAACCTGGCGATGATCAGCGAGTTCGCCTACCGCAACGCCCAGGCCCTGGAGACGCTGGTGGACGAACACGGCGTGCAGCTGCGCACCCTCCCGGAGGATGTCATGGTCGCGCTCTTCGAGGCCTCCGAGGAGGTCATCCAGGAGCAGGTGGCGAATGATCCCGACTCCGCCAAGGCCTATGAGTCCTACCTGGCCTTCCAGAAGCTGGTGCGCCCGTTCAGCGACGCCGGCGAGTTCGAGTATCTCAAGGCCCGTGCATTGCTGGGTGCCTGATACCGCGCTCTGCTTGAAATGACAACGGGGGCGCCGACTGGCGCCCCCGTTGTGCGTAGAGTGTCATCGGCTACTCGCGCACGGCGCGGATGCGGCCCTTGTCGTCCAGGGCCACCATCACGAACCTCGCCTCGGTGACCTTGTGCAGCTCCCGGGGATCACGCTCCTGGGGCTGGCGGATCCATACTTCCACGTCGATCCGGATCGAACTGTGGCCGATCTCGCGGAGGGTGGTATAGATGTTGACCATCGAGCCCACGCGCACCGGACACAGAAAGTCCATGGCCTCGATGGCCACGGTGGCGGTACGGCCATGGGCCTCGCGGCCGGCGGCCAGTTCGGCGGCCTGGTCCATGTGGGCCACCAGCCAGCCGCCGGCGATATCGCCGTGGAGGTTGGTATCCTGACGGCTGGCCTGCAGTTTCAGGGTGAGGTCGCCCCTGGGAGCGGGGATATCGTCGAGATCTGTCATGAAGATGTCATCATCCTGGCTTGTTATTGTGGCCGTAAGCGACAAGGGGCATACGGATGTCTGAATCGGTGGCCATGGTATATGCAGTCACCGCTGGCCACCAGCGCTGCCCCCCGGCCTGCGGCCAGGGGTCGCGCAGCGCCGGCAGACCGGATGTAAGGCAGCATCTGACGGCGAGGCGCTGGGCGGCGAGCTGCGGGTTGGCCCTGCTGCTGCTGGTGCTGCCGGGTCTGGCCCAGGCGGACGCCGACGAGGTGGCCGGCACTCTGGGGGCGGTAGGCTCCGACACCCTGGCGGGGCTGATGCTGCGCTGGGGGGAGGCGCTGATCGAGCAGTACCCGGCAGTGCGCCTGCAGCTGCAGGCCAGCGGTTCGGCAAGTGCCCCCACGGCGCTGATCGCCGGCACTTCTCGCCTGGGTCCCATGTCGCGTCCCATGAACGAGGCCGAGCGCGAGGCGTTCTCGCGGCGCCACGGCTATCCGCCGCTGGAGTTCGAGGTGGCCCGGGACGCCCTGGGGGTGGTGGTACACCGCCATAATCCGCTGGAGAGCCTGAGCCTGGCCGAGCTGGATGCGCTCTTCTCGGAGACACTGCACTGCGGTGCCGCGACTGCCATCAAACGCTGGCCACAGCTCGGCGTCGATCTGCCCGGCGGGCGTGTGTCGCTGCATGGCCGCAACGTGGCCTCCGGCACTCACGACCTCTTCCGTCTGCGTGGACTGTGCGGCGGACGGGTTCGGCGGGAAGTCAACGAGCATGCCGGTTCGGCCGCGGTAGTGGCGGCGGTGGCGGCGGAGCCTGCCGCCATCGGCTACGCCGGGCTCAACCACCTGACCCCTGCGGTGAGAGCGGTGGCCCTGCGCGATGCCACGAGTGGCCGACGCTATCCACCGGCCGGGGAGGCGGTCACCAGTGGTGACTATCCGCTGTCGCGCAGCCTCTATCTCTATGTGAATCGGCCGCCAGGAAGAGCGCTGCCGGGACCCGAGCGTGCCTTCCTCGAACTGGTGTTCTCCGACGCCGGCCAGGCGGTGGTGGAGGAGATCGGCTTCGTGCCTCTGACGAAGGCAGAGCGCGCCCGCCAGTGGCTCAGGCTGGAAGACGATGATGACCGCTGACGCTGTCACCTCGCTGTCATCAGGATGTCGTAAAGTGATACTACTCGCCTTGCCGATGAGCCACCGGGAGCGGCCATGATCGACCCTCTGCCGCCCAGGGCCCAGCCGCGCCACCAGTGGTGGCGGAGCCTGCGTGACCGTCTGGCGACCCTGCTGATCACGGCCGGCGGCATCGGCGTGGTGGTGGCAATGCTGGCCATCGGCGTCTTCCTGGTCCTGGAGGTGGCGCCGCTGTTTCTCGAGGCGGGCCACGGCGTCGGCTGGCGCGAGCTGTGGCAGCCCCGCTGGCAGCCCGGCACCCTGCCCGGGGAGACCCCCAGCTACGGGCTGCAGCCCCTGGCCTGGGGCACCCTCAAGGCCGCCTTCTGGGCGCTGCTGTTCGCCGTCCCGCTGGCGCTGGGAGCGGCCATTCACTCGGCGCTCTACATGCCGCCGCGGCTGCGCAGCCGCCTCAAGCCCACTCTGGAGCTGATGGAGGCGATGCCTGGCGTCGTGGTGGGTTTCGTGGCAGGCCTGGTGCTCGCGCCCTGGGTGGATCGCCACCTCGCCGGTGCCCTGGCACTGCTGATCGGGCTGCCGGCTGGCATGCTGCTCGCCGGCCTGGCCTGGATGAGGCTGCCACCGGCCTGGCGGCGTCGCTTTCCCCTGGGCTGGGCCGGGCTATGGTTGATGCCCTGGCTGGCGCTGCTGGTGGGGGCGGCGCTCTGGCTCTCTCCCTGGTTGGAGGCGATGCTGTTCGGCGGTGACCTGCGGGGCTGGCTTGAGGTGCGTTTCGGACTGGGTGTTTCCTCGCGCAATGCCCTGATCGTAGGGCTGGCCATGGGCTTTGCGGTCATCCCCGGCATCTATGCCCTGGCCGAGGATGCGCTCTCCGGTGTGCCGTCGAATCTCGGCGAGGGGGCTCAGGCGCTGGGGGCGACCCGCTGGCAGAGCCTGTGGAAGGTGGTGCTGCCGGCGGCGGCCCCTGGGGTGCTCAGCGCGGTAATGATCGGCGCCGGTCGCGCCGTGGGCGAGACGATGATCGTGCTGATGGCCAGCGGCAACACCGCGCTGATGACCCTCAATCCCCTGGAGGGCATGCGCTCTATGGCCGCCACCATCGCCATCGAGCTGCCCGAGGCGGTGCCCGGCGGGGTCCACTATCGGCTGCTGTTTCTGGTGGCGCTGGCGCTGTTTGTCTTTACCTTCCTGGTCAATACCCTGGCGGAGCTTGTGCACGCTCGGCTGCGCAGCCGCTATCGGCGCCTGGGGGGGATGCCATGATCGGACGCGCCCGGCTGCCACGCCTCGAGGGGGGCCTGCCCTGGCTTGCCGCCGGCAGCGTGGCCCTGTCGCTGCTGATGCTGGCCGGGCTGCTGTCTCTGCTGGCGGTGCGCGGGATGGGACACTTCTGGCCGGCGCCGCTCACCCTGGTGACCCTGGAAGATGGTCGCCAGCTGGCCGGGCAGGCGGTGCGCGAGGAGCGCCTGCCCGACGCCTCGGGGCGCGAACGGCTCTATCTGACCGCCAACCGGGACCTCGACGGTGCCATCTGGACCTGGGTGGACCTTGAGGAGATCGCCGAGGAGAGCCATCCCCGCGACCTGGTGGTGCTGGAGCGCACTCGCTGGGGAACCTTCCAGGGTCGCCTGCTGGCGCTGGAGGCCGCGGAGGGTCGCGCCGAGGGTGAGGCCGCCTGGACCGCGCTGCAGGCGCACCTGAAGGAGCTTGCGGTGCTGAGGGCGGAGCGAGATCGTCTGCGCGACGAAGTGGTGGTGCCGCTGGTGAGCCGCCTGAAGCGAGACCCCCGGGCCGAAAGCGAGCTGGCGCGCGCCAGCGCACGAATCCATGAACTGCAGGCGCGCATCATGGGCGGCAGGCTGCTGCTGGAGAGCGTCGACGGCCGCCGCCTCGAGCAGCCGCTGGAGCAGGTACTGCGTGCCTGGCGGCCCAACGCCATGTCGCCGCCGGCGAAGATGGTCGCCTGGGGTCGCGGCGTCTGGCGTTTCCTCGCCGAGGGTCCCCGTGCCGCCAACAGTGCCGGCGGGGTGTGGCCGGCGATCTTCGGCACCGTGCTGATGGTGCTGCTGATGTCGGTGGTAGTGACCCCTTTCGGGGTGCTGGCGGGGATCTACCTCAACGAGGTCGCCCACCAGGGACGCCTGACTCATCTGGTACGCATCGCGGTCCGCAACCTGGCCGGCGTGCCCTCCATCGTCTACGGCGTGTTCGGGCTGGGGGTATTCGTCTACGGCATCGGCGGCAGCCTGGACGAGTGGTTCTTTGCCGATCGGCTGCCCTCACCCACCTTTGGAACGGGGGGATTGCTGTGGGCCTCGCTGACCCTGGCCCTGCTGACCCTGCCGGTGGTGATCGTGGCCACCGAAGAGGGTCTGGCCCGGGTACCGGACAACCAGCGGGAGGGGGCCCTGGCACTGGGCGCCACCCGGGTGGAGATGCTGACCCGGGTGGTGCTGCCGATGACCGCACCGGCCATGCTCACCGGTGTCATCCTGGCCGTGGCCCGGGCCGCCGGCGAGGTAGCGCCGCTGATGCTGGTGGGGGTCGCCAAGCTGGCGCCCCAGGTGCCGGTAGACGGTGAATTCCCGTTCATTCATCTTGAGCGTAAGTTCATGCACCTGGGCTACCACATCTACGATGTGGCCTTCCACGGCGACGATGTCCAGGCCGCACTGCCCCTGGTCTACGCCACTGCGCTGCTGCTGGTGCTGGTGATCCTGGTGCTTAACCTGACTGCAATATTTCTGCGCCATCATCTGAGGGCGCGTCACGGGGCGCTGCCGCGCCGCTAGCGGTATCGCCCGAGGAGTGTGAGCCCGATGTCCTTCTTCTCGTCGCCACGGCCCGTCGCAGGCGGCCCGATCATCGACTTCGACCCGGCCGCCTGCTGCCTGGAGATCGAAGGACTGAGCCTGGCCTACGGGGAGACACCGGCGCTGCGCGAGCTGACGCTGCGCGTGCCGCGCCATCGGGTCACGGCCTTCATCGGACCATCCGGCTGCGGGAAGTCGACGCTGCTGCGCGCCTTGAACCGGCTCCATGACCTCAACGATGACGTGCGTCTGAGTGGGCGGATTTGCCTCGAAGGGCAGGATATTCATGATCCGGAGGTAGAGGTGGCGACGCTGCGTCGGCGGGTGGGGATGGTCTTCCAGGCGCCCAATCCCTTCCCCATGTCGATCTATGACAACGTGGCCTTCGGGTTGCGGTTGCAGGGCGGGATCCGCAAGCGGCAGCTGGACGACATCGTCGAGTGGGCGCTGCGTTCGTCGGCACTCTGGGACGAGGTGAAGGACCGGCTGAAGCGCTCGGCCTGGGCGCTCTCCGGTGGTCAACAGCAGCGCCTGGTGATCGCTCGCACCCTGGCGGTGCGCCCTGAGGTGCTACTGCTGGATGAGCCGGCATCGGCGCTGGACCCCATCTCGACGCTGAAGATAGAGGAGCTGATCCGCGACCTGAAGTCGCAGCTGACTCTGGTGCTGGTCACCCACAACATGCAGCAGGCGGCGCGGGTCTCGGACTACACCGCCTTCCTGCAGGAGGGCGAGCTGGTGGAGTACGGCACCACCGACACCCTGTTCACCAACCCGCGCCTCGCGCGAACCGAGAACTACATCACCGGGCGCATGGCCTGACGGCGGGCTCTCCAGCCCGGCCCCAGGCCCATTCCCAGGAGAGGAGCACCATGGACATTACCAGCGATATCCACAGCCGCCATATCTCGCGGCAGTTCAATCAGGAGCTCGAGGAGCTCAAGACGCACCTGATGGCCATGGGTGGCCTGGTGGAGAAACAGATCCAGGAGGCCGTGGCAGCGCTTCTCGAGGGGGACTCCGAACTGGCCCGCCGGGTGGTGGAAAACGACCGTGCGGTCAACGACATGCAGATCAAGATCGACGAGGAGTGCACCCAGGTGCTGGCGCGCCGTCAGCCGGCAGCCTCCGATCTGCGCCTGGTGCTGGCGGTGATCCGGGCCGCCTCCGACCTGGAGCGCATCGGCGATGAGGCGAGCAAGATCGCCCGCAACGCCGGTGATCTCATCAAGGGCGACAACGGCACGCGTGGCTTCGTCGAGGTGCGCATGATCAGCGAGCATGTGCGCCGCATGGTGCGTGACGCGCTGACCTCCTTCGCCCGCTTCGACACCGAGCTGGCGCTGGAACTGGTTCATGAAGATGAAAAGGTGGACGAAGAGTACCGCAGCGCCATGCGTTCTCTGATGACCTTCATGATGGAGGACGCCCGCTCGATCTCACCGATCCTCAGCCTGATGTGGATCCTGCGCGCCCTGGAGCGCATCGGCGATCACGCCAACAACCTGGCCGAGTACGTGGTCTATCTGGTCAAGGGGCTCGATATCCGCCATACCGACCCCGAGGATCTGGACGAGCAGGCGATCACCCGGAAGGGTTGACCCCACCCCACCTTTGGCAGTCAATGTCGCAGGCCAACGCTCTATTGGAGCCGCGATGAGGGGCGCCGGGGGCAGGTCGAAGAGGAGGTCCGTGGACCAGGGATGGTCTAGGTAGCCCCCAGGGAGGGGTTCATGGCGCCTCCTCGCAGACCTGTCGCCGGATCAGCCCCGAAGATCCCTTTCGACGAGACTGCCTGAGCGCCCACCATGCTCGATGCCATCACCGCCCTGGCCCGGGGCACTCGCCTGGCCTATTCCCCGGGCCTGCGCCGCTATGTCTTCGCCCCCATCGTCGTCAATCTGCTGGTCTACGCCGCCATGTTGCGGGTCGTGCTGGCCAACTTCGGCAGTTGGCTGGAGGGCTGGATGGCACTGGTGCCGGCCTGGCTTGCCTGGCTCGAGTGGTTGATCTGGCCACTGTTCGTGATCAGCCTGGTCGTGATCGTGTTCTTCACCTTCACTGTGTTGACCCACCTGATCGCCGCGCCCTTCTATGGCTTCCTGGCGGCCAGGGTCGAGCTGGTGGCGACCGGGCGGCCACCGCTGGACGATCGCGGATTCATGAAGACCGCGGTGGATGCTCTCGGACGCGAGCTGGTCAAGCTGGTCTATATCGCGCCTCGGGCCCTGCTGCTGCTGGTGGTGAGCTGGATCCCTGGCCTCAACCTGGCAGCACCGCTGCTCTGGGCGCTGTTCTCGGCCTGGGTGATGGCCATCGCCTACCTGGACTACCCCATGGACAACAACAAGGTGAGCTTCGCCGATATGCGAAGGCGCCTGCGCGCCTGCTGGTGGCAGAGCCTCAGCTTCGGCGGCTGCGTGACCCTGGTGACCTGGATCCCGCTGGCCAACCTCTTCCTGCTGCCCGGCGCGGTGGCCGGCGCTGTGCTGATGTGGGAGCGCCACTATCAAGGCCTGGTTGGCCCTGTGCAGCGTTAACCGTGCTCGTCGCCGCGCCTGCTATGCTGAGGGAAATCCCGACGAGGACCACGAAACATGCGAGTGCCCGTTTCCCTGCTGCTGGCCGCTGGGCTGAGTTTTTCCGCCTCTGCCCTGGCCCATGAGTACGTGCTGGAGGACCTGCTTCTGGTCCACCCCTTCGCCACGCCGGCACCGCCCGGCGTGCCCCATGCGGCGGCCTATGTGGATATCCGCGTGGAGGGGGAGACTCCTGCCGTGCTGGTGGGCGCCCGCACCCCGGCCAGCGAGTCGGTGGAGCTGCACGACATGCAGATGGAGGAGGGCGTGATGCAGATGAGCCGGGTCGAGCGCATCGAGGTGCCGGCGGGAATCACCCAGACCATGCGGCCGGGTGGCGGCTATCACCTGATGCTGATGGACCTGAAGGCGCCGCTGCGCCTGGGGGAGCGTTTCCCGATGACCCTGGAGTTTGCCGAGCGCGGGGAGGTCGAGGTGGAGGTCTGGGTGCAGAGCGCCGAAGCGGGTAGGGAAGCGGCCGACGGGCACTATTGAGATGACCCGATCGAGACGGCCCGCGGCTCAGACCGTGCCGGCGGCCCCAGCCCTGGCGGCCTTTACCAGGCGCACTGCAGGAAAGAGGCAGCGGAAGCGAGCCCCCTGGCCGGGGTGGGAGTCGATCTCCAGCCGGGCGTCGTGGCGCAGCAGCACGTGCTTGACGATGGCCAGTCCCAGCCCGGTGCCGCCGGTAGCGGCGCTGCGCCCCTTGTCGACCCGATAGAAACGCTCCGTGAGCCGCGGCAGATGCATCGGGTCGATGCCCTTGCCGTTATCCTCCACCTCCAGGCTGGCGCCGTCACCGCCGGGCAGCCAGCGCAACACGATGCGGCTGCCTTCGGGGGTATAGCGCACCGCGTTGAAGGCCAGGTTGGAGAGGGCGCTGCGGATCTCCTGTTCGCTGCCGAGCAGCGCCCTGGACTCCACCAGCTCCACCTCGATGGTGTGGCGGCCGGCGGAGAGCGCTGCGGCGTCCTGTTGGACGCTGGCCAGCAGTGACGCCATCGCCAGGGGGGTGTGGTCCTCGCCGCCGCGATCGATCTCCAGTCGCGACAGAAGCAGCAGGTCGCTCACCAGGTTCTGCATGCGACTGGTCTGCTCCTGCATCCGGGGCAGACCGCGGGCGAAGCGCGGCGGCAGCTGTTCGGCGTAGGTGGCGTATGTCTCCAGGTATCCGGCCAGCACGGTGAGCGGGGTGCGCAGCTCGTGGGAGACGTTGGCCACGAAGTCGCGGCGCATCTCCTCCAGGCGGTGCAGGCGGGTGATATCGCGTGCCATCAGCAGGCGTTCGTCGTCGCCATAGAGGGTAATCTGGAACTGCAGCACCATCTGCTCGTCGACGGGTGAGCGCAGGGTCAGCGGTTCCCGGTAATCGCGGGCATGAAAGTAGTCGATGAAGCGCGGGTCGCGCAGCAGGTTGGTGATGTGGTGGCCGCGGTCATGGGTGGTGCGCAATCCCAGCATGCGTTCGGCGGCGCTGTTCCACCACTCCATGTCGCCGTGGCGGTCGAGCATCACCACGCTGTCGCGCATCGCTTCGGAGGATTCCTGGATGCGCTTGATGATGCCCAGCAGCCGCTCCTGGGTGTGGCGCTGCCCCTTCTGGTAGCGATAGAGGCGGTCAAACAGCTCGCCCCACACGCCCGTGGTGGCGGGAGGCTCGGCCTGGGGCGTGAGGGTCAGCCAGCGGTGTAGGCGGAAGAGCTGGTGCAGATGAAAGGCGAGGCATGCGGCTAGCCCTGTGGCCAGACCCGCCCACCCACGGGACAGCAGCCATCCCGCCAGCAGGCCGCTGCCGGCCAGCAGCAGGAAACGCCACAGTTCCCGCTTCCAGAGGCCCACGTCAGCCCTTGGCGGAGAACCGGTAGCCGGTGCCACGCACCGTCTGTACCAGATGCTGGTGGCTCTCGCCCAAGGCCTTGCGCAGGCGGCGGATATGCACGTCCACGGTGCGCTCCTCCACGTAGACATTGCCACCCCACACCTGATCCAGCAGCTGGCTGCGGGTGTAGGCACGTTCCTGGTGGGTCATGAAGAATTGCAGCAGGCGATACTCGGTGGGGCCCATCTCCACGGCATTGCCGCTGGCGCTGACCCGGTGGCTCACCGGGTCGAGCAGCAGGCCGTCCACCTCCACGGCTTCCTCGATGCCCTGGGGCGTAGCGCGTCGCAGCACCGCCTTGAGGCGGGCGACCAGCTCGCGGGGCGAGAAGGGTTTGGTGATGTAGTCGTCGGCGCCGGCCTCCAGCCCCTGGATCTTGTTGTCCTCCTCGCCCTTGGCGGTGAGCATGATGATCGGCAACTCGGCGGTGGTCGGTTCGCGCTTGAGGCGCCGGGCCAGTTCGATGCCGCTGGTGCCGGGCATCATCCAGTCGAGCAGTACCAGGTCGGGCTGGCGGTCGACGATCATGGCGTGGGCGGTCTGGGCGTTGTCCGCCTCGAGCACGCGGTAGTCGGCCATCTCCAGCGCCACCGCGATCATCTCGCGGATCGGCGCCTCATCATCGACGATCAAAACGGTCTTGGCGGTCATCCGGAAGCCTCGGAGCAGTGACGGATCGATGACGATCTCACCACGCTAGTATGACACTCGCATGACAACGCCGCCCGCTCGTTACGCCCCCCCCGCAGGCCAGAGGCTCAGGGCGATGCCGGCGAACACCAGCAGCCCCGACCAGTGGTTGTTGAGGAAGGCCTGGAAGCAGGGGTCGCGCTCGCGGTGGCGGATCAGGAACTGCTGGTGGACAAAGGTGGCCGCCATGGCCGCCAGGCCCAGCCAGAAGAAGCCGCCCAACCCCAGCCTCACTCCCACCCAGGCCAGCAGCAGCAGCGTCAGGCCCTGCAGCAGGCCGATCATCAGTCGATCGGCACGACCGAACAGCACCGCGGTAGATTTGATGCCGATCCTGAGGTCGTCGTCGCGGTCGACCATCGCGTACTGGGTGTCGTAGGCCACGGTCCAGCTCAGGTTGGCCAGAAACAGCAGCCACGCCTCGGCCGGGATATGGCCCAGCACCGCGCCGAAGGCCATGGGAATAGCCCAGGAGAAGGCGGCGCCCAGGAACAGCTGCGGCAGGTGGGTGTAGCGCTTCATGAAGGGATAGATGAAGGCCAGCGCCACGCCCACCAGGGAGAGCATCACGGTGAAAAGATTGGTGAACCACACCAGCACGAAGGCGGCCATCACCAGCATCAAGAACAGTGCCTGGGCCTCGCCTTCGCTAATGCGGCCTGTGGCCAGGGGGCGATGGCGGGTACGTTTGACGTGGCCGTCGAAGTGGCGGTCAGCGTAGTCGTTGATCACGCAGCCGGCGGCGCGCATCAGGTAGACCCCGGCGATGAATATCAGCAGCACGTGACGGCCGGGGAGGCCTTCGGCGGCTACCCATAGCGCCCAGAGGGTCGGCCACATCAGCAGCCAGGTCCCGATGGGGCGATTCAGGCGCATCAGCTGCAGGAAGTCGGGCACCCGGGCGAGTCCCTTGGGGTGCATCAGGGAACGGTCCATCACTACCTCACGAAAGTCGACGTGCGAAGAGCCTAGCGCGAAGGCAGGCCGAGGTCATCCGCCATGGCGTCGAGGAACCACTCCTGCACGAGTACTCGGAAGTCACCATGGCGAAACACCGAGCGGCGTCCCCAGGGGCCGCGGGCATCGTGGAAGCCGGCGGGGGCCGAGGTCACCTCGATGTCGCCACGTTCGAGATCCGGCTGGCGGAACAGCCAGCTGCCCAGCGAGCGCTCGCCCAGGCGTGCCAGCTCGTGCTCGGGCAGGCCCGCCAGCGGCGCCACCGAGCGTGCCACTACCCAGGGGCGCTCACCCAGGCAGAGCGCCACCTCGCGCAGCCAGGCACGCTGGCCCGGGCCGATGTCCAGCGCCCGGGCCTCGTCACGGCGTGGGGTGCCGAGGCGCTGGTCGAGCAGCCGGACCCGAAAGGGGCGCGGGGCGCCGGCCTCGGTTAAGCGCAGAGTAAGAGAATCCCGAGAGCCGACCCAGCGGCGCCAGGCGGGGCTCATGGCGGGCCGGGCGGCGGCCAGAGGGATCCAGCGCGCCGGGGCGCAGGTGTCGGCAGGCGGCAGGTCGGACACCGTCGGGCTCCGCGTCGGTTCAGGGGCGAGTAGTGTAACATGCGGTGTCATCTCCACCCTGACCGAGGAGTTCCATGAGCGCTCCCCTGACCATTATCGGCTCCGGCATGGCGGGCCTCGGCCTGCTGCGGGCCTTGCGCGCCATCGATGCCGAACGCCCCGTCACCTTGATCACCGCCGACGGCGGCGACGACTATGCCAAGCCGCTGCTCTCCACCGGTTTCGCCAAGCGCCTGCCGCCGGATCGTCTGGCGGCGCGCAGCGCCCTGCGGGTAGCAGAGGAACTGGGCGCCGTGGTCCGCACCCACACTCGGGTCGAAGCCGTCCACATGGCGGAGCGCACCCTGCAGATCGGCGCCGAGCGACTGCCCTGGGGCGAGTTGGTACTCGCCACCGGGGCGGCGCCGGCGGTGCCCTTTGCGGTCTCTGATGCCCTGGCCGCCAGGGTCTTCACCATCAACGACCTGGACGACTACCGCGCCTTCCACGGCGCGCTGGAAACACTGGGGCGACCGGGCCGAGTGGCCATCGTCGGCGCCGGGCTGGTGGGCTGCGAGTTCGCCAACGATCTGATCGCCGGGGGCCACGAGGTGAGCCTGGTGGCCCCCGAGAGCGCCCCCCTGCCGCGGCTGCTGCCGGAGCCTCTCGGTCGGGCCCTGGGCGAGGCGTTTGATGAGGCCGGCATGCTGATGGCGCTGGGCGTCGGTGTGACGGCACTGGAAGCGGACGGTGCCGGCGTGGGCCTGGCCCTGGACGATGGCAGTCGGATCGAGGCCGACTTGGTGCTGATGGCCACGGGGCTCAGGCCGCGTAAGGCGCTGGCCGAGGCGGCGGGCTTGGCGGTCAGTGCCGCCGGCATCCATACCGACCGTCACCTGGCCACCTCGGCCCCCGGCGTCTATGCCCTGGGTGACGTGGCCTGCGTGGATGGCGTGAACGCCATGTACGTTCAGCCCCTGCAGGCCAGTGCCAAGGCGCTGGCGCGCACTCTCACCGGTACGCCCACCCCTGTCGCCTACGGCCCCTGGCCGGTGGTGGTCAAGACACCGCTGCTGCCGGTGGTTGCCCTGCCGCCGGCAAGCCCCCCGTCACGCTGGCGCATCGAGGGAGAGGCCGGCGACTTCTCGGCCCTGGCGGAATCGGAAGACGGACGTTTGATCGGTTTTGCGTTGACAGGGGCCTGTGTCCGTCGGAAAGTTGAACTGGCGCGGGTCGCGCCGCCGTTGCTAGGCTAGATTTTCGACAACAAGACCCCGGCGACAGGCGCCTGGGAAGATTGCCAATATCAGGAGAGCAACATGCGTAAGCCAGAACTCGCCGCGGCGATTGCCGAGAATGCCGATCTTTCCAAGGACAAGGCGAGCCAGGTGCTCAACGTGATCCTCGACGAGATCACCGGGAGCGTGGCCCAGGGGCAGGACGTGTCGCTGATCGGTTTCGGCACCTTCACCGTACGCGAGCGTGCGGCGCGCACCGGCAAGAATCCCCAGACCGGCCAGCCGCTGACCATTCCGGCCAGCAAGACCGTGGCCTTCAAGCCGGGCAAGGGGCTCAAGGACGCCGTGGCCAAGTAAGGCGACGCAATGCGTCAGGCGGCCCGCTCCGGTGGGCCGTGGTGGCGTTCCCCTCCATGGATTCGGTGGTGAGATCGACATGAAGCTGCGACTGATGCTCTGGCTGCTGGCCTTCCTGCTCAAGCGCGCCCTACGCCGCAAGGCGCGCTTTCGGGAGCTGCTGACCCAGATGCGCGGCCTCGACTGGGGAATCGCCACCGAGGATCTCGCTATCGCCCGCTATTTTCGTATGTCTCCCGGCGGCATCCAGAGCGGGCGCGGCCTTCCGGTGGACCTCGACCTGGAACTGCGTTTCGAGGACGAAACCACCGCCCTCAAGGTGCTGAAGAAGCCCACTCAGCAGGCTTTTCTCGACGGCATGATGGACGGCTCGGTCCGACTGGTCGGCGACTCTTCCGACCTGCAGAAACTGCAGAAACTTCTCAGACACATCTAAGCCAAGCACATCCAAGCGGCTACACCTGCCCGTAGCGGCCTGCCTCCTCACCCAACCAGCGCCTGACCAGCGGCCGGCTCGCTTCTGGGTGATTGGCGAGCAGCGCCTCGGCCAGGGGCGCGACCCGTTCCAGCAGGTCGGCGTCGCGCTCCAGATCGGCGATCTTCATCTGGGCCAGGCCGGTCTGCCGGGTTCCCAGCACCTCCCCGGGCCCGCGCAGCTCGAGGTCCTTCTCGGCGATGCGGAAGCCATCGTTGGTCTCGCGCATCACCGCCAGGCGCTGCTTCGAGTTGGCCGACAGCGGCGGATGGTAGAGCAGCACGCAGAAGCTCACCGTGGAGCCACGCCCCACGCGACCGCGGAGCTGATGCAGCTGGGAAAGTCCGAGCCGCTCAGGATTTTCGATGATCATCAGGCTGGCGTTGGGCACATCGACCCCCACCTCGATCACCGTGGTGGCCACCAGCAGATCCAGCTCGCCGGCCTTGAAGTCATCCATCACCGCAGCCTTCTCGGCGGCCTTCATACGCCCATGGACCAGGCCGATGGTGAGCTCCGGCAGCGCCTCGGTGAGCTCGTCGCGGGTCGCCTCGGCGGCCTGGCACTCCAGCACCTCGGACTCCTCGATCAGGGTGCAGACCCAGTAGGCCTGCCGTCCCTCGCCGCAGGCGTGGCGAATGCGTTCCACCACCTCGGGACGCCGCTCGTCGGGCATCGCCACCGTTTTAACGGGAGTGCGCCCGGGGGGGAGCTCGTCGATCACCGAGACGTCCAGGTCGGCGTAGGCGCTCATCGCCAGGGTGCGGGGAATGGGGGTAGCGGTCATCACCAGCTGGTGAGGCGTCAGGCCGCCAGCCTCGCCCTTCTCGCGCAGGGCCAGCCGCTGGTGCACACCGAAGCGATGCTGTTCGTCGATGATCGCCAATCCCAGGCGCTGGAAGTGGACGTCGCCCTGGAACAGGGCGTGAGTGCCCACCACCATGCGTATGCGGCCGTCCCGGATGGCCGCCTTGGTGTCCAGGCGGCCCTTGCCCTTGAGCTTGCCGGAGAGCCAGCCTACCTCGATGCCGAGCGGTTCGAACCAGGCTCGGAAGGCGCGGTAGTGCTGCTCGGCGAGGATCTCTGTGGGTGCCATCATCGCCGCCTGGCAGTCGCCGGCGATGGCGGCCAGGGCCGCCATGGCGGCCACCACCGTCTTGCCGGAGCCCACGTCGCCTTGCACCAGGCGCAGCATGGGCACCTCCCGGGCGAGGTCGGCGCCGATCTCGTCCAGTACCCGGCGCTGAGCGCCGGTCAGCGAGAAGGGCAGCTGGGTGAGGAAGCGTGCCTGGAGACCGCGCCCGGAGGGCAGTGACGGGGCGCCATCTTGCTGGATGCGCAGGCGCACCGCCTGGAGGCTGAGGCGGTGCGCCAGTAGCTCCTCCAGGGCCAGACGACGGCTGGCCGGGTGGCGGCCGCTGGCCAGCTGCTCGGGATTCACTTCCGGTGGCGGCTGGTGCAGCACATGCAGGCAATGATGCAGCTCGGGCAGGCGAAAGCGGGTGCGCAGATCCTCGCTGATCCAGTCCGGCAGCGACTCGGGACGTGCCTCGAGGAGCTCCAGGGCCTGTTCGATCAGAGCCCGCAGGCGGGTCTGGTGCAGCCCCTCGGTGGCGGGGTAGATAGGTGTCAGGTGGTCTTCCACCGGCGGGGCGTCGGCCTTGAGCAGCCGATACTCGGGGTGATAGATCTCCAGTCCGGTGGCGCCGGCGCGAGCCTCGCCGAAGCCGCGCAGCCAGGTGCCGGGCTGGAACTGCTGCTGCTGGGCCGGCGAAAAGTGGAAGAAGCGCAGGCTGAGCAGGCCGGAGCCGTCGCGCAGCCGCACCAGCAGGCTGCGGCGACGCCCCCGCACCACCTCGGCGGCCACCACCTCGCCCTCCACCACCGCCTCGTGGCCGGCGCGCAGGGTGCCGATGGGGGTGATGCGGGTGCGGTCCTGGTAGCGCAGCGGCAGATGGAAGAGAAGATCGGCCACGCTCTCGATGCGCAGCCGGGCAAGTTTCAGCGCCAGCGCTTCGCCGATGCCCTTGAGCGACGTAACGGGCGAGTCGAGTGCATTCATGTCGTCACGGGTTCGGCCTCGCGGCAGCGAGTAATGGCCTCGGTCACGGCGTCGATCGCCTTGGGCCGGGGGAAGCTGGCACGCCAGGCGATGGCCACGGTGCGTGCCGGAGCGGGCGCAGCGAAGGGACGGCTGACCAGCAGGCCGCTCTCGTAGTGGACGGTGCCGATGGCCGAGCTAGGCAGCACGGTGATGCCCAGCTTGGAGGCCACCATGTGGCGGATGGTTTCCAGCGAGCCCCCCTCGGCGGTGAGGGTGTTATTCGGGCTATTGAGCTTCTGGCTGATGGCAGGACATGCCTCCAGGATCTGGTCCCGGAAGCAGTGGCCTTCCCCGAGCAGCAGCAGCCGCTCCTTGAGCAGCTCTTCCTTGTGGATGACCTCGCGCTCTGCCCAGGGATGGTCGGCGGGCATCAGCACCTCGAACGCCTCCTCGTAAAGAGCCTTGGTGACCACGTCGGTCTCGGTGAAGGGCAGGGCAATGATGATGGCGTCCAACTCGCCGCTCCTCAGCTTGCGGCGCAGGTTGCCGGTAAAGCCCTCCTCGATGTAGAGCGGCATCTGCGGCGCGCCCCGGCGCAGCTCGGGTATCAGGTGGGGAAAGAGGTAGGGGCCGATGGTGTAGATGGCGCCGAGGCGCAGGGGGCTGGCCAGCTGGTCCTTGCCGGCATTGGCCAGTTCCTTGATCACGCTGGTCTGTTCCAGCACCCGCTGGGCCTGCTCGACAATCTTCTCGCCCAGCGGCGTGACCTGGACGGTGGATTTGGAGCGTTCGAACAGGGCGATACCCAACTCCTCCTCGAGCTTCTTGACCGCCACGGAGAGGGTCGGCTGGGAGACGAAGCAGCGCTCGGCGGCGCGTCCGAAGTGGCGCTCCTGAGCCAGTGTCACGATGTAGCGGAGTTCTGTTAGAGTCATTCTGGTTGCCTTGAAGGCATCCTCTTGAAATTCCAATAGGGACTTTTTATCAGGGGGCAGGGAAAAGGTGAAGACAACAACGCTGATTCTGGGCTGTGGTGATATCGGGATTGGGCTTGGCCAGCGCCTGCGGGCGGCCGGCCAGCGAGTGGTGGGAGTTCGCCGCAACGCGGCGGCGCTGGCGGGCAGCGGCCTTGAGGCCGCTGG
>LKMJ01000705.1_pt1 | contig 27035 bp, 31 predicted proteins | sample 643391 | NCBI WGS metagenome assembly LKMJ01 (sample SAMN04112250, study PRJNA286221) | soda lake metagenome | biome: soda lake; feature: Kulunda Steppe; material: water; isolation source: sample PL-Br10 brine of Picturesque Lake | place: Russia: Kulunda steppe | collected 2010-07 | reverse complement strand
GGGGGGGGGGGGGGAGCACAGGCAGAGCAGGGAAGCACAAGCAGAACAGAGAAGCACAAGCAGAGCAGGGAAGCACAAGCAGAGCAGGGAAGCACAGGCAGAGCAGGGAAGCACAGGCAGAGCAGAGAAGCACAGGCAGAGCAGAGAAGCACAGGCAGTGCAGGGAAGCACAAGCAGAGCAAAGAAGCACAGGCAGAGCAGGGAAGCACAGGCAGAGCAGGGAAGCACAAGCAGAGCAGGGAAGCACAGGCAGAGCAGAGAAGCACAAGCAGTGCCCAGGGCGCCTGAATGGGCGCGGGGTGGCTGGATGGAAGCGTGCGCTGGCAGGGCACAGAGCAACACTGCTGCCTGCGCGGAAGCGTGCCCAGCACACCTTGGTCGGGGAGCCGGGGGGGCTGATGCCCAGCTGCTCGTAGGAGTTGCGCAGGTACGCGGCGGCCTGCAGGCGAAGCCGGTCCACAGCCGCGGCATGAACGTGCTGCCACCGAAGGCGCTAACGGCCAATGTCTGTGCCCGGATAAGTGGGCAGTGGGCGCCTGATGCGGGCAGGGGGAGGCTCTGCCGCCCTGGGCCAGCATGCACCGTCATGTGCTCCAGGCACGCTGCCGCGTGCTTCAGACCAAAAGTTCACACACGGCCACACCGATGCATCCACGCGTGTGTTGAATTGTGTGACTAAGTGACTGAGCATGTATGTACGTGTGTGTGCGCACGCGTGCGCACATGAGCGCCTTCATGCCAGTGCATGCCCGCCTGCCGGCCTAGGGGGACATGCTGCCCTCTCCCTGGGAAGGTCATTTCCGTCTCAGTCACTCCCGCATGTCACATCTGCACAGCTTCCGCACACAAAGGGCCCGACGCGCCCTAGTGCGGCTTGGTGCATGCGCGCACACCTGAGGGGAAACATTGACCTTGGGCTTGAAGGTCACCTCCTCAGGCAGCCAGTTGGCCAGCTCGTCGCGCCTGCGGAGGGAGGGCAGACGACAGAGGAGAGTGTGCTGAGGCTCACCCTCAGCATCTAGTGCAGGCGGCACTGGCATGCTGCCGATTTGAGGCATTTATCCCTGTGGATGATGTTGCGCCGCGCCGAGGCGCATGCAGAAGGCAGCAAGCAGGTGGGTGCCCATGCTCCTGGCCTGGGCAGGTCATCCACGCGCACTTGTGGGCACGAGAGGTGTCTGATTATGGAACGCAGTGTGGTTTGGCGCATGTGCGCAGCGACCCACTCCCCCTACAAATCATGCGATTTCACACAGCGCTCTTCCTACGACCAATGACGTCGCTTTGCAGGGAGGTAGAGGCGGAGGGTGCTGGCGCGCGGCCACCTCCAACATGAAATGATTTCCACTGGCAGGTGGAGCTGCTCACAACAGCTGGCGCGCTGGGCTCGCCGCTGGCATTGGGCATACATCCTTGCTGCTGCCACTCACTTCTGCTGACGCCGCAGTGCGTCCTGGAACAGCTGCTCGTGCGCGCTCATGCGCAGCATCTGCAGCGTCTCTGAGCGGTCTGCCATGAGTGCCGCGCTGGTGGGGTTGACCTTGGGCTTGAATGTGCATTCGTCCAGCTGTGCAGAGGGGGATGGAAGTGTATGTGTGTGCGAGCATTTCATTAGTCTTGCATATGCACACAGAGTGTGCTTGTGATGCACGTGTGCAAGCTTGCAATGAGCCTTGACTTGAACTGCGTGCTCCATGTAAACATGCTGTGGGTGTTTTCCGGAAGCAATCCTGTGAGTGACATGCACAGTCACTTGTGTGTATGTGTATGTGTATGTGTTTGTGTGCAAACATGCGCGCGCGCGAGCACGCATGCAGGTGCTTGCACTTGCACACCCACCTCCGCCTTCTCCCTGTTTGCCTTCATTTCCATGACAGCCTCCAGCGTCTTGGACCGCTTGTCACGGCTCAGCCGCTGCCAGCAGGGCTGCACAGGGCAAGGGCACAGGGCAGGGGCACCCATAAGATGAGACACCTTGAGGGCTGCACAGGGCAGGGGCACCCATAAGATGAGACACCTTGAGGGCTGCACAGGGCAAGGGCACCCATAAGATGAGACACCTTGAAAGCGGCAAGCGGGCCCCAGCAAACAGTGGGGGGGTGCAAGCAAACAGTGGGGGGACGCAAGCAAACAGTGAGGGGTTCTTTCATGCACAACCATTCATGCGGAGCACATGCCAGGCACCTGCACTCCTTTTTGACATGTTACCGTAGCGAGGGCGGACGTAGTGGGGCAGGCTGAGCACCTCTGCTACAGGTGTGCGCGTCAGCCCCAAGCAGCCCTCAGTGCATGTCGTACAGCTGAGACCTTTCAGGCTGGTGAGAGTTGTTTACTGTCGTCTTGGGCGCACCACCAGCAGTGCGCGCGTGCCCCCAGCTGCAAGCCCCTCACCCCACACAATAGGAGCAGACGAGTGTTTTGGTCACTGGAAAACTTACTGATGGAATGGCAAAAAGCCTGAACCATGGGTGTGACCAGAGCACCCAAAACCCCGCAGCACCCGAAGCCCTTGCAGCACACCTGGGCAGGCTCTGCCAGCCAGCAGGGCAGCCAGCACGCCCGTCTCGTGCCCACACCTACCCACCCACACACACACCCACCCACGCGTGCGCGCGCACACATACACACACACCTGGCTGCTCAGGCTCTCGCCTGACCACAGGGCCCTGGCGAGCTTAGAGACCTCGGGCCGGAACGTTGCGCCCTCCACCTCCTTGGCCTCCCGCTCAGCGCGCTCAGCGACGGCCTGCATGAACGCGCGCAACATATGCATGTTGAAGGCACGCGCAATTGCAATCCAATGCTGCAACAGCCGCCATGAAAAACAAGTGCTTGTGTCCCTTATTCAAAGTCACAAAAGCACCGTGCATGCATGAAACAACGCAGCCTGCTGCACTCAGGCTGCCTCTCACATTTTATTGAAACATGCAGCAGGACCACGGTCCTCATGCACCCACCCTGCTGTTCTTGACGGCTGCTGCCTCCAAGCCCTCTGCGTACAGCATCTCTCCGTAGTTCTCAAACGGGCCGTGGCTGCAGCAGGCGGTGGAGATAAGCAGCAGGCGGCGGCAGAGCAACAGCAGTGAAACACAGAGCATCCTTGCTCACATCTCTTTACAAGCGCTTGCATGCATGGGTGTGAGCAAATGCTCATGGGCTTTCTGTGTGCAGCGTGGGGCAGGGGTGCGCGCATGCACTGGCATGGGGGCATGGAAAGGGCTGCAAGCATGCTGAAGCATTCAGCGAGCAGGGCTGTGCTGCACCTCAGGCTACAAATGCTGATGCATCGCTGGTGGTTGCTTAGTGTGCTCCTGCCAGTGAGCAATTGCCAGGCCCGATCCGCAAACCTGGCACAAGCCCCTTCCCTATCCTCTGACAATCACGCAGGCCCTGTGCCTACAAAGCTCCAAAAATATGCCCTCAGGAGGAGCACCAGCAGGCTGGGCCCGACACACACTGCGCTGTGCGCACCTGCGCGAGCGCATCATCTCCTGGCTGATCCAAGACATGCTTGTGCGCGACTGGTTGATGCCGCGCTCCTCATCCACCTGCGCGCACATGCACCACCGGCAGTCGTTTGCGCATGCCGAGTCTATGCAAAGGGGGCGCCAGGCCTTTGATTGGATGCGGCACTCTGCTCCCACCATCATATGAGCCGCGGCGCAGGCAAGGGCTTTGCGCCGCCTATCATTCCATGGACCTATCATTCCATGGACCTATCATTCCATGTACCTATAGTTCCATGGACCTATCATTCCATGGACCTATCATTCCATGGACCTATCGTTCCATGGACCTATCATTCCATGGACCTATCATTCCATGGACCTATCATTCCATGGACCCAAGAACATGCAAACAACTAACTTAGGCACAACCGCAGTTTGCAGCATAGAACACCAAGCATTCCACGGACCCAAGAACATGCAAACAGCAAACTAAGGCACAACCACTGTTGGCAGCATAGAACACTGAGCACTCCCTCCCTCCCTCCCTTTTTCATTTCCTCCCTCCCTCCTTCATTCCCTCCCCCCCCCCTCTCTCTCTCACACACATACATACCTGCTGTGCTTTGCGCCTGGCCTCCTGCTTTGCACGCATGTCATTTGCGCTGTGGTACAGCCTCAGGTGCACAGAGTCCCTGCACAGGGAGCGCAAATGCTTGCCATCAGGCACACACACATATCGCGCTAGGGGTGCACAACTTCATGTGCCCCTGTGCCCAAGCTGTCCAATATCCAGCAGGTTTCCAGACGTGAGGTGCAGGACCCTAGCTGGCAACAGCAAAGCCGTGTGTGTGAAGGCGCCATGCCCTCCTATGAACATAAGCTCTTTGTAGTGGTCAGGAACCTCAGAGGTGCAGCACATGTGGGCACACGTTTGCCCTGCTCAAGGCACTGACAGTTCACTGCCATGGGGGGAGCTGCAGCGCTGGTGCTGCCCATAGAGATGGCTGGGGCACTCAGGCAGCAGGCGCAGGCATGTGACAATGGCTCCCTCAAGCCAAGGTGTTCACCTCCCTGGCACGAGCAGAACAGCACAGCATGCGACGCACAGCACTCGCGGCGGCGCAGGGTGCGCACCTGGGGTTGTAGCTTGTGCGCATGTAAGAGGGCAGGCCCACGTCTGTGGATGCAGACGCGGGGCGGGCGCGCGCATTGCGGTTGCCGGTCATAGGATGCCTGCATGCAGGTGTGCGCACATGCGTGCGGCCCTCTGAATGGCTGCGCGCACGAGAGGCCGGGTCTGAGGCGTGAGTTCACAGCACACATGAACAGGATGCACCGGTTGGGCCATAGCCACAAGCCTCCCTGCTGCTTCAGCATCTGCCTTTAGGCGTACAGGAACAACCTGCCCAGTGGAAGCTTGATTGATGGGGCAGCTTGGAGGGAACAGTTGCTAGTCCCTACCAGAGCTGTTACTGCATGGTAAAGAAGGGAAGGAAAGCTGCTGACCCACTCCCAAAGCCCGTGAATACCAAGAACACAGCAGCACCTTGTCTGCTCTTACCTTCTCCACGTGGTGCAAGGGGGAGGGATATCCCTACATGCTGGCCCACACGGACGCTCTTGCGCAACACACACACATGCATGTGCACGCACGCACACACGCGCTGTGCCTGACCGCACCTGTTTACCGAGTTGACCGTCAGCACACGTTCATCATTGACAGGCATCAGCTTCTGGCTTAGCTGCTCGTAAAGCTTGTCGTTCATGCCATTGGCAAAGCTCAGCTTCTGCTTCACGTTCTGGTCAGACTCTGTTGCGCTGGACCTGCTGCTCAGGGCCTGTTCGCACAGTAGAAGCGCAAGCAAAAGAAACTTCACTGTCCAGGTCTTATGAGATCTTTTAACCACCAAACCATTTGACACAGGCAACCTGATCCCATATCCAATGCTCATCCACCGCCTCATGTAGAGCCATGGCAGCACTAAAAGTCGAACACAAGCTGCTGCAGGTGAAACGCCATCTCCATTGACTCATGCCAAAGCATGTGCTCATCTTGCATGCGCCTGCCCCAGTCAGAAAAGCCCCTGGGTATATCTTGACAGAGCTACCTGTGCAGGCTGCTGGTCCATCAGCTGTTGCTGTGCCTCCTCTTCTTGGGTGGGTGATTCAGACTGGGACACCTGCGGCATGTCCTCCCCAGATTGGCGCAGGCTCTCCTGCTGCAAGTGGAATATGCAGCAGGGTCACAAGATTAGATATCCAGTCATCAAGTCCATAAGTATCGAGCGCCTGAGGGAGAACTGCGCTGTGTGTGGGACTTTATCAATGATTGAAAGGACTTAGGTGTCTGACGCAGATTGCTCGCAAATGCCATATTCTTGCATGGCCAAGGATGCATTAGTGCATGTCTCTAGTCAAGATACAAGTGTGTAAAACAACCAGAATGCGCCATGCTCAGGACGAGTATGCGCTCCCAGCGCCAGGACGATGGGTGCCATTGTCTGCAATGCCGATGAATTAAACCTCTGGCCTCTTTGTTCACTGAGCTTCTAGGCAGTAACGGGAAAGGTGATTGACATGCCATGCACACACCAGCCATGCTTGCAGTGTGTTGATGTTGAGCTGAATAAAATCTCGTGTGCAAGCGTGCAAGCATGCGCGGGGCAGGCCTCCTGCTGCAGCAGATGGTGTACACACATCAGCACCCACCTGCTTGGCCTTGCTCAAGTTGTCCAAAATGTGCTGGGTGAGCGGGGCGATGATGTGGGGGGGCAAGTTGTGCTTCTCACAGAAGGTGCGCGCAGCGGATGTGGGGTCCCCGCCCTTACGCAGCTCGATGCAATCGCTCTTTCCCCCACCAATGTCGACGGTGGTGATGAGGATGACGGGAGGCAGTTCGTGCTGCTGTGCTGCGGGGGAGGTCGCCTTCGGCACAGCTGGGGCATCTGCAGGGTACGGGAAGGGCTGCCTTCCCTCCTCTTCCTGGGAAGCAGGAGATTGCTGCAGCTCTTCCTCTACAGTGTGGCTGCCGAGCTGCTCTGCTTCCTGCCCCCCTGAAGCCTGCTCCTCACCTAAAGTTACTGACCCACCCTTGGCCTTTGACATATCCTTCTCTCCCTCCTGGTCATCATGCTCGTCGTAATTTTGTACAGGCTGAGTATACGGATTACCCTGTTGGGGCTCTGCCTCCTCCTCCTCACCTGCTGGCAGGAGAGGTGGTTGGGAAGGTGAGATGACACTCGCCCAAACTGGACGGACGGTCTCTACAGAAGGTGCCATTGCAGCATCCAGTGTTTCATACCTTCCGTGCTGGGGTCTTGATGGGGCTCCATCTGGCCGGCAGACTCTGAGTGCTCCGGTTGCCCACTTTCAGGCTGCTCCATCAAGTCAAGAGTCGGGGTCTCACAATAGTGCCCGGGCACTTGAATTAATTATTCAAAACTTGTGATTGCTGTCGGCACAGTTTGACCGGACTTAGACGAGTAGGTTATCACAAGATTCTTCATACATAGAGCTTCATTGTATTTTGTATACATTTCGATGTGATAAGCTCGATGGCGGGCTGCAGTGGTGGGCTGCAGAGGCGGGCTGTTGGGGCCTTACAAGCGTGTTACGATGTTTCTTGCAATTTACATACGGCTTTGAAAACCTTATACTTTTTCGCACTCACAAAGGATGCTCAAAACAACTTAGTGCCTGCACTGGCCAGCAGGAGATGCCAGTTCGAAGTCAGACTATGTCAACGAGAGTCATAAAACTTGTTAACTTAGTCATGCCTGTTTCTGCGGTATGCAGCGATGCCTGCACTGGTGCCTCAGTCTACAGTCAAGGTCCCAAACTCCACGATCCAGCACGGCAGCAGGGCCGCCCAGAACATGATGTAGCTGGTTATTCTACTCTGACACACGAGCGTGTTCAACCCCACCCGTAGTGTTTTGGCTTCCAGCACCTGCGAGATGAAAGGTAGTCTAATGAGTCAGTCCTTTCACTAGAAGACCCATCTCAATGATGTTGCGCCCAGGGGACAGCCTCCTTGGCTGCGTGCTTGCAATCCGCAACATGGTGGTGTCTTTGCATGCCCTTCGAGTACATAGACCCTAGTGACCAGCGATGGGATACAGGCTGTATCATACAGCGCAGCATTGACCCTTCGTGGCAATGATGCAAGTGTTTCAAGGAACCCTGAACCCAGGCAACTCACTAGATGAGGCCAGCCTGAGAAAATGCTCCTGGCTAGGATAAATAACATGGATCGGGACGAACAAGCCAGACGTACAACTGTGCTGCCTCCACCACATACCTGTGCCAAGGGTAGGCTCCCATCCCAACCCTGCTTTACATCAATGGCCACCAGAGCCACCAAGGCTGCCACCACGACCATGGGCGACATCAGCAACATGAGCAAGGCCCTGATTGCTTTGACTACCCTCGGCATGGGCTTGTGGTGTTTCCTGCATGGATGTCCAGGTGCGCACGTGAGGACCCACACTGGCCAGTGCGCGGGAATTTGTTATGATGGTCTTGAGATGGTTGTTTGGACGGTCTCTTAATCATGAGGGCTTCTGGCACTTTCCCTTGCGCACCACTAGAAGTATGAAGACCCAGCAGTGGAATCCCTGTTTTGAATGATACATGCCAGATAGGTCTGCTGAAAATGCAACAAGATACACAGAGCAGTTGAAATGAAGCAGGGTAACGCGCAGCAGCCACTTGCGCTTCTGAGAAAGCCCAATTGGTCGACTGGATTTCATCAGATCAGATATGAGGCATGATGGATCCAACGCTGGTACACACACACATGTAGCGGCCGTGCTCACCTGGCCCCTCTGACTGCCACTGCGGGCACTAGCATGCCCGCCACTGCAAACCCCAGCGCCCAGTTCAGGCTTGCCAGCGCCGCCAGCTGCATGCACACGCAGCTCAGCATCACCACACGCAGAGTCGTGGCAGCGTGCCAGGGCGTGCCAGGGGCTGCGCTCGCAGCGTGCCCAGCCTTTGCACCGCCAGGGCCGCAGTTGCCGCCTTGCGGCCCATCACAGGAGGAACGAGACGGGGAGTGCTCCCCCTTGCGCTCTCCACTTCCCCAGCTCAGGCCGCCTGCTGCACTGAGCTGCTGCTGCTGTTGCTGCTGCTGTTGCCCCTGCTGTTGCCCCTGCTGGTGCCTTTGCTGCTCAGATGGAGGGCAGAAGGAGGTGCTGAGCCTTGAGGCGAGGCCGCAGGCATCGCGGCCGAGGGTGCTTGCCAGGACCAGCAGGCACGCTAGCAGGGTGGCCTGCACCAGGACAGAGCAGGCATGTGGTGCAGCTATGCACAGCGGCTGAGTGTGCTTGCCAGGACCAGCAGGCACGCCAGCAGGGTGGCCTGCACCAGGACAGAGCAGGCGTGTGGCGCAGCTACGCACAGCGGCCGAGGGCGCTTGCCAGGACCAGCAGGCACGCAAGCAAGTGGCCTGCACCAGGACAGAGCAGGCGTGTGGCGCAGCTATGCACAGCGGCCGTGCACTGGCCTGCCTTGAGGAAGGGCATGGGCTCCTGCTCATGTTTCAGGTCGCCCAAAGGCAGCAAAGTGGTAAAGAGCCCCAGTGATCCAGCTGATTGTCTGCCGACAATACAGTCGGCCACTCAACTGCTACACCCATGTCACCTGCTCTATCGGCTTACCCGCCATGATATGCAAGTAGCATGCTATGGCAACACCCAAGCACACACAGCCCGGGGTATTCATGGTCGGGCTGCTGAGCCGCAAGCTCACACTCAAGAAACACGAACCATGGGTCAGACATCACCTGGCACCCAGATGCTTGCACTCACCTGGCACCCAGTAGCTCGCACACACCCAGCACCCGGATGCTTGCACGCGCGCCTGGCACCTAGATGCTCGCACACACACCCAGCACCCAGATGCTCACACACACTTGGCAACCAGATGCTCGGCACACCTAGCACCCAAATGCTTGCACACACGCCTGCTCACTCACCAGTTCAGGGGGCCCCAGCTGCTGCCCGCCAGCCCATGCTGGTAGGCTAGCGGTAGGCAGTCCAGCACCCCACAGCGAAGGCCGCAGCCCAGGCCCGCCCCCACCAGCTTGCCTCGCCCCCTGCTGCTCCTGCTGCAGCTGCGGCTGCAGCAAAGGCTCTTGACCCTGGCAGCAATCGCACAGGGCGCAGCGCACGCAGGCCCCTACCCCCACGCACACTGCCACGAGCAGCAGGACGGCAGCCGCGGCGGATACCCACACGCGTGCGCCGCCACCGGCGCAGCTCCTAGGGCCCGCCGCTGGAGCTTGCCCTAGAGACAGCGGCTGCGCAGCTCTTGCCGTTGCATCCTGTGCCCTCCCCGCCCCATCACCCTGCACATCCCTCGCTGGACCTCCTGTCGCACCCACAGTCGCAGGAGCTACAGCTGAAGGTGGTTCTTGCTGCTGCTGCTGCTGCTGCTGCGGCGGCGGCTGCTGCGGCTGCTGCTGCATAGGAGCTTGCAAAGCCTGCTGCCCGCGCTCCTGCTGCCGGAGAGAGTTCCTCAGGCCTGCTGCCTGCGATGGCCACATGCCAAGCATGATGTGGTGTAAGGGCTTGGCAGTGGCTTGGCTGTGGCTTGGCAGTGGTGCAGTGGCTTGGCGGTGGCTTGGCAGTGGTGTTAGGGCTTGGCAGTGGCTTGGCAGTGGTTTGGCAGTGGCGCAAGGGCTCGGCATGACATGGCGGAAGGGCTTTTGGAAGAATGCAGATGCAAAGGACGCTCAAGCACAGCTCCTCCCTCAGTTCAGTGAGTCTCAAGTGCGTAGCTGTGCATGCTGAACGAGGGCATCTGTGCCAATACATGCCAGGCCTGTGACCAGAGCCCAGACAGAAGCAAGGAGTACAAGCATGCAGAAGGCAAGAGTTGCTCGATCAAAGTTGTGCGCACCAAGATGTGCTACAACCGATTTCCATTAAAGATCAAAGAGGGAGGCACAGTTTCGCAGAGTTGTTTTTTGGAATGCCCAAGTGCACGCGCAGGCCCTTTGCCTGGCCCACATCCCTTCCATAGACTTGCCTGTGCCTGACAGAATAGGCAAAGCCTCTTGCATGCACATGACCTGCAAGCCCTGGCCGTCGGTGCTTCTAAGCAGCTCCACCGTCTGGCATGAAAAAAATAAGGCGTGACGTGCAGGCATTGACCGACAGTGCTGCAGTTAGCGCATTTCCTGCACCCATAGGGAGCGCCCATTTCCTGTACACGTAGGAAACGCCCAGCCTCTTGTGTGTCATTGCCTAACAGGCACATGCAGTTGATCTTCGACCATATGCGCGTCTGTCGGGCCTGCTTACACTGAAACTTACAGCCTGAGCATGTAAGGCACTTGCACACACCTTCACCATCAGGGCTGCAATGAGCGCAACCAGGGGCACAATGTAGATCTCTACGGTGACAAAGCTCTCGGGGCCCGTCAACAGGTACAGGAAGTAGGAGTGGTGGAAGCGCTCGTCCAAATTGTTCAAGGAGCGCACCATGGCCTGCATTTACTTATGCAAATATATACAGAATGAGGATCGTTTGAGTTGCTTGCAGGAAACCTTCTCGTGCCTTCCACAAGCTTGTGTCAGACTGCACATGACTCATAGACTGTATATGACTCGTACATAGACTGTATATGACCCACCCATACACTGTACCAGACTTACTATAACTCAAACACACATTGCACATGACACATGCAATATGAGTCATACGCAAGGGCAAGTTCAATCGGGGACGGCATGCACCCTGTGCGTTTCTTGCAATCGCTGCAGGAATGGGGCGAGCGGGCGCCCAGCAGTGCTGTTTGGGGAATAGCATGCATTAGTAAAGAAATGTAGGGCAGATACAGCAACAAGAGCACATGCTAGCTACAGGTTGTGAAGCTGCCGCATCAATTGTGGGGATGGTTTGACAGCACATTGCATAAGGCACAGGACATGTCTTGCTCAAGAAGGTGACGGACGTCAAAAAGCCAACATGAAAGGGTGTATAGCCTGACCTGCATGCCAACTGCATCTAGATAGCTTCCACCGTGTGTGTGTGTGTTGTGTGTTCATGCCTGCAGCCTGTTACGAGCTCCTAGTCTTATGTTGCCACTGGATGGAACCACAGGAGCATGAATTGTAAAGGGATACATGTCAGCATCTACTGAACGAGGGCAGCTTGAGCATGAATAGTCCCACATACCTCCAAATACTCTGCCACTTGCAAGACATAGTTATCGCTGTTGTGAGGTATACGCTCTGGCAGATAGTCAGAGGGTAAGGGCGATGGGCCGCCCATGTTTGCCGTTGCTGCGTCTACCAAGTATTCCTTGAAAGCTGCGTGAGGGCCTGCAGTCATTTGCGCACATGCGACGCGCCATGATGCGTGCTGCTGCCACATCACACACCAGGTAAGCTAGGAGGAGTGGCTGCGGGCTTGGTGGCAAATGGGTCATCAGCAGCATTGGGGGATCATAGAGCAGGCAGAAGGCCCCTTGGCGCCGCACCGATGTCGACCGCGGCTTTGGTAGGCGCGGCTGAGGGCCTATGGAAAGGGGCAAGAGCTAGTTGATGTTGCCTGGATCTAGCTGGCATTGTTTTGCGGAGGTTGATGCTCCAGATCCTAAGCATGTGCCTTTCATGAGCCCCATGCACAGGCTGGCGGGTCACGGGCACGGGAGCCTCGGACGCTGCTGTGCCATGCGCACTCGTGCATAAAGCACACAGAGAGTTGCGAGAGCAGCTAACAGAAGTTGCGGTCAATTGGTGCATATGCTCAAATAAGGCATGGAGAGGATGCGCTCTCTGCCCTGCTTGCCTGAGTTTGCTTGGCCTGGCCAAGCACGGTGGCTGCGTGTTCTTTTGGCATGTAATCCAACGCAGCTGTGCACCATGGCCTGGAAGTAGCCCCGTGTCAGAGCTGCTGAGACAGCTCAGTTGGATAGAAAAGAACAAATGGATAAACTACGTAGGCTGTTAAAACACTTGGGGAAAGGTCTGCTTGGAGTGTGCAGGAAATGAACGGCGCCATGTCCACACCAACCTGTGGGGGTCCCCATGGCTTGCCGGGATGCAAACTGGAGCAAGGACATCACCTTGAACAAGTGCTCTTTCACGCCAGGGCGCTGCATATGGACAAATGAGCGCATGGACAAACGAATGCTCTTTTGCGCCAGGGCGCTGCTTATGGACAAACGAGTACATGGACAAACGAGTGCATGGACGAATGAGTGCTCTTTCACGCCAGGGCGCTGCATAAGGACAAACAAGTGCATGGACAAACAAGCGCTCTTTTACGCCAGGGCGCTGCATGGACAAACGAGCGCACGCAACAATGATTGAAACGTCCAGCGACCAGGGCACAGCTGCTTCAAAGGCTCCCCTTTGTTGCAACACACGGGCTCCTGCCACCACTTCCTTGAGCTAAAGGTGCTCACTACAGTGCGCGCTCACTCAGGGCCTCCCCTGGGTTCCATCGGTTCCACATGCTGAGCTGCACATCCCCACCCTGCATGCTTACGTATGGGGCCCACAATGCGGCATGCATGCGCATGCGCATGCACTCCAACGCCCACATGCACAGCTGCGCAAGCGTCGTGTGCAAGGCACGCTCGACAGCCTCCGGACGAGGGTACCCTGAGGGCGCACCTGCCGCTCGGCAAGCACCGCATCCACTGCCCACAGCTCTCACCAGTACGCCAGGCCTGGATGTCAAAGGCAGCTCACCAGTATGCCAGGCCTGGATGTCAAAGGCAGCTCACCAGTATGCCAGGCCTGGATGTCAAAGGCAGCTCACCAGTATACCAGGCCTGGATGTCAAAGGCAGCCACTTGAAGAGGGCGTTCAGGAGCCAACGCGGCTGGGTGTGCTCAGCCCTGGGCTTCACCTTCAGCCGCGTGGCAAACCTTGCTGCCATGCGCAGCATGTTGTACATGTCCAGCTTCGGAAGCTGGCCGTCGTAGCCCTCCACCAGCACCTGCGCATCCCCACGCGCGCACCCCGCACCAATTCAATCACATCAACATCAATCACAAAAGGGACAGCTCCTCTCCGGGACATGTCAAGCAGGCCGTTAGCCCAGCGGTGTCACATTGGAATGGCAGCACGCGTGCATGCACGAGCGCGTAAGGATGCTGGAGATAGCGGCAGCTGCAGGTGACAGAGCCGCGCAGTATGTTGCTGTGCACAGGACGGTGCTATGCACAGGATGGTGCTACGCACAGGACAGTGCTATGCACAGGAGGTGCTATGCAGCACGGTGCTATGCACAGGATGGTGCTCCGCACAGGACGTTGCTATGCACAGGATGGTGCTCCGCACAGGACGGTGCTCCGCACAGGACCGTGCTATGCAGGAGACAACCTCAGTAGCATGCTAAAGCAAAGAACATGCCATGGCTTGGTTTGGCATGGCCGCTGTCCTCAGCGCACTCTTGTCCCCGGAACTGAGTGCTGTTCTAAGTGCACTCCTATTATCAAAACTGAGCGCTGTGCTCAGCGCACTCCTGTCCTCAAATCTGAGCGCCGTTCTCAGCGCACTGCTGTCCTCGAATCTGAGCGCTGTTCTCAGTGCACTCCTGTCCTCGAAACCGAGCGCTGCTCTCGGTGTGCACTCCCTGACCAGATGCTGCACGAGCTGCTATGCGCTACGCAATGGCATAGCGGGCCACGCGACAGCGGGCTCGCAAACCGGGATCCTGAGCACGAGGGTTGTGGCAGATCTCGTGCACCCCCGAGTCATACACACACCTCAAGCTGCGTGACATCCACACGGTCAGCCATGAGCACAATGGCTTGCTGCATCACACCCGCGCGTCCAAAAGGCTCGTTACCATAATGCGTGGCTGCGGCTCGATGTGCAGGCTCGGCCTGCAATGGACACACACGCACACAAACCCAATTGCAAGTCAGATCTAAGTCTCTGCCAGCCTTCAACCTTGACAGAGGACCAAGGTCTTGTGTTCTCTTTCTAAGGACTGGCGCTCTTGGTCAAGGCATGAAAGCAATTGCAAACTGTGCTGATGGTCAAAGGTGAGGGTTTCCTCAACGCTCAGTAAGAGATGGGCCAATGCTTAATGCTCAGGCCAAGCAAGGAAGATGCATCACTGTGGTCTCATATCTTAGGTTGTTGGTCAGAGTGTACCAAAAATTTAGCAGCAAAGTAAGGATTGATCTTGCAGACTGTGCAGTGCCACAGCGTGCTTGAGCTGCAAAACCACACAGCAACACACCAACAAAAAGCGTTGCCGTGCTGTTTACCATGCCAATTGATAAGGACCGGCCTCTGAACTGGCAAGGATGGATGCCAATGACACGCAAGTACAAGATCGTGTTACGGAAACATGCTATCCTTGCCAGGACAAGAAAGGGAGGCATTGCAAGCAACGCTGCAAAGTTGATGGAGCTTGTCCCGACGCAGTGCACGCTGCTATGCTGTTCACATCATATACATCGCATCACAACTTGATTTGTGGCAGACAGGCTACCCGGTCACGAGCTTGAACGGTGGTGCACTGCCAGGTTTCCACCAAGCCCCCTCGCCCCCCCAAAATCACCACCCGTTGGGAGCCATCCTGTGTGAGCCTGGACCATTGGGCAGCTGCCCTGGGACCTGGGGTGGCCTGGCTGACAGATTCAAAGCTTGAAACCTTGCAAAACAATTTTGCTGATCTGACTGCGCGCTGCACCTGTAGCCACCTACTTTTTGCATTCCCAGAAGAAAGCCTTGCTCGGAACATGTGCCAAATTCCAGGCCAAGCCGTGGGCTTGCTGGCGCTGGCCAATAAGTGCATGTCCCTGTTTACAATGCTTGTTGAGCAACGTTCCTGCTGCACCAACCACACCCTCTTCCGCCCCCCTGACTGCAGGCCTTCTTAACGAGTTTGCTTAGTAGGCTGACCCAATCTTTAGGGCGGGGGGTGGCCTGGATGGGCCTGGGCGGACCACCGTGAACTTCACTAGGAGCACCCAAAAAAATTAGGAGCTATGCCCCATGACTGGGCCTTTGCCAAAATTGGCCTGTGACTTACAATTTGTGGGAACAACAGCGTGATTTGCATCAAGCTGCATGTCAACCCAATCCCGGATATGACAAGCAAGAACAATCTGTATTGACAGTGCTGATGCATTTTGTCCACTGCAGGTTTGACCATCAAGTCTGAAATCCAGAAAAAGTGTGTCATGCAAATCAAGGGAAGATCAACCACCTGATATTTTCTCGTCCAATGTTCTAGGGATGTCAAGCTACCTTCACAGCTCGCATCAGGGACTACCCAGATAATGTCCTTGGCAAGCCAGGACGCGTAGGGGCTGCAGTCATATCCAAGGCAGCGTTCATGTCACAGGTTAGGAGCTATATTATAAAAAATGAAAAGGAAGGCCATAATGGGAATGGCTTGATGGCTACAGTACATTATGGAAGGATCAATTCCTGCTTGCGCACATGCTTATGGCGCACAGCTCAGCTCAATTACTACATCGCTTGGACATCCCTTTAAAACACCACATCATGCAACACATTGCTCAAAAGTGTCAGCCTTCTCCAAAAGTATGCGTCTACCCTGTGCCTCCCCAGATTGTGCAGCACCTCAGCATCACAGCGCGCAGGACCACCGTGCTCATCACCTTCCTTGGAGGGCCGGAAGATAGACAGCAGCACAGTACCTCACCTAAATTGGAGGTGCCCCAGCAACAATGCGGCAGCTGACAAAACCAACGGCGCCCCTGCTAGTGTTGCGTCACCCAAGCCCAGTCCTGCAGGGCAAAACACAAGAGGGCGTTTCAGCGTCCATGGCCGCTGTGAGCTTGTCAAGCAGCAAAGGTGGAGCGTGAAAATGGAAATAGCAGATGAGCCCAAAATCAGCATGGGAGGCAAGACGAAATACATGAATGAGCAGATGCTTGAAGCCTGAAGAGTTTTATGGCAGAGGCTGACGTCCAGCCACAGAGACTGCGCAGGGGCTGGTACATCTTGAAGCCTTCTAGCCATGTCCACCCTGGGGACTTGCGCACAAGCAGATACACACACACACACAAGCACACACAGATGCCCACATCAATGTATGCCTCAATAAGGCATCAAGAGGCCTTCAAGCCCTGCCCACACATGTGCACTCATGTTTACACACAAAAAGCTGTGTTGCATGCAGAACATGTCACAAGGGAGCGCCCTGCCGCGGTTTATGGCATAGCTTGCACCTGGGGTCATGGCTGCGGGTGTGGCCACCACCAGGCTTTCCTTGCCGTCTCCCAGGGGTGCACGCAGCATCCCATGTATGCTGGTACAATTTACCCCAGCAGGGCTTCGATATACCTACATGTGGAAGGCAGCATACCAGAAGGAAAGCGGCTTGTAGTGCGTTAGATCTGGCTTCTGTGAGTCCTCTTCAACAATCGAGTACTAAAGCAGCGCCAACATTCAATTTCTATAGCAGTGGCTTGTGCAGGCTGCAAATGGCAAGTAAGCTTGCATGTAGGGTATACACAGTTGTGTGCGTCAGCATGAGAATAGCACAGGGTCTTGCAGTGCGCGGGTTATCATGCGCAGTATGGTGTCTGGGTTTTAAATCTGGCTTGAGCTACAGAATGGTGTCTGGGTTTTAAATCCGGCTTGAGCTACAGAATGGGTGAAAATAGGCCACACCAATTTGCCTACCACACCTCCAGTTTCAGTGTTTCCTGCATAAATTCCACAACAAGCTCCCGGAGGGAGTCATGGGCTCCTTTTGTGCTTTTGCCATCCTCCTGCTGCTGCTGCTGCTGCTGCTGCTGCTGCTGCTGCTGTTGCTGTTGCATGCCATCTTCGGCTCGAAGAGCAAGCAGGAGCTGGTGTACTCTCTTTGCAAAAGCACAAGACATGTCGATGATCTCCTCATTGGTCTTGCCCAGGCAGCCCCCCGATGCACAAAAACTGGGAGAGGTGTAGGTGCTGCAGGCAGCATGCGCCCGCAGAACACAAAAGATGATCCACTACAAGGGGATCCCAATCAAAGCATATGTACGGCCGGCTCATGCACTGCAAGGATGTGACATCATACCTGGCACTAACATAGCACTTACAAAGTACAAGTGGTTTGCTGAGCATCCGTAAATCACTTGCAAGCGCAATTGAAAGTGCACAGACGCACCCAATGTTCAATTGGGCTGATCCCAGCATAAGAGTCTTCTCATCAAACTTGACCTGGCGCTCGAAGAGAGGCAAAGCCAACAAGCCAAGGCAGCCCAGCAGAGAGAGCAGCAGGAAGACAGCGCCTGAATGCTTGAGCCCAAATTTTATCAAGCGCATAAGGGGCTTTTCAGCTTGCTGACCGCCTGCCTCAGCACCATTTGGCTCCTTCATGTCTGGCATGGTGCAGTTTAAAATGTAGATCACATGCCTAGCTGATTCGAATAAATTGATTGAATTGTTGCTTTACTGTAGCGTGTAACATGGCTCAAGTGAGCATTCCCCAGCTCAGCAGGAAAAAGCGTCTCCGGAGTGATGACGCCGAGAAGGAGAACACCCGCATTGTATCGGGTCCCAGCATGCTGCTCTCCCTGCTCTCCAATAACGGCGATCGTGACACTGAAAAGAAAGTGGCACCGGGTTTGACTGAATTCCTGCGCAAGCATGATACACGGCAGCAGCAGCTGCAGCAGTTGCAGGAGCAGCCCACCAACAGCAACAAGAAGAGATCAGGTGAGTGCCAGGATCAAACACAGGGAGAGGGGTGCTCTAGGGGCGACAAAAGTGGGTGGGCACCAACATGTGCGTGGAGTTCTGAGCCAGCAAGCGTAATGCAATACTGCAAAAGCAAGCGCACCTCACAAAGGTAACAAAGTTATATTCCCAAGAAACTGGACTCACGTTATCGGAATGCATTACAGGCACGGACAAGACCAAGCCAGCAAGACTCAAGCCCTTTGACTCTCCTACAGCTACTGCTGGCCCTCCCTCTGCTACCACGACTGGCCCTCCCTCTTCTTCCACCACTGGCCCTCCCAAGAGGTTATCGGCAAGATACACTTGCCGAGCACCTAAGGGACTGCTGGTGCTAGGCAGGGATCCTCACGAGGCCGCAGGAAATGTTAACCCATCCATGCCAAAACGTCCACGCTTGCGTCAGCATTTCAACTTTTATGAGGATGGTAAAGGACAGTGGGTGAGTTTTAAACTTTTGTTGTGCAGTTGACTCGTTCGAACATGATGGCCAGAGCCACAAAGGCTCTCCCTAAGTGCAAGCTCCCACTTTGTCACGTGCCCGATGCGTGTATCTGCAGCTCGAGTTGGAAGCGCCTGCGTTTGGAAAGGTTTTGTAGACTGTACTCCATGTGGGCTTTTCTGTAAAGCAGTGTAAAGCATTCAATCTCTTCTTGTCTCAGGCAGCTCGATGCCGCCTGTCCATGCAGGATCATGAAACCTTGGGAATTGAAGGAGCCGACACAGAGTTGAAATGGGAGGGCATTGGCACAACCACACTGTGAGAAAGAGCCCTGGACAAAGTTCCGCACTATACTTCTGACACCCTTGCTTTTTTTCCAGACGCCCTCTTCCTAGAAAGCCATAGACTAAGAATTGAAGAATAATTGGAAGTGAACATCCGCGTATGACTTTTATGTGTGGACTCAAAATTCATGATCCTGTCAGCCTGCATTTGAGTAGCATCAATTCTTAGTTTGTCAAGGTGATTAAGTGCAGCTGCAGGCCATCAGCTAACAAGAGCTTTGATTCATGCTCGTTTGATCTAGGTACTGGTACAGCTGCATGACCTTCACCATGCGTATCTGCATTTTATTTCAATTGTCTTCATGTAATTTTATGGTTTATTGGATTGAAAGTTGTTCAGGTTTGGATAGCGCCATACAGGTAAGGTTACATAGCTGGGTTGGCCAAACAAGGGCTTAGCTAAAGCCTATCAGGCCCACAACCTGAACCTGAATCTAGACAGGCACAAAGGTATGAATGTCTGAGTAAAAGGAATGATGTGCCAGTAAAGGTGCCGGCAGCAAGGGAGGTTTTGGTCAGAGACAGGTCCAACACAATTGGTCATGTGTCGCGCAGAGTTGAATCCATGATGCACTTAATCTGCTAGACAGGAAGCCACATAGCACCAGATTGGTCTCAGCTCTGCCAGTGGTCTTTATGTTTACAAGTTAGGCCCTACCCAGGGTTCACTGCTTGCCTCAGGCTGGCTGTAGGGGTGATTGTTTTGTGGCTGGTCATCGTCAGCCAAAAAGTAATCGATCATGGTATAATGATAATAACTGGAATGAAATAGCAAAGTTTGTCCTCAGAGGAAGGCCACTGACTTAACATGAGGCCCGGAACTTACAAACTGGAGGTGCCTACAATTTTCACCCTCTTGAAGGTTGCCAGCTGAGCAAGAGTTTCCTGAATACAAGTCTAGCTGGAAAAACTGGTGTTTCAAAAGAGAAAAATCATAAGGCAATAATGACAATCCTGTAATGTCAGGCATGCGCTGCAGCCAGGTGTGCTACACTGCATGTCCAGTAAATTTGACTTGGTTGGCAAAGGAGGTGAATGATTGACAATACAGGTGGCACTGTATTCAAAGCATGCTGCGTTTTTGCGTACATTCGGACAAACTAGCAGTAATGCCTTGTTGAGTGTGGACGCAACCTTGCAATTATACCCCCCACAGAGTTGTCCACTCAAAGCCATTCCGAGATGGCACCGTTACACTTCTGGTGTGTGGTGCAAGTCCTGTGTGAAACTCTGCAGCTGTAAAAAGAAAGTGTCAAACAGGGCCAAAGTGCAAAACTATATCAAACGAGGAAAAGGGGCCACCTAGTAGGGCCCAGGCACTGTGACTATTTAAAAGACAAATTATGGCCACGAGTTGTCAGGGGAAGAGAAAAGAAAGAAGTTGATGAGGATCAAGAGAATCACAAGCGGTTCCCCAATTCTGACCTTGACAATGAGAGATGGCATTAACTTTTTCAAGAGCAAGAGTACGAGTTTGTACGCGTACTGAACCTTAGAAGTGTGAAGCTTCAAATCAAGCTTGAAAGCCAGGGAGACCAAAAGTAATGCACTAACTTCAGGAGCAAAGAACACCTTTACTATATCTCCAAGTAGGACTCTGAGCAGCATGCATAATACGATGAGTCAGCATGCAGTAAAGCTTCAAATGAGCTAGACAGACATCAGGAATTTGAAAACCAAGGAACTTGGGATGAGAGGATATTTCACACACTGGGTGTGATGCACACTGCAGGTTATCTTAATCTCTTGTACCCATCTAGTTCTGCACAATGCGCAGCCTCTAATCTTCCTGCAAGCCAAGAACAAAAAAGCCTGGGCTTGCAATTCAGTAGCCCCCTCTCGCCTACTCATGGTGATGAACACAGCGCCTTGTCAGAGTTGCATTTGATTGATAACCTGATCACCTTTTCGATGCAAGACCTGGCCTTCCGCCCCTGACACTGCAATGGTGGCCGCAACGGGACGGTTACCTGCCGGTCTCACTTGCCAGGTGTTGTCCTGACATTGCTCGAAGGCTTGCCCACCCCAGCGCAGACCGCCCTCTGTACACCTACTCCAATGGCTTGTCCCCATTTCCTTGCCTGCCAGGCATACCCCTTGCAAGGGGGGGCTCGCTAAGCTAACAGCCGAAGAAAACATACACGCACGCTGCTGGTCACCTGCCCACCAGATCAAGTTCCCACAGCTCCTCTTCCTCGCTGCGCACATCCAGCCGTGCGCCTCTGCAGCCATAGGCCCCAGGCTCAATGCACACGCCAGGCGCAGCACTCTTGGACTGGCCCTCCATCATCTCCCTGCATTGGGCAAGCAGGCCTGGGTGCAGCTCCACACACAGCCGCGCTCCTGGCCTACCCCGCCGCATTGCTGCCGCCGCCGTGCAGGCCGTCAGCACACTACGCGCCGACACCCGTGCCTCTGGCATCACTTCCAGCTCTGCCATGCGCGGGAATGCGCGCACCAGCGCCGCACCACGCTCAACGCCTGCGCCGCCCAGCGCTATGCCGGCACCCAGCTCGACGCGCGCCACATTGGGGAAGACGGTACCCAGCCGCTCCAGGTGGCCTGGCATGAGGCTCAGCCCCTCCAGCCTAAGTGCACGCACGCCATTCGCCATGCTGCTGCCAGACAGCCGAGAAAGTGCGTGCACCACGGCGTTGGCGTGCGCCCCAGCGTCATAATGCTCGGGTACAACGTAGCGGCGGGCCTCGCTCGCTTCTGTGCTAGCGGCTGGTGCAACTGCTTGTTCCTGGTAAACGATTGCGCCTCTACCGTCCAGCACCAGCACCCCATCCTCTGCCCATTCCACAGGCAGGCTAGCAAGGTGGTGGACATACTTGCGGAGCAGTGAGCCCCTGTGCAGGAGCCGCAGTTGCTTCTCCTCTGACCTGCAAGAGCAGGGGTGGCTTCTTTGCTCAGTGGCCATTCACCAGCCAAGGACAGCACGCCCATGCAGAGCGGAGGGATGCACCCACGGCAAGGTTGGTGCATGGAGGCACCGCAATGTGTGCTGGGGTAGCTGTGCTGCCAGACAATCTCCTAGGCACGATTGACTTGTACCTTCAGCTTATGAACGTGTGTTGCCCAGTCTCATGCTCTCAAGCCTTCTGCACACTTTTTTCTTTTAGATTTGACCAAGGATGTCTCGGATTATCTATGCTACTTTCTCACAAATTGTATCAAATGCTAGCTGTCAAGAGGTGGATGTACAGCCAATGCAGTCTCAAGCACACAGCTTAGCATAGAGCTGGGTGCTGTGGAGCTTTTGATGCTGGTGCTGCTTGTTATGAGCATGCACTCCTGCTGCTGCCAGGCATGTCGGCGCAAAGCGTGGTCCGTACCTGCTCATAGAAAACAGGGGCAGGCATCCGCTGACGACCACCTTCTGCAGCGAGGTTACCTCCAACTCTGATAGGGGCAGTTCCACCTGTTGTACAACAGGCAAACATGTTTAATGGATGAGAGAGTGCCAGTTGCATTGGCTGTTTGTCACAGAAGGCAATTGATAGGAAAATCAGGGACCACTTCATGAGGAGGCAGCAAAATCAGAGGGACACTAACAACAAGATAGCTGCTGTAGCTCACCTGGCCATCCAGATGTAACACCTCTAAGGAGTGGCTGCAGAGGGTAGTTGGCCACTCATCGTCAGTTTCATCGTCCGTGTCTGCCAACAGCTGAGCAATACTCTTACATGAAGTCACCACAGAGTTGCTCAGTGACAGCTCCTTAAGATTTGTGCATTCCTGTAAAAACAGGAGGAAATGCTGTGCATTTTCAAACGTGAGCAACTTTTGCAAAACTTCACACATTTGGGCAAAGCAGGGCGGCAAGGTGCCAATGTATACCCATCAAGCCATTAATATGGGTATTTCAGAGCAGCCTGGTCCACATACAGAATGAAACTTCTACAGTGTACACTTCAAAATCCTTGAATGGCTCTGACACATCAGCACTCCCCACTGCGTGAGTATCCATGAGCGTACCTCAAGCACATCTGCAAGCATGTCATTATCAACGCTCACGTCAGTCAGATGCAGGGTGTGTAATTGGACCTGCAAGGAAAAGTGCTTTTGTGTCGAGCTTGTGTTACTGATAGATCAGCCAAGAGCATTTATTGATGGCCTCTCAGGTTCTACGCTATGGTAATCCTCAAACAGAGAGATGCAGCAGCTATCCACTTTTCTTTCCAAACTTTATGACTTGACATTTCCGTTGAGGGCCCAGCGTCTTTGCCTCTCAGAACCTGAATTGAGTACTCAGCAATACTCACACATCCTTTCAGGTTAGCCCCAAATTTCTCCCTGTAGGCTGCTGATATTGACACAAATTCCAAGTCCTTGAGGCTACCAACGCCAGACTCCAAGCCACCAGGGCAATTTTGCCTGTGCTTGTGTAAGTATTCGCTGGAGAACCTCTTAATGACCAGTTTGCGCCTGCAGCACAATGCAAATGTGCAGCAATGAATATGCGCGGCATTTGGGGTTCACAGGCACAGGCAGATTTCAATAGGCACTTTTGCATAAGGGAAGGCTCTGGCCTTTTGGCTTTGCAATTTCAGCCCTGCCTCATCGCCTGTGTGCAGCCAATGAAATGAAAATGGACCTAGGAATTGCTCTGTGATCTTGCAAACCCGCATTGAATAGAACAGAACATCGATCGTACTGCTAATCAAAGACAAAACGTTGCTCGACATTGGACGATACATGTGCACAAAAGAACTCTTGGCTGAGAGGGCACCATGAATGGGAACATTGACAATTAAGGGGCTTGAAGCAAAGTCTATTCGTCAATGTAAAAGTAGCAGTGCACCTTCAGATGTGTTGCTCTATCTTACAACCTCCAGCAAGCACGTGCATAGTTTCCTAGACCCTCATTCACCAGCAATCTTTGCCAGATTCTGCATGACAGCACAGCATTAAACAAGTGCGACAAGCCCCGTTCCCATGTGTAAGGCGACTTTGTGCCTGAGCCCCTACTCCTACTCACAATGACATGTTGGGTGAAGCGAAGGAATTCAAAATAGTTCCCAGAAAGAGTGACCCATCCATCAGCTCCAAGGTACGGACACCTGGAGGACAGCCCACATTTCATTTCCATAAAGTTACTAATAGGGCGCATACCAGGTTATGATGCACTCAATGGCCACAATTGTAAAAAGAATTGGCAACAAAAGAAATAAGCCCTGTCATCTTCGTACCCATGTAACGCAAGCTTGAACCCTTGCCCCTCTTGCCTCCTGTTACAGCATTGCCCAATGTGATAATTGCAAAACAGCTACAACAGCTAGAACCACCGTGAAAGAGCCCGCGTACGCTCACTGCTGTGGGCAAAGCTCTCACCTCCACAGCCATACCCAAGCAGCTTCAAAAACCTTCTAGTTTGACATTTCAAATCTGTTGATGACTCACAGGGACAAGTCGCACAGATGATCTTTGAAACTGCCATCCCCTCCTTTCTACATTTCTGAAGGTCCCGCTGCCTTGGCACCTGGGGTCAAAGAAGCAGGATAAGCCCATTGTACTGTGCTTTCCTTGAGACTGTTTGACACTTGGCTCTGCTATGATGTACGTGCATAGCCAAGCGAATGAGAATTGTCGACCAGCAAGTCCTTTGTTGATTTATGCGCGCCTCCTTGCTAGCATGCCAGCATCTTTCATTCCTCTCAGAGCCTACAATTAAAACTTATCATGAACAACAGGATCTCCTTGTGGCTGTATTCACAAAAGCTCAACCCACCCAAGCATCCAGACGCAAGTGAATTACTGATTTCAGGCGGTCTTGTTCTTTTGAGAGCAGCTGCCATACTTCTAGGGTTGGGCTACGTGCAGGAAACGTCACACACCAATATCAATGTGTTGAGTGCTATAGACGGACAGGAATCAAGCTTTGCAGGATAGATTCCTTAAGACACAATAAGAGCATCGTCCTCTGTAGATGAGCAGAGAAGTGGCTGAAAATGCAGGAAACAAAAAAAGGCAGCAAGAAACAATCCCTACATCAAATAAGGAAAAGGGAAAGCGGCTGAAGATTGGTTTCCCGTCCCATCAAGCCAACTGTGACGCACCTGTAGACAACAAGCTTGCGCAGCATGCAGCCTCCTTCAAAGGGAAATGCTTTTATCTGCGCTACAGCATCTATGAGTGTCTCTGATGAGTACTCTGGCCTGGTCTGGCTGGATATGGTGCAAGAATGGTGCTGATGGGCGCGGACATGGATATGGAGAGAACAGAGATGCTCCGCCCGAATGCCATGGTGAAGGGCTGTGCAAGTACTGAAGAGGCTTTGTTTGTCTTCTGGGATCAAGAGATGATATATGCAGCTCAGGGGCAGCTGAGGGAGGTCGGTGATGTTTGGAGTAGGGCCCATGGCAATAGAGTCTGTGCTTTCGCTGGGAGCTGGGTCCAGCTCCGCAGGCACACAATGCAATGAGCATTCTGCCATTGAAGAGTTGCAATCTGACTGTTGTACGAGCATACGAATAGTATTGGGAGGCTGCTACAGCCAGGCAGATGGTAGCCGGCTAGCTAGCTGCACCGCCGGCGCCCCGCACAGTGAGGGAGCTCTTGAATTGCCAGTGGACTGTTTCTCTTCCCTCCTGAATACACGGAAGGTCCCGATAACTTCCAAGATCCTGCAAGAGTCAGCCATGTGCGCGGTGTCGACTCGCCCATGCTCATAGCCAGTTTGACCGATCAATATCGCACCTCCTACCTTGTTGCCGAGCTCACCTTTTGGGAGAGAAATTTTGACATTAATTTAAAAATTCTCCAGTCACATCGTAGCGCAGCATGGACAGTCGACTAGCACTGTGCAAGCACACGCACGGCTTGACGCACGGCTTGACGCCGAGACAAAAACGCTTTTATTTGAAAGTTTTAACACGGAAATAGGGCATGTCTGGCTTAAGGCCCTGTGGTAAATTTGAAGCATCCACCTAGAATGTGGCCAAATGGGATGCCTCCAAAACAGGACTGAGTCCAATCTCAAGGCAGACATCTCGCTTGTAGAAGCAGTACAAAATCCGTAATGATCCTCAAAGTTATGGCTGCACGCTGGTTGTTGTGGCCGGCCTTGCCTGTTTGAAGCTTGCATGCCCGGCTTGCAAGCCCACTCAGGCTGTTGCCTTAGGTCGTGAAGCAAGATGCATTGTACTCTTTCACCATTATACCATCGAGTAGCGTTTGATGTCAAAATGTCACAGTTACACACAAACCAGAGGGGATAGTAGTATCAAGAAGTGTTCATACGATGGGAGAGGGGCCTGGCAGATCTAGATCTGCAGCCTCTTAGGCTCTCTTATATGTGCCATGAGTGACAAACTAGCGGTTCACCTCTCACACTCAGGAAACAACTGTGCTGGACGCCGACAGAAGGATATCCGCACAAGCTGCTCCCCAAAGCCGCCAGCACACAGCGCTGTTGCTGCACGCACACTATCTCCCACTTCTTCACGGTCTCCCCTCCTGCGCTCACACCCTGCGGCCTCTTTCACAGACGCCTCACCAAGCCCTCTGTCTCCTGCCCAATCATCTTCCCTGCTAGCATCCTTTGTCTCACAAGAAGCAGCAGCCTCCTCGGGTGCACTTCCACCACCAACCCACTCGACACCATGGCCAGACCAGTCCCGCTCATCGACAGCACGGGTGCTCCAGCCACCCTCCACACCTCTCTGGCCATCTTCTTCTTCACTGTCACGAGAAGCCCCAGTCGCGTCACCTTCCTGTCTATGAGACATTCCAGCACCTTCCTCGATGCCTTGCCTTCCGCAAGCAGCCGCATACTGCCACATGCTCTTGCCACATCCCATGCCCTCACATAGACCATGAGCGGGGGCGGCCACTGATGAATCCGCACGGCAGTCTGTCGCAGCATGACCTCGCCCATCCCAGCGCGAGCAGTCTACACCCGGACCAAAAGTCCCAGAGTACCAGCTCCCAGGCCCCTCCAAGCCGCCACAAACAGCGCTGGCCCTGCACGGCTCGCCTGAGCTAGGCCCGTCCGCTAGCCTTGCTCTGCAAGCTATCGCCATGTCCTCCTCCTCCTCCTCCTCTTCCTCCTCCTCGCTGCTTGTGTCATCAGAGCTGGAGGAGCTGCTGTCGCTGCCAGAGCTGCTCAATGCCAAGT
>LKMJ01000704.1_pt1 | contig 27052 bp, 31 predicted proteins | sample 643391 | NCBI WGS metagenome assembly LKMJ01 (sample SAMN04112250, study PRJNA286221) | soda lake metagenome | biome: soda lake; feature: Kulunda Steppe; material: water; isolation source: sample PL-Br10 brine of Picturesque Lake | place: Russia: Kulunda steppe | collected 2010-07 | reverse complement strand
GGTGTGTGCAAACGCGTCGTCGTGAGCAAGGCCCCTCTAAGGCCGCGGCCTATGTGGAGGGGTCTGGGTGTGCGCCAAGGTCACGCTTTTGCTGGTGTGTGCAAACGCGTCGTCGTGAGCAAGGCCCCTCTAAGGCCGCGGCCTATGTGGAGGGGTCTGGGTGTGCGCCAAGGTCACGCTTTTGCTGGTGTGTGCAAACGCGTTGTCGTGAGCAAGGCCCCTCTAAGGCCGCGGCCTATGTGGAGGGGTCGTGTGGTGCCTCGGCCCCCGTGAGTCCCCCTCCCTTATCGTACGTGGGGAGCGCTTCCATTGCCTGCACCGTTTTTCTGGTCCTATCGTGGCCTGTGGGGCTCTGTCTTGGCTTGTCTGACCTAGTTGCCATAGCGCTCCTCTCTTGTGCGTCTTAGGCCCTAGGTGACTCCTTTTCCTTAATTGATGTAGGGAGTGTTTCACTACCTACGTAGTTGCAAATCCATGGCCAAGCGCGCGCTGTATCTGGATGCAATTTCCCACGAAAAAGGCCAGCACTAGCCAGGCACTGCGCTGGAGCTGCCTGCGTATGTTTTGGTCTGCGGCTCAAGCGACAAGCCCTCTATGGCTCAAGCGACAGCCTCTGCACCAGAAGTCTGCGCACACACGCACTGTGTTGCGCATGACACACTTGGATGTGTCTAACACACTGCTTGGTGCTGAACGCACTGTAGTGTGTCCGTACACACACCGTGCGTGCGGACACCCCTGCATGATCAGATCAAGGAGCTCCAAGGAAGCCTGCCTGTCCCCCCCTTACCCCCTTTCTCCCACACAGACAGACTCTTTCTTCCCCTCTCTTCCTCCCTACCTCCCGCCCATGTATAACACAACCACAACGCCCTCCAGCGCATTTTTCCCTCTAAACTTTGTGCTGTACGCACATCCCTCCAAGCATGACGCATGCATGCATGTTTGTGTGCGTGTGCGTGCATATGCACAAACATTGGTATTCAGTCAAGCAAGCGCGCACTGGACTCGCGTCAACACTGGGTGCTATTATCAGCAGTTGCTGTGCTGGTCCTGACCCTGCATGTTGCATGTTGTGCGTGTTTTGTTCATGTGGGCGCCTCATCAGCAAGCACGACATGGACCTGACAATGGATACCGCGTGCTGAGCACGTGTGTTTGCTGAGCGTGTGTGTTTGCATGCGTGCTGAGCACGTGTGTTTGCTGAGCGCTTGTGTTTGCATGCGTGCTGAGCATGTGTATTTGCTGAATGCTTGTGTTTGCATGCGTGCTGAGCACGTGTGTTTGCTGAGCACGTGTGTATGCATGCATGCATGCATGCCTGCGCCCCCTGCGCAGGCCTGAGCCGGCCGCAGTGCGAGCGCCTCACTGGCAAGCACCACGTGTACTTGACTATGGACGGGCGCATCTCGATGGCTGGCCTGAATGAGCGCGGGGCGGAGTACCTTGCAGACGCCATCGCCGAGGTGGTGGCCAACAGCTAGTTGCGCTGCAAACATTGGCTTGTGAAAGCTTCCTAAGGGGTTGCGGGGTTGGGGCCCGCAGGCAGACCAATAAGTTTTTTGTAAACTAGATGCTACGACTACTAAAAGAGGAGCCCCTGCGGGAAACCACGCTCTATGCATGGGAGTGGGCAGAAGGCTGGTCGCCTGTGTGCGTGTATTTGAAGTGTGTGTGCTTGTATGTGTACATGCGTGATTCAATACCCTGTATAAGAATGTCTTTGGTTTATTGTGCAGGCAAACACGGGCATGCCTGCTACTCGTCAATGAGCGACCTTGTATTCTTCAAGGGCAAGCACGGTGCTTTTAAGTCGTAAAGGCTCACACGCATGTGTACCAATCTGCTAACACGAAAGTGTGCTGTTGGGCTTTGCTTTTGAGCAGTGCACTCGTGTGCCATGCTTTAGTAAGACATTCACTCTGTACTCCTCACTGCATCATAGCAACTGTACCATACAGTTCAAGGCAGCTGTACTTTATGGTTCACATGCGCATTTGGCATATGCACCTCATGAGTCACATCCGCTCATTTTCTTCGCGCAGTGTCACCTTACCATCATGATGTAAGATGCCATATATAGAGCACACCATTTAGGGAAGAGGCTGCGGTCTCCGTCAACCAGTATACCAGCACGCATTGAGGTCCACGAGTGCAACTTACAGGTTGACCGCCGCGGCCAGCCTGGCCGTAGGCTGGTTGGTTTGTGGCTCCAGCCAGTAAGATTATAAATCATAATGTCCGAGATGCAATAGCACAATTCGTTCTTTGAGGAATGTAATCGATGGTTAGGTTGGGTTAGGTAGGTTAGGTCACAAAGCTGTACCTGCTGAACGAGGGCAGCTAAGCTGGAGCCAAGCAGGCCTGCAACTGAAACCAACTCAAAAGGCAAGCAAGGTGGTGGCCTTTAGGTTTAAGGTTTAAAGCCATCAGTCAAAAAGTGCGACTGCAAGGCTGCATGTCAAAAAGACGTAAGAGGAGTAGATGTTTGCTGCAGCAAATTGACAAAAAAAACCTTTAAAGGGAAAAAAGGCACTTTGTTGTCTTACGCCTCAGGTTAGAGGTATGTTCACATTTTCAAATTTTTGGACTGCTTACCAGTATGAAAGCCAAGGGGAACCCGCTAAGACAATCATCAAAGCTAACACACTGAGGTCACCAGCAAAGAGGCAGGCACACAATGTGGTTAGAACAACTTCTAGGCGAGGAGCAGTACAAGCACTAAGAGAGGGTCCCAAACAATGAGCACTGTCTGGTTCGACACTCTCTTGCTGCGGGCCCTGCTGCTAGAGGAGCTTAGAACTAGCACTTGCCTGGCCTGAAAATGTGCAGTATTTAGTTTTGAACCTGGACGCATACCCTGTCATTGGCTGTTCAACACCTCAAAAGCAAAGCAACAGAATTTAGGACTTATATTGGAAACATGTGTAAAGACCTTTTTTGATCTGCCTAAGAACCAAAGCATCTCACAGCCAAGATGGAAATGTCTTAACTACCAGGGGAGCACTGTTGTCTGTTCGGTCTTCATAACATCTTGTGCACAAGCAAGTGTCTACATGGGTGAAACCCATCTCATACATGCATGTAATACATCCTTTGTTCTATGAGCCACCCTATTCAAAGTAGTACTGTCCAGCCCGTGAGTGTCCTCTGGCACCTCAAGTGTGAAGCGGCCTCATCCATTGTAGGGTATGTGTTAGCGAGCCCCCTCCATCATGTACTTGTATCTCGCGTACCAGCGGCCTTAAATCTAGGCACAGCACTCTAGGCAATCATCCACAAACAAGGCCACGCCTTTGGTGTCTGCTTGGCTAACGAAGTCTCTTAGCCTGTTTGAGCTACTAGAAGGGGTGTGGAAGAGTTGGTGGTGGAGATATCATCTTGGAGATGTGATGTCATCATGTCTTTGCCAAATTGGTGTCCGAGACTGTGTGCTTGAGATCAGACAGTTGTTGGTTGGAATAACTTAACTGAGCCCAGAGTATTGGAGGGCCAGTTATTGAGAATTCCTTTTTTCTGGCTTTGATCGTGGAACACTCAATAACCTAAATAAAGAACCAGGGTCAGTGCTGCAAGATGGCAGCGTAAGCTCGGAGGCTCTGAGAGGGGAACGACACGTCGGACGTGGCAGACAAATTGTGCGTGTGCGTGATGTGGAGCAAAAGGGTAAAGTATTGAAGACATGCTGCAGCATAAGGAGTGATACAGCTCATGGTCTACGCCATTGTATGCCTTCTGTTGCATGGCTTTTGCGCTTTGGGCGAGCCGGGGAAGGTAAGGCCCCACGAAAAGAAAAGAAAAGGAAAAAGTACATAGACAGTGAAACCACTCCCTACATCAATTGAGGAAAAGGAGACACACTGGGCCAAAGAGCCGTGAGTCTCTTCCACCAGGGAAAAGGACAAACTAGTGCCGATCTGGAGGGTGTTCAAGAAGGCGTCTAGTCGTTGTCAGCTTGTGTGCATTAAGCAATCATTGCTTTATGATGCTCAACCTCACTTCGACAAATGAAAAGGAAATCTCTTTCTCATAGACTCGGATGTACAATTAACACAGATTCTCCCTTTCTCAGTCTTCGGTATCGTACCAAACCAAGAACATAAAAACCAAAAGCATACTCAGTGGTAAGTTCAGCTGCAAAGATCACAGATGCGCATTTCATCAAAGGGTGGCTCAGTTTTACCAGGTTCAAGAACTTCTTGAACCTAGAAGAGGAAGCCAAGATGATCTCTCAGCATGCAAATTCGATGGCAGACAGGACTGTTGGATGGGTGATGCAAGGCGCAGAGCCAGCTTTTTTAATGCGGGGAACACCCAGGAAATTAAGGAAAGTCTGACTAGGTAAGGCATGCAAAATATAAGGTTGCTCTGTATTTGCTCTTCAAGAACAAATTCTCGCATTGGAATGTTCCCTTGGCGCCGAGGAAATGGACATTGCAACAAGTTCCCTTGTTTTGCTGCGCAAAATGCCATCAGTGAGTTGCATTTTTTTCACTGTCAATTCAAGACTTAATTGTGCCCTCAGAAAGAAATATTCGTTCCTTTTCTTCCCTTTCTGCCAAATCTAATATTTGAAATATTTTCTGTAAATGTTTTCTTCCCTTGCTGCCAAATATAATATTTCTGTAAATATAAGGAAATATTTCCTTATATTTATTCTTGGTCTAGTCAAACCGTCTTTGCTGCCCTTCCTCCTACCTTTCTTCTCATGTTTGTGCCTCTTTACATTAGGTTGCAGCCTGCTAGGTGAGACCTTCAAGGTTTGAGCTCAGCTGCTCATGTTCAGCGGATACAGCTATGTAACCACACATAATCTTACCTTTTCTTTCACAGCGGTAATAGATCCACTGCAAACAAGATTTTGCAAGCCGTAATACAACTGAGCTCAGAGTGCTACGATTGCTGATAATCAAACATTCTATCTGCCATGGATTGTCTGACACAATCTTTAAAAAGAATCAAAAAAGGCTGCTAAAGTGTGAACTCATTTCTCTCGGTCATATTGTTGTGGACCTCAGGAAAAGGCAGTTGAGAAGAAAAGAGAAAAACTACGTAGGCAGTGAAGCACTCCCAACATCAAAAAAGGAAAAAGAGTCACTTAGGGCATAAGCACAGTACAACTCCTCCACCAGCAAAGAAAACAAAAGAAGCCAGTGAGGATCAGGGGGATGAGTAGCAGTACCCCATTCCTCATTCATCTGTCTTAATGATGATCTGCTGCAAAAATTTCCTCAAGAGCGCGTCTGGTACTAACAAGTTAATAAGCATATTGAGCTAAATGAGCATGCAGTTTTAAAGCAAGCTTGGTGACTTTCTGAGGATCTAGACCAAGATGTTTCAGAGGCTCTAAAATCTAAGGGCTGTAATTGGTACTTCCCACTTCCAGAAGGAATTTGTGGAGGCTAACATTGGCCGCAGCTCGGCAAAGGCGTTGACAGAGCACGCTGTGCTGGTGGTGAGCGGCTTTGAGCTGGTTCTTAGGCTTGGTACCTTCACAGTACTTGACTTCCATAAGATGGATGTGCCGCTGATTGGGTGGGAGCTGACTGGACTTCCGGACTCTGGACAAAGGCTGGTAGGCTGTTGCTGTTGCTGAGAGACCCTTATCCCCTCTGCACCCTGCCCTACTTCTTAATGCATACGTAGGGTGGACATCTGGTAAGTTTATTGTTTTTTTCATAGGCATTTGTTTTTTCATAGGCTAAGTAGGAGGGAAGAGCCATTCTGGGTTGGTTCTGTTGGTAGATCATACAGGAATTTGTAGGTTTTGTACAGGTTTGTAGCCTCAGTAATGCTAAGCGATTTTTGCTGCCGGTGTCCATTTCAACAAAACACTCCCCCCAAGGAGCCTGCTTCTATAGATCAACAGCTTTCATGACAAGTCTTCAAGTAATGTTGTGGCGTTCAGTAATCATACCGAAGATAATCTGGTGTTGATAACCTGATAGAATGTGAAGGGCACTGTCTGAGTGATGACAGAGGGGGCATTAAAGACTGTTTGAGGTCTTAAAACAAACAGCGTGCTTCTGATTGAAAAGGGTACATGTCCGGTAGTGGAAATTTTTCTTTATCTTCAAGGACAGATTGAACATTGTCCAGAGAGCGTCGCGGATGCTTTTGTGGGCTAAGGGTAGTATTCTTTACGCAAACCCTTAAGCTTATTATATGAGAAGTAACCGGTTGTAGGGTTTGCGTGGCCAAGTTTATGTTCGGAGTACATGTATGCCTTCAGAGCATCATAGAGATTTGAGAAATAAATGAGCTTTGGGGCAGGTAGGTTGGAGGGCCTTGATGATGTTGCATCAGAGGGAATATCCCTTTCATATGCAAGCATCTGCGCACTCATTACCAAAAATACCAGCGTGAGATTTGACTTTAAATAGGTGCACAGGGTTTGATGAGTTGCGGATAATTTGCATATCTTCAGAATATCCCCTTGTACATGATGAAGAGGTGAAGCTCAGGGTACAACAAGTACTTCCTGATTTGGTGGAGAGACGAGAGGTTGTCAGCGTGTCTACTAGATAGACCACAACTTTCCAACGGACTAGTAGGCGCTTGGAATATTCAATCCAAGTTGAGCACCTTATTCCGACATGAGCGTGCCCACGTTGCCATTAATTAACGAACTAAAACGCAGACAAGGTCCACCTTTTTCTGCAGAATCTGCCCTTCATGCAACTGGCACTGTGTGCAAGTTAGAGCATGTCCTCTTGAAAAAGAAAAGAAAAAAACTACGCAGCCTGCCCATTGAGTCAGGCAGTGAAACAGCCCCTGCATCAATTAAGGAAAAGGAGACAATTTGGTCTGAAGTACCGTATGTCTACCCCCACCAGGTTAGAGAAGGAAGAGAAGAATGTCTGGAAAACCCCACAACAGGCTTCCACACAACAAGTGCAGGGGCTAAAAACCAGACACACCCACCCACACGTCCAAAGCAGAGAGGACAGGTTCACCAACCCACAGACTCAGGTCAAGTCCTGACTTGACTTACTGCAGCACAACAGCACCGACTTAGAGCAGGAGACATGCCACTAGGGGCACAGGTGAGCCACAGGGAGGGCAGCCACCACCAAGCGCGTTCCTCCACGCGACTATAGTAGCCCCTGTTTGCCAGCACAAGATCCCACACCCACCCAGCCGGTGCGGCGCACAAGGCTCATGGTGGCCATCAGCACGGCGTCATCAAGGCCCAGCTCCCCCACCCCCACCCACCACTGAGCTCACAGCCTGCCCATTCCCTTAGAACAGCACAATCCACCGTGCACGCTGCCCAGGCCCGTCCTCCACGCCCGCACACGCTCCGCACCACGAGCCAGCTCAAAACTGCTGCTGGTGTTGAAAAACACCGTTGTGCCAATGAGCTTCAGCCGGTGCGACCCTCTTAGATTGCCTGAGTGCTGACTTGGCAAACTTGCGAGCCAAGAACCACCATCTCTTCTGCAACCCTCTAGAAGCTCAAACAGGCTTTAATTGCCAGGCAGACAAAAGGCCTGGCCTTGTATGTGCACAAGTGCCTAGAATGCTGTGCCTAGATTTCAGATCGTCACCTAGCTTGCCTTAACGGTTTCGGTTGCAGATGGGCAAGACTGCAAAATATCATTATTGGGTTGCTTTGCCTCTAAGGACGGTGACTGTTGATGGACCGCCTTTTTCTGTACCTTGGTATCTGCATCTGGATTTAGGCAGGCAGGCGCAGTGTGGCACGTTTCAGGTTACATTCCCATGCGCTGAGAGTTGAGACAAGAAGCTGGGAACATCATGATGGTACCTGTGATAAGTGTGGCTTGCAGGCAATTCGAGATAAAAAACACGCTCTTTTCTTGTGCCGTTGCACGCAAATGTGTTCGCTGAGGCTTCAATATGCAGACTTGTTTCACGATTTACCTGTGGCTCACAAAATTACTGTCAATCAGACTGGAGCTTTTTATTTCTCTCAAGCTTGTTCTGAAGATGTCTTCAATTTTTTCCAGAAACAAACTAATGATTCCTATCGTTTTATTTCAGAGCTTATTGATGTTTTTTTGATGGCTGGTGTTCACCAGCAACCTGATCAGTCAAACTACCTGGCTGAAGGTCAAACTTATACTTGTACAACTTGTTTCGGTTGCAGGCCCATTTGGCTTCAGCTAAGCTGCCCTCGTCCGGCAGGTACTACCTGTGGTACAGCTATGTAACCTTACCTAACCTTCCGCACCCCCTGTACTGGTAGTAGCTCAGACAGGCTAAGAGACCTTGTTAGCCATGCAGACTCCAAAGGCCTGGCCTTGTTTGTGCATGAGTGCCTAGAATGCTGTGCCTAGATTCCAGAACACAACCTTGCTTGCTCATGTTAGTTTTGGTTGCAGGCCTGTTTGGCTTCAGCTAAGCTGCCCTTGTTCAGCAGAACAGCTGTTTAACCTAACCTATCCTTTCCTTCATGATCTAATTTCTAATGAGCACTGCAGGCTAGCAGTCAAACATCTTGACCAAAGGCCCATTCTCGTTTTCCCTTGTTTACCCTTGTTATGGACTGACAGGCAGTTGAAGTTCAATATTCTTTTAGGTCATAGGAAGGCGCCAAACAGCTGCCTGACAAAAAAAGCAAGTTGCTATACCTCTCCTTGTAAAGGTTGACAGCTTCACGGTGTACATCCTTAAGGGTAGCAATACAGACAAGACAGTGCGAGAAACTTAGTCGGCACTGCAACACACATACTGGCATCAATGTATGTACTAGAAGAGCATCCAGCATCTCTAGTGCCCTCATCTCAAAATCCTGACAAGGTATTTGCAGAAAGTGTGGCAGAAAAGAAGTTGCTTAAGAAAAAAAGGAATCTAGACAGCAAAGTTCAAGAACCACGCTTCAAGCGTGTAGGAGAAAGTTCCGCAGCAGCGCACATCAGGCAGCGCGCGAGTGCAAGTGAATTGAGTCGGAGCTCAGGCAATATCCAAAAGGAATCATGACTGCACCGGAGGCTTCCAAGTGCATGTGGGCCGCCTGTCAGTTGGTTTTATACGAAGCTGCACAAACCAAACACTCACTTGCGAAGACCCAGATCCCATCCTGTGTGGATATGCCATGTTGTAGATTGGCAGAGTGAAGTACCACGCTGTACCATCAATCCTTCCACTCTCTCCTAGCGTGAAATGCGCATTGCCCTTGATGAGTCTGCTTGAAAGAAAATGTGCTCTTCCACACGTTAAGTCATAACACTCCTAGTTCTTGGAAAGAGCAATTTCTCTGATGTACACAATATGCATACTGGAATTAGCATTGCAATCAGCAGCACAAAATTCTGTAGTGTTTGAACAAATTTAGTGCACTTCTAGAAGCATGGCTTGGCAAGAAGGGGCCCCAGCTTCTCCTCTCATGCCTCCTGAAAATTTCACAACACGCCTCCACTCTGTTCCAACCAGCTATCGCTCAAAGTGTGCACAGGCTCACTCCCACACATTGAATGCCATCAACTCATGACTACAACGCCTCGGAAAATCCTGCGTTGTTTGTGTTCAGCTATTGATCTATAGTTTCAACAGACTCCAACAGGTGCATGCCGAGCCCATAACACAGAAATGCATATCAAATTAAGATGGAGCATGTTAAACATACACCAAAGAGCGCGAGTGTGTACTAAGATGGAGCAAACCCAAGAACATGTCTATGCATGCAAGCTATTTGCCAAGCCCCAAGTAAACAGCAAGCGGTCAGACTAAACACCTCCACAAGCACATGCAAATGCGCAGCATCAGCACTTGCACGGGCGCTGACACTCCTTCTGCAAGCACTAAGTCTAGGGGACAGGAGCAAATGCACGGGCACTAGGTGCAGGTTAAATGTTTAAAACTAAAGAGTCCAAGCCTCGGGTATTGGTCAACCAATTCAGTGTGCCAGTGGGCTGCTACATGACTTAGAGGATATGTAACCTGGAATATTGTTGAATGGGCATAGGAATGGACACTGGCAACAAGGATGAAGCGCGGCGTCATAAACCAATCAACCGCTTCCGCATTGGATCTTGAGAACTCACCAGTGTGGAGTTGCATGTGTATGGCATTGGATCTTGAGAACTAAGAAGTCACCAGTATGGAATGGTGTGCGTATACAAGCATTCATGATGTATGCACATGCTTCCCATTTCTAAGGTAGTCTAAGACCAAGCATCAGTTGTGCGGTGGCACATGCATAGGAAGGAGATCTAACCACCAGCCATTCAGCAACACAGATCTCACTGTCTTGAGTGCGAGACAGCCTAGCAAATAGCAAAAAATATAATTAAGATATTGTATACTATTGCCTTCTGGAAAGGCAGAGCATGTGAAACTCACCATGTAATACTAAGCCACGGGCCTGGAAAACAATTGATTGAAAAATCACCATGTGGGCAACGCTAGCACACCATGTGTGGGCAACGCTAGCACACCATGTGTGGGCAACGCTAGCACACCATGTGTGGGCAACGCTAGCACACCATGTGTGGGCAACGCTAGCACATCCAAAATACTCATTTACCCAACAGCAAGCGCGTAACCTTCATCATCTGGGTGCCCAGCTATATGCATGTGTCACAGGCTGGGCTCTGCTCCCTGCATACTACACCCAGCCTCTTGATTACGTGGCACGCAGCTGTCCACATGCTGCAAGCGGCAGAGGATAGGGCGATGAGTGTGAACAACGTTGGGCGCCTGATGGTTGCTGAAGCACCGCAAGTGTGGAATTTCTGCTGAAAGCACCGCAAGTGTGGGATTTTTGCAAGAGCCTTTGGGTGGTTAGAAGCTCACCAGGAGCCGTTGGGTGAAAGGGGCTGAACAAGAGCCAAGGGGTGGTTAGGAGCTCCCTAGGAGCCATTGAGTGATATGGAGCTCACCAGGAGCCATTGGGCAGCAAAAGGGGCCAAACAAGAGCCAATAGAAAACAGTCTCAGCGAGCCCTTCACAGAATAGCTTTTCGACTGCGCTTAGATTGGAGGACAACAGTGCTGTTGAAAGCTAAGGACAGGCAGCCTCAGTGGGCATAAGGCAATCAAACGGTACTGCTAGAGCGAAAAGGATGGCGTTGTGGTGGAGCACCATCGCTTGCAGGCAGCAGCACATGGCCATGAGGAAGGAGGGGATGCCGCACTTGCTGAGTCAAGCAGGAGGCTCACCTTGCATAAGCCAAATAATGGGCTGACTAAGCAGGGTTGCGTGGGAGTAAAGAGACAGCACTGGTAACACAAGTCGATCCAGCATGCCGTAATGGCATGTGCAGCAGCACATCAAAGCTTCCAGACACGCACAGCATATGGCATGCGTCGCACGACGTCAGACTATGATTCACAGAGCACGCTGGTACTTCAGGAACAGAGCCTGGGCGTGCAAGCGCAAAGCTGTGGCACACTCACCGTGTCACGCCAGATCATGGCACTCACCGTGTCATGCCAGATCATGGCACTCACCGTGTCACGCCAGATCATGGTGCGCAGCTCTCCGATGCCCTTGGCGTGCACCTGGCTGCTGCGCCAGCAGGGGTCATGGGCGGGGCGCCCCAGGGCATCCCACGTGCGTGTGCTGACTTGGATGCTGTTGTGGGGGCAGGTGGCCTCCAAGCGGGCGGCACGGTTCACAGTGTCCTGCGGCGCAATTTTTTGAGGGCGGGGTGGGTGGGGCAGGGGCAGTAGGCTATGCGTGGGAGGGCACCCTGAAAGCAGACTGTTGGCGGAATACACACCCTGCACACACGCACACTTTTGAAGCCAAGGGTCGCTGGAAGGAGCTGGGGTGGAATGTGGCAAGCAGCCGCTCCGACTGACAGTGAATGGGGCCCATAGGCAGCATATGAAGTATAGGGCGGTGAAGCAGGCGCCGGAGCATCTGTCGGCATTAGTTGAAGCATCCGATGCAGGATCTAAAATCAGAGCACAATCACCGCCGCCGCCTGGGTTGGTAAATAAGACAACCTTGCATCAAAGTGTTCCCTGCTCAGTGCCCCGAGCTCGCAGCTCAATCAAGGCCATCTGGCGTTGCTTTCACAGACCAAGCCTTGCAACAAGACGATCCCTGCACAGTGCTTTGGGGGCAAGCATCTTTGCATGTGTGCTCCAGCACCAGTTCAACTCAGCCTCATTTGGGAGGACTGGAAGGCATGGCCTGCCCTGGCATCTAGAGCTAAGGAGTTGTCACCTGAAGCCCTTGTTTACCAAGTAAATGCTCCAGGGGGAGCTGGAGTCCCCCTGACAAATCCCCCTAGAGTTGTCCGGGGGAGGCCAGTCACCTTTGGCTCCCACTTCCTCCCAGGTGAGGGAGGGTGCACTCATCCCTCCTACTGCCTCCCATGTAAGGAGCACTCATCGCTCCCATTGACTGCCCAGGTAAGGATGTGTTAGATGGAGTTGATGCATGGAGTTGATGCACGTTGATGGAGTTAGATGGATGGAGTTAGATGGATGTTGGTGGAGTTAGATGGAGTTGACGCATGTTAGATGGAGTTAATGCATGTTAGATGGAGTTGATGCACGCCCCCATGAGGCACACCACCTCCTCTTGCTGCAGGTGTGCCCGTGGCACACCTCATTGGCTGCCGCCTCCCTCGCTGTAGGAGCTTGCTGCGCAGCCCTGTGGCTGGATGATGAATTGAAGGATAGCTTCCATCCAGTGGGTATGATTCTAGTCGCATGGTGAACAGTCGCATGGTGAACAGTCGCATGGTGAACAGTCGCATGGTGAACACAGTCGCATGGTGAACACAGTCGCATGGTGAACAGTCGCATGGTGAACAGTCGCATGGTGAACAGTTGCATGGTGAACAGTCGCATGGTGAACACAGTCGCATGGTGAACACAGTCGCATGGTGAACAGTCGCATGGTGAACAGTCGCATGGTGAACAGAGCGGCCCTGCATGACCCGTGTGCCTGGGGCTTTGCAGTAGGCTGCGCAGTGGGATTGCTCATTTACGCAAGCCACGCAGGCTTCGCAGGAAGACTGTCTGGCTGCGGAGTAGGACCTTTTGGGCTGCATGTTGCCCAAGGCAGTGCAAGGGTTGCAGGCTCCCGTGACGGAACGGCTGCACTCAGCCTGTGTACCCACTCAACAGCCTGTGCACTCAGCCTGTGCACCCACCAGAGGAGTGATACAACTTGTTTCTGTTCAAAGCCGTTTGCCTGACGCGGCCACTCACCCCCATGAGGCAGAAGCGCGGCATCTTCATGCCCACGATGCCACTGACACAAGGGCCCTGCAGATGAAGGAATGCAGGTGCAAAAGATGTTCCTGTGCGTCTGTGCACGTGGATTCATGTGTGGGTACAGTCTGCCTGCGCACGCAGAGCAGAGGCAGCGGCTCTTGTGCGCGCGCAAGCAGTGAGTAGAGGCAGTGGCTCTTGTGCGGACGTGAGCAGTGAGCAGAGGTCGTGGCTCTTGTGCGCGTGTGAGCAGTGAGCAGAGGCAGTGGCTTTTGTGTGCGCGCAAGCAGCGAGCAGAGGTCGTGGCTCTTGTGCGCACGTGAGCAGTGAGCAGAGGTCGTGGCTCTTGTGCGCGCGCAAGCAGTAAGCAGAGGCAGTGGCTCTTGTGTGCGCGCAAGCAATATACAGGTTGTTTGTTTTGTGCACGCGCTTGCAATGAGCAGAGGTCGTGGCTTGCGTCTGGGTGCGCAGTTGCTTTGGGCACCGATGCTTGAGCTTGTACGTTTCACTTTGTTAGAGGAAGGAAAAGCAGGAGGGGGTGCAAAGTCCTCCGGCTATCACATCCGCTGTGCATGCTGACATGGCAACACCACCAGCACCATGTCTGCTGTGTATGCTGGCGTGGCAACACCATCAGAACCACCCTGTAGATATCCAGTAGCCACAAGCATATGGCGTCCCCATGTGCGCCACAGCAGAGTGGGCAGTGTGTAACCACAGCAGAATGGGCAGTGTGTAACCACAGCAGAATGGGCAGTGTGTAACCACGTGTGCCTTGCAAACTGGAGCGGACCCCTGAGGCCCAGTCATCAGCCAGGACTCTCAGCCATGCACACACATACACACACACACGCTCCTTGTGGCAAGCATCCTCACACATACACACACACGCTCCTTGTGGCAAGCATCCTCACACATACAAACACACACACGCTCCTTGTGGCAAGCATCCTCACACATACACACACACGCTCTTTGTGGCAAGCATCCTCACACATACACACACACACGCTCCTTGTGGCAAGCATCCTCACACATACACACACACACGCTCCTTGTGGCAAGCATCCTCACACATACACACACACACTCTTTGTGGCAAGCATCCTCACACAAGACCTTGAGTTGCTGGCCAGCCCCTTCTCTAACGCGTGCTCCCTATTTGAAGGCATAAAGGTCGGTGCTATATGCTCAGCAGGCATCTAACATCTAACATAAGATTTGAACTTTGAAACTGCTGCAACACTCAGATCATCCCATGTCTTGTGCCTAAATGTGAAGCATACGTCTAAACACAGCTCAACCCATGTCAATACATACGCATAGATAGTGCAGGACTGTGACCAAACACACCAGGCCTCCTCATTTTTGTTGACAGCTTTTCTCACCGTGTGCATGCCGATGCGGAGCTGCACAGGACCTCCCGTGGCCGGCATGGGCATCGTCTGCGCGGAGCGTGCAGTGCTTAACGAGTGTCAGCTTTGGCTGGGCCAAATGGGGCTGCCCCCTTTTGGAATGCTCAGCCCATTGAGTGGCCGGCATACAGGCCTTGTCGTTGCAGCGCTGTAGGAGTTCAAGAATGCAGAAATCCAAGAGAGGCAGGAGCTTGGCAGCCCTCCATTTTCTGTCACCCACTTTTGACAGAAGACTGGAGAACACATACATGCGACTCCAATTCACTCGTCTTAACAGCGATGCTCCATCCATTGATCAACTGACATATGCAAGGAATAGCCTCTCGTTGCTGTGTGCAAGCTCTTTGCAAAACCAGCACAACCCTGTGCCTGGCACGCACGCAAGGGCTGCTATCTGACGCGCGCACCCATAAGGGCAAAGGCATGCAACCGCAGCTCAGCCGAGCTCACACTAGAGGCACACTGTACGGATTGAGTGTCGACGAGCAAGTGCCCATGTAGGCACAGAGCGCCACATTTGCTACGCCCAGAAGCCTGAGTGCCTACCTGCGCTGCATGAACGATAAGCGCGCATAGGCCTCTGCTGGAGCAGAGGCTGGAGTGCTACTACACAATGTGTCACTGAGGGAACTGTGAGCCTCACCTGGGCGGCGCGCAGCATGCTGACAGCCAGCGCGTGCATGTGGCATGCAGGGTTGGTAGAGCCATCGTTTTGCCACAGTGTGTGTGAGGCCCGCGGCTCCTCCCGCTTCAGCAGGCCCCCGCACACCATGTAGCAGTCTGTAGCAGTTGTTTGGGCAGGGAGGAGAAATGGTGAGCACGAGCGCAGGTTGTGGACGCTCCAGCAGGACCCCGCACACCGTGCTGTGACCTCGAGCATGGCTTAAGGGCAGGGAGTAAAAAAGTTGAGCATGATCACGGAACACGGATGATATTTCCCACTTAGCACAGGACATGGCCAATTTCAGAAGCGCACGGCTACCACTTAGCCCAGGTGCGCATCCTGCTGCCACTCGCCTCCAATTGTTTCAACTTTGTACACGCCGTGCTTCTCCACCGCGTCCAGCAGGGAATCAAAGCGAAGGAACAGGGCATTGAGGAAGTCCATGACGTCTGCAGGCTTGACCAAGGTTGACATGGTCGTGAAGCTCACCACGTCCGCGCTGCACGGTGGTGTGCGGCGTCATTGTGGCAGGGAGGGTGCATTGTGGCAGGGAGGGTGCATGTGAAAGGAGGGGTGCAGATAGCTGTTGCCTGGGCCACTGCCAGCAGTAAGGGTAGTGAGCCGACTTTAGTGTTCCCTGAGTCCCCCACGCATGGGCATCACATCACTCACGACAAGACAGTGACTTGGCGTGGGACCTGAAACAGGATAAGATTTAATTCAGCTTGGCTCAGCAGACAGTGGAAGGCCTCGCTCATCAAGAGACCTCACTCAGCACGCAACTCACAACATGACGGTGACTGGACAGTGGCTCACATCTGTGGCCCAGAATGGTGACCCAGCACACAACTCACAACATGACGGTAACTTCTGAGTGGTAGCTGCCCACTCCGCTGGCAAGCACGGCGGGGTTGGGTACTGCCCCAGCCTGGACATCTGCAGGAGCAAAAAGACATAGGGACAATTAATGTGCCAAGCACATGCGCAGTTTAATTTTGAAGGGGGAGAAGGGCTTGAGACCCAAGGGTCGTCAAGAGGGCGCTTTCTTCAACTGGACGTCTGCAAAAGCAAGGATGCACGGCACACATGTCCTCGTGGCACATGCAGCTGTGGCCGTGTGCCGGGTTGGGCGCAGTGGAAGCAGCTGGGTACAAGCACTGCTTTGCTTTTGTTAAGTGAAAGGGCGTGAGGTCCAATTACGCGGGTGTGCAAGTAGGGTGATTGGACATGCTTATGAGGCTCTTCAAACCTCCAAAAAAACTAAGCAGATCCCGGCATGTATGGAGAGGGCCTCGGTGGCGTACTATAATTTGAAACCCAGAGTCATGTATGTATTCCAGCCTGAAGTTGGCTGTATCAGCAATTCCTGTGTAGGGCGGCGACCAGTCGTATGCACATGACAGGCGTCATCTCTTGACTTGCCTTTTCATATTGTTGGTGATCAATCCTTTTGAATCTCCTCAATTGTTAAGTAGTTTGACCGTCATGTGTCCTTGGAAATTCATGAGCATAAGTCTTTAGAGCCTACTAACATTGAATGCACCTCACACGCAACTTGAGAGCATCACTGCATACACGCTTGCAAGTGCGCGTACACGCCCAAGAGTGCACGGAGGCATGCAGGCGGCTACAAGAACAAACCTACATGTGAGCACAAGCACGCATACACACGTTTGCACGCACACACGCAAGCAAAGGCTGCCTGGCACTTACAGCGGGGAAGGGAAATCGGCCCAGATGTGGATGTGGGCGCGGCGCTGGCTTGAGGCAGCTTCCCGCCAGACAGGCTGTGGCGTGCACCACCCGGGGCAAGCAGGCCTGCAAGCGTATTCGCGCGTGTGCACATGTGCATGTGGGTGTTGCCACCACAGCAAGGGTACTCCTACCCGTGAGCAGCAATCCCCAGCTGGCAGCATGCCAGACGGTTGTCAAATCAGTCAGCGTGTGTGCCTCTACCCCTCTCCTGGCACAAGCCGCCACCCCAGCGGGCACAGCAGTCACTGCAGGGCGCCTGCCAGCTGTCACTGCTGCTGACTGGCAGCAAGCATGTTAGCGATCAGCAGGCCTGAATGCCTGCTGCTCAGGGCACTGGCTTGATCCCCCTGCGTCAGCCGTGCCGGCTTGACCCCCTCCCGTGTTAAGGCACTGGCTTGACCCCCTTCCCCGCGCCTGTCAATGCGGTGTACGCCTGTCCCCACGTACTGCCTGCAAAGGCAGCCTCTGCTGTAGCGGCACACGCCTGTTCCCACTTACTGCCTGCACAGGCAGCCTCTGCTGTAGCGGCACACGCCTGTTCCCACTTACTGCTTGCGCGGGCAGCCTCTGCAGTAGCAGAGCCAGTCTCGGTGAGCGACCCGCCCTTGGCGCGCCGCGCCTGCCTCTGCAGCGCCGCTACGCGCGAAGGGGACCGCTGCGCCAACAGTGAGGGGGCAGCCAGGTCGCTTGCGATGTGCTGGCTCTGGATGCGATGCGGTGCTGCTGCTGCTGCGGCTACAGGGCCTGGTGTAAACCCGAGCACTTGGGGTAGGGACATGCCTCCGCGCAGGGCAGGCGCGCCCATGACCACAGGCCCATCCCCTGCAGGTGTGGCACCCGCAGCGCTGGTGGATGGCCAAGCAGCAGGGCTGGCAGCGACGGCAGCGACCCCGCTGGCGCTGGGGCTTGTACGGAGCTGGAAGCTGAGGTTGCCCTCGGGCAGGGCAGGCGTCTCCTTACTGGCATGGCCGTCCCCAACAGGTGAAGCGCCAGGCATGGCATGGGGTGATTGGCCCAGGCTGGCCCAGGCCTCCTTGCGTGCCGACACGCTGCCACGCCACAGCTGCTGCTGCTGCGGCGGCAGCGGCGGCCGCCGCCAACCCGACGCCTCCAGGTTCTGCCTCTGCAGCTGCGTCAGGATGCCGCTGTTGCTGAGGCTGCGCTTGAGCGGCAGCGCAGTCGTCGCCGTCGGCAGGCACTGCTGGCTCAGGCACCGGAGCAGCGGGTGTAGGCGCGAAGGGATGTGGGGATGGCCGGCGGCTGCAGCAGCCACAGGGTCAGTGGAGCGCTCCGGCGCGTGGCCAGGCAGGGAGGGGCACAAGGGCGAGTGCTCAAGCGGTGCGGACGGCAGTGTGCTGAGCGTGGAGGAGGCCATGGGCCACAGCAGGCTGGAGGGGGGCTCTGCCAGGGTGTAGGGCAGCTGCGACGAGGTGGGGCCAGGCGTGGCGGCGCGAGATAGCGCAGGGCTCCAGGGCACTTGGGGCAGGCCGGACAGGTTGCTGGTGAATGCGCTTCCCAGGCCCACCTGCCCGCTGCTGGACAGCGCGCTGCGTAGGTCCAGCTGCCCACTGCTGCCTGCCAGCCCGTCCATGGCGGCAGCTGAGCCGTCGCGCACGCCGCCGCTAGCGGGGGTTATGTCGGGCCCGCCGCCGTCTGGCGGACACGGCAGCAGCAGACCAGCCAGGCTACCGCTGGTGTCGGTCCGGGCTTCCAGAGCACCCTGTGCGCCGCACGCTGAGGTGCGCTGCGGTGGCTGCGGCAGCGGCGGCGGGGACGGCAGCTCAGTGGTGGGCGCCTGCTGCAGCTGTGTCGCAGCCACGCCTGAGGTACGCTGCGTGCCCGCGAGCATGCTCATGTCGTGACCTGTGTTTGCCCTTCCCAGCGCAGGGGTGGCGTTGTATGTCACATGACCCCCCTCCTGCACATGCTCAGAGGCCGCAGCTGCATGCAGGCGGCCCCCAAGCCCCTGCCGCTGCTGCTCCGCAGCTTGGCGCCTCACGAGCGCGCGGTGCGTGCTCATGATGGTCTGCGCAGGCATAATGCAGGGCGCAGGTGGAGCGGGTGAGGGCCTGCACAGGCACAACCTCAGGAGGGGATGATGCATGTTGGGCAGGACGTGAAGGCTGTGCATGCAATGAGCCAGGGCATGCAAGCAACTGCGAGGGGCTTGGTATGCAGGCAGCTGCAAGGGGCCGGGTACGCAGGCAGCTGTGAGGGGCCGGGTATGCAGGCAGCTGCAAGGGCAGGGCATGCTCACAGCTGTGGATGCCAGGTGGTGCACGCGCGCACCTGCATGCATCCGTGGGGGCGTGCATGCAGGTCCTCACCTGCAGGACGTGCTGAGGGAACACCTGCTCCAGGAGGCAGTGGTCCAGGTCCAGGATCTGCAGGCATCAAAAGGGCATGCATCTACCCAAAATTCTTAACACATGTATGTGAGCACGTGTATGAGCTTGTGCCCGTGCACGCCTATGGGTATGTGTGCTCGCATGCATGTGAGCATGTGTATGAGCGTGTGCATGCACCCATGTACATGTGTGTAAGTGTGTGCTCATGTGCATGAGCGTGAGCGCAAGCGTGAGGGTGCACGTGGGTGCGAGCACGAGTGCTCATGCCCACCCACTCACCGCCCGGACTTGCAGGTCCATGTTGACGTAGTAAGACACATCGAAGTGCATGAGCACAACCAGCTCCTTCAGCGAGTCCGGGTCGGTCATGAGCACAGCGTCCATGTGGTGCCTGCCAGCATTCAATGTGCACGTGGCTCATGTGACGGTGGGTCAGGGCGAGAAAATGCTCATGATACTTCCTGTATCGCGAGGGTTTTAATCTAGGCGCATCAAAGCCCATGAGCACCCGATACACGCAAAGGCAGGGGCCCCAGCGGTCATGCATGACGATGCAAGAGGTACAAGGGCCCACAAGGAACACAAGCAAGGCAACGCCACCCTTTTGCTCCCCCCTTGCTCCTGCCCACACCAACCATAGCACCGGCAGTAGTATGACACCCACCAAGCAGCCCTGCAGGCAAGGCCTTCCTGTCCTCATTCCCCCTCCACATGCGCGCCTGGAGACCCCGCAGCAGACGAGCTCCGACTTACCAGCAAGGCTCCTCCTCTTCCTCCTCTTCCTCTTCCTCCTCCTTCGCCTCCTCCTCCTCCTCCTCCTCCTCCTGTTCCTCTTCCTCTCCCCCCTCCTCAACCCCTCCCATGATTTCTTCCTCCCCCTCCCCTTCCTCCTCCCCCTCCTCCTCCTTCTCCTCCACCTCAGCCGCCATACTCAAAAGGCCCCAGCCTCCCCATCGATGCGGCGCCGGGCCCGGGGGAGCAGCTTCCACAGGCGCAGATAAGCAGGCCGTTTTGACAGGCAGGGGCTGCGTGCTGGTGGGCGTAGGATGATCTGCCCCCTCCACCCTAGCGGCCCCGCCAACTGCGCCACTCATGGCACGGTTGCTGCTGCCAGCTTCAAACCGTGGCAGGACCCTGGCCGTGGCAGCTGCCACAGGTGGCGGCTGGCCGCTGGCTGCTGGTGGCAGGCCGTTGGCGGCTGGCGGCCTGCCGCCAGTTGCTGTGCCCCCTGCAAGGTTGCTGCTGCTGCTGTTGGAGTTGCCCAACTGAATCAGCGAGCTGCGCACCAGCTCTTCGCGCGTATCTGCAAGGCTGCAGGCTTGGTTCTCGGGCACAACCCAGGGCCCGCTCACAGGCGGCATGGCCGTGCAGTGCAGGTCACTCCGTCCCAGAGGGAGGGCCTGAGTGGGACCCTCTGCTGCGCTTGCAGCCGGAAACACAGGCAGCTCCACGCCGCCAGGCAAGCCGGAAGCATCAGGCAGTGGCGCAGTGTGCGCGCACATTCTGTCGGCCGGCGGTGGCCACGGATCCACTGACTGCGAGCGCTGCATGGCTGTGCGCGCAAAGCGGGTCCTGTCCGGGGGCGTGCCGGGGAGCCTGCAGATGTGCGCGCCAAAGGTAGCACAGGTGGGGGGCGTGCCGGGGAGCCTGCAGCTGTGTGCCAAAGGTAATATTGGCGGGGGGTTTGCCAGGGAGCCTGCAACTGTGCACCAAAGGTAGCACAGGAGGGCGGCGTGGAGCTTTCAGGTGCACTTGGGGAAGGTGGTTATTGGAGACTAGTGGGGTCACGTCGAGGAGGGTGGAGCTGTGAGCTTGAGAGTACGTGAATAGAATAGTGAAAAGACGCGGGTCGGCATGCAGGCATGCTGCAATTTGTTTCAGTAGGCCGAATACTGGCATCAGCTGGATTGGCTGGGAAATTAAGGCACACACAGCACTTGCATGCACAGCCTTCAGGCAGTGACGCAAATTGAGGGAAAGACATGTTGGTGCGGAACTTTGTACACACGCAAAGCACTTGTGCGCATGAGCTCATGCAAAGGCTCAAGTACACACACGCGCACACCTGCACACACGCATGTTCACGTACGCACATGCACATCCCTGGACTCCAGGGGCCCTGCTTTTTGGTTTCTGCTGCAGCCTTAGCAGGACAGCCTTAGCAGGACAGCCTTAGCAGGACAGCCTTAGCAGGACAGGGTGACGGAGAAGCTGTAGGGCCCGCACATGTACATACGAGCAGAAACATACATGTACATGCGTGCCCACACATTCAAATGTTCCCATGCACATCACACACCTAGTTGCACAAATCATGCACATCACACACCTAGTTGCACAAACCATGCACATCACACACCTAGTTGCATAAACCATGCCGCCTTCAAGGCTGGTTGCACGCCTGGAGGCAAGTGACAAACTGGAGGGCATATGCTGGGAATCTACAATGTTTGCAGTCCTCAGCGCACGCTGAAGGCCAGGCAGTTCCTGCAAACATACGTATAAAGATACCATGCTGCATTTTGTTTTCACACATGCATGCATGAAGAACACAACCATCCAAGTTTGTCAAAACATTCTCAAGCGAACACTCATTTTGCGTCATTCCCTCAATTTGGGGGAAAAAGCATGTGCAGCACCGTGTGTTCGTGATCAGTATTCTAATAATACCGTTTGGCCCCTAGGATCTTGCAAATTATTAATTCCGTCACCTGCTCGCGACTTATCAGTAGCAAAACAAAGTAATGTTTGACGGAGCTCTCTAAGAGTATCAGTTCAGTTCCTGTCCCTATGGGGCTCCTCAAATTGACCAGTGTGCCTCATGGGGGCGGGATGCTCTCTTCTTTTGGAAAGGAACCAAGCTGAAGTGCACAAGAGGCAAGCAAGGCCCTGAATCAGGCTGGTTCCTGCCTGGGTGGGGCACGTGCTGCTACTATACCATTGCTGCCAGAACTTTCCTGCACTACCTTAGCAAATGGCCAGTCTGTCTCAGGCAAGAGGGGCTTTATTCCCCAGGAAGGTGCTATGGGAGAGTGCCCCACTTTTGTACAGGCATGGTGGTCATGTATATATATGCATATATAAACATGTATATGTATACACATAAACACTTTTGTACAGGCATGGTGGTCATGTATGTAAAAGTATTCGCACGATCAGAGGAGCCAAAAGATACTTAAATTAAAATGACTAAGTTTAAATATTACTCATTGTTCCCAATTGTTTCAAGGTCAGGGAAATGCTTATGGAGTTTTCTAGAGGCCCGTCCTGCACAGACTGCTGCCTTCCTCCGCGCAGTAGTAGGAAAACAAAATGAGCTTGTTCTGCTTAATGAGAATATGGATGTAGACCAGGGGTCAATTCTGCGGGTAAGGGGACTCATACAGTCGCCGGACTATTATTTTTCAAATTGTTCAGACCACCCAAGTATTATTTTTTAAATTGATTTTGCAGTGATACAAAAAAGAATCCCAACTGATGATCACACGGCATGAATGCTACAGTCAAGCTTTTTTCATTTTCAGGGCTGTGGGAAAATGTATTTGCTCAAAGTAAACTGTTAACGCATAACTGCAATTTCTCAAGAATGTATACACATGTACACCCTGATGGGGTAGATCAGACAACCCGATGGAGTGTTAATCATGAAAAAGATGTGACAACCTGATGGGGTAGATGTCTTCATAATTGATTTTTGTCAAGAGGAGGGAGGAGGCGGGGGACTGTCGGGATTACAACCTACATGGAGCTCCTTCGGGCCAGTAGCATGGGAAAATTACGATTATCAAAAGGTGTTCACTTGAAAGTTGTGGAGGTTCCTTGAGCTACAAAGGGATGGACACCTAGATGCATGACCGCTTTGCTTTGACACCTTCAGGGCCCAAACCACCTCTCCTGTCCATGGGCTCAGGGAAGGGGGGAGGGAAGGGTCAGTTCGCGTCAGTTAGTGCCAACCTCCCCCCCCCTCCTACCTCACAGGCATTAGAAAATCTGAATCATTTGGACCATTAACAAGTTCAATTGCATACGCATGCTTTCTGTCCCTGAAATGATACTCAAAATGGGCTGTTCAAATACGATACCCTCTGATGCCCTCTGTTTAACAGGCAAGCCAGACAGTAGTGCAATCAAGCAAGCTGCACTTGCTCCTCTTGCAAGAACGTGCTTGACAAGTGGCGAGTCACCAAGTTGTAGATATGAGCCGCACCTGCTCTTGTTGCAAGAATGCACTGGATAGGTGCCTGCTAGACTTTTCTGATGCCTGAGATGTGGTCTGCATAAACACAATTTGGCACAAGGCACAGCTGATTCAATGGGTGTGTGGGCGAACAGTGCTTGCAATGCACACTTCCAACACGAGCATCGCAAAGATGTTGGGTCACCACACCTCGACAGCAGCTCAACCAGCGGTGTGCGTGGCAACCGTCCAAACAAATGCTGGATTATCCATGATTGTGCGATCTTTGGCATTGTTGGCTGTCTGGAGGATATGGGAAACATGTCCTGCATACCTTGCACATGTGAGGCCCATCAAAATCCAGGCTGAGTGGTGAGGCTAAAGGGGCACTGCCTACAGGTCCTGCACAACCATAAAAAAGAAAAAGACTCATTATTCCAAAGCATGTTTAAATCCCTTCCATAGACATCCAGGCAAGAGGCCCTTTCTGTAGGACTTGTCTGCAGCTTTCTCTAACAAAGGAGTAGCTTGTTGGGTTTAAGATCATGAAAAACACAAGCAAATCCACTTTTGGTAAGCACTCTTTCACTTATAATATTAGGCATGGAGTCAAGTAACATGTTTTCATCCGTGGCAAAAGAATTAGCATTTGCTTGTTCATTTATATGTATAATGTTCCAGCGGGCCGGGCCACTGTACTACTACACAATATCCTTCACAACATGCTCAAGATCCATGATTTTGAAGGCTTTGCCCCCACATGCTTAAACCCTAGCAGCCCTAGCCTCGATGTTTTTGTCTGTCATGCTTAAGGGCAGGCCATCGCATAGCATGACCACTGTGCGCTCAAACCATTACATAACGATTGTTTTTCTTTGTTTTTCTTTTTTTGTGCACGCACTAGATCATTGCACAGAAATATTTATTTGCTGCGCATGCAGCTGCGCACCTGTGTGAACAACAGGTCACACAGGTCAGCCTATGGTTGATGGTCAGCCTATTGTTGATTGGGAAACCTCACCATTGAGAGATGGTTTGAATGGGCATGCATCCCCTAGTAGGCACACAAGACAGCAGCCCTTACCTAAAGAGCGATCCAACAACCCTGGCGATGCTCGAGTGTCGATGTTCAATGCACAAGACCCTGCGCAAGCAAGGTCAGACCAGAAAAGGTGCCAAGGGCCTGAAACAGCTGAAAGGGCAGATGTGTTTCTCCAACATAACAGCAGGCCTCCGCAGAGGTCACTGCCGGCCTCTGGTTGGTGCGCCATAATTGGGCCAAAATTTTGTTGGTGCGCCATAATTGGGCCAAAATTTTGTTGGTGCGCCATAATTGGGCGAAAATTTTGTTGGTGCGCCATAATTGGGCCAAAATTGTGTTGATGCGCCATAATTGGGCCAAAATTGTGTTGGTGCGCCATAATTGGGCCAAAATTGTGTTGGTGCGCCATAATTGGGCCAAAATTTTGCTGGTGCGCCGTAATTGGGCCAAAATTTTGTTGGTGCGCCATAATTGGGCCAAATTTTTGTTGGTGCGCCATAATTGGGCCAAAATTTTGTTAGTGCGCCATAATTGGGCTAAAATTTTGTTGGTGCGCCATAATTGGGCCAACATTTTGTTGGTGCGCCATAAATGGGCCAACATTTTGCTGCGACCGCAGCATTGACAAGAGGTGTACACTTTCTATCCGCCTGTCCCTGTTTTGATGCGAGCTATGATACTGAGCTTTTGTCAGGTTTAGCGATCTTCCACTCAATCATAATTGTCCAAGGCCCTGAAAGGCTCAGCTATAGCTATGGCTGTGGCTATGGCTACGGTGTGCTATGAGATGGTGACAGAAGCAATATTGCATGCAGCCATGATGCAGGTAAAAAGGCACACTTAGTAGGTCACAAAGTGGGCAAGTACCTCTTTCACTCCCCCCAGCCAATCTATGTCGCTTCCTCAGGAGCATTCCCATTGAAAGCAAAAAGGCCAGCTGAGAGCCAGTCCAGCAAAAAGTCTAGGCACGCGTCTGAATAATGTTGAATGCTCCTGCTTTATGTGTAACAAGACACATGTCAACGTTTGGGGTGAGTGGACGACCCTGTGGGCATGGGCAAGTGAGCAGCCTTCATCTATAGGCTTACAACAGCTTACTATGCACTCGCCTTGACCCATGACCAATCCAGAGCCATGACCAATCCAGAACCAATGAACAATGACCAATCCAGAGCCATAACTAATCCAGAGCCACTATCATCACCAATGCGCCATATGACAAATCCAGAGCCACTATCATCGTCAGTGAAACACCGCTCTGCTCTTTGATTGTAGAAGCACAACCAGGAGTGTGCCACTGGGCCGTTTTCGAAATGTTCTTTGCCTTCACTTTTCAGGGGCCGAATGGCGGCACCCTGTTTGATTTTCCAAACTTATTCTTTGCTCACTCGAGTTCCTTCAAACAATTTAGCAAATGTCCTAGGCCAAGAGGTAAAAAGGCTGAAAGGTAGTGAAAGCTTTGTTTTTTGCATGCAACCAAGGCTTGAGGAGCCCAATCAGGTGGCCCATCTGCATCAAAAATGCGTCATTGTGAACCTATTACGACCCTAAGTTGCTTTCAGAGAACAAATCCGGGGACCTGGGAAGGTCTAATTTTCACCTCTAGAGCTGCCTAGTGATGAATTCTTCTGCTGAAGCACCTTCAATCTCATTTGCTCGAATTTTAGTCAGCAACAGAGCTTGGAGAAAAAGATAAAGATTTTCTTTTGTGCTCTGTGTGATCCACAATGTCGATATTTTTAGCTTCCCTGCCAAACTGCAATCGGTTAGGTAGCTTTCGGCAGTGCGTACCAAGATACAGAGTGTCAGCATTTGTAGTTTCAAGGCGATATGCCCAGCACCCTGGCACACATTGCCGAACCTGCTCAAATGTACGCCTGGAGCTCCAGGCGCTAGTGCCACCCCCCTGGAGGACGAACATGGATGCTAAACAGCTGGCTCCCTCTGATAAATAACTACAGCACTCTTGCCAATGGAGCCTTAGGCCCGTAAGCGGGTGGGATATACAGGTGGTTTTTAGCATGAAATGAGGATAGAATCAAACTTGATGAGTGCAGCAGATCCCAAGTCCATTAAAGTCACCTGGCCAAATGCTCAGGGATCAGCGTTTGCTTATTGCGCTGAACAGCATTCAGCCCTGAAACTTTTTTAGATTTAGCGAGTGCCAAAATTGATACTCAAGAATTCACACCTGGGCCGCTGAGATTGAGAATGGATAAATTTAACAAAATGCTAGACATCAGTGATGGGGACGAGCCATAGATAAAACTGGGGACGGATGTTGTGCAGCCTCATGTCCAGGGTAGTGCCACCCCTGCAGACCTCTTCCAGAGGATGACAGCAGGTCCTCTAAGACCGCGGTCACACCAAATATTTTCCATAATTCTAGGCAAAACATTTTGGAAATTCGGGCAAATGTTTTAGGGAAATAGGCAAAAAAAAGGAAGTGGTACGGTAGGTTCACAATGGAGATTAATCCACAGAAAGCATGCCAAGGAGGAGGAGGAGGAGG
>LKMJ01000703.1_pt1 | contig 27062 bp, 34 predicted proteins | sample 643391 | NCBI WGS metagenome assembly LKMJ01 (sample SAMN04112250, study PRJNA286221) | soda lake metagenome | biome: soda lake; feature: Kulunda Steppe; material: water; isolation source: sample PL-Br10 brine of Picturesque Lake | place: Russia: Kulunda steppe | collected 2010-07 | reverse complement strand
TTTGACGTGCTCAAATACAGCTATAGCTGAACTGAGCAAGGGATCAAATACTCCTCCAACTAACTCAACCAACCTCCGGCTCACAATGCAGCATAAATCTGGCACTGCATAAATCTGGCGTGACATCTTTCTATGAACCTAAGCTTATCTTTTACCTCAGTGCTCTAAGTTTGCATCGAAGGCATATTTTTTGCAAGCTGCCAGTGGCAGAGCAGCTTTCTGACTACCATTCTTGCATCCTGGCTGTTGGCTCCTATCCATGTGTCAGGTCCGGTTGTGGGCCAGATAGGCTTCAGTCAAGTTAGCTTAAAGCTGCCCCCATTCGACAAATACAGCTAAGTAGCCCTTACCTGGCGCCGCAAGGCTTGCGGCATATGGCACTGCCGTATGATGCTTCGTAACTTACAATGTTAGCTCCAAACCCAAACGCTTTTGTCAAACCTGTCATGCCAGAAGAAATTACTGAGCTCCATCTTCTCCCTCGGAGGAATGTTTGTTGCTTGCACCATAGACATGCCTCTTCCTTAGTGTACATCATAAGGGGATCTGTTAAGGGTATGGTGTTGTTTGCACTAGCTATTTGCCTATAGCCACAGTACATAAAGAAGCGCTAAATTACACCCTGCGCAGGCTTGAAGGCCAGATATTAAGCTGGTTCACAATACAGTTGCCCACCAAAATACTAGGCCTACCATACTGCTGTAATTCAGCCCATGGACCTGCATGTACCCCACCAGGTACCCCAATACATGTGTGGACGTGTGCATGTGTGGTTATCTCCACACACATCCATGTGCACAGCACAAAACAACCCAACTGAGTGCATACACACTTGCATGTGCATGCAGATTCTCATGTTTAGTGCATGTGGGTCACGTGCGAGTGAGGTGGAATGCGTGTGTGTGTGTGAGAGAGAGAGAGCTCAGCACAAGCACACTTGCCAGCCTAACCTAACAAGCCAGCTTCCACTGGCTTGCCTCTGGAATTTTGCCTTACTGCCTACACCAATTCATCTTGCATATTAAGCGGCAGCTAAAGAGGCCTGCTCATGCCCAACGCGTTTTTTGCTTTGCCATGACCACATCCATGCTTGTTTTGTGGCTTTCAATTCGAATCCAATACCTCTAATAACATGTTACATGCCAAAACTATTCGATTCATCCGCAAAAAGCATAAGACACAACCAAAAAATGCTGATACTAAGAAAATCACTGCAAAATTGGGAATCAGCACAAGCAGCTAAGTGATGGTCCGTGATGACACGCATGCGCATCATTGGTGTTCCATGCCTGACGTGTTAGGGGATCCTTCAAGATCAACCAAGTACATGTGTGCTCTTCAAGCATGCATGCAGCTAAATCCAAATAGAACAGCTGCACCTCAACAAAGGTGGGTCATGATTATTTATTCCATCCGGTTTGGAGCACCGCACCAGGGCTGCAGTTCGGCAAGTCCTAATCATTCAGAGTACAGGGCTGTGTAGCACAGGACGTACAACGTTGCAGCCCACAGCCCAACGGCTAACGCCCACCTCTGTGCACCAGAGCCAAACACATCGCCTCCAAGCACATCCAGCAGCGGCAGGCTTCATGAGGTGGGCTCTTTCTTGCGCTCCTCCCCTGCTGGCGGAGATGAGGTTGGCTGTTGGGTGGCAACAGATGCTTGTGCAGGTGGTGCCTGCTGCTGCTGCTGCTGCTGCTGCTGCTGCTGCTGCTGCTCTTGCATCTGCTGCTGCTGGGCGGCTTCCTGCTCATCTGGCTTGGTGGCTTGCTTGAGCTCCTCCTCAAACTCCTTTGCAGCAGTCTGGAAGCTCTTCACGGTCTTGCCCAGCCCCTTCCCCAGCTCAGGTAGCTTGCTAGGACCGAAGACCAAGACTGCGATGCCTGCTATCACTGCAACTTCCGGCAGCCCCAGGCCAAACAGGCCGTTGCAGGCCACTGGTGCCCGGCCAGGCAGCACCATCTTGCCCGGTGTGCACAGCGGCTGAGGGGCATGCCGATGGAGGGGAAGGCGTCGTAAGGTGGACGAGGACACGGCTGCTGCTGTAGCCCTCCTGCTGCTGCCCGGTGCCGCTGCGGTCGAGTTTTTGGTGAGGCACTGCATTTTGAATTGACACTTTTATTTGCTCTTACGTACGCGAGTCTGTCGAGTCTAAGATGTGAAATCTCAGATCTGAAAAGAAAGATGCAGGTGGCCGTCAGCCCTGGGCTCCAGCACGTGCTCAGAGAAGCTCAAGAGATGGTGGAGATACCCAAGGTTAGTTCATGCAGATGTGCCAAGGAAGCCTGGACATGTATGCACGCAATCGTACAAGCACTCCTTCGCACGCACACCCACACAGGCGCATATACATATACCCTTCTCATATACACACTCATGCACGTGCGTGCACACACACACACACACAAACACACACACACACATACGCGCACACACACACACACATCCAGACGCACATATGTGTATGTAAAGCAGAAATGCACATGTATTGGAGCTTGGCTTGTTCTGGATGTGAGACGCCTAGGCATTTGCATTGCATGCCCAGAGTGCCTATCACACCTCAAACTTGCTTGATAAGATGTGTGTGCATCTGTGTCATGACCTGCTCGCTCAGGACCTACAAGTCCAAGCTGCAGCATGCCTGAGGGAGACTGCATTACCTTGGACTACAGTCAAATGCCTTGTCTTAAGTCTCAGGTCAAAAGCAAGGCTTATGTAGCTCAAATAAACTGAATTGCCTGCTCCCCTTGCCTGGACATTTGGTAGACGAGCTCAAAGGGTATATTCTCCACTTAATGGGCGGTAGCGACCCAATAGGTGTCTTCTCTTGCCCTGGAAGTTTTGAACGAATGTTTCCAAGTTGCTTTTGATGAACATCAAAGAAAGCCACATTAATGGTGCAGATGCTTGCACGAGACCACACTTTCCGCTTGCGATAAGCTGTGTGGCTATGTGGCTGTGTGGCTGTGGGGTGCTTGACTTCCTGGTGTCGTTTTGGGGCTCTGTGGGTCGTTAGTTGCTGTGCACAGTGATGGCTTAGTGCCACGCTACACATGCTGTGCTTGCATGTTGTGCTTGAATCTCTGGATCAGTGTTTGCTATGTAGACCAGCATCTTTATGCTCAGCACCTTCATATTATTAATTATCAATATTGAGCTACGAGTAATGTCTTGCCTCCTCTTAACTTATGTGATCCCTGCATTACCAAGTGCCCACCACCTGCCCCAGCCTTCTATGCTTCCACAAGTCTACGGCAGCACTGCTTCCCACACAGTCACACCAAACCCTCATTGTGTCAGTATGACATGGCCTACCCTGCAGCAGGGACAGTGGCTCACAGTCTGTAAGCCTCACAACAACCTGAAAGCTTGAGCTGAGACTTGAAAGCGCCCATGCTCGCTGCACAGGACTCATGGATTACGCACGCCACCTTTACAAGAGCTCTGCAATTTTGAAGGCATGCTGTACCATGGTCACAGCATTGCTCGCCCACGGCCACCCAGGCAATCTTCTCCAGAACTTCTAGCAAGAAGACAGCAACTTCAAGTAAGGGGCCTTGCCCAGAGAACTTTTGCCTTGTGTGCTCTGCCCAATCCGCAGTAGATTAAGGTGTTTTGCATCAAATGTGCAGAATTGCTGGTAGCAACTGGGTGTAGATGCACTTCTGTTGCGTCCACACATGTTTGCTAGCTTTCTTGCACGTCCCTCTCAAAGCATAGAGTTGGTGGATATCTTTAACTTTTCTTATTCCTCAGAACTTTCCCTTTGTTGCACCTACTCTAAGATTATGAGCATTGTTCTTTCACCTTCTGCTTACATTTTATTTGTATCTTGGCTCTTACTACCTATTATTGGGCAAATTATGCAGCTCTTTATGCAAATGCCTCAACTCCCATAAGGCTCATACCAAATGCAATTCACACCATTTCATCATAAGCTTAATAGTACAAGTTTTGGCTAGGATGTCATCAGATGAAGGTGGGGATTCAAATGTGTGTGCCTGTGTGCGCCTGTGTGGCTGCGTGTGTGCCTGTGTGGCTGCGTGTGTGCCTGTGTATGTGTGTTTGTGTGTGTGCATGTGTGCCTGTGTGCCTGTGTGCGTGTGTGCCTGTGTGCGTGCGTGCGTGTGTGTGGGGGGTGGGCTGTGTCCCCCAGTGCGTGTGTGTTCTGGGTTGATAGGAGCAACGGGAGGACAGGAGAGAGGCGGAGGCAATGTGTGAGTGGCTGGGACAGGGGGGTAGATCTAGAGCACAAGGCAGAGAGGTGGGGGAGGCAGCAAGGCAAGCGTGTGCACAACCGCGGATGCTCGAAAAGAAAATGAACCAGGCACACGCTGTGGAGGAGGGGGGAGGGAGAAGGGAAAGGACTGCGCGTACCCCTGGGCCAAGGTGCAAGCACAGCGCATTGCCGGACACAATATATTGCGTTTGTCGATGTTGGAGCGCCGTGCTCCCTGCCCCTCTTGCGCTCGCCCTTGTCACCAGAATGCCAACACAGACAAACCACCGAATCACGCACGCGGGGCGCAGCGTGGCACTTGGGTGTGCCGAGCACTCTGCCCAAGTCCTCCATTCGCCAAGCTGCAACCACCTCCCGGACACGCGGGCACTGCTCTGTTCAGCCAACATTGCCTTATGACACACTGCCGTGTCTTCACATTAATTTGGCTGCCTCAGAAACGGGCCAATTGCCTGGGGGGGCGTACAAAACAACTGCCTATCCGCCTTGCCAGGAGCAATACCAGCAGAAATTGGCTTCCCTTTTGAAACAAATGTTTCCAGCCAAGCTTATCTTATTGACAGTTGCTCACCTTTCAACTTGCTCTGCAACGCCACATTTGCCAAATACTGGGCATGTTGGTCTTGACATTTGCCCGCGGTACCATTTCCAATGTAAAACCTTTGCATCCTTGACATCCAATTGCAGTTGGATGCATGCGGCTTTGCAGCAAGGTCACCACAGGCTTGCGCTTGCACCCTTGCTTGGACATGCTTGCTGTAGATGGCTTGTCCCTGCGAAGATCCTGCTAGAATCCTACTTTGTTGAAAAGGGACTTGAGGTGTCACGCAAGGAAGCTTTGTGAAAGTTCAAGCAGCATGGTCAAGCACTGGCAGTATGGTCAAGCACTGGAAGCATGGTCAAGCACTGTAAGCCACCACCAACTGTGCAGGCACGACTGGATAACCTTACTTATGAGGCTATGGTGGCTGACGTAACAATGCGCGAGAGAGAAGCTGAGGACCTGAAAAGTTTCCTTCCCACCACTCGTGCTCAGGTGAGCTATGGGACATGCTTTGCCTTTCATGCCTTACACAAATTTGAGCTTTTCACAAGCCAAGATAGCCATCAAAAATTGGTCGGAACTATGTTAGGTTGAAGACACTTTACCTATGCAATTCTCAGGTGGATTTCAGCTGTACCTGTCAGAGTGCACGCCTTTGTACGTCGCTATCCATTGCATTTTAAACCACAGAAATGTACCACACAATTGAATTACTGCAGCTTTCGTATGGCGCACACGTGCTAGTCATCATGTTCACATTCTTCCTACTGGGTTACCTGGGCAGCAAGCTGTACTTTGGCGGCGACGAGCTGTGGGTGAGTCCTTTCTGAGCCTACTTTATTCATGGGCGCCTGCCCCTTATGTAAGCTAAGCCGACAGCATGTGTTTTGTACTCTTGTCAGAGCCAAGTGCGGGGTGCGCTGTGCAGTGAGGGGCAGTTGCGTGTAGGGGCGGACCGACCGGCTGGCCCAAGGTGTTTCATGCAAGCACGCGTCGGAGCACCTTGCCCCCTCCTAATTCACGCCTGCTCGCGTTACCAACACACCACCACAAACAGACCAGGCACCAAATAGCACACGCGGGACGCGGGAAGAGGCACAGCGCGGCACCTGCAGGCCGGGGACGCTGAGCCTGAGTGCACCGTTCGTCAAGCCGCGACCACCGGCGGAGTGCCCACGAACTGCGTTCCCCAGCCAACATTGCTTTATGGAGCACTGCCTTGCTGTAACATAAATTCGTGCCTCCCAGAAACGGCGGAATTACACGTACAATTTGTCTTAAACAGGCCACATGGTGCAAAACATGTGCCTCTGTCATGCCCTTCCAGGAGGGCAAACAATTTGGTTCGGACAAGCTCATATTGCAAAACGTGTGCCTCTGCCGTTTGATGTTAAGGGGTCAATGTTTCAAATTCTCATTTGAATGGATTGCGGGCAGCAAGAGGGTGCTGTGCCCTAGCTCCCTCTTGGTATTCCCTGGTTCAGTTTGTTGCTCTGAGCTGAATTAGGATCAGTTTTGCAAATGGTCCTTTAAGAGTGCATCTGGCCAAGGAGACGTTGTGCCCCTAGATAGAAGACAAGCATGGCCCAGGACACTTGAGCCATGTGTCTCCTGGCGTGGGCTTCTAATTTGCCTAAGCCATTTGGCACCAATCACAAGATGGCGGTCAAGTGTGTGTCTGGTCTGCCCAAATTGCTCTGTCCCTTGCATCTTGCAGGCGGGCCTTTTTGGTTGCTTGGGCCTGACATTTGGTCTTCTTGTGGAAGTCCTCCTGCTTATCATTCGCACCAATCGGCCTGCATCTTCACCTGAGGGGCGCTATCCTGAGCTTTTCAACTTTGGAAGGGCAAAAACAAAAGATAATGCCTTGAGGGACACAAGCATACTTTACCATCATGATGGGCCACTTGCGGCTGAGATGGTAAATGAGACAGGGAACGTTGGTGTGGTGCATGGTGGAGGGGGTGAGCAGAGTGAGAAGACGAGTGAAAGATCACATGGCAGTGGCTCTGCTAGCAAATCAAGGGGCACTTTGGGAAACTCTAGAGCAGGGAGTTTTGAAGGGCAGTCTCACAAGTCTGGTTTGAGGCCAGATTCTAAGAGCAAACATGTCTAGAAGCTGAGGCTCCAAGGCTCAACCGATCCAAACATTGTGTTGAAATCTGAGAAATACTACGCCAGCTGGATTTGGCTGGATAAATGATGCTTAGGCCAGCACAGGTGTGGCAACAGTTGGCTAACACACGTGGATGTGCACAGTTTGAGGCTCATCACATTAGTGAATTTTGCTTGTGAGTCCTCTTGAAATGCAAGTTACAGTCGTGCAGTGTGAGCAAGGTCACATGCAGCCCCTTTTCCATAGCCATTCCCATTAACTCATGAATGCAAACACGTTTACTTGTGACATGCCTCTCACATGTGTGTGTGTGTCTTGTGTGTTTATGTATGTATGTATTTGTGTATTGGTGTGTTTGTGTGTGCAAACATGAATTCAGTCGGCTTCCCTGTCCTAACCCCCCATGTTGACCTCCTCATCTGATCTGAATGTGGAGCTGGTATTGATCGTTCCTGACGTGATTTCTTTTCTCTGCTGTTTGGCTTTGCCACCATCCAATTCTTCTGATGATGTCACTGTTCACTCAGACCGTTGAAGCACAAAGCACAAGTACAAGCTGTTATAAGATAAGCATCAGTCAAGGAGTTGGCCTGTTAGGCTGCTCATTGAGGACGCTGTGAATCATGTCATACGCATACAGGGCAAATGGCCTCTGAAGGATGGGATTGGGTGCCCTTCCAAAAGAAACATTGAAACCCCACCAATAGGTTAGGCTAGGTTACATAGCTGTATCCGCCGAATGAGGGCAGCTTAGCTGAAGCCTAAAAGGCCTGCAACCCTAAACCAAAAGTAGAAGCTCTCAAATAAGAAGAAAGGTACACTGTCCCTATGTACTACGTAGTGTCTGGAAGCCAGATGTTTTGGTGAATAGCAAGACTGAAAACTGGAAGATGTTTGAAGGCAGTTCACGAGCGCGCAAGGGCAAGATCACAGCAGCGGATGACAACTGAAGAGAGAAACCACACCAACAGGGATACCCCTGTGTGAATTAAGGGAGAACTTTACATTTGGCGCAAGCACCAAGCAAACCCCCACCATCAAAGTAGAAAAAATGGTCGTTAGGTCAGGAGGTTCCTGTGAAGAGCCATGTACCCTTTTAGTGCGATTTCTTCAACTTTCTACCGTGGTGACTTTATTTATTAATGAAAGAAAGAAAGAAAGAAAGAAAGACTATGCCATCAAGGTAACCCCTGTTTGTGTGAATTAAGGAAGAAGTTTACATCTGGTGCAAGCACCAGGCAAACCTGCACCATCAAACTAGGAGGAAGGTCACTAATGAGGGTCGGGAGGGTTCTAAAAAAAGCCATATGTTCTTTCCTTGATGTTTTTCAACCCCCTTGTATTTATGATCTTTGTTGCCTATTGAATAGAATGAGTATTTAGATCGAAAGTAAGTTTTCTTACTCTACACCGGTCTAGGCCAAGCTTACTGAGGGGCAGTTCAGTATGACATTTATAGATGGTCCCCATCACTCCAATCAGGATGGTACGTAGGCTTACTTTGTGGCATTGCTGTGCAAGGGCGTGTTTCAATCCAAATTGCTATTCAGTTGCTCTTGCTAGTTGTTGCTCTTGTCGAGTATCATCACAATATTTTACTTCAATGAGCCCTAGTAGGCTAGACCCATCCGCGCGGAGGGTAGGGGGGGGGCTTGTGGATATCCGTGCGGAGGGAGAAAGCATGAGTGCGGAGGGTTCAGTATATGCATGTTTTAAAAGGTTGAAAGACTGCCTGTTCCCATTATGATGTGCACTCTTCAGATGCAAAAGTGCAGATGCTTACTTTCAAAACTTTTAATAATGTTTTTGGGATGGCCCATGGACACACAAGCTTGCATCTTTAACCTCATCTATGCATAAAAAACAGGCGCTTATAGGAGCTTGATGCTCTAGTGCAAGCCAAAACAGCTTCAGTGGTGAATCTGGTTAACATTAAGTTAAAAAGCATGTCATGAAGGCGCATGATCATGTCTGCACATCCTCAGGCTTTGGTGTGCAGACATGCAAACCAGCTCCTTATCGTATGAACTGAGCAGGTGCAAGAACCTGTCTGCCTGTGTTCGCCTAGCTGCTACAACAGGGCAGCTTTACTTAAGGTCGTTAGGCTGATTGGTTTGTTGCTGGTCTTCGCCAGCCAAAAAATAATGTATGAATACATACTTTATGTATTTATGAATACATACTTTATGTATTCATAAAGTTCATAATAATGTGACATTAAAGTTCATAATAATGTGACATACGTGCCGTTAAGAAATAAATATTTACTTAAGCTTAGTTCTGCAACACAAAAATATAAGGAGAGCTAGGTTATGCATCTGTGTGAGGGATGGAGCTAAACAGGGAACTCACGAAGAAGAGCTATAAAAGTTAGACGGACACTCGCTGCCAAGAACTATTTTGCACTAAAATTTGCTTTTGGAAGAATGAAATTTGTTTTTGGAAGAGAAAGGGATATCCATATAAGGGTCAACGTTTTACATACGTCATCACTTCAAAAGAATTATCGACAAGTTGAATATTACACATGCCGTAAGGCTACTTAAAATTAACCTCAAAGCAGATGAGAGCAATTTAGTAAATGCACCTGCATGCAATTCAAGACTGACAGCATGTGGAGTTGGGGAGGCTCCAATTTGAAAGCACCAGGCTAATCCTATTGGCGCCTTCCACTTCCCAGAGGCTTCCCTGCCATGCCGCCCGTGAAGCAGGACAGTGACCAGGTTCTGAAGAGCCTGATGGGTGTCCCGCCCAGCCCACCCCACAAGAGCAGGGCTTACGATCATGATGACATGCCTCGCGCCAGGTCAGAGCCAAACGACCGGAGCCCAGCAGAGTATGCGCATTACGCCGCCCATTTCAGCCCTCCGCCTTTCTGGGCGCCTGCCGCCCCACCCAACATGCTCAACCACCCCCGCTCTGCCCTGCCACCCCTGGAGGAGCCGCACAACGGCAAGGTGTTTGCATTTGCGCCGCCCGCAATGAGCTCCACGGGGCCTGAGGCCAAGGAGGCAGCAGCATACGCGCTAAACCATGCCTCGCCCTTACCCCGTGCCCACCAACTGGAGCCACTGGCAGCAAATTGGGCCCTCCCGGCTGGGGCATCGCTTCAAGACCGCATTGGCATGATGGAGCAGCGGCTCCTGGCTGCGGAGCGCACCGCCTCTAAGGTGCGCATGTTGGCGATCGAGTTTCGGCAACACATGCTCCACAGGCCGGCACCCAGGGTAGGCAAGAGCTAATTACAACCAGGGCAACGTCTGCCCTCGTTGCGCACACGCCTGCGCCAGCAGCTGATGTGCCTGCCCAGGAGCTACAAGGTGGCTGCCGCCGGTGTGGCGACAGGGAGCGCCGTCGCCTTGCAACTATGCACGTTCGCTGCCCCATTTTGTCTGGGATGTGTTGGTTTGCATTTTCTGGTGGCTGCACTGTTAAGCCCACCTAACCACACTGCCATGCACTCACACTCTCTTGCCAAAAAGCTGCGGGCGCGTCACCCTCAACTCCCCATGTACATTATCAAGGAAGAGCACAAGCATACCTGAAAGCAGGCGCACTGCGTGTCGAACCGTCCAAAATCAGGAATACCAAGCAGGAATACCAAGAGCACAAGCATACCTAAAAGCAGGCGCACTGCATGTTGCACCGTCCATGCAACCAAGGATTTGCAATGCCACCTCCACCTGCATCTGCTGCACAGGCGAGCAGTGCGTACAACGTTCAGTCGGAGCTGGTGGCGGGCCTGGCCAACGATCTGAGGCGCACAACCTCTGAGCTCAATATGTTGCACCTGCATGTCGCAGCAACTGCCGGCACCAAGCCTTTGGCGCAGCAGCTGGAGCAGCAGCTGGAGCAACAGCTGCATGCTGTGCGTGCTGACATGTCTGCACAGGTGCGGCTTGCTGCTCCTTGCAGCCAACCACAGCTTTCCTGCTTGTTTGAGATGCACCTACAACTAAGAGTTTGCTGCACTACTTAGGTAGACAAGGCTGGCAGTTTCCCTAACCGAGGGAGACGGTACTCGACAGAAGCCATAGGCACAACTTGTCGGGTACATCAAGTCACAGCCTCGTGGGAGGCAGCGAAGGCCATGACACAAACCGGTGGTTGGCGGCAATTGGCCATGCAAGCTGGCTGTTCTGCAAATGTACATTTGGCTCTGACAAGGCATCGGTACAAAGCAATGCTTCTGTGTGACAGCAAGTTTCTGGCGAGCAGTGATGGACACTTGTAATAAACCAGCTGCTGCAAACCCTGCATGCTCTCTCAAGATTTCTGCACCATGCAAGGAGCTTCGTGTTTGCAGTGCGCATGTACAAGTTCACAAAGTTGCGTTGTTTTTCCAGGTGTTTGGGTGCAAGCTGAAGAGTCATGCGTTTCTCTGTTTGGCTGGGAACCCGCTACTTTTCAACAATATTTACGCAGAAGTGCTGTCTTCAAAACGACTGCAACTCAATTGTAGCGAGTGTGATGCATGGGAATTGCAGGAGTGCGGCACTTGAGCACGCACTAGCACACTTCCTGCACTTGATGCTTGTGGCTTGCAGGGCGCAGCGCTTGTGAGCACACAGCGCCAGCTTGCAGATGCCCTCCAAAGCAACACAGATCTCCGCAACCAGGTGCGCACCTTTCTGCACGCCAGGTTTGATCGTCAGACCGCATCTGTGTGCAATTGAGCAATCATACAGGGATCTCATAGCTTGATTGCACCGCCCCACAATTGATTGACGATGGGGGCTCCAGTCGTCTGACGCCAGGTGCTCAGCTGCCAACTTCCCGGCCTGTGCTGTGCTGTGCTGTGCGTGTGTCCTGTGCAGGCTCTGGCTTGCTCCTGCTGCATAGCTTGCTGCATGACTTGCCACACTACGAGCCTGCACCCCCCATGACAAGCATTGCCGATCCGCGCGCCTTCTGCCTGACAATGGCACCATCTGCCCGGATTGTCACGTGCCTGCAATCCAAATCCACGATGCCAGCGCCTCATGCTGCACCGCCACCGGCCATGCGCATGCGCAGCCGCTCATTGAGGCAGGCATCATGCCACACCACACGTCACTTGCCCACCGCACCATGCGCTTGCCCGCCACACCCTCCCACACCTTGTGCGTGCGGTGCTGTTGCCGCAGGTGACGCTGCTGGGGGATGAGCTGAGTAGGGCAGCGGCCCGCGGGGCGGCGGCCGATGCTGCCCTGGAGCGTCTGAGTTTCCAAGTGCAGCAGGGCGTGCAGTCTCTGGCGGCTGACCAGCAGCGGAGCCTAGGGGCAGCAGGTGCGCTCGTATGTGCACTTTGATGCACGCATGGGAATGAGGGGCCCTGGGAATAGGCTGCTCATCGCGCATGCCATCCACCCATTTTGAATGGGTGCACGCCTTAAGGAAGGGGGATTGTTTGCTGCTGGTGTGATTGTGACTGCCTCATCATCGCATGTGGTGGTCTTGCAGAGGCTGCAGGAGGCTGGCCAGTGTTTTGCCTGACCTTGCACAACTCCAAGCACACACATACAAACACATGCACACACGCACACACATGTGCGCGCTCATGCGTGCGTGCGTGTGCGACACGGTACTTGCTCTATGCCCCCACCAGGTGTCTATGCCCCCACCAGTAGCACAATACTTGTGCTCACATGCGCTCCTGCATCACAAGTCACGTCCCTATGCCTCCAATTTTGCATGTTCTGTGCAAACCATCCCTTTGCATCCCTTTGATCAGCCCCCTTGCTGCAACTGTGGTCGGGCCACAGAGCACCGTCGGGCGCTCGAGCTGTCGGAGCAGCGGCGCCAGGCTGAGATGCAAGACGCAGCATTCCGGGAAGATGCGCGCAGGCGGCAGGCGCACCACCTGGCAGAGGTTGCCACGCTCAACCGTGAGGTGCGTGCCCATGTGCGTATACACATTTGCGCGCGCGTGTGTGCACACATGTGTGCACTTGTGTGCGTGTGCATGTGCGCGTGCATTTGGATGTGCATGCCTGCAGTGCTTGTGTGCACACGCGTGTATGTGTGTATATCTACACGTGCATGTGCAAGCTGTGTGCATCAAAATGTGAGGGCACATGCACGTGTGTTTGTGCAAGCTCGCATCCTTGCACAGGCATGTGTACGCAAGCACACCGCTCACGTGCTTTGCTGGCCCGCATGTGCACAGGTAGAGCATTACCGCGCAGAAGCGCGTGCCGCCGTGGCCAGCCTGCAGACGGAGGTGGAGCAGACAAACACGCGGCTTAGGGCCAAAGAGGCGGAGCTAGATCACCTGCAGCGGAATGCAGTGCACCATGTGAGTGTCCATCGACTGCAGCGGAGCATAGTGCACCCACCGTGTGTGTCGCACTCCATTGCAGCGGAGAGGGATGCACCATGTGTGTGCCGCACTCCGTTGCTGCAGGATACAGTGTACAATGTGGCTCCCTGTGTCGCTCCCTGTGAATCTCAGTCCACTGCAGCCGCTGCATCAAGTACGCTGGCACTCTACCAGGCCCTCTAGGGCCGGGCACGAACGGCACAACATAATAGGTCCTGTGTGTCTGGCCGCACACCGCACTGGCGCATAATAGGGCCTTTGCATCCCGCCTCTTGCGTGTGAGCGCGAAAAGTCAGGCACTGTCGAACACGCGACATTGTCTACCATGTGTGCGTGCCCGCTGGAACGTGTGTAAGGGCCTTTGCATCCCCGCCTCTTGCGTGTGAGCGCAAAAAGTCAGGCACTGTCAAACACGCGACATTGTCTACCATGTGTGCGTGCCCGCTGGCACGTGTGTACGCGTCCGTGTGAGTGTGCTTGCCCTGGGCCGCCAGGGCCTCCGCTTCCTTGCCTCCTGCACGTGTGTGCAAGGGGCCAAACGCATTCACAACCATCTGTGTGCCCACTAGTGCACGTGCGATTGTGTCAGTGTCCTTGACCTGGGTCCCATCCCAGAGCGCCGCCCCTGCGCAGTTCCTTGTTACTGGCAGCGGCGCCTGCGCCTGCGAGTCCACGGCTCCAATGCACCTCACCCATTCATGGAGCGGTCTGATTGCTGCTCCAACCTTAGCCCTCAAGTAAGCTGTGTGTGCGGGGTTGTGCTGCGCAGGCCGAGCGGGAGGCCGCTGCGCTGGGCTCGGTGGGCCTGCAACTGGCCGAGCTGCAGAGCGAGTTGGCTGGCGTCACGCACCAGCTGAAGCTGGAGCAGGCCAAACGGGCCAGTGATGCGCAGGTGCGTGTGTGCGTGCCTGCGTACAAATGTTTGTGTGCATATGTGCGTGTGTGCACGTGTGCATGCATGCTTGTGTGCGTGCGGCGGGTGGGCGGGCATGTGTGCACGTGTGTGCGTACATGTGTGCAAACATGTGTGTGAAGTATGTGTGGGCGTGTTTGTGTGTGCATCAGCAGCGTGACGCACCACGCGCTTGGCTGCGGCGTGTGATACAGGCTCATGAAGACGGCCTCAAACGGATGGAGGCGCAGCTAGTGGACGCGCGCGATGGTATCGTGAAGCGGACGGTGGCCATGATGGAGTCAAAGGCCGCGGCCTTCAACAAGGCAATGCAGGCGCGTGGCAAGGCACTTGGGCCCAAGCCGCATGCGCGCGCTGGAGGGGCATGTTGTATGGCATGTGTGCTACTGCACGCAGGAAGCTGTGCACGCCATTCCCCCGGTGGCTGCATGCAGTGTGGGGAGTGTGCGGCAAGGCCTGGCAGGCAGGCAGCCAGCGGAAGGGCGGGGTGAGGGGATGGGTGCAACTCAGAAGGGTGCAGCAGAGGAATCACAATACACGGCAGGGCTGCGGCAGTGCACGGTCTCTTTGGGGATGCTCAAGGCAGTGGTGCTCTGGGGCAGTGGTGCACTGTGGCAGTGGTGCTCTGTGGCAGCGGTGGCTGTGGCAGTGGTGCTCTGTGGCAGCAAACTGCAGTGGTGCTCTGTGGCAAACTGCAGTGGTGCTCTGTGGCAGCAAACTGCAGTGGTGCTCTGTGGCAGCAAGCTGCAGTGGTGCTCTAGGGCAGCAAACTGCAGTGGTGCTCTGTGGCAGCAAGCTGCAGTGGTGCTCTGGGGCAGCAAACTGCGAAAGCTACCTGCACCCTCTGGGCTGGTGTGCTTCCTGCGGCATGGCATGCGCTTTCAGCGTGTTATTTGAGGACATTGGGGCAACATTCCTCCCTCTGTTCCTCCTCCCACCCTTTTAAGGTGCCCTTGCGCGCCAATGCTGGCCGCAGGACCTGGCCAACATGGCCGCCGCGCACAACGAGGAGGCGCGCGCAAGCACGGAGGTGGCCTTCAACGCCATCGTGCGTGCGCACAATTCCAAGGAGCGGGAGGGCATGCAGCGCGTGGGGGCCATAGAGAGCGCCCTCATGGACATTGCTGCAGCCACAGCTGCCGCTATGCACCAGCTGCAGGTGGGTTGAAAGGGGCACAAGGATGGAGCTGGCTAGCTACCTGAAGGTTACAAGGGTAGGGCTGGCGGCTAGCCAGGTAGTTAGGTTACTGGTTCGCAGCAGGCCACCTCCAGCCATGAAACTGCGGCTGCTGCAGGCAGGTAAGCTTAAAAAGATGTCATGCAGAGACATTGGCTGTCAGCCATGTCATTGGGCTGAACAGTCTGTGGCAGAGGCCACTTCCAGCCCGTAAGCCGCGGCTGCTGCCATGCACCCGCATCCATGGTTGCACCCCTGGAAGAAGCTTTTATCTCCCCCTTCAAAATGGGATAGCGCGTGAACCTTTAAGGGACAGCGCGTGAAACTACACCCCCATTTAGAATGGAAAAGCTTGTTAACCTTGTAAAAGTCCCGCTCATGCACTTCAAAGCTGTGTGCTCCCTTTCCTTGCCCTGTCTGTGACCCCAAACATAGGAATTTGCAGTGCGCACATGCCGGCCTGCACAGACCCGGCTCAGGGGCACAAACACCTGGCATGGCCTGCTAAAAGGAACATACATGTTGCATGACCTTGAATGCCCGTGCTTCCACAGTCTAAGGCATTTAATTGCTTCCCCTACGCTCCAAAGCATGCTTGCCAAAAGCTATGCGTCTACCAACCTATGATTTGACCAGGTCAAGATTGACACAGGGGCGGCTCAAGTCAGTGCACTGGTGGAGTCCGCAAGCAGCACCTCTGCAGCACGAGAAGTTGAGCTCAGGGAGCAGGTCAATGCTGCCCTGGCCCGCATCAAGAAGTATGCAGAGGACATGGAGGTACGTGCATGCATACTGGTATGATGTAAAGGCAGGTAGGTGCCCAGGCGGTTCACTTTTCTAGGCAATGCTCATTGGTGGCTGCGCATTGACAAAAAAAAGTGCTGAGTGCTTTGGATAGAGGATTTGGCCGACATTTTGCGCTAGCATCTCCAACAGTAGGTTCTGGGTTAGGCAGGCGGGAGCGCCTCTGCTTTTGAAAACAGCAATGTTTGGACTGCTTTCCTTTTTCACGTTTAGCGCCCTCACATTCCAGCCCTGATGTGTACTACACAATTGCTTTAGGAAGCAACCAGAACAGATGAAAAGGCATGAGTGTGGTTTTGCTGTCTAGAACTGGGGACCTGCTGCTGGTGCTCAACCATAATTGTGTCCTTGGTGCCAAATGCATTGCTGGTCTTTATTCCTAGGAGTCCATGGAACAGGAGCGGATGCAGCTGGAGGAGGTGGTCAAGCTGGAGATCAGGGGCCGCATGAAAGCCATAGAGAACATGCGTGCAGACCTGGATGGCAGCAGCAAGGCTACAGAGGAGAAGCTTGCAGGTGTGTAGCAGATTTCCAGCATTATGGCACGCAGACTGCGTCTCATCATGGCACGCAGACTGCCTCGCATCATGGCATGCAGACTGCATCTCGTCAAAGTTGCTGCCGCCGCCACCTGTTACAGTTTCCTGTTTCCTTATGCATTCAAATGCAGGTGTAGCATGCCTGGGGGGATGGGAAGGCCATTCGCATGATCTTTCGTCATATTTCTTGCAGGGTGGAGGCTGTGTCCTTCTTCTGGTGTTCCTTTGAGCTATTCTCTTGCTTGAAATGCCTTGTGCATGGAGCGCTCAGTGGATGCATGCTCACACACACACTCCATCAATAGGCCTCATCCCCTGCGTTGTGCAGTGAAATCAAGCCTAGCTTCTCACTGTGCAGCCGTTCCTCTGCTGCTGCCACAGCTGTCCGCCTGCGCCTTGAGTCCCTTGAAAGTGGACATTTGAAGCACGCCTCTCAGATCAGCCAGGGCACTGAAGCCGCTGCAAACCTGCAGAAGGATGTGAATGATTTGGCAAACGCTGCTGTCGCTATCAAGGTGCGCCTGTGTGTACGTGTCTGCCAGATCCCATGATGTTGCAAAGTTGTGCAATAGCGTGAACAGGAAAGAGCAGTGCAAAGAATTGGGCTGCTGCTACTAATGTTGATGCTGCTGCTCCTGCAGCTGCTGCTGTTGGGGGACACCTTTGTGCACGCGCTTGGCAAGTCACGCCAACCTGCAGAAAGCGCCTGCACCACTACGTTGTGATGCTATGCACCTACATATTTGTGCGCATGGTTGAGCAATGTGAGGCCTGTGCGTAAGAGGCAGGCTCCAGCCCACTCATTCAAGACTGATAAAGAGTTAAGTGAGGGCGTGAGGTTGTGATTGCTTTGCTTACAGTGATCATCTGGCTCAAATGAGCAACTCATTGACCTAAAACAGGCTGAGAAGGACAAAATGAAGGAGGCTCATGAGTCACAGCTGGCATGGCTTGTCAGCTCATCCACGGAGCTCTCCAACAGGCTGAAGGCTGAGGCAGCGACCCACCAGGGGGCTCTGGAAAAGCTGCATCAGCTGTTCAACCAAACCCAGGTATTTTGCCAGTCTGCCTAGCCTGCCAAACCTTGCGAGTGAGCCCATGATGTTGCCGACTATTGAATTGCCCATCTCACCCAGACAGTGTAGCCAGCTGATTGTCTACCTGCTGTCCCGTCGTGTGTTCTGGACTGTCAGAGGTGCGCTGGCGCCATCGTGCACCTTGAACCCAGTTCGGCAGGATCTGCAGCAGCTGCTTGCCAATTGCAGAAAGCTTGCTTGTGGCTATGCCGTGAAAATGAGGGGGAAATGCATAGCACACTTATGCAAGCAGGTGTGAGGCGGCTTTGAATCACATGCGATCTCATGCTTAAATGCTCTTGCGTGTGCCGTTTGGCATGGCCCATCTGCCTTCTTGGCACACGTAGGTTGCATATGAACCCACGCACATACCCATATGCAAGCGCAGGGGGGTTGCTGAACCCCCACTTGTCTGTAATGCACGCATGTACTCCCTTCAACAGAGGAGGCGACAGGCGCTGTGCTTTGACAGCATTGCTTCACAAGTGCATGCACGCAACCTCCTATGCAGGCGGAGGTGCAGAAGGACCTGGAGGCGCACTCACAGCAGACCCTGTCGCTGGAGCGCCAGATTGGGGACAATTACATGGAAATAACGTCCAGGATGGATGAGCTGGAGTCGCTTGTGGACGCCAGCGACAAGGCTGCTGCTGAGGTGGGATGGGCACAAAGAGCGCGGAGCGCATCAGGGTTCGGGGCATAATGGCATCCGGGGCATGACAGGATGTCACTGCCTGCAGCAGAAACAAGCAAGCTGCTTAAAGGTAGAAGATGCATGCACACTTACCCGACATTTGTAGGGACAAAGATTAATATGCACATTAATTAAACAGAGTTTTTGACAAGGAGCCTCGTATGCACTCTCTAAGCACGCTTATTTTATCGGACACACGCATGCACATCTGCACAGGCATGCACTGCTGCAGTAGTCAAGCGTTTGGATAAGGCGCAGAATGATGCTGCTTATTATCACACAAACGTACACACGCATGCGCGCGCACACACACACACACATGCACACATACAAATGCACACGCATACATATACACACACACAGGCACGCGCTGCTGCCACTGCTGAACTAGACAAGCGTTTGGACGAGGCACGGAGCGCTGCTGCCGCACATCTGGAGGAGGCCACAAAAAGGCTCCAAGGAGCCCTGGCAGCAGATAAGCAGAAGCTGCAGGAGGCTTTGGACGCTGCCAAGAAAGAGACTGTCGACATTTTGGAAGAGGAGAGGTGTGTGAATGCCAGCCTGAGGTTTGGATTCACCCTGTCGTAGTCCTTTCCCCAGCAGTGCCTGTCATAAGGTGCCACTGTTAGTGCCTGTCACAAACAAGCTGGAGGCTCACTGATAGACAAAGCATGAGAGCCATGCACAAATGTCCAATTACACAAACCTTATCCATTGTGTGCCTTTGCAGCCAAGAGAGAAAGGAGTCGATGACAACCATGAAGTCAGATCTTGAAGCAGCTGTGCAGGCGGCCCAGGCAGCTGCGCTGGCTGCGAGCACTGCGTCCAAGAAGGAGTTGCTGGGCCTCATTGAAGCAGAACAGAAGGCGGCACAGGAGGCCCGTGAGGCGCAGCGGCAAGCCAAGGAAGAGGCAGAGGTGGGGAAGTGTTGTGACTGGGAGCACCAAACCGAGAAGGAGTGCTATGCGCCCATGGCCTTCATAGTGAGGCTAGCTGTCCCTGCTGTCCCTGCTGTCCCTGCTGGTGCCCCTGCTGTCCCTGCTGGTGCTGCCCCTGCTGGTGCTGTCCCTGCTGGTGCCCCTGCTGTCCCTGCTGGTGCCCTTGTTGCAGCAGCAAAGAGAGTCGTGGGACTTCCTGCCCGCCTTCCCCGTATGTTGTGCACTGGAGATGCTACAAGGGCACCATACACTGCCATGCACAGGTGGCGCCTCCCTTGCCCAGCAAAGGGAAGCAATGGGAAAGACCTGTGGCTGTGTGCTTTGATTGCAGCTTAGTGGATGGTGAATGCAAGTGTTTTGTACCAACAGGCCTTGTCCAAACCAAATGACAGGCCCTGCTGGTGACAGGCAAGTGCTGCCTGCCTCAAGTGTTGGCAGCTATTTTGCCTGTGGCAGGTATTGGGGCTTGATTGACCAGCGCCTTGACACTGCCTGGGAGTACTTCGTATATGGGCAATGTGCAGGCACAGCTGGACGACAAGATTGCAGAAAGCATACAACAGCATGGCCAAGATGTGGAGGAGCTCAAGGTAGGTCTTCTCATGAGCACATCCTGCTCAGGGCTGATGCTCTGATACGATATGTTTTTAAGTTGTTTGTGAAGTTGAGAGCGTAACCCAGGAGCAAGAGCAGTGCAGGGAGCCTCCAAATTGCAGCGAGGCTGGCTGCTTGTTACAGCTAAGGATGACAATATTTCACTTGCTTTTCCCAATGCTCCGGCAAGCACACTGGCTCTGGTCGGCCTCGTGCAACCAAGCCAGCCCCGTGCTTTGTTGTTGCCTGCACCAGGCCATCTGACTTTGGAGGCTTGAAGTTAGCTCCACATTTGCACACATTGCAAGACACTCGTTGCAAGGCACTTGTGTCGAGGTCCTCGTCGCAAGGCAGCAAGCGCGAGGGAGAAATGGCGCAGTGCACTGGAGAGGTTTTTGATAGAGCATGAGAGGGACCGTCCTCATGCTCCACCTGACACAATAGAACCTGCATTACACCTGCACTAGGCTTTGCTGCCAGTGCACCCACCCTCCGTGCACGCCTTGGCTCACATCACATGCATGCTGTAGTGTATGAGCGTGCACATCTTTGCAACCTGCCTGCTGTTTTTATGACCAAGGTTTTGCGTGCGTCATGTGTCTCACAAGCATTTGCGCCTGCGCGCATGGAATCCTATGTGTGTATGCATGCAGGGGGCGCTTGCGGTAGCTCTGACAGGAGTGGGCATCGCATCTGTTGACGCAGCGCTCCACGAAAGCGCGCTGCCTCAGGCAACTGCTTTTCACAGCAAGTCCGTGGTGAATGACATGACGCTGGCCAACATTGTCGGCAGGTGCGCGGGTGCTGCGTATTGTGTGAGCGTGCTTGGGACAAAATTAACAATCTGACTTCTACCGCCAGCCAGGTCATCAGGTTTGTAGGATGGTGTGCCTGATTTGGGATCAAGGATTGTTCGAGGAGCCAGGAGCCTGGGCTGGTAGGTTCTTGGCACAGGGGTGGGGTTGCTTCTAGACACCAAGCACTGCTGAACACCACGCACTGAATCCTGGTGTCAAGCCCCGTGCCCAGACTGTTGGCGTGTGCTCAGATGGTCAGCATGCGCGGAGAGCTCTGTGGTGGCAAGAAAATCTGGAAACTCACAAACAGCAAGGCCTGCGGAGCAGGGCCCGTTGTCCTTCTGAATCGTGATGAGTGGCATGGCTGAGAAGTGCTGTGTAGTTGTGGGCTACACACTTGTTTTATAAACCAGGGGTAAGCCACCTCTGCTAGCAGGCACCGACTTGGTGCCCTGTGGGAAAGTACGGAAAGGCTGTTGATTGTTAGCTCCCCGAGCCCTGGAAGCGCTGGCAGGATGTCCACACAGCTTTTGCGCTTATGACGGCCAGCATACACCTGTAGCTGGCAGTCAGGCAGCGCGCATGACATGGCTTGACTGTGGCGTCTCGTCTTTTGCAGGGTGGCAAGCTTGGCAGAGGATGGCAATGATGCCATGAAGCAGCAGCTGCGTGATCTGCAGGGCCAAGTGCAGGACTTGCAAGCCCAGCAGCAGCAGGTGCGCCTCACTCCCAGCTCCTTCCCAGCTCCTGCCCTGCCCCTGGGGCAGTCAAGGGACTTGAGGGGTGTTGTCGCAGTTTTATGCAGCACTCTGCTGCCTCTAAGCAAACAGGCATGCAGAAGGGCGCTAACACTGCCCAGCCTTCCTCCTGCCGAAATCTTGTTCAAGCAAGTATGCTATGGGTGCGAGCCTCAGACATTCAAAGCCCCTGCAGGCCAAGCACAAACAAAGCATGCGGAGGGGGGCAGAGCCCGGCCAAGCCTTCATCCTACTGGGGCCTCCTCCACGTTATGATGTGGCACCACCAACATTATGATGTGGCACCAAGTGAGCATCAACGTTATCATGTGGCACCAACGTTATGATGTGGCGCCTCCAACGTTATGATGTGGCACCAACGTTATGATGTGGCACCAAGTGAGCATCAACGTTATGATGTGGCACCAACGTTATGATGTGGCACCAAGTGAGCACCAACGCAGCCTGCGGGCGTTCGCCTAAGACATTCAAAGCCCCCGCAGGCCGAGCGGCCTGCCTGGTCCCTGTCCTTGCCCATGGCCATACCCCCTGCTGTACCTCATGCAGCTCCCAAGCCTGCTCAACCAAGTCAAGGAGATGCAGCAGGCAAGGGCAAGTGAAGAGGCCGATGGGGATATGGCAGAGCTGCGCAGGCAGCTGGCCCAGCTGCAGGAGCGTGCCCAGCAGGTTGACGCGGGCAGCGGGAACCTGGCCGAGGAGCAGCAGATGCAGGTGGCTGAGCTGCAGTATCAAGTGCAGCAGATGCAGGTGCGCACAGCAGTGTTCAGCTACATGCGCAGCCTTGTTAGGTTGCACGCGCAGCCCTTTTTTGCTGCATGCACCATGGGGCTCCTGCTCTGCTCAGCACGCAGATGTTTGGCGTGCTCTTGCCAGCTCAGGAAGGCTGACTTGGGCGCTAAGCGCCGCGCGCCGTTGCATAAGTTGACCTGTGTCGGTCATGCACTCAGGGACATGTGCCCCAAAAGTCAAACCTGGAACACCGCATGCGCCTTGGGAGCCATGTGGTGTGTGGCTACTGCAGCCGAGCATTACCATGCCTGCAACATGTGGCGTGCGCGTGGCCGCTGCAGGAACGTGACCAGGAGGAGGAGCGGGAGCATTGCACCAGGGCGGAGCTGCACAAGCGCGTGGGCGCGCTGGAGATGCAGATGCAGGCGCTTGAGGCGCAAGGGGGGGGCACCCATGAAGAGGTGACCACGCCTCGCTCTGGGGCACTTGAAGAGCGGCTGCAGGAGCTGGAAGTGCAGCTGCAGGAGGGCGCCGCGGCCCTTGCCCAGCAGGTAGGTGGGACAAAGGAAAGGAGGAAGGGGTAAGAGGATGAACAAAGGGACAGGGGGAGGAATGGGATGTGGGAGAGGGGCCCTGGCCTTCATTACAGCTGCTTGGGGCGTAAGAGCATCAGGTAGTGCCTACCATACTCCATAGTTTTCGAGGTGGAGTGTTTGCGCCTGGTCAAGGCAAGCGTATGTTAGGACAGGGCAAGCATGTGTTTTGTACTTACGCCATTTGTTTTGTACTCTGCCTCAGGCATGTGCGAGTGAATGAGAAGTGCCGCACTTGTGTCCAGAGGTTTGGCTTGCTTGTACACGCAAAGCACACATGCAAAAGCATCAGACATCATCCTGGCGCCCGTAAGTACGCATCCCTCCACGTGTGCGCAAGGTGTGCTTGAGGTGTGCTTGCTTGATCGAGGGTCTTGATACAGCTTGCAGGTCCTGGTGCTAATGAAGGCTTGTGCTCTTGGCCTTGGGCTTGCAGGTCAAAGACCTCGAGTTGACCCAGGCCACTTTCAAGGTCGACCTGGACGCTGCTTTTGGCGCCATGCAGCAGCTTGAAGCGGCGCAGCAGCAGGATGCCCAGCGCATAGCTGATGAGGTTGCTGCACTGCAGCAGCAGCTGCAAGAGGCTGAGCTGGCAAAGGCAGGCGCTGGTGCGGCGCATGAATCAGGCAGCAGCGCGGCACGCAAGGTGGGCTTGCTGCCCAGGCTTGGGCCAATTGCACAGCTCGTGGATGCAGGTCATGCTGGCTCGTGCCATGGAAGCACACTTGTGCATGCATTTGACTTTGCCTTGACTGCTTTATGGAGAGTAATGCTCACCTCCTTGCTGCTCGAACCTGTGAGTAGGCAGCATACTTGAGCGATGTATCACATAGAACTTGCAGTGAGGTCTCTGGTTCGAGCTAACCTATCCAGCGTATGTGGTTCTGACATCTTGCAGGATGAACTTTGGCCAGAGGGAGCTGCTGAAAATGGGGCCCTGCAGGTGTGGTGTTAGATTGTGAGGCAGGTCCTCTTTTGCGAGACGGGTTGTTGCTCAATTGCACAGGCCAAGTTTTGCGTTTGTTTGCCCCTGGGAAGGGCTTGGCATTGGGACAAGCATGCCTGTTTTAAGCAGTACAGCAGCCTGACCACGCAAGCCCCTTGTCCACGCTCACCCCTCGGCAGACCCCTTGTCCCATCCTCACACCTCTCAGCAGGCCATTCGTCCATCCTCACACCTCTTCGCAGGCTGACCTCGCAATTGTGTTTGCATGCCAAAATGCAAAAATGCATTTTCTGTCCACCCTCAGGTTGACAAGTCGATGAGTGCAGACAGTGCTAGGCACCTTCAGCGCATGCATTTGCACGTTTCTAACACACAGCCATCCATCTACGGTCGCAAGCCCAATGTGTAACGTTCCCTGCAGGAGTCAGTACAGCTGGCTGCTGCGCGGCTGGACCAATTAGAGGACTGGAGGGATAAACTGACGGCCACCAATGCCCTATTTTCTGACATCAAAGAGCTTGAGAACTGGATGCAAGAGCGCCTGGAAGCCCAGGTCAGTGATGATTGGGCAGCTGGAGCAGAGGCCTCTTGCGCCCCTGTGACTGTGCAGGGGTTAAGGGCGCGCACGCATGAGCGCGCACGCGTGCTGACATCCGCACAATTGCAGGTAGTGAGCACTTCTTGGATGCGCGCATCCAATTCTGCAACTCGGCTGTTCATGCCTGTGCGCTGCTCCGGGGATAGCTGTGTCCTGTAGGGGGCTATGTGCGCACAACGCACCTATGCAGATAACCTTGTTCCTGAGGACACGTTCCTGGGTTTCAGCTTTTGGGAAGTGTGAAGCTAACATGCATGGCCGTGAACTCTTGCCGACTCCATGTAAGGGTAGGGACGTGGAACGCCCGCGACGGCAAGCGTGCCACCCTTTGGGATCAAGCCGTGTATTTCCATGCCTGCAGCCACAGACCAGCGTATGTGCAATCCATGTCCTCAGCCGCAGACGGACGCATGTGCAGTCCACGCCCGCAGCCACAGACCGACGCATATGCAATCCATGCCCGCAGCCACAGATTGACGCATGTGCAATCCATGCCCGCAGCTACATACCGACGCATGTGCCTCCATGCCCGCAGTCAAAGGCCACTGAAGAGCTCCAAGAGGTTGTGCAGCAGCTCAAGGAGCATTCCCAATTGGGTGCAGAGAAGGTGGTGGGTGAAATCTATGCTCACTCGCCGTAGCTTGCCCCTGTGTTTTATGGTGCATTGGGTACTGTGCGCGCCTTGCGAGTGGCCATGCGCGCATGCTTAAAATCTGAGCTCAGCCAAAAGGCTCACACACAAACATAGACTGGATGATGATGATGATGATGCACGCGCATGCTTAAAATCTGAGCTCAGCCAAAAGGCTCACACACAAACATAGACTGGATGATGATGATGATGCACGCGCATGCTTAAAATCTGAGCTCAGCCAAAAGGCTCACCTGCAGACAAAGACTGGATGATGATGATGCACGCACATGCATAAAATTCGAGCTCAGCCAAAAGGCTCACATGTAGACATATGCTGGATGATGATGCATGCGTACGGTATGTATTGTGTGGTTTCACACAACGCCTTTGCCTTGATAAATAAGGCAAGCGCTTTGCAGTCTAAGCAAGCACCTCTCTGTGACTTTATATAGGTTTTGGTGCAGCATGAAAGCTGCATTGCGTTATCTAAGCACTGCTTTGCACTGCCTTGCTTCAGGCTGCAGACCAGCCGACAGCTGCTCAGAGGTTCCTGACAATAGAGGAGGCCAGTGACAGGTATGGCTGCACTTGGTATTTTGACCCTTTGCCCTGTTGTTGGACTTTGCCTGCATCATTGGGTTGCGTGACACACTTGCAATTTACACACCTAAGAAGAATATCATAGCAATGATCTAAGCGCTACAGCTAACTTCCAAATGCAGCAACCTGTCCACAGCACCACCAGCGTCCGCGAACCACCACAGCTACCCACAAAGCATGGAATTGTGCTGTTTTCCTCATGCTGCTGGGTGGATTCCAATGCTGCTGCTGGGAACCTGGGCAGTTATTCGCACCAAACTTGAGGATGAGGGACGTCCACAAGGTGCTAGACCTCTTGACATGGTGCTGGGCCCCTGGAATAAGGGCCTCCCTAGCATGCAGCCTGGCATCATATGCCTTCAATCAGCATGCCTAGCCAAACATGGCTGCAGGTTTGCTGCAGCTCCGGCGGTGGACGCCAGCACTGAGAAGCTGGAGGGCAACTTCCAGAGAGTGCGCCACAGCCAGAAGGCCACCATTCAGGTGGGGCCTTCCTTGCGTGCACGTGTCCACTCACCTGACTTACATAGACCTTGACTTGCATAGGCCGGGAGAAGCCATTAGATTGTCAGGGGGGGGCATGCGGGGGAGGAGAAGGAGCATAAACCTGCTAAGGACTTGCTATCTTTCAATTTTTTATATGGGCCCAAGGTAGGCCCAAGGTAGGCCCACTTCACACTGCCTGTTCTGTGTTGCCCTCCTGTTCCTCCAGGAATACTCAAGGCAGTGCTATGCAAATGCAATCTATGTGCTGCGCTCCAGCCAAAGCAGTGTTGTGCATGCGCAATTTGCGTGCTGCGCTACAACCAAAGCAGCGTTGTGCACGCGCACGCTGCGTGGTGCCCGTAGAGTAGCTCTGGATGGCCCGTGCGCTGTGGGTGCGCACTCTGCATTGCCCTGCATTCTAGAGTTGCATGCCGAGACTGAGCTGCAGCGTTTGGGTTTGCCCTGGGTGTTTGCAGGCGTTGAGGGCCATAGACCAGAAGCTGACAGCCCACGCCGTGAGCATGACAAAAGTGCTGATAAGGGTGAGCAATATGGCGGGAGCGCTGAAGCCCGAACACAAAAGGGCATGACTCAGGCGCTTTGTCAGTGTGGGCAGGTATGGGTAGGCTTTGAAGCATCAAGTCCAGAGCAGTGCCCATGCAGAATCCAAAGCAAACGCCCTGCACGCAGAATCCAAAGCACACGCCCTGCGCGCGTCGCTGAACTGGCCCGTGAGCGCCCTCATGCAGAAGCAGACATGCGCACCTGCCTGTGATTAGCATGCTGCAGCACATCTCACATGTGGACGCACACATGCCACGCGCACGCGCTCACACACACACACACAAGCAACACACACACAAGCAACACACGCACACAATCACACACACACACACAAGCAACACACGCGCACAATCACACACACAAGCAATACACACACAAGCAACACACACACACACACAAGCAACACACACACACACACACA
>LKMJ01000702.1_pt1 | contig 27070 bp, 39 predicted proteins | sample 643391 | NCBI WGS metagenome assembly LKMJ01 (sample SAMN04112250, study PRJNA286221) | soda lake metagenome | biome: soda lake; feature: Kulunda Steppe; material: water; isolation source: sample PL-Br10 brine of Picturesque Lake | place: Russia: Kulunda steppe | collected 2010-07 | reverse complement strand
GGGGGGGGGGGGGGGGCTTGCTGTGCTGTCTTGAGGACCTGCAGTACCATCACTTATTTATTGTCTATTCTGGTTGTGGGGCCCCTGCGGCCCCATCTGAAGACATGTGAGGTGCTATTTGGTGATGGGAACCGAGGGACTGAGGGCTTAGATGTCAAGCTATCTGTCAAAGCAAGCAGAAAAACAGAGCTGGCCTTCTCGAAGGCAGTAGATGGCCATGAAGTCACAAGCCTATGGTTAAGTAGCCAGCCACACGCCAGGTCAGGCCCCGAGGCCACAAGCTTGCGGCAAGGCAAGAGCTCATTAGAGGCCACAAGCTTGTGGCAAGGTAAAAGCTCACTAGAGGCCACAAGCTAGCGGCAAGGCAAGAGCTCATTAGAGGCCACAAGCTAGTGGCAAGGCACAAGCTCATTAGAGGCCACAAGCTAGCGGCAAGGCAAGAGCTCATTAGAGGACACGAGCTAGCGGCAAGGCAAAAGCTCATTACAAGCCACAAGCGTGAAGCAAGGCACAGACCCACAAAAGGTCCTAAAGCCCAGGGTCTTCCTCTCCTCCTCCTCAGCATGTGCTTGCCACCATAAGTGGAAGCTGGCTGGGCAAAGCAGGCCGTTCAGGTCAAGGTGGCTGGGCATAGTAGGCCGCTGAGCATCAAGCTGTGCTAGCCCATCTGCTCTTATGCTTCTCATGCCCTGCCCCTCCTGCACTGACGCTTCTCATGTGCTGCCCCTCCTGCACTGACGCTTCTCATGCGCTGCCCCTCCTGCACTGGTAAGCAGCGCAAAATGCTTGGCCTCACTGCATGGCCCGCGCCTTTGGGGCCCCTGTGGGTGCACAAGTGGCACACCCTCCGGCAGAGGAGCGCGGCTGTGTACGTGATCTGAGGCGAATGTGCGGGGCATGTGCGCCTTTGTCAGATCTGAGATGGAGGCTGAGGTGGGCCATCTGCCCCCTTTGTTGGGGTGCGCACAGGGGCTCCACTGGCAGGACAAGCGTGCTCAGTGCTGACATGAGAGCAGCTGAGACGGAGGCTGACCATGTGCCCCCCATGGTGCGGCTGTGCACAGGGGCCACACTGGTGGGACGAGTGTATCTTTGGCAAGCCCTGCGCGCCGGTCCCCCCCAACGGCGACTTTGCCTCGTACACCATGCTCTTTGATGAGGCTGCCAGGTGAGGGCAGCACAGGGCAAGCAAACGGTGCGAGCGTGGGGCACTGCATGTCTCGCACCCCAATCATAACACCATCGGCTTGGGCATGTGGGGGCGGGCTCTTCCTCTTGCTGAACAGTGCATGCACTTTGTGAGGCACTTGCCCTGCCTGCATCTTGCAGTGGCCTCTGTGCTCACCACCTTGGCGCCGTGCATGCCGCGCTGGCCCGCGCGCGCGCATCGCCAGACTCTTGCGTGCGCATGCGCGCCAGCCAACTTGCATATGCGGCCACGGCGCGTCCGTTGCACCCACTAGTCGCGTGCACGTGTCACAGCCTCATCCTTTCCGTCAAAACGTCCCAGGTCCTTCGAGACCCAAGACCCTGAGGGCATCACTGGGGAGGCGTCGTCTAACACCTTCACCGCCGCCATGGGTGTGTACCTGAGGTGAGCCAAGCCACGGGGGAGCGCGCTTTGGGTGTATGGCAGTGTCGTTGTGGGATGGGCGTGTGCAGCTGGGGCTCTTTGAGTGGATCTCAAAGTAGGCCCAATGCCATGCAGCCCAATGGGTGGATCCCAAAGGCGGCCCAATGCCATGCAGCCCAATGAGCGGATGCCTTATGCCACATAACCAAGCGCATGTGTATGTGGGAGTCTGGGGCTTGCTCTTGGTGTTTGTGTGTGCGTGCGCTGGGTGTTTGTGAGTGTGGACGCGTGAAGAAGGCCAGGGTACAAGGTTGGGGGCTTGTGCTGGATGATTGAGACGCAGACTGTCATTTATGCACACGCACAGGCACACGCACACGCACACACACATACAGTCACACGCCAGCAAAGGCCCACTCGCGCGCATACTCACACCCATGCAGGTGACATCCTGCATACGAATTGGCACGCACACGCCAGCAGAAGGCCTACACGCGCACACTCACACACACGCATGCAGGGGCACGTGCACACACAAATGCACACGCACTTGCCAGCACAAGCACACATGCACGCACACACGCACGCACGCAGGGGCGCGTCCTGGGACCGCGACACCAATGTGACGATGCCGCAGCTGCTGTGGGAGGCGTCCCCCTGGCTGCGCAACGTCATCATCTTCAGGGACCCCGTTGAGCGCTACACCTCTGCCTTCTACTACTACAGGCATGTGGCCCGCTGCCCCTGGCTGTGCAAGCTCATGCAATGGAGCGCTGCGCCCCTGTCTTTCACCACTACAGGCGCATGATCGGCCCTGCCTGTGCAAGCGCAGACCCTACGTGGCTGCCTGTGCACGCAGCACAGCTGCTGGCGCAAAAACATGTTCACATCCTGACATGTCCTGACGTATGCCCTGGACTCATTTGTGCATGTGCCGCCGCTGCTGCAGCCCCCTCTGCTGCCTTTTGGTTTATTGTGGTGGTGGTGGCGGCGGTGCTGCTGCTGCTCCTGCCACTGCTGCCGGTGGTGGTGGTGCTGCTCCTGCCACTGCTGCCAGTGGTGATGGTACTGCTGCTGCTCCTGCCACTGCTGCCGGTGATGCTGCTGCTGCTCCGCGCGTAATCACACGCAGGCACAACCGGGGCGACAACAAGGAGCTGCATGAGACCGCGGTGCGCGACATCGCGGCCTGGCACAGATGCGTGGCATCCCGGGGCATGCCCTGGTGCCTGCGCCACTACAACCCGCAGCAGCTGGTGAAGGGCATGTACGGAGAGGTACGCGAAGGGCATGTACAGAGATTTGTGTGCGCACACGCGGTTGTGTGTGTATGCGTGCGTGCGCATTGCGGCTCGTGCAAGCCAATTCATGTGTGGAAAAGTGGTGCATTTTGATACCAAGCGCATGCACAGCTGAAGGGTATGTAAATGACCTGCACCCCATGGCACACGATCGACGAGATCTGGTCGTTTGCCTGTTGTGCCCTATATCCTGCCTTGTCGCACGGCACGCCTCCTACGTGCAGGGCATGAGCTCCTCCACGGGCTTGTTTGTGCATGCAAGGCCTTTCTCTAGGGCGTGCACACATGCTGCTTTGGAACCCTTGAACAACCCTCAAGCCAGGGGGTTGACCTAGGCTTGCACGACTCTCGGGCAAGATACAAGGAACTATTGTTTCACCATATGGGACCGCTGAGTGGCTGGGGCGCGTTCCTTATTGCCAGCTGCTGCATCTGCACACGCTTTGTCCATGCGCCCAACCACCAGCTGCTACATCTGCACGCATCCCACTCCATATGCCATGCAGCACTGCGGGGATCGCTCCATATGCCCCAGCCTGCAATGCAAAGCAAGCCACAACCCCTAGGGCACCCAACCTGAGCATACATATTGTACGACATTTTGCATAACTATATATTTTTACAGGTATGTGATATATAATGCAGCTCCCGTCTGCTTCCTAACCTGCATCACCTGCATCACCAGACCTAGGATATGCCACCCCCTTGGGTCCCACCCCTTTGTCCTTGTGAGCATCATCTGTCCTAGGATCCGCCATTCTTTGGATCCACAACCCCCTTCCTGCGTGCATCCGCGTTCCTTGGATCTATTACTTCTTGAATCTGCGCCCCGCCCCAAGCATGCATCGCCGCTCCTTGGATCAAATGTCCCTTTGCTCCGCGCCCCCTTCCAGGCATGTATCGCCATCCCTCGGGTCCTCTCCGGGGTTTACTTCCCTTGCGCTCCCTGCATGCCGCGCAGTTCCTGGGCGACTGGCTCGCACACTTCCCGCGCGACCAGCTCCTGATTTTGCGCTACGAGGACTACATCACGGCGCAGGCGGAGCACATGGACGCGCTGTTCAAGTTCTTAGGTGCGTGTCCTACTGCCCAAGCACAGCAAGCGGATGCGCTTGCGCTAGTCGTGTCCTTCGGTGTAAGCCCTGTGTGTGCAGCGCATAGCGATGTTGCGTACCTCCTGCGTCCTGGCGCACAGCAGCTCTGCTGGACAAATTGGTATATATTTATGTATATCAGAGCCTGCGTGCTGGCTTCGGTGCTGAGCACTGTAGCGTCCACCCTGGTTCTGACTGCCCCGTGCGCCGTGAGTTGGCCTGCTCCACACATAGTCTATTGCTTGCCCCACACGCGCGTGATTGCCTACCCCGCACGCCGTGAGATGACATGCCTCACACGCAGTGTGATTGCCTGCCACACATGCCATGGGATTCCCTGCACCACATGTAGCACGGCTTGCACACAAGCCTGACCAGCCAGACACAAGTAGCTGCACGCGTGTAACAGGCACTGCTGATGCACTTTGTGATCTGCTCTGTGGGATCTGCACAGGCTGGATGTGTGATCTGCATGTGCAACAAGAACTGCCGATGCACTGTGTGATCTGCGCAGCCTGGATGTGTGATCTGCATGTGCAACAAGGATTGCCGATGCGCTATCTGACCTGCTATGCGTAATCTACACAGGCTGGATGTGTGATCTGCACGTGCAACAAGGATTCCCGATGCACTGCGTGATCCGCACTGTGTGGTCGGCGCAGGCTGGATGTGTAATCTGCACGTGCAATGTGGATTTCCAATGCACCGTTTGATCCGGACAGGCTGGATGTGTGATCCGCACATGCAACAAGGATTGCCAATGCACTGTGCGATCTGCATAGGCTTAACCGACTTGGCAGGCCTACCTGAGACCAAGAGCAAGAGCATCACCAGCATGCCAGTCAAGAACAAGAACAGCGACAAGTACGCCAAGATGCTACCAGAGACGCGTAAGCTGATGCAGGTGAGGGAGTACCTCTGTGCCACCCTCGGCCCTGCCCAGGAAGCAGTGATGCTTCCGCAAGCAGCTGTCCCTTGCGCGAAGGATTGGAGACAAGTCAGAGCTGCAGCAAGGGTGCATGACTTGACGCACGTGCACAGGCCCAGGGAAGGACTCGCTGAGTAACTATCCAGTGCTGTGCTGTGTTCGTTTCCTGGATGGATCAAGAAGGGAAATGTCTTGTAGACATTGTCTACCTTTGAGGGCCCTTGGCGCAATTGGGGCTTCTAAGAGCTAAGGCAACCGGACCATGTGAGTTCCAAGGGCAGAAACACAGCATGGGCGCACAATGTGTCCCAAGGAGAGAATGCATTCTATGGGCAGAAAGACAGCATGGGCGCGCTTGCTTGAACAGGGCAACGCAGGTAGCTTTGGGTAACAGCCTGGTCCATAGAAAGCACGCAGATTTTTGCCTGTCTCTTTCCTTAAAGGCAAGTGCAATTTTTTTAGCGCGCTCTCAGCCCCTTGCATGGACCGCAGGAACGTTCTTTCCTTTGCCTGCAGCGCCTTGTTTTGCATGCAGCAAGTTCATGCGCCCCCCCATTGCACACAATGTCATACAAATCTCACATTCACACTCAGTCTAGGCCTCCTGCTGCAGCAGGGGCCTTGCAGTCCTTAGGCTTTCTTGCTTTGGGTCAATTATAATTGTGTCCATACTCAAAGGTAGTTGGTTATACAGATGAACTCACTATTGGTTTACGTACCTTATCTGCAGGAATTCTATGCACCCTTCAATGCCAAGCTGGCCCACATCCTGAAGGACGACAGGTGCGCTATGCACGCAGGAGCACAGGAGCATAGCTGCATGCAAGCACGTATTGAAGCTCAATTTGAACCTCAAAAGCGTGCGCTGAAGCTCAATCTGAACCTCAAAAGCGTAAAGTTAAACTCGGGTATGAGCGATGCATGCTGCTCACTGTGCCAGTGTGCCTCTCAGTCCTTCTCCCTCTACACGAACGCTCTGCCACTGTTTGTCCTGCCCAGTGTGTATCAATCCTGATCATCCTGCACGTACCTCTGCCAGTGTGCATCTGGCCTGAACCTTCTTTGTCTGCTTACTGTACCTGTACTTGGCAGAGGCAACTCCTAAGTTGCCGTTGGCTACCAACACTTTTGAGGCCAATCCAGCAGCAGCTTTGCTGTGCTCTGTGGCTGTGCGCACAATTGCACCACACCATCTTATGCTCCTCAAGGCCTGTGGCCCTTCCACCACATTAGGGAATATGCCATGCACGTGACCTCAGTACTGATGCTTCCTCGCATGGTCCTGTTCCTGACACACAATGCATCCCCATCTGCCGGTCCATCATGCACTGATCGTTGCTCATCCATCATGGTTTGTCCATTCATCACTCTTCCATATCATCCTCTCCACCATGTGCCCAGGTTCCTTTGGAAGCCAGAACCAGAGCAGCAACAGCAGCAGCCGCAGCTACAGACACAGGCACAGCAGGTGCTGCCTGCACGTAGGATGCTCCGTGTGCGCGGAGGGTAATTGCCCTGGCTGTCGTTAGCTTGTGCAGGTGTGCTTGTTTAGTGTGTGTATGCTCAAGTCCTTTCCATAGTGCATGCACTATTGGTGATCATAGGGCTTATACGGAATTTGGCCTTTGCTCATACATGCACCGTGTGGTAATTCACCAATACGATGATGGCCACAATATCCTGATGGACGGCCAATGGGGCATGCAGTAAGCTAGAAATGAATGTGCCTTATAAGGTCTATAGTTCCAGGCAGCGCTTCAGTCCTGTACTTATGGTGAGCATCAGCAGCGAATGTGAGTAACAAACGCTGAACTAGTAGTCTAGCATGCTGGCCTGCATTTTCTACGCTGTGTTGCTCACCAACAGATGTAGTCGTCCCAGTGATCATTGCCATATGATGGCGAGGGCTGGAACTGGGACTCTTACTTGCACGCCTTGCTGAGCTGTCTCATGGATGTAGCAGTGTGGCTCTTTGAGTAAGAATAATTTTTGCAAAAGAAGTGATTTGCGAGGCTGTTTTTTGTGGGAATAAACTTGCAACTATGGCTTGAAACGATCTAAGTTTGGAGAGGGTGTCCTTTGTGAATCACTGATTGTGATACTTTCCCGCTTCCACTGGCATCTTCCTCTTGTCCATCAAAAATTGGGTGTCGGAGTTTGTGACGATCCTTAGAACTTTTTACTCTCTTTGAAAGAGAGAAACGAAATTCTACGCAGGCAGCTGAACACCCCCCGCATCCATTAAGGGAAAGGAGACTTATTGGTCCGAAGTACCATGCGCCACCCCCCACCAGTGATGTTCCTTAATACACATCTTGCAAGCCTTGCACTGAGTGCCAACAAGGTCTGGCAATCGTTTGCAGCCTTTGCAGAGTATAATCAAGGCAACGCCATTCGAATTACTATTAGTATTAGTTCTTGTAGAAGCTCTTTCTCTTTGCAGCCGTTCAAACAGTAAATTTTAATAGGAGCATGTATGAAGGAGAGCTGTCAAGTCAGATCACTGTTATTGACTGATCAACAGTTTGATATACACACACTTATTGAGAAGCAAGGTTGAGAGCGTGGCCTTGCTTTCCCCAGCTCGCCAGCCATGTGACAGAGGGCACATGACTGCATAGACCATGAGCTGCATCATTTCTTATGCTGTGGCATTTCTTCAATACTTTACCCTTTTGCTCCAGATCACGCACACACGGTTCTGCTGCTACGCCGGTGATGGTCCACCCCCCAGAGCCTCTGAGCTTGCGCTGCCATCTTGCAGCACTGACCTTGGTTCTTCGTTATGGATATCGAGTGTTCCACAATCAAAGCCAGGAAATAGGAGTTCTCAATAACTGGCCTTGAAATACTCTGGGCTCAGAAAAATATTCCCAACTAACCACTGTCTGATCTCAAACACACAGTCTCAGACACCTTTTGGCAAAGACACAATATGGCGTGACAAAGGTCCAAGATCTTGCAAAGCATCGCAAGAGCTGCATGGAAGATTGACCTTCACTTTGTGACCAGAAAGGGCAGCATGCACTGCACACCATATGACTGTTTGGCAAGGCATTCAGTTAGGCTTCGAACCAGTAGCATCTGTGAATGCATGCCTCCCTCTTAGTGCTTGCAACCAGACTAATCAACCTAGCAACCAGTTGCTAAGCTGCCCTCGTTTGGCAGATACAGCTATGTAACCTAACCTAACCTAGCAACCAGTTGTCAACCCTGAACTCCAAATCTAGTGCTTTCCACTAACTAATTAGGATGAGTCCTCATGGTGGAGCCTTTCAGGTTGAAAAGTTTTAATTCTTTGTCACGCCGAGAGACTGCTGCATCCATACTAGACTCGTAGCATAAATCTGGCACTGCATAAATCTGGCGTGACATCTTCATTAAGAGCGTCATTTCTAGGTTACACAGCGATCCATAAGAAAGAGAGACATTCGTTACTGGACTTGCTGGACACCACCAGCCTCAAGACATGCTGTAGATGATAAATTCACACCAATGTGTATTGGTAGAAGGGAGTGACTGAATTTCCTCCAAGCTAGAACCTGGAGGATGTGTAGTGCGCGAACATGAGAGGGCTGGTGTATGCTTTCACACACCGTCACGGTGCGAGCATCACCCTGTCTACCCATTGCGCCAATGTTGCGAATTAACCTTAACCACCAAGTCTCCCCAATGGTCCCTTATTGCTCAACGAAAGCCTGCTCTGCCAAGTCTATGGCACGCCCAAGCGCAGCAGCCTTGTTGACTGTTTCCTCAAACTCAGCTTCAGGCACTGAGTCTGCCACCAGGCCCGCCCCCGCCTGCAGCACACACACGCACACACGCTTAGCATCTGTATTTTACTTCATAGGTCAGTCAGCATGCTGCTTTACAGAAGGGTTACACATTAAGCATGCTGCTGCACACATACACAGCAAACAGGGTCATGTGGCCAGCATGCTGCAGAGCCAGGGACGCTTAACGCTCCAAGACAGCGCACAGAAAGGCAGAGGGCAATGCAAGTTGTTAGAGCAGCAGGTGTAAACAGCTTTTGGCCGTCATAATCTGAGCACACATTCCCTGCCTGGCATGTGGACAAAAGGTCATAGCCATACCACACATAAATAGGCTACATACACACAAGCCCCACTTGCACACAGGCTTTTGCCACATACACCATTGCTAGACACACGAACCCTGGAATTCTGAACTCTAGGGCCACAAGGACAGGCAAACAGACGCATCACAATGTTATGCAGACTGTTGCACCAAGTCATGCAGACTGACTGCATTACCTCACAATGCATTATCATCATCAGCAGCAGCAGCAGCAGCCTGTGGCCGCCACCCTCCCACCCCTAGCATACATGCCTCCACTACCTGCACAGTGTTATCTTTACAGTTTCCTGAGCTGCGCAAAGCCAATTCCTGCCAGAGTCTTGCAATCTGTGTGACGCACCTGCAAGTGCATGACCCACTCCTTGCGGGCTTGCGCGGGCTCAGAGGAGCTGTCACCCCCCCTGTTGTACTTGAACAGGGTGTCGTCGCGCATGGTGGGGATGACCATCGTGCGCAGGCCCAGCGCGATGTCCATGGCACCTGCAAGCAATAAGTGTGTACGTGCGTGCGTGCGTGTGTGCTTGCGTGCGTGTTTGTTATTTGTATACATGCCCGCGCATGTGCGTGTGTGCGTGGTGTGTGCTTACTAAAAAAATTACTACGTGTGTTATATGTGGATCCTCCATCCTGGCCCTGAACCTTGCCTGAAGAAGGCTCCCACTTCCACTGTATAAACATATAAGTGAAACATATTGAGAATCTTTTATGTGATTTTATATAAGCATGTAAGTGAAACATACTAAGAATCTTTTATGTGATTCTAAATAAGCATATAAGTGAAACATATCGAGAATCTTTCATGTTACTTAAAATCAACATACCCCCACACCTGAGACAGGCACACGTACCACGCATCCCACCTCACACCCTGAGGCCTCCCAGTCCCACCCACGCTCACCTGAGAAGGACACGTGCCCCACACCGCCCCCGTATGGCCCGCGCTTGGCCGCCTCCAGCTCATCAATGATCTGCATCGCGCGTACCTGCGCGCCAAGGGACAGCCGCCCCTCCGTCAGCCATGGTTCCAGCGCCACGCCTTGCCTGCCCGCACCACCATCACCACCACGCCACAAAACACACAAGCCCCACATCAGTGTGCATTCACATATGCATCGCATGCACCTGCAAGCACTGGGGTTCACCTTTTGTATTGCTTTTGTATTGCACCTTTGTATTGCACCTGTAAGCGCTGGGGTGCACTTACTTTTGTATCGCCTGCACCTGCAAGCACTGGGGTACACACGGTGTACGAAAGCCACCTTACGACCGGCTGGCCACTCAGGGGTTGCGAGCACGAGCGCGGGGGCGAGCTTTGCAGACATCGAAGCTCAGGCAGCCTTGAGGGACCCAAAGCCACGCTGGGGCATGTTTTGTTTCCACCTGGCATGATAGTAAGTAGGGTGCAGGGAGGCAGCGCGACTCCGAGCCATCAAAGCTAAGGCGGCCCCGTAACCCATGCACGTCCGCACTTGCTGCTCACACACGCTTGCGTGGCTGTGCTACGGGCACAAACAGCTTGCCAAACCAAACAGTGACACAAATTTCCATGCCAGCAACAAATGTGGGCAACCTATCTAGTTGGAAAGCAGCCAAAATGAAGGTGCAGGGGTGCAGAGAGGATATGGTGCGCATGGGGCACCTGCCCCTTACTGGCAGCACACATACACCAAAAAGTATGCAGCACAGGGTGTGCTAGGGGAAGCAGTGCAGCTCTGGGCGCTAACGGAGAGTCAGCCCCACTGCGCATGCCGTGCCGTCTGTGCAGGACACGCGACAGCTTGCGCCCATGCCTGTGCCCATGCCTGTGCGCCTGTGCATCAATGCTGCAAAACGGGCAACGCACGTGCCCCGTTGGCAGGCTGGGCCACTTTCAGTGGGCAAATCCCATAGACTGAGGTCTTGGCGCAGACCGAGCCTCCCCCTCTACCCCCCCTGTAACCGGACATTCATTTGCTCCCCACGTGGGAGGCAGCACCTGGCTGTGTGCATCCTCTTTGCAAGTGCCTGAGCGCACCCTCTGTTTGCGAGTGCTTATGTGCACCCTCTTTGCGAGTGCCTTACAGCTCCTTCATCCTCAGTGCCTGCCTGCGCCCTTGACATGAGCGCGGTCATTGCACTTGGTTTCATTCTCCCCAAACAAATCCCAAAAAAGGAAGCAGCATGACGAGTGCGCCCAGCAACACAGCAGACAGGCACCCCGCTTCCCTTTGGGGGGGGGTAAAAAGGAGCACAGGGACACCCGGTGCAAAGGGCTTGCATGCCTGCGTGCCTGTGCGAGGGTGTGTGCACACCTTGGGCGCGCCGCTGACGGTGCCGGCGGGCAGCGCCGCGCGCAGCGCGTCCCACGCGTCCAGCTCCGGCAGCAGCAGGCCGGTGACGGTGGAGGAGATGTGCATGACGTGGGAGTAGCGCTCCACCTCCATCAGCTTGTCGACCGACACGCTGCCGCTCACGGCCACCTGCGCGGGCACACGCACACACACACACTCTCATGCATGAATACGGGGTAGGGGCGGTGGGGAGCCTCCCTGTCCACAGGAGCACCAGGCAAGGCATGTACACGCGTGAGCATGCATGCATTCAAGAGTGAAAACAGCTCTGTGGCCCAGTCCCGTCCGCGTCCTCTCTGGGCTTGCAGCTAACCCAGACAGGCATACCTAATCAAAAGCTCGGACGCACTTCAGGCCACACACACACATGTACCCATGAACATGACAGACAGCACATCTTACAAATAGCTTGGACGCACTTCAGGCACAGGCATACCCATATGCACCAACGCAAACACCTTCCCTGACACCCACACCTCCAATCATACCCTGGTCCCTCATCGCGCACACTGCACATTGCACACCACGGAAACACTGCGCACACCAAGGCGCTCTGAGCTGTTGAGTAGAGACAATGTGAAGGATCTCTCCATGCTATAAATCTCCATGCTATAAATCTCTCCATGCTATAAATCTCTCCATGCTATACATTGTTCTTACTCGGCCCCTGATGTAGCACACCAAGGAGCTCTGAGCTGTTGAGTAGAGACAACATGAAGGATCTCTCCATGCTATAAATTGTTCTTACTCGGCCCCTGATGTAGCACACCAAGGAGCTCTGAGCTGTTGGGTAGAGACAACATGAAGGATCTCTCCATGCTATACATTGTTCTTACTCGGCCCCTGATGTAGCACACCAAGGAGCTCTGAGCTGCCGAGTAAGAAACAATGTGTAGGACCTGTCCATACTTCACATTTGTTCTTACTCGGCCCCTGGCGTTGCACACAGTGCGTGGAGCCCTGACTTATGTGCTGGGGTCTTCTATGCCCACAGCGCTGCAGGTCTTCTAGTGCACCCCCACGCGCACCTTGCCCACATCGTTGCGCCCGAGATCCACCAGCATGACATGCTCAGCACACTCCTTCTCGTCCGCCAACAGCTCTTGCTCCAGGGCTGTGTCCTCCTGTGCGTGCGCTCATGTTTGCGGATGTATGCTTGTTTGTGCGTGCGTGTGTGTGCGCGCGTGCGTATGCCCTGTGTCCCATGTGCATATGCTACAGAGGGCAAATTTGCTCACAGAAGAGCCACACTCATACAAGAGCATGCACACTGTATTGAGGAAAACACACACAGGCGGAGGGGCCTCCTTGGCGGCACCTCTTGGTCTGCAATGGCTGCCAAGATATGTACTGCAACAAGCATGCTTGGGCACAAAATGCGGCGCACCCAGGTCCTTGTGCATTTTATAAGGTCCCTTGTTAGAGCTAGTTTACTTGCACACAGGATGGCTTGCACGAAGGAGCGCCAACAGTGAGGATGGCTTGCACGAAGGAGCGCCAACAGTGAGACCTGCTCCCACAGAATCACAGGGTCCTTTCTGCAGGAGCGCACACAACTGAATCGCAGGTCTGTCTGCCTGCCCACCCACCCACACAGCCACTCCTCCACACTTGCACGCGCACCCAACACGAGCACATGCACCGCGCGCAGGCGCACGCTAACCCTCCTCTCAGCAGCGCACCTCGGGGCTGCGCCCCCTGCGGCGCGTGCCGGCGAGCGGCCGGTTGGTGACCTTGCGGGTACCATCCACGCGGCACAAGATCTCAGGCGAGGAGCTCACGATGATGGCGCCACGCGACTGCGGGCGCGCAGTTGCACACGTGCGTTTTTGCAGACGTGCGCGCGTGTGTATGCATGTGCGTGCATGTGTGTGTGTGTGCGTGCGTGAGAGCGCGCGCGTGTGTGTGTTTGTGTGTGTGTGTGTATGTGTGTGCGCGCGCGTGCGCGAGTGTGTGCGCGTGTGCGCGCGAGTGTGTGCATGCATGCGGGCACACACGCTGAGAGCATGTATGCATGTATGAATTTGAGCATGTGTGCGCATGTTTATGCGTATGCATGTGCGTGCTACCACCACGTGTCAAACTCTGCGCACTTGCATGCGTGTGTCTGCGTGTGTGTGTGTGTGTCTGTGTGTGTGTGTGCATGTGTGAGCATGCATGCGGGCACACACGCTAAGAGCATGTATGCATGCATGTATTTGAGCTTGTGTGCACTTGCATGTGTGTGTCCGCGTGCATGTGTGCATGTGCATGTGCGGGTATGGGTATGGGCGTCCAAGGTCCACGTACGTCCATGTGCGTGGGGAGTGCGCGCATGCAAGCGTGCACGTCTTTGCATGCGCATCATCCATTGCGTGCATATGCGCACACACGTGGGGAGCGTGCGTGGCACAAGCTGCGCAGCCCTCACCTGCAAGTACACCATGTACGGCGACGGGTTGACGACGCGCAGCGCGCGGTACACCTCAAAAGGCTCGGCAAACGTGCGGCGCTCAAAGCGCTGTGACAGCACAAGCTGGAAGATGTCGCCCGCGAGGATGTGCTCCTTTGCTATGGCCACAGCCTCCAGGAATGCTTCCTGCACAGGCGCACAGGCTTATGTGCATGCATGAGGGTGTGTGCGTGCGTGCACATGTGTGTGAATGCGTGCGTGTGCCCGTGAGTGAGGATGGGGGCAGACGGTAGTGAAGCAGGAGGCAGGGAGCACACGTAGTGTGGAGGTTTCAACATAAAAAGAGAGGGGCAGGCTGCTCTGGGATGCTGCTTGGAGTCATCGCACCAGCACCCATTTGCAACATGCTTGCGGGCACATCAAAGTCACTCTGTGTCCATGGCAGCACATCAAATCTGTGTCCATGGCAGCACATCAAAGTCACTCTGTGTCCATGGCAGCACATCAAATCTGTGTCCATGGCAGCACATCAAAACAAGCTCTGTAATGGAGCTCAGCACCAGAGGTGGCAGGTTCGACACCCCTTGTCCCTCACACGTCCTCTGAGGTGAAATGTCATTCTTATGTAAACAGATTGTATGGGAAGTGATGCTGAAAAATATGCTGTGCACCCAGCACATTATGCAGTTGACACAAATTTGCAAAGCCACTGATGTTTTCCAGCAGTAATTGCATGAAGGCGCTTTTGCCAGGAACCCCATCAATGAGCCGTAGAGATACAGGGCCATGTGCAAGGCCATGCTTGCGCCGCGCATCCACCTAGCCAACTCAATGACGTGAGCCTGCCCCGCCCTGTGCAACCTGATTCATGGCTGCATGCATGCACGTGGAGACATGTGCTCCTCCACCCTCCACAGCCACGGTCCTTGGGTGGCCTTTCAAGGAGCTAGTGAACTTGCGCCTGAAGAACCACGCGTTCTAAGTGGAGAATGATTCAAGAAGAGAATCAGCAGACAACCAATGGAGTTGAGACACGCAGCATGGACGCCCCAGTCACGAACATGGCGGCTCGCGCACAGCGCGCCCATGTGTCTGGTGCTGCTAGTGCTGGGTAAGGCAGCATGGATGCCCTGCTGACTAGCGCGGCGGCCTGTGTGCAGCGCCCCCACCTTGCTGATATTGCTGGTGCCGGGCGAGGAGGGGCGCTGAGACAGCGACAGCGACACCTTCCCGTTGGACATGGTGGGGGGAGGAGAGGACAGCAGCGCGACCAGGTGGTTCAGGCGGGAGCAACCGGCGTCGTAGGCCTGCCGCAAGGCTGTGTCGGAGCCCTGCGCACAGCAGCAGCAGCAGCAGCAGCAGCAGCAGCAGCAGGCACCTTCAAGCTCTTTGCGACGAACACTGCAGCCATTTTCTCTCCACTGCCTTGCCTGACAGCAGCAGCAGCAGCAGCAGCAGCAGCAGCAGCAGCAGCGGCAGCACTGACAGCAGCAAGGCACAGGGTTGACCATGACAAAAAGAACAGAAAGGCAGCAAAACTGTCCTGATGATGCAGATTACATGTGCGGCCGGACACAGTAAGGAGGCAGTGGAGAAGCTGTCTGGAGCGTACCCCATGTTGCCCCGCAAGGACCATTCTGCAGCCAAGGATGGCCGTCAATGCCAAATCTGCATGCCCATGTTTTGCTCGCACAGAGAAGCATGAACCGCAGATGATGCACCAGTGCCAGGCGACCAGGGCTGTAGGTCATCGTCTTCTATGATGCCCTTTTTATTACCCCTCAACGGCCAGGGATGACCCCAAGTTCTTTGTGTCCTGCCCTTGCCCTCAACCCTTGGTGCCCAAACCTGAGCCCTCACCCCTTGCAGGCCCACTCAAGGCCCTCAGTGCTCAGAGCCCAAACCTCAGCCTTTGGTCTTAGGCCTTTGGTCCCCTACCTGGTCTTAGGCCTTTGGTCTTAGGCCTTTGGTCCCCTACCTGGTCGCCCTCTCTGACATGCACCCACGAGATGGCGTAGGCGATCTTGGTGGCCTACAACAGGGAAGGAAAGGCACGGATGCCTCAGAGAAGCAAGTGCTGGATGCCACAGGGATGTAAAGGCACGGATGCCTAAAAGAAGCAAGTGCTGGATGCCACAGGGAAGTAAAAGCACGGATGCCTCAGAGAGGCAAGTGCTGGATGCCACTGGGCAACCAACATTTGTCCAGCCATCCACCCGCGATCCTCGTTTCATCATCTTTCCATCTAGCAGGGCTGTGACATCTTGGACGCGCCCCAGGGATCCCCAACTAAACTGCCCGTGTCCGGCATACAAGCACATGCCACTATCATGATACTGCTGAGTGTATAGCAAGGTCGCAGCACACTTCCCAGTCACTGTGAGTTGTGTGGAGTGCTGGCCTCAATGGGATGCGGAGCAAGCAAAAGCATGTCACGCCAGATTTATGCAGTGCCAGATTTATGCTGCATTGTGAGCCGGAGGTTGGCTACGAGTCTAGTTTGGATGCAGCAGTCTCTCGGCGTGACAAGCAATAGCAAAAGCGAAAGCAAATGCGAGTGCGAGTGCTGTGGCTTGAGGGAGGGAGGGTGGTGTGTGTGTGTGTGTGTGTGAGAGAGAGAGAGAGAAGGAGAGAGTGGAGTGTTGCACACCAAGGCTTCCTGGCCAATGATGCGTACCCCATCTTTTTAAAGGGTGCGCAGCCATCTCCCTTGGGGTGCACATGTTGATAATGCAGTTGTGAACAATGGTGCCAGCCCCCCCAGCAGCATGCGCCCACACACCACATACATCACACACTCATGCGCACCTGGTCAAAGACCACGACATCATTGAACAGCGCGAGCTGCAGATCTGGGAGCGACCTGTCGTCAGTTGGGGCGCTCTGGAACGGAAGCTTGCCTGCACCAGTGTGTGCACGTGCGCGAGGTCACCCATGCTCCAGCGTGCAGGTTGAGGAAAAAATAGAATAAGGAGGTTCAGGAGTGTTTTGAACCTGAAAGCTTGGATGCGCAAGGGTGTTTTGGCACCAAAGCTTGAGTGTGGGGGGTCCTTTGTAAACCTGAGCTTGAAGCCGCAAGTGTGATCTTGACCCTGAGCTTGCCAAACCTCTGGTCACACTTGCGGGAGCTTGCGTGCACGCTTGTTCAGGCAAGGCAGGCAGAATGCATGCAGCGCTGTGGCAGGCAAGTGCACGCGTGTTGTGACGGCCAAGCGCACACGCCGCTGAGGCATGTGGCCCTCGCTGCTACGCCGACGCCCAGCCAGGCCCACTGCAGCCAAGATGAGCGCGCAAGGGCCTCGAGGAGCGGCGAGCCATCCCCACATGGTGGAGCGGCTTAGCCTCCTCAGCCCCACATGGTGGATGGCCGTCGGCACCTCAGCCTTACGCGCCTGAGGACCTTTGCCGCCTCAGCCACACATGGTGGATGGCTTTTGACACCTCTGTCTGCCGCTGTGGAGGGCCATCAGCACCTCAGCCTTACGCTGTGGAGGGCCGATGGCACATGAAGGCGTCATCGGTATCTCAGCCTCTCACAGGGCGGGAGGTCTTTGACACCTCAGGTGCTGACTCACATCACCAGACCCACCACATGCGCCTCAGGGCCTGACTAACACTGCCCGCAAGTCCAGGCACTCCCTAGTTCCACCTCGCCACCATGCTATAGCGAAGGCGCAGGTCACGCACGATAGCCCGCGCTCTTGGGCTTGCTTGGGTGATCACCAAGGGTGCAAGAAGAGCCGCAAACTGCAGCCGCCCACCCGCCTCCACCACAGACACACACTTACGGGGACAGCAACATGGGACAGCACGATGCCATGAAAAGGGGGACCAGGGCTGCAGGCACCCCCTCCACCCAACTGCTGTGGCCACAACGAACAACTCTGTGCTGCCAGTAACCAGCAGGCGTCAGTAAGAGCTTGCATAGTAGCCACCCCACGCTGCGCGCACCACCAGACTCTGACACCTCCCCCTCCAGACCATGGTTGGATTGGCCATGGCCCCTTTCATGCTCCAGTCCCTTATCTTGCCCAGAGGGTTAGCCCCCCGCCACCATCCCTTAACACTTCACTAAGCCGACTTCCCAGAGCACGGCCACATAGCCAAGCAGTGCGCTGCTGCGGTCTGTATACCCCCTCCCCCGAGTACACGCAGCACGCACGGTGTCATACCTCATGTAGCCCACAGAGCCACCCTTGGACATGCCGCCCGCCGCAGCAGCAGCGGGTACCTCGGGTTAGGGTACGGATTAGACTACCCTATACCCACCTGAGTACACGTAGCGCACGGTGTCGTAGCCTGCATAGCCCACAAAGCCGCCCGTGAACACGCTGGGCACGCCGTCCAGCTGCGCCGGCCTCCAGCTGCGGCTGATGCGCTCGGGCACCTGCGGGGGTGGCGCACAACGTGCGGTCCTGTTTGCAGCGGCAACTCAGGCCCTCCACCCGAATAAACCTCACTCAGAGGAGTCATGTGAAGGACAACAGCCCAGGCTGACCGCGCCCTTTGCCACCAGCAAGTCCGGCTGACCTGCTCTATCCATACTGTCCAAGGTCAGGCTGACCTCACCCCTTGCTTCCAGTACGTCAGGCGGACCAGCTCTGTTGCTATCATTGTGCACTTGTCCTATCAGAGGAATTCATATCAGTGGACGCAATTGTGGGTGTGGGTGTGGGCCTGAGCTGCTGCTGGAGACAGGGCTGCAAGTTGCATGCCACCCTTACAGGTGCCTGAGCGCATCAGCCGCAGCTGGAGGCCGGTGCAGCTGAACAGTGGGCCCAGGCTGACCTCGCCATCTGCTGCCAGCCATTCATGCCAACCCCCCGAGTTGCTATCCTCCAAGTCAGGCCGAGCCACCTGGCGCGCTGCTTGCTCACCTGCATGGGGTCCGCCTCCTCCGTCACTGTGCGCGTGCCAGCCTCATGGTCCATCACCACCACCCTGCTCTTTGTGGCCACCACCTGTGGGACGCACGGCCAGGCACAGAGGATGCGTAAGGAAACACAACCACCCCATGGTCCATCACCACCACCATGTGTTTGGCGTTTTTTTTTAGAGAGAGAACAGACTCATGACTAACAAAATTACGCCCTCAGCCCGGGCACGACGCGCCTCAACGCTTGCGGGCCTGTCATCTGGTCCAGCCTTGAGACTGTGATCCTGAAAGGCTTGAAGGTCTCCTGTCTGCCTGATCCTTGGCCCTGTAATTAATAAGGGTTAATGGGCTCACGTCCACCACGCACATCTATCTAGACGCACCTCAAGGGCAGGCATGGCCCCCACGAAGCTGTACCGGCCCTGTAATTAATAAGGGCTAATGGGCTCACGTCCACCACGCACATCTATCTAGACGCACCTCAAGGGCAGGCATGGCCCCCACGAAGCTGTACCGGCCCTGCTGGTCACCGTTTACAACTGACTCGAACAAAAACGACGGCGCACCAAAGTCATCCTCCTGCACCATGGCCAAGGGCGCTTATGCATGTGTGTGTGTGTGCTTGTAAGTGTTTGTGTACATGCATGTGTTTGCGTGTGTGTGCGCATACTTGTGTCCGTATATGGTAATGCGTATGTGTGTGCGCACCCTGCAGCACATAATCAACTGCACACAACTCCTAGCTCCAGCCTGATTCCCTTCAGATCGAGCAGCTGCAAGACCCAAGACTCTGACCCTGCCATGCCGACGGAGTCCACCTCGCCTGACTCAGCACACTGGCCAGTAACATGTGTGTGCATGTCAATGAAAGCAGAAACCCTGCTGACCGAAAACTCGCAGTGGCACAGACTGCTGGCACCTGGCAGGGACAGGGGGTGGGCGCATGTGCAGCAACGCCTGCAGGGCAGCTAGCTGCACATGCTACAACTGAGCTGAGGTGTGCAGCTGCACACACCCAGTGCGGTCATGCAGCTTCATTGTGGGCATGCATGGCTTGCAGGTATGCCCGGCATGCACGGCTTGCAGGTATGCCCGGCATGCACGGCTTGCAGGTATGCCCGGCATGCACGGCTTGCAGGTATGCCCAGCACGCACTGCTTGCAGATATGCCTGGCATGCAGCTTTATTGTGGGCAGGCCACGCCGCTCTGCTTAGGCCAGGCACACAGCAGGAGCCACCTGGGAGGGAGCATCACAAAGCCTGCCTGCGCCTGTGTCCTTCTCCCCTTACCTCAGACAACCTAATGGACAAGTGTTTATATACATATCCAAGAAATGGATTGGTGACCATAAGCGAGCATGGGCGCTCAGTGCCGTGCCGGCAGCACTACCCCCCCATGCCAGCAGAGCTCACGGAAATGAATGAGATCAGTAGGCCAAGATCCAAGTGTGGCTTTCATGAGGCGAGCTGCAGCACCCAGGGCAGTGGTGTCCGTCCCCTCTTGCAAAAGTGGCGCAGGGCGGGCCCACTGTGACATGCTGCAACGCGAGGGGGGAGCATCTGCGCACCTTGACCAGGGAGCGGTAGGCCAGCACCGGGGTCAGCTGATCACTGAACAGGCGCTGCACCAGGGGGATGATGTTGGGGGCCTCCGGGCTGCGGGCCACTGCCGCAAAGCTCGCAAAGTCTGCTGCATCGCCGCGGCCGCTGGGGGTGGCGAGGCAGCTTCTGCTAGAGGGTGCGCTAGCATCAGCGCTGGCGCCGGGTGCTGCTGCTGAGGCTGGTGCTTCTGCTGCCGCTGCTGCTGGAGAGCGGTGCAAGGGGCGGGTGGTGGGTGGGGGCAGGGGAGCAGGGGCCCAAGAGGTCGGGCGCGGCAGGTGAGAGGCGGAGGGGCTGGCGGCGCTTTGCAAGGTCGAAGGTGCAGTTCCGCTAGAAGACGCTAGTGCTGGAATACAAATGAGCAGGTGGATGAGAACTTGTGCTGGCAGTTTTCTGCCATGTAAAAGCTTGCATGGCACTGTTCAGGCCTACCTGATGGATTGGCTGTGCAGAGTGCATCATATCTTGCTAAAATAAGCACCCATGAAAACTCAACAGTTAATTGGGCAAGTAAGAGGAGCGCATGGGCATGCTCATGCGCTTCTGGCATGCTGGCAGACGCTTGTGCACATGCGGCACCCACATTGCGCTCAGCTGGATTCCAGAGCAACTTATTCCTCACCTGAGCAATTTGATGAAACATGGCGCAGATGCTGAGGGCCCTGCAGCCAAAGCACGGCTCTAGGGCTGAGAAGATGGATGAGGCTCACCAGTGGAAATGTGATGTGCTTTGCAATACCAGGAAAAACGGAACGTGTTAAAAATCCACCCACGTAATGCAGCGGTCTCCTGTGTGCGGCTCCTGTGCGCTGGGCTGGGAGGCTTGCTGTGTGCAAGGGAGGCTTGCTGTGCCCAAGGGCACCCGAAAGAAAAGCCATCAACAACCAAAATTTATTTACTTCATACTTAAATAATGTCCCTGTTGAGGCGTCTTGACATGACGGTAACAGTCTTATCTAACTGTTTTGGGCACCGGGCTTGGTGGCTCCTTAGGCCCAACAGTGTGCAATTTGTCTTTAAAATTTTTCACTGTTTCACCTCACGAATCAACGTTCTATCCTTCGTTTTTATGACCTTTTTCTGCTTGATGGCTCCAATTGCTTTCTGTATCAGAAAGTATACTATGAAAGTACGCACTTACACTCGTGCTTATAGAATGAATGGAATCCTCATTACAGCTTGTGAAATTTGCACACCGATGACAGGAAAATGCAACATTTGTTCATTTCGGGGTCCACAATTATAATTTACAGGACAATGAGGCTCCTTGCCTAGAAGAAATAAAAAGTACGTAGTCAGAATACTCCCTACATCAGTTAAGGAGATGGGGCTACTAGCCCTAGGTAGTACCTAGGGCCAAGGCACCTCTGCCAGATATCATGCTCTATTTATTTTTATTTCTTGGCCTGACAATTTATGCAATTTCATTCCAGACATCATGTATTACTTTTTGGCTTGCGATGTCCAGCCATGAACCGATCAGCCTAACAACCAAGCTGGCGGTTAACCCTAACTTGTAAACTTGAATAAGGACTTCCAAGGACGTCCAGCAGGGACCCTGGTGACACATGCTGAGGAACAATTTCAAAACTGCACTCCAGTCTCCTTCAGCAAACAATTGCATTTTCCTTGCTACAGTGTGCAGTAACCGGGTCACAGGATGTGCGTGTCACGCACATGTTGCATGCGGACAACCTGAATCTGCTAGCTAATACCCCAGGTTCCTTGCAATCTATATTCAACATTAACGGTCAATGCACGCTCCAGATATCTCACCCTCAACACTGCATAGTCAGAGGTTGTCTACTTAAAGCGTGGTGCTGAGGTACCCATTCTTTACTTGGTACTTGGTGATAGTATCACCGTGATACATTGAAGTGCCCAGACTCGTTCAGTTTCCTCAACATTATTTTCAATAGCTGCAGACCCTATCCTATATGTGGTCTTGCAAGGGACACTACCCTTTGCGACAGGCCTTCTGCTTCCCTGTGGCTAGGTAAGACGTTTGTAGTACTTGCTGGTTTGTATAGCAGTCAGGTTCGGAGCCCAAGCTTCTTGCGCAAATGTGATGAGGATTGAGGTCCTCTCTCCAAACCTTACACTTGAAAGTCTTTCAGGGCGCATGGGGTATGAAGTGGTCTGCGCCTAATCAGGCTCAGTAGGCTGTACTATGTGAGTGTGGACATGAACTTCAGCAGTTCTTTTGATTTAGAGCTGCTAACAAGTTCTACAGCAGCATGTTATCCTCCAACAATGCCTCCCTTTTGCGAGTTCTTCAAGCTGACTAAGCTTCAGCCTCGGACTCAGACACGCTGAGCTTCTGACATCTGAGATATCATTTCTTGGAGTACGGAGGGGCCCCCCCCTCCAGGGCTCCTCTTCTGAAACCTCACTATTTGTGCCTCAAACTTCCTCAGCACTGCTCGGCATGGTATGGTAGGAGGAATGTGAGCAGGTTTTGTTTGTATGCACACCCTTGCAGTAGAATCATTCCATTGGCGCGGCGGAAATGGACAGTGTGACAAAAGCGCTTGTGCTGCTGTGCAAAATGAGGTGCATATTCTTTCTTACTGCAAAAGCTGTTTGTGTGCTCTCTCGAAAGTATTCATTGATTTCCTTCCTTTTTGGTTAACGGTTAATCCTTACCTGTAACTTGTAACTTCCTTTTTGACAGACTTTTTTCTGTGGAGGACCCTCACCTTTTGGATGCCTTCAAATTGCCTTATCAAAATGTCTTTGATTTCCTTCTTAGCAGCACAACAACTTTTGCCATTTCAATTCAGACACCATGGACTACTTCTTGGCTGGCGATGACAATCAGCCATATGGCCAAGCAGGCGGTTTACCCTAATTTGCTACATCTGAGCATCATGCTACTTTGGTGGCTCAACTCACTTGAGCGAGCTCTGAAAAGAGCAGAATTGCCACACCAGCTCAAGCATCTTGGCAAAATGAATGGGATGAGAGCTCCTTCAAGCGCATGTTACTCTGGTCGTCTGTTAATGCATGACACTTGAAAAGCGCAAAAATGATAAAACACGAACACCTTTTCTGTTGTACATGCACACACACTTCTGCACGGAATTACGTGGAAGTGTACAGAAACCTTGTCAATCATGCAGCAGAGGCCAGCTCTTCACTCCTCAAGCCCTGCTTTTTGGGGCTACAAGGGCTAAGCACTTTGAGTAAGCCCATAATTGCTTTCAACACAGAAGTGGGCACATTAAAACAACAAGTGTGCTATCACAGCTATCCAGCAATAAATAATCACAACTTCCATGGCAATACGCTCCACACGTCTTATGACGACACACGGTTATATGTACAGTGGCGCCTTAGCTGTCCTGGGGACTGGAAATCTCCTCGCTTGAATCGCCCTCCCAAAATGCAAAGTCATCACTGTCGAGGGTGGTGGAAGGCTCCTGCACACCAGAGGAGAGCAGTGTCCTCGTCCTCCGGGACGAAGGAGCAGGGCGTAAAGCAGACCACGGACCCCTAAACCTTAACCATATGGTTCACGCATCACTGCTTGCGCATGGAAGCCTGTGTGACGCACTGCACAGCCTACAGCTCTTACGTTTAGCTCGGAGCGCCTTGTGCAGAGAGCTGGTCACAGAGTAACAACAGCATGCAGGCCCAAGCCGCCATCACGCTTCACCCACCCCCTCCCTTGTCCAGGGGGCTGCACCCTGTCACTGCAGCAGCCCCTGGGACTGTTGCAACTCCGACCAACCGCAGGGGTCATGGTACTCTGTGCTGGCCCCCACTGAGTTTGCCCGCACCTCCTCCAAGCTCAAGGGGGGCCCTATGTCTTTGTGCTCCACCAGCATCTTCACGATCTTGGGGTGCTTCATGGCCAGGTCAATGGGCTTACAGCCCGCCCGGTCCACAGCCTGCCACATGCACGCATGCGGACAGCGCGGCAGTGTAAGGGGGTGGTGCCCACCGGAGGGGAAGGGGGGGCATGTGCGGAGCACCTGACAGGAGGAGGGGAGCGTGGACGGAGGTGGCAGCAGCAGGGCCATGACAGCTGGAGGGGAGGCAGAGGCAGGACTGGAGTGAGCCCCCTCACACTGTCCATCATGGCAGCACGGGATAGCGAGGCGAGGCCCATCATGTGTGATGGGCGACCAGGGCACCGAAGAAGAGGCAGTGGGAGTAGTGGCACAGGAACAGTTACAGGTGAGGGGAAGGAAGGGATGTGGGAGGCAGGCTGGGCTATGGGGCTGGGATGGCCCTAGCGCACCTGTGTGTCTATGCCCTCTGCTTGCAGCAACAGCCCCACTATCTCTTCGTGGCCCTTGTCACATGCTGCAGCCATCAAGGTGCAGGGCACAGCAGCGCATGCGAGGGTTGTTTAAGGGCGCAGGTACCTGTTGGCTTGGCCGTAGCACGCATCTGAGCCTGTGCGCCTGCCCTTGGCGTCCAAGCGCTGTCGCACAGCTGATACCGGGCTCTGCCGCGTCAGCCTGTGCAGCGCCCACTTGACATGGCACACAGGGCTAATGCAGAGCAGCAGGTAGTGGCGGTCCCTTGAGGGCCGACCTGCACCCCATCCCCCTCACGCAAGAAAGGCACCCAACAGCCCCCCGCCCAAAAGCTCCACCACCTGGCGATGACCAGCCACGAACCGATCAACCTAGCGCCCAGGCTGCCGGACAACCCAGGCCTTGTGACTCATGAACCTTGAAAACCTCCACCCACCTGCATGCAGCGGCGTACTCCGATGGGCCCCGCGCGCATTCACGCTGGCGCCAACAGCCAAGAGCGCCTTCACCAGCAGCCGGACCACGTTAGCGTGGCCCCTGCTGGCTGCCAAGTACAGCGGCGTGGAGTGGTCCAGCTGGCGCACGGACATGTTGACCCCTGGCACTTGCCTCAAAAGCAGCTGCGTGCGCACACGCGTCAGTGTGTGGCTCGGGTCGTGTACACAAGCAGCAGGAGCCATCGTGTCATTTGCTGGCGTTTGCACATGATCCACAATACGGCGTGCGGAACACATAACACGCTTAGGAACTAGCATGCACCTTGCACCTCAGTGTGTGTGTGTGTGTGTGTGCCCTCAGGGACAACTGCAAGCCAGCACAAAGCAATTCTGCCGCACGTCCATGTACGCATCCGCGCGTCAGGAGCCACTTTAGCCAGTGCTATTGTACTGTCTCCAGCATGCGCTCAGCCAGACGACAGTGTACCTTGACGACTGGCGCGTGCCCTTCCGCGCATGCTGCCAGCAAGGGGCACTCGCCCTCGCAGTCTGCAAGGTCCAAGTCCACGCCGGGCACGCCACACAGATACTCCACAGCTTCCGCGTGTCCGGCCTTGCAAGCTGCACAGCGCAACCAGTGCGTCCTGTTTGAGCTGCGCGGCATGATGAGTGTGTCCTGCCCAATATGCTGCGCAAGATAAAGCTGCACCCCGCTTCATGCGCCGCAGAGCGAAGGGAGGGTGCCTTGCCCGACAGGCCGCGCAGCGCAGCAGCGGCTGACAGCCTCCTAAGCCGCGCAGCACTGCACAAGCTGGTCAAACATGCCATGGTGTGGGGGTTGAGTCATCAAAAGCACCTGGGGTGAGCTGATGCGCTGCACAGCAGGAGCTGGTACTCGTACCAGCTAGGTAGCAACAGTCCGCCACACACACAGGCAGGCAGCTGTCCAGCTCTGAAGCCCAGATTGCCAGCATATGGCAAGGGTCTGCCTTTGATAATTTGATGCTGCTCCTCAGAGTGCCCGCGACCGTGTGGCGTATCAGAACGGCCAGATCGGCATGGCATGGCGTAAGGGGTGAGTCATCCTGGGTCTGCCTTTGATACTTTGATGCGGCTCCTCAGAGTGCCCGCGACCGTGTGGCGTTTCAGAACGGCCAGGTCGGCATGGCATGGCTGATCAGGGCATGGCAGCACAGGGTGTGTGGCTTGAGGCTGTCAATCAAGGCACACAGCCTTCAGCCAGACAACCCAGGACTGCTCATGCTCCCGGCAGGAGCCTCCTATCAGGTGGCTGCAGGGCTCATTAACGGCCACGCCATCCTTGCAACACACAGCTGCTGGCTGCTGGGCTTCTCTTGTCAAGGTGGCTGTGCTTGTGGCGAGAGGCTGGCTCAAGCCAACAGACCGAGCACATAGCATGGAACTGATTGAAGATGACGGCTCGAGAGCGCACCTATGTTGAGGGGGGTGCGCTTGAGCGCATCCACCGCGTTGACCTCCTGCAGCGAGCACAGCAGGACCACGCAAACTCAGGTGCTAATTGTCAGGGACATAGTGCTGCCACTGACAGGCATATGTCCATTCAGTCACACACTGGCTTGCATCACCAGTCAGGTGCTAATTGTCAGAGACATGGTGCTGCCACAGACTGAGGCATATGTCCATTCAGTCACACACTGGCTTGCATCACCAGTCAGGTACTAATTGTCAGGGACATGGTGCTGCCACAGACCGAGGCATATGCCCACTCAGTCACACACTGGCTTGCATCACCAGTCAGGTGCTTATTGTCAGGGACATGGTGCTGCCACAGACAGGCATATGCCCACTCAGTCACGCACTGGCTTGCATCACCAGTCAGGTGCTTATTGTCGGGGACATGGTGCTGCCACAGATAGGCATATGCCCACTCAGTCACACACTGGCTTGCATCACCAGTCAGGTGCTTATTGTCAGGGATATGGTGCTGCCACTGACAGGCATATGTCCATTCAGTCAAACACCGGCTTGCATCACCAGTCAGGTGCTAATTGTCAGGGACATGGTGCTGCCACAGACCGAGGCATATGCCCACTCAGTCACACACTGGCTTGCATCACCAGTCAGGTACTAATTGTCAGGGACATGGTGCTGCCACAGACCGAGGCATATGCCCACTCAGTCACACACTGGCT
>LKMJ01000701.1_pt1 | contig 27071 bp, 23 predicted proteins | sample 643391 | NCBI WGS metagenome assembly LKMJ01 (sample SAMN04112250, study PRJNA286221) | soda lake metagenome | biome: soda lake; feature: Kulunda Steppe; material: water; isolation source: sample PL-Br10 brine of Picturesque Lake | place: Russia: Kulunda steppe | collected 2010-07 | reverse complement strand
TCGGGGCAAGCATTCCGGCACTCGCCCGGTATCTTCGGGAAGAAACCCCCAGTGTCCTGTTTTCACAGATGCACTACGCCAACGTGATTTCGGTCGTCGCCAGGGAGTTATCGACACGGAAGACACGACTCGTCTTGACCGAACACACCACGTTCGGTCGAGTCGAACACCCGAAAGACGCGCTGGTGTTCGCACTCGCACGGCGACTCCATCCGCACGCAGACCACGTCATTGCGGTCTCTGCCGGGGTCGAACGGAGCGTTCGAAACGAGATCGACGTCCCTAACGGACAGCTGTCGGTCATCAACAACCCGATCGTCACGTCCACGTTACGGGAGCGCGCCGAGCTGTCGGTCGACCATCTCTGGCTGAACGACCCGAACATCGATGTCGTCCTCGGGGTCGGTCGACTGGAACCGGAAAAGGATTTCACGACGCTCGTCGAAGCGTTCGCCATCGCGTTACGGGAGGAACCGTCGCTCCGGCTCGTCATCCTAGGTGAAGGGTCCGAGCGTGAAACGTTACACCGAACCGCCGCGGCGTTGGACGTCGACGAACAGGTCTCGCTCCCCGGATACGTCGAGAATCCGTACCCGTTCATGCGTCACGCGGACGTCTTCGCGCTGTCTTCGAGACGGGAGGGATTACCGACCGCGCTCGTCGAGGCGATGGCCTGTGGGTGCCCTGTCGTCGCCACCGACTGTCGAAGCGGCCCACGTGAGGTGTTGGCCGACGGCAGATACGGACCGTTAGTGCCGGTCGAAGGCCCCGACGCCCTCGCGGTAGGTATCCAACAGGTTCTCCGACAGCCGGTGTCGTCCGCGACACTACGGGAACGTGCCGAAGATTACGCGGTCGAAACGGTGCTCGACGAGTACGAGCGGCTCATCGACGAGCTCGTGTGAGCGTCGCGGTTCGACCGGTCTTCGGTTCGTCTGCAGTGGCGCTCCGACGGAGCCGATGACCGAACCCTGGCGCACGTTTTTAGTGCTCTTGGAGCGTTAGAGTCGTATGGAACTCGTCGTGCTCTCGCCGTTTCCGAGCCACGCCTCGGGGAACGTCGGTGACAGACTCCTCCTGGAATCGTCGATGAACCTGATCGAAACGGTGCACGGACGAACCGAGTTCAACGTCCACTGGCGAGGCGAGGATTTCACGTCACGTCTGGAGTATCTCAACAGCATGGACGCGATCTTGTTGTGTGGCTTCGAGTACACGAAGGTTCGGTCGGGGGAGTACCGAATCGCAGAGGATCTCGAGGCCGTCGATCCGCCGATAATTCCGATCGGGGCGATGCACCGGTTTTTCCCCGGTGACGAACGGGCACTTACTGCCCAGCAGCTGGGCGGACGGGTACGCTCGTTTCTCGATCGCGTCGCAAAGAACTGTCCGGACGAGCAGCTACCGGTTCGAACCGAATGGGTCGGTCAGATACTGCGCCAAAACGGGTTTCGGACGACGTTGACTGGAGATCCGGCGTGGTACGACCCGGCGTTCGTCGGAGAACCGTTCCACGAGCCGACGTCGGTCGACCGGCTCGTCTTCACGACGCCCCACTGGCCGATGTACGTAGACCAGGCCAAGGAGCTTTTACGCCGGCTTTCACGGCAGTTCCCGGACGCCGACAGAACGGTGGTCCTTCACTCGGCACCGAACGACGTCGACCGCGAGCTGGTTCGTTTCGCCCGAACGTTCGGCTGGGAGAGCCACTACGCCAGTCACGAGACGGAGAACATCGAGACGTATCGCGAGTCGGATCTACACATCGGCTATCGAAAACACGGACATCTCGCCCATTTACGTTGGCGACGTCCGTCGGTCGTTCTCGAGGAGGATTCGCGCGCCCGAGGCCTGACCGAAACGCTGGGGACCGCCGGCATTCCGGCGTTCGAACCACGAACGGGACTCCCCAGACGGCTGGGTGAGGTTTACGACCGGTTTCCGGTGGTCGGAGCGTATTTTATGCTCGAAGAGTACGGTCTCGACCATCTCGTCCCACCCCGACAGTGTCTCGTTGCACCGCCGAATCCGACCGCCGTCGACGAGGCACTCGAGTTCATCACGGCGCAACAGACGACCGGCTGGAAGGCGTTCGAACGCGTCCGAGAAACGATCGACGAGACGTACGAAGCGGGAATGAGACCGTTCGTGCGGGCTGTTTTGGCTCCGGTGAAAAAAAGCAGTGCGGATGTCAAACGACAGTGAGACGGTACTTCGGAGCTTCACCGCCGTAAGGTATTACTTCGCCATCGCTGTATACTGAGCATATCGAATGGTATCACTCAACCCAGGTCGGAGACGGGTGACAACAGCGAGGTCGGTCGATGAACCTGCACGACCGTATTACAAACACGATGGTTCGGTTCGAAACGTTCGACGAACACGGCGTCGAGGCTCACGAGAACAGTAATGAAAGTACTCTACTGCGCGGGGGAACAGGCGAAAGTCACGCTCGATATTCTCGCACGACTCGATGAAGACGAACCGATACGTCTACTGGACGATAATCCGAAACGTCACGGTGATTTCCTCTGTGGCTACGAAATCCTCGGTGGCAAAAAACACCTCGACAACTTAAATCCGGATCGTGACAGTCTGTTAGTCACACTCGGCCGGATCGATGGTGACAGAGTCGAGATCGCGGACACGATTCGTGACGCTGGGTTCTCTCTGTTTTCGGTCGTAGACCCTGAAACGACGGTTTCGGACACCGCAGTAATCGGTGATGGAACCGTAATCAATGCCCAGACGTACATCGGCCCAAACGCCGACCTCGACGAGTTGGTTCTCGTCGACAGCACGGTGAACGTTTCCCACGATGTTTACGTCGCACAGGGAGCGACGGTCGCGCCGAACGTAACGCTCACGGGAGGGGTAAGGGTCGGTGAAAGAGCGTATATTGGCGCCGGCGCGACGGTGCTCGACCATCGAAGAATCGGCGCGGATGCTATTGTCGGTGCTGGCTCCGTCGTCACGGAAGACGTGCCACCGAATGCGACTGTCGTGGGGGTGCCGGCCGAAACGATCGAATTTCGCACTGTCGAGGACGATGATTGAAGAATATAAAAACACGTACGAGGATGAGCGGATATTCGTGCTCGGGAACGGGCCGAGTCTCGAACGGACGCCACTCCATCTGCTGTCCGAAGAGTACACGTTCGGTGTCAACAACATCGCGAACATATTCGACCAGACCGAGTGGCGACCGACGTTTTATTTAGCGATCCATTCCCCACCGAACATTCCGGAGCGAAACGTCAGGGCCGTCTCCGACCAGGGTACGATTTGCTTTCTACCCGAAGGACGGCTGGAGTACATCGAAGAGGGGCCAAACGTCGAGAGAGTCCGCATCGAACACCTATCCGAAAAAGACGGGGTAAAGATAACTGACTTCAGTATCGACTGGGAATCGATCGAAGGAACGGATGACGTGTGGTCGACAGAGGTTTCCGAAGTCGTCTACCAATACACGACCGTTTTGTATCCCGCGATACAGATCGCGACGTATATGGGGTTTTCGGAGATCTACCTGCTCGGTTGTGACCTGTACGACCAGTGGGATTTACACATGGTGTTCGAGAAAGGCGATGACCCGGCCACCTATCACTCGGAGAGCGATTCGAAACTAGAGCGAGTAACCGGGTTCTTGTCGTCCGCTGAATACCCACTCAGATCGTTCGTGAACGGAGTCGCGTATCACGCACTCGATTCGGTTCTCTTTCGGAAAACGCAACCGATTTTGCGAAGAATAGACGACCGATTCGCGAACCAGGCGCACTTTTATGACACGTACGAGGTCGGCAAATTTCAGGCGGGGCATCGCGTTCGAAACCAAAAGATGATCCGAGGACACCGGCTGGCAAGAGAAGCCGCCTCCGCGTTGAATTTCGAGATATACAACGCGACTCTCGGCGGTTCGCTCGAAGTACACCCGCGGGTAGACCTGTACGAGCTACTCGGCGCACCGGAACCCTCCCGCCCAGAACGATAGCACGTTCATGCTACGAACTCGTAGGCAAGTTTTATTGCCGATTATCCTGGCCACCGCCGACGGGTAAGGACGGCGAAATCGTAAACGATACACTCGGTTTATCACCTCCACCGTCCTCCTCTGCGATTCCCGAGAGGGAGCAAAGCCATGAAAAAACCAGCAGTCGGTTTCGACAGAGAGAACCGCGACTCCCGATTGAATCGGCGTAACGTGCTGAAGGCGGCCGGAGCGGGCGTCGTTGGAATCGGAGCGATAACCGGAACGGCGAGCGCGAGCCACGAGGTCTCAGAACGGGCGTTCTTCGGCTGTAGTCAAGTCTGCGTCGACGCGAAAGGCGCCGAGGCGGTCATCGCCACGAACGGTGAGTGCGTCAAGCGTCCCATCGACCGGCGCTCGAACCGAGGGAACCTCGACTGGGAGTTCATCTACTGTCGAAGCGTCGACGACGGCGAGGCTATCGTCGGGGTCTGGTACGACGGGACGTTCTATCCGAACCCCAACCGCTGTGCGGAGAACTACGACTGCCCGAACTATCAGTAGGTCAATCGCTTTCGAAGCAAGGACGCATCGAGGTCGACGGTCGCGAGCCGCTCGGCGATTCGCACCCCTGTGCCTCCGTAATCGTACGGGTTCTCACACGACGTCGCGAGGTCAGCGATGCGCTCGTCGGTGAGGCAGTTCTCGACCACGGTTCGGATCGAAGCGGTATCGTGGTCGACTTCGACCGTGTTCTCCGCTCGCTGTCGACCGTCCTGTCGCGGGCCGATGTCGACGACCGGGAGACCGAGCGAGGGCGCTTCGATGATACCGCTACTCGAGTTTCCGACTAACAGATCGGCTGCAGCCATCAGTCCCAGATAATCGCGTCTCGGGAGGCTTCGGAACGTTCGGATTCCGTGGGAACGCTCGAAGCGGTCGATGACGTCGACCATCCGCCGGGATCCCGGATCCGAGTTGGGATGAACGACGACGACTTGGGGAGCCGAATCGAGACCGACGACGGCGTCGAGGGTTCTCGTCATCTGTTCGCCGGCGGCGTCGGGCATCGTCGTCACCGGGTGTTGTACCACGAGCACGAGCGGTTCGTCCGGCGACAGTCCGTACGTTTCGGATATCGTCTCGGGGTCGGTGTAGTCGCCGTCGCGGATGACGTCGAGTCCGGGTGCGCCGACGACGGTCACTCGCCACGGCTCCTCGCCGAGTCCGAGGATGCGCTCTCGACTCAGCTCGGAAGCCGGGAAGTGGAGATGTGCGAACTTCGTCAGCGCGTGGCGGATGCTGTCGTCTATCGTCGCGCCGGTCATCGAATCACCGCCGTGGATGTGCGCCACGGGGACGTTCATGTGCGCGGCGACAACGCCGCCAGCGAACGCCTCATCGCGGTCGCCGAGGACGAGAACGACATCCGGGTCGACGGCCCCGTACACCTCCGCGAGACCGGAAATGGCCGTGCCGAGGCCTTTGGCCATCGTCAGCCCCGAATCACTATCCAGCTCGGAATGAACGCGGGCGGTCACCTCGAAGCCGTCGGCTTCGATCTCTTCGACCGTGTATCCGAACCGGGAGACGAGATGCATCCCGGTCGCGACCGTGGTCAACTCTAGCGCATCGTGTTCGGTGATCGCGTCCATCGAGGATTTCAGCAGCCCGTACTCGGCTCGCGTCCCCGTGACGACCGTGACACGTCGAGCGGTCATCGGAGTACGTCCTCCGTGATCGGCTCGTCGCGATCGAGCGACGTCGCCAGGGTACGGCCGACCACCGAGGGTAGCTTCGTCGGAGCGATGCCGTTGGCGGGTCGTTTGATCGCGATGTCGGCTTCCGCCAACGTGGTGTCGGCAGCCAACTCTCGGGCGGCGTAGAGACCCTTCCGGACGATCTGCTTCATCTCCGTCTCGTCCGGTGTCGGTCGCTTCTCCGAGCTTCCGCGGGCGACCGCCGCATCACGAGCGAGCGAAACGGCTCGCGACAGCTCGCTCGGTTCGAGCGACGCGTGGTGGTCGGGCCCGGGGAGCGACCGGTCGAGCGTGAAGTGTTTCTCGACGAGCAGCGCACCCGCGGCCGTGGCGAAACCCGGCATCGCGACGTGCGTCGTATGATCCGAGTACCCCACCGGCACGCCGAACGATTCGGCCATGTGGCGCATCGCCCGAAGGTTAACCGTCGAAAGATCGGCTGGATACGTACTCGTACAGTGAAGAAGCGCCAGGTTCGTACCGGGAGCTGTCTCCCGGATGACCGCCACCGCGTCTTCGACCTCGGTCATTGTCGCCATGCCCGTACTGACGAGCATCGGTTTTCCGAACTCGGCGACGTGTCGCAACAGCGGATGGTTCGTCAGCTCGCCCGAGCCGAGTTTCATCGCGGGGACGCCAAGCTCGTCCAAGAGATCCGCACTCGCCCGGTCGAACGGCGTCGAGAGGAACGTGATGTCCTGGCGCTTGCAGTAGCGCTGTAGCCGCTCGTGGTCGTCTCTCGACAGCTCGTGCCGTTCGAGGAGTTCGTACTGCGAGTCGAAATCGGCCGTCTCGGTCTGGTACTCGGCCGCCGGTGCATCCGCCGTCACGAGGCGCTCCGCGGTGAACGTCTGAAACTTCACCGCGTCGGCTCCGCTTTCGGACGCCACGTCGACGAGTTCGCAGGCCCGGTCGAGGTCGCCGTTGTGATTGACGCCGGCCTCAGCGATAACGTAGACGGCACCCTCCTCGAGACGGTTCTCGGCGATATCGAACGGCGATTTTGATCCGTCCATAGCTTCTTGAACGGTGTTGTTCCACTAATAATAAGCTCTTGCTGACCGAAGTCATTTCTGAAAAGTCAGATTTGTCTATCGACGTGACCGACGACGGACACGTTCTCGATAGAAATCGTTCATTCAGTGCCCGTATGAACCGCTCCCAGGAGACGGTATAGCTGTGACTGCCGGACGTACTGCTGTGACCGCCGAGTAGCACGAACGGTTAGCAGGGAATTCGCTCGGATAGTTCAAGATTCCCAACACGATAATCGGGTAATAGATACTTCCGAGCACTATTTGTCGAATCGGTGTAGATGAACGCACTCTTATCAAAGACAGACTAGCTAGTCGGTCACTGTGAGTGTGCCCGCACCTCGTCAAAACCAAGGGTTTCGATGCCACACAGGTAATGACGTAAACGATTCAAGTCATGAATTCGAAGATGGATAGGTGCAGGCAGACAGTCATCCGTCAAGATGCTGCGCTCGACGTCAAACGCAGCAGCAGCCCTGATCTGTTCGTTTACATCCGTCTCAACGACCGGATCCGTTCGCAACCAGCCGTAGCATCTTCTGGCCGCCACTTCAATCGAGCGGGGCATGTAAGATTCGATTACGGGTCGCAACTTCGCCCGCATGACTCCGAGAAGCGTGAATTTAGCTCGAGTCGCGCGTGAGTTGGCGAGATAAGCCATTGGAGGATACTCGGATCGGGCGTTACGCGTCAACGTGTTTCGGTTGATGGTGATTAACGATCCGCCCGATACGACAGGTATTTTCAGCAAATCGGGCTGAAGTTCGTCGATGAGTTTCAACTGGAACTCGTCCTCGGATCGATAGCTGATCGGCATCTCGACCAGCGGATCATATAATGGCTTCAGGTGGAACGGAGCGAGATACGGGCAAAATTCGTTCACGAGGTTTATCATGCGGTCTTGTGAGCGGAGATTGAGGTGGAGTACGGCTTTGACGAACGTTTCGAGGTCGATCTCCGATTTTACCTCCGCGATCGGTGACTTGAGTAGTCTCTCTTCGATAGCTGATGCAATAAAAGAACGGTAGGTATCCTTACATCCGAACGTAGAGTGATTTACGAAATCGTGGATATACCACTCATTGAGATCGTCCAGTGTATAGGTATCGTCCCGCCACTCCCATGGTTTCATATTAGTAAACGCTGGCGAATATCCCCCTACGAGCAAATCTGGATACGGCGTAATTCCTCCTTCGAGTTCGGTGAGAAACGACTTTGCCGCCCCGTAGATTTCGTATTTAAACCCGTATCGACTGAACAGCTGTTCAAGTGTCTGCGAGGAGTATGGGTGATCCCCCGACCAGTCCATCCGGTAGACGGGCAGGTCGCACTCTTCTGCCAGGAGTTCAGCGAGGGTGAAGTCCGCGCTCTCCGGATAGGTCAGGATACTATTGCCCACTCCATATGCAAGAAGCGGTCTTGCTTCGCGTTCAAGTGTCGCTGCCAAAACGGTTCGAGTATCGAGCCCCCCTGTGGTCATGATTCCAACCAGACCTTGGGCAGCTATTTGTTGGAAAACTTCCCGAACGCGCTCCGCGTAATCGTTTACGGCAGTCGTAATCGAGGATTGTCTTCCCCCCACGCTCTGCGTCGACTGCGGTAGCTCCTCGGTGTGTAGCGTTTTGGCTTCGAGATCGATTCGAATTACCTCGACGCCCGACAATCGGTGTACCCCCCGAAACAGCGTCTCGTCGCTCGGTTGAGCAGACTGAAGGGCAGTCGCAACGAGATTGATCGAGTCAATCGTCCGAGTCTGAAGGGTTGCAGCAATCGTATGCAAGGAGTTAGAAAGGACAAACTGGTCGTCGGGCTCGGCGTAGTAGAGAGTCAGTGCCCCCTGCGGATCCGTGAAGATCGAAATCTTCGAACCCTGTTTGATTGCGATAGCATAGTGACCAATGGCTTCGCTCCTCGCCATTGCTACGTCTCCGTCCCGAAACCGCGTATACAGAGTGTGGAGTGCCGGTGATCCCATATCTCCGTCGACCAATATCGTCCCCGCACTGCAGACCCAGTCGCCGTCATCGATTTCTACGAAGTTGTCTACGCTGACCGCTCGTTTTCGATACGTTTGGACATCGTATCGGTCGGTCGAGATGGCGGCGAAAACATCCAGGTCGGCCTCCTGACACACGTTCGCGGCTCGTCTGTGACTAGCTTCGTCCGACGTTAAATGCCACCGTGACATATCACGGTTATCGTGTGCAGTCACTTAAGCCTGGCAGGACATACCAAAGGTATTCCAAAATTCTTGACTACGATGCATCCGAACAGAGAACTCTGGTCGGAACATCCCGTGAACGTTGTCGACTTGGACAACACTTCTGCAGCGTCTTCAATTACACGGGAGACGCTTCGATATTCACCAGTACGATGTGCGAGGAACGCCGTTGTGACACATCGTCATCGTGAAACGAACATAGTTTCGCGTCGAATCGATTTCAGCTATGACCCAATTAGCTTCCGAAGTAAACGGCCAAATAATCTTTTCATAACATTGTATGACAAAATCACAGACATATAGCGATAAAGTTCGCCGTCTTCCCACGAGGTAACAGCACAAATCGGGGAACGTTGGCGATTAATTACTTCTCGAATCGGCGTTTGGCCTAGTTCTAAGATATCCATGGAGCGCTCAAATGAAACGTCCACAGAGAGAGGAGGCTTCACGTCTCTGCTGAGTGGATTGACAGCGTAAAAGAGGGTTCACAGTCTGGAGCGTCAGCGTACAAATAAAGTGAGGCGTTCGTATGTGTCCAAAATAAAGCAGATCTGACGTCGAAAGATGGCATGCGGCTATTATTGGAATCATCTCAAAGACCGTCGCGGTGAGTAAACGTGGTTCGAAGAGCGAACGTTCAATTGTCGCGTGTGTCCGAACCATTATACTAGGGATCTCGCTTATCCGAATGTTACAGCACCCGACATCTACTACTCGTCCCTGTCTGCTCTGTCAGTCGTCCGTAGGGAAAAATTAGCAGCTGGGGTTGAGACGATTTACCGATACGTTAAAAACAGTAGTCGATTTCAGCCAGATGCAGTGGTTCCAAAACCCCGCAACGTACAAACGGCTACGCCTGGAGGGTAACACATGCGAATCCCACAGCCGGAGGATTTCGCTGCAATCGGCGAGTGGGGACTCATAGAGAACCCACGCGCGGCTATCGACGACTTCAGCGAGCGCAAAGAGCGTGCACGGTGGAAAAACCAAAGACACTGTCGGGCACGTCGGGCGTACGTCAACGATCAGTCCGAGAAGTTCATCGACGACTCGCAGGCGTACTACCGGTCGTTGGAACGGCCGATCGACCGAACCAAGTGGGAGTACCTGAAGCGTCGCAAGGGGTGGTTTCACCCGCCGGTCGGATGGGACGAGTTCGCCGCCCCCGGCGTCTCCCGTATCGTCGACCTCGGATGCGGTGACGGCGACCTCACCCAGCGCGTCGCAGACCACGTCGCCGCGAGCTGGATGCGGGCCGGGTACGAGGGGTTTCCACTCGAAGTAGTCGGCGTCGACCTGAACGACTCTCGAATCGAGAACGCCCGGGCACATACGAGAACACCACACGACCGCATCTCGATGCGGTTCGAAACCGCCGACGTCCTCGAAACGCTTGCCTACGGCGACGATTACTTCGATTACGCGGTGATGAACGGCTTTCTCGAGATGTTCGACGACAGTCGAATCGACGACGTGTTAACGGAAGTGACGCGGCTAATCGCCCGCGGGTGCTACGTCCGGGACGTCCTCGACGAGTATCCGGGTATGTATCCACGTCCGGAGCTGGACGGACTGTTGAAACGACACGGGTTCACGGTCGAAACTCGGCATGAAGTTCTCAAAGAGCCGTTCGTCGAGGAGGGAACGACGGATCCGTTGGCGGTCTGGCCGATGGATCTCAATCAGGTGGTGTTCGCTCGTGCCGATTCGGTCACGGCACCGGAAAAGCGGTATTAAAAATGGCTGAATAGAGGGACGTACAATGAGTTTATTACTAAGCAATTATATTCGCCACTCATTTTTGGCAAGGTCGGCGTATATGTACCAGTAGAAGTACCGGAACCGTCTGCATTGTCTGATAAATAAGCTATAAAGAAGTGACGAACGTTTCGTAAATTGGAAAGTATTATTGAGTCAAATCACTAGCAATCGATATGGTTAGTAAGTTATTCACCAGCGCTGTCGATATCGTGCAAAACGAAGGTCTGGTCGAACTTTCCCATGCGACGAAGCAGTTCATACAACATAAGTCAAGATTGAAAAAGAACGAACTGAACACGAAGTTAGATCGAATTAGGTATACGGAGGGCTATCCGTCGCCTCAACGCCTTATTCACGTGAATCCAGCGACTATTGCGTACTACCAACTGGAGAGTAGTGAGACGGATTACAACTACCGAGAGGTGAAAGATAAAGGCGTTTTACACTTGTATGAAGCTGAAAAAGCAGCGTTTAGACCTCGAGTGAACGCCGGGAGAATCTTAGGTGGTGATTGGGATAAAAAAAAGAGAGACTGGGAGTATCACGCATTGTATAACTCTCTCAAGCGAATTTACCTCGATTGCCATGAGTGGGAAGAGACGGAGTTTTTTAAATGTTGTTTGGAACGAATCGAGAAAGGGCACAGCAGCTACGGATATGACACGAGAAAATCATTTTTAACAAATAGGATAGCATACGTGGAATCGCTTCGAGAGAGCATGAACCGAGAGGGGTACCTGACGCAAAGCCAGGCACCAAGCGATCACCGAAATAAAGATATTTTTCACGAAATCGGCGTTAATATCGGACGGGAGGGTGAGTTGATTTTCAATAACAGGAACGGTCAGCATCGGTTGTCGCTCGCTAAATTACTGGGAATAGATGAAATTCCAGTGATTGTTATTGTCCGTCACAAGGAGTGGCAAGACCTTCGTCGAGAGATCCATCTCGCGGAGGCGGTTGGTGAGCTAAGTTCTCGTTCGAGGACGCACATCCATCACCCCGACTTACGAGATGTAGTCGCTAACGAACACATAACTGAGTGATGCGATTGTGTGTCGTGATTTTCCCCTAACGATACCTACCTGAAGTGGTATAACACATCATAAAGTTGTGGTACCCAACTCGACCCGCTCGCCGGATTCTCGGGCACGGTTACCGGCGATAAGCGTCCGAATGACCGTCAGCGTCTCTTCGGGTGGGACGGCCGGCTCCCCGGTTCGGATACTCGTAATGAAGTGATAGAGCGTCCGCCGAAACGCCTGGAAGTTGTCCGAGAGCTGGTGTCGCGTGGCCCGTTTCGAGCCGTAGATATCGACATCGAACACTGGCGGCGACGCTCCGAGCGCGTCGATCTGAATGGGATATTCGGCGTCGGTTTCGATGACGATAGCGGCGTGGTTCGCCGGCGTTGCCCTGACGGCGACCGGACGGGCATCGACCGTCGAAAGTATCGCCTCCAGGACGTGTATCCCGTACCGCGGCCAGTCGAAGAGAACCGCACCTCGGACGACCCGCAGATCGCCGTACGCGTCGAGGTCGTTTCGTGGCTCGTCCAGTTCCCGGGCGTATCGCAGTCCGGAGCAGGACATCAGCTGACCGCGTCGAAGCGGCGGCTCGAACGCCGCGAGTTCGTCGACGTCCAACGTGAGCGGTTTATCGACGAAGACGGGAACGTCCGCGTCGAGAAACGGTTCGGCAAGTTCGAGGTGTGACTCGTAGTCGTCGCGAAGAATCAACACGCCGTCGAGGTCGGCGTCAAGGAGGGCGGTGCGATCGTCGACTGCGTGCGGAATGCGAGCGGCCGCACAGAGCGTCTCCGTCTCCGTCACGTCCTGCGTCCAGGCGTGGGTGACCTCGACGCCGGCGAAGCCGAACTCCGCGGGATCGCGTTCTTCGAGGTAGTCGAGAATGACGCCCCAGTTCGACTCCCGGAAGCCGTCGGCCGAATAGCCGTTGACGATCGACGCGAACGAGTACGGGTGGCCGTTTCCCTCGCTGAATCCGACGACCCCGAGACGAAGTTCCTCGTCGCTCATGCTTCCGGTCGGTGCGGTTCGCCGTCGAGCACGCGCGTCATCCGGTCGCTTCCGATGCCCTCCATCCACTGGACGTCGCCCAACTCCGGGAACAGTGGGACGTCGTATCCGAGCCAGAAGAACCGGCCCGTCGGGCCGTCCTCGTCGAGGGTCAACAGGTAATCGACGGTCGGGTGGCACGCAGCAGGGGCCAACGGCCCATCGGGAGCCATCTCCGTCCGACACGGCCCCGGACTCATCAGGTTGATCTTGATGTTCCGGTCGCGCCACTCGTTCGCCGCCGTCACCGTCAGCGCGTTGAGCGCGGCCTTCGAACCGCTGTACGAGCCCGCGCCAGCCGGACAGTTCAGCGGTGCTCCCGATGTGACGTTGATGACGCGCCCGAACTCCGTCTCGACCATTCCCGGGAGGAGCTCCTGGAGCAGCACGACCGGGGCGACGGCGTTGACTCGCATCGACCGGACGAGGTCGTCCGGGTCGAGCGCCGCGACCGCCGACCCGACGTTGATACCGGCGTTGTTGATGAGATACCGTGGCGTACCGTGTCGCTCACGGATCTCCGCCATCCGATCTCTGATCGCGCCGACCTCCTCGAGGTTCAGTTCGTACGGCGTGACGTCCGGGGTCGTTTCGAACTCGGCTTCCATCCGCTCGATTCGTCGGGCCAGCGCGATGACGTGGTACCGGCCCGCGAGGTGATGTGCGAGCGAACGGCCGATACCGCTACTCGCTCCCGTCAGTACGAGTGTGTCCGGCATGCCGATTCCTGACCGCGAGCCCACATAAGTCCCAGGGTCACTGTCGAGCGTCGGCGACCAGGCGGGCGAATTCGAGGTCGAGCGGCGTGTCGATGTCCACGGAGCGTTCGGGCGGCATCGTGATGGCGCCGCAGTCTCCGAACAGCATCGCAGGCCCCGAGTCGGGGAGCGCGTCGATGACGAACGCGTACACGCCGCCGTTCAGTTGGTACGCCTCCGGAAGCGATTGTCGCGGCTGCCACGGGTCTGCGCCGTCGATAGCCGGGCGAGGCCGCTCGGCCTCGAGCGTCCAGGCTCGGTGGGGGTTCAACTCGGCGTCGGTGAAGCTGGCCACCGAATCGAGGCTCTCTTCGGCGAGTAGATCGAGCGCAGATCGAACGTCTTCGGAGGTTCGAAACGGACACGTCGGCTCCAATATTGCCATGTACGGCGCCGACTCACCGGCCGTCCGCAGCTCCGTAACGAGGTGGCGAACGGTGTCGGCCACGAGCGCGTCGTCGGTCGCCAACCGGTCGGGGCGCTCGGCGATCTCCGCGCCGTACTCACGGCCGACTCTCGCGATCTCCTCGTTATCGGTCGTGACGATGACCCGTTTGACGCCGTCGGTTCTCAGAGCGACGTCGATCGACCAGGCTACGAGCGGCTTGCCACCGACCTCGCGGACGTTCTTTCGCCGAACCGATTTGCTCCCGCCGCGCGCGGGAATTACCGCGACGGCGCGCTCCGTACTGCTCATCTGGCACGCCTCCTCGACGCATTCGGAAAACGTACGGGGCGACAGTACGGGTAACGGAGTCGTTGACTGGCTAACGATACCGTTAGCCGAGTGCTTAACATATCGTCCACCCCCCATCGACCACCAGGTTGTGCCCCGTCACGTACCGAGACGCGTCCGAAGCGAGAAACACCACGGGGCCTTTGAAATCGTCCGGCTCGGCCATCCGTCCGAGCGGGGTTCGTCTCTCGTACGCCTCGACGAACCGCGAGGGTTGGTCGTCGAAAATTCCACCTGGGCTCAGCGTGTTCGCACGGATGCCGTACTCGCCGAGATACGACGCGACGTACCGCGTCAGGTTGATCACGCCGCCTTTGATGCCCGCGTACTCGACGGGACTCGTCATGTCGGTGCCGTCGTACACGGAGAAATCCGGCGCCCGAACGCCGTACGTCGAACCGATATTGATGATGCTCCCCCCGTGACCGTTCTCCATCATCAGTCGAGCGGTCGCGTGAGACGTGAAAAAGTACCCATCGAGATGCAGATCGAGGTTCTCTCGCCAGTCCTCGAACGTCACGTCCTCGTAGGCCCGCCCGTAGTTCTCGTTCCGGGGATAGGCGCTGTTGACGAGGACGTCGATTCCGTCGTACTCGTCGTAGATCTCTCGAACGCCCGCTTCGACCGTGTCTTCGGCGGTGATATCGAGCGCGCGGAACTCGGCGTCTGGGCCGAGTGCGGACGCCACATCGGCTCCAGATTCGGCCGCCGTGTCGCCGACGACGACCGTAGCGCCGTGTTCGACGAGGGCTTCACACAACGCACGGCCCAGAAGTCCGGCACCACCGGTCACCAACGCGACGTTCCCGCTCAGATCGAACTCGTCGGTCATAATCGCTACTAGCGGTGTACGACATAAAACATGAACCGGTGTGGGCAGTAGCGGGAGGATTCGTCGGCCGATATCGGCTCCATGTCCGCCATCGGCTACGAGATCGATGCGGCGCCGTGCTCGAACTCGTTACAGTCGCGCCGACACAACGTCAGCGGGCTCGTCCGGAACGCGTCGGATGAGATGTCGCCGCGCTCGGTGGTGAACGCGAGGTCACAACCCGCCGCACGGAGTAGCTCGACCGTCGTCTCGTCGTACATCTCCGGCCCGCCGTACGGGTATGCGAACGTCTGAACGGGAGGGGCGGCGACGTCGCGAACGAACGCCAGCGACCGGTGGATCTCCGCGCGTTGTGCCGCCGTCGGCAATCGCGACAACACCGGGTGCGTGAGGGTGTGGCCGCCGACGAGCATCCCCGACGCCGAGAGTTCTCGCAGCTGACTTCGTGTCATGTAGAACTCGGCGGGGTCGATCGACTGAACACCGAAAACACGACGCTCCAGTTCGTCGAGAACTCCGGACAGACGGTCGTACGGAATCCGGTAGTTGAGCGTCCGCTTGAACCACTGTGCGCCGTCGTCCGAGTCGTACTGAGCGTACACCCGTGCGAACTCGTCGGCAGGTTCCGCACGGAGGTCGCGCCGGTCGAGGGTCGCGTCAAGTGCGTCGACGAGGGTGTCCGTATCGGCACTGCCCAGCATCGAGTGTATCCGGTGAACGGGGAGCAACCGGTTTTTCGGCGGCTTGGACACGAAGAACACCCCCCATAGGTCTCGTTTCCGTAACTCCGGGAGCACCCACTCGTAGTGGTCGCGCAGTCCGTCATCGAACGTCAAGATCAGGTCGTCGGGTTCGGGGCTGACGTCGTCGGCCAGATACGAGACGAACGTCTCCCTATCGGGTAGCTCGTACGTCTCCTCGAAGTAGTCGAGCTGTCGCCTGAAATCATCGAGGTCGAGATAATAATACTCGTGCGGCGGGCGATTCGTGTCCGGTCGGACGTAGTGGTACATAACGGCCCGCATTCACGCTACTATCACTCTTTCCTATAATAAGGTTTGTTCAGACCGTAGGGAACTCATCGAGAGCCGGATTCGGGCCGAGAAGTCCCAATGGTTATGGTCGCCGAAAGTCATCGTATGATATCTGTGAATTCAATCCGGTCGGCGTTGCGCATCCTCCAGTTCTCATCAGACACGCTGAAGTAACGACGGGTTGTGACACAATCCGATGAAACGCAAGAGAAAAATATGGTTCGGAAAGTAACCCGACGGAAGTTGCTAGATGCGGCCGCTATCGCCGTCAGTATCAGTACGATCGCCACAGTTGCTTCGCGGTCTAGCGACGAGCGAGATGATGAGCAGTCCGCTTCCTCGGGTAACTCTGCTCACCAGCGCGGGGAAAGCGAGGACGAGGTCAGTTATCCGCTGACAATCGATGACTTCGACGGCGTGATTCGCGAGGCGTGGGGAAACGCGGACAATCACGAGACGACAGATACTGTCGCTCGTGTCGGCAGCCACTCGGCCTATCGGGCCGAAGGAAACCCGCTCTACGATGATGGAACCCGTTTCAAAGACGCCTTTCGAGAGAACGGTCGGTTTATCGGGTGGTTCATTTATGTCGACGAGATGAGTGAACACGCTTCATTTAGTCTCGGATTCAACGGTGACAATCCACCGGTTGCCAATAACTTCAGCGAACTGTTCGTTGACGCGTACAACGGCGAGGTAATTTTTCGGGAGCGGATTGGTGACGAGATCAACGTAATCGAAACTACCGACGCCTCTCTTTTCAGCAACCAGTGGTACGAGGTCATCGCGTGGTGGGGACAGGGGATAGTCGAGTGCTGGGTGTACGATGGCGACGACGAAATCGGCCATTTACAGAGTGTTGATTATCTTCACCACGGAGATCACTGGTGGTTGTCCGACGGGAAAACTGGAGACGACTCCGTAATAGATAGCGTTCGCTTTTACGAAGAACACCCACACACTGGCCGCCACTACGCGGAGCAATCCGAGACGGAGAGCCACGAGCTCTTTGTCAGTCCAGATGGAAGCGACGACGACGGTGATGGGTCGTACGGGAATCCATGGGCGAGTGTATCCCACGCAGTCGAAGTAGTGAACAATCTGCCAAATTCGGCGGGCAAAACGTTGAACATCCTCGATGGGACATACAACGAGTCCAGCGACGAGCAAATAGTCCTCACGGCCACTGGGACTGAATCCGAGCCTTTCAAACTCGTCGGCCACGGGAATCCGACTGTCAACTTTTCACAAGTGATGCTCGAAGACAGCTGGACGGCGGCATTCCGACTGGAGAACTCCCATCACGTCGCCGTTGAAGGGATCACGTTTGAGGAATCGAGGGGATTCGGCTTTCGTGTCGGCGAGAATGTAAGCAAGATTACTATCGAAGACTGCGTGTCGAGAAACAACGGAAATACTGGTTTTTACAGTCGGCCGATAGGCGCCGATGAGTGGGACGTTGTGTATGAACGCTGTGAGAGTCACGGGAACTACCATGGAGACAGTCACGCGGACGGTTTCGCCCTCGGGCGACAGACCTCCTACCGATCTGTTGTGTACGTCGACTGCGTGGCCCATCACAACGAAGACGACGGCTACGACTGGCACTTCGGGAACGGAAACATCGCTATCGGCTGTATCGCACACAGCAATGGGTTCGACGAACAAACGGGTGAGCATATCGGCTCTGGATGGGGGTTTAAAACAGGTACGTCCGATCCAGATAGGGTACTGGGGCCGGTCTACTTGTATAATTGTATCGCATATCACAACGCTTCGTGGGGGTTCGCAGATAACGCAAATCCCCACCCAAACGAGTGGTACAACTGTACCGCGTACGAAAACAGCTTAGAAACAGACAATGATTATTCTAACTTTCAGCTGTGGGGTACCGGTGAGACGGAAATACGGAACTGTATCTCGGTTAATTCGAACGGCGAACACATCGGCAAATCCGAGCGTCACAACGATCGATACAATACGTGGAACGACGGCATCGAAATAGTAGATCCACAGTTTCAGTCGGAAGACCCTGACAACGAGTTATTTCTTCACCTAAGCGGAGACAGCCCCTGTATTGACGCTGGCGTTGAAGTCGGGCTCGACTACAGTGGCGACGCACCGGATTTAGGCGCGTACGAGTACGGACTCGACACCGAGCCGATACAGTAGTTTTTGGCTCTGGTGAATCGGCGATGTTAAACGAAAATCAAGAGTGAGGCGGTGCGGTTTTGCGTGTTAATGTCGGGACACGTCCATCTCAACGGCTGGTTTGATGAATCGAATCCGGTTTTATAAAGCGAGAAGTGACATCGAAATCGGTGATGAAACCGAGATCCGACTCGTGATGAGCAGTATTGGCTGTACGTTGGTATTAATCATCGGTCATGCAAAAATGTCGAACGATACGAAAGAAGCAAACAGGAGCTAACGAGGAAGTTCACGCGGCAGCGAAACCGAACGGAGACGAGTTATAACGGATCGTGACTATCGAGATCGTACTCGTACGCACCCAAGTCAGGTGCATCATTTTCATACTCGTAATCGAGAACAGTTCCGTTGTTAATACAAAGGCTACCTTCCGATAATCGAAGGAATTCACCCTCTTCACCCCACAGTTCAAAGTCGTCTTCGTCGAGAGAGCGGATATCCATGTCCCGCTCCGTAATAAGAACGTTCTCATTCTCGTCAAAGGTGCAGAAGTCAACATCGGCCGCACCCGTTTCGATATCCACGTTGTTCGTCACGCTTATACAGTTGCGCACCTCGTGCGGGTCGCCGCCACTATCGACAGCGTTGGAAGTAAACCAGAAGTCTTGACTCGAATTGTCGTACGCGACACAGTTGTGAAACGTCATCTTCGTTTCAGCCGAATACGTCCCGAAGCCGCGTTGGTTATCCCACGCAGCGCAGTGGTGCAGTGTCGTCCCTGCTCGTGCTTTGAACCCTGCGTTCTCGTGCCCCCACGCCGCCGTGTACCGGACGATGTTCCCGAAATCGCCATCGTCGAGACAGTCGTATCCGTCATCTGCGTTATCATACAGTAGACAATACTCAACGATGTTGTTAGCAGTACCCCCGCCAACGAATGCGATTCCATCGGCGTTTGTCGTCTGATTATCCGTGTTATTGTGTAGCGCACACCGTCGCACCGTGTTGTTCGTCGCACCGTGTGAAAAAAAGATGCCGTGATAGTTGTTGCTGTGAACATCACAGGATTCTATCGTGATATTCTCACCTCCAGGGAATCGCATACCGGAGCCGTCGTACGCGCTCGAGTTGGGGACATTGCGCACCTCTAACCCCTTGATGTGTAAATCATGTCCGCCCCACGAACGGATACCGTACGAAAGGTCTTCACCTTCTGAAAAGTCCATTACTGGGCTTTCGTCACCGTAGGGACGGATAATAATTGGGTCGGACTCCGTACCGCCGAGGCCCGATTCGTTTTGCTGTTCGTCGTACTGGTACACCCCACCTCGGCAGATGATTCGGGTACCGGCCGTGTCATTTCTGCCATCTACTTCTGTCATCGCTACGCCGAGTGAAAAGTACGGCGACTCGTACGAACCGTCGCCTACCCCATCATCACCGGTAGGTGAAATAACGACGTCTCCGTCCTGTTTTTCAAAATCCGGTTCGGGCTCATCGGTGTAGTGGCGACCGGTGTGAGGGTGTTCCTCGTACAGACGAACGTTATCGATTACTAAGCTGTCATCTCCGGGCTGACCGTCGTATAGCCACCAGTAGTCACCGAAAAAGTCGTGAGTATCACTACGGACGTAACCGATTTCATTACTGTTAGAATCATACAACCAGGCCTCGATTACCCCATGACCCCAGAATGCGACGAGGTCGTACCATTCCTGGGTCGAAACAGTGATGTTTTTTACAGAATCGACATCGATGACACCCGATTCACGGTTGACAAGTTGGAATTTGTTGTCATCGAGATGAATCCAAATTTCGCTGTAATCAGTGGCTTGACCGGGTTCGCCATCTCCGTTAAAACCAAGTCGAACTGTACTTTCCCGCGAGTCGACAACTTCATCAACAAAAATCGACCACCCAAGAAACCGTCCACCCTCCTGAAACGTGTCCTCGAATCCGGTGCCGTCGTCGTAGAGCGAGCTCCCACCGGTGCGATACACCGAGTGGCTTCCGACACGGGCGAACGCGTCCGTGGTGGCGTGGTTCTCCGCGTTACCCCACTCCTCACGAATCGTTCCGCCATCGAAATCGTCGATCGTCAACGGATACGTCTCCTCCTCCTCTTCCTCTGGCGGCTCTTGGCCGGTCAGCTCCGTCACCGTGGTCTCCTCGCCATTTATAAATAACGTGAAGTCGCCCTCGACGGGATTGAACCGTTCGATCTCGCCGTGGAAGTCGTACGTGTCACCGTAGCCGTTCGCGGTCGAGCCGTCGACGGTCCAGGTACCGTCGTCGTTTTCGACGATCGTGTCGCCCTCATCGGCGGAGTAGTCGCCGTTGTCGGTGACTTTCTCGACGCTGTCCGTGACGGTGAACGTGTAGTCGACTTCACCGTCTTTCGACGAGATGATTTCGATTCGATCGGCGGTCGGTTCGCCGTCGTCGTCGTAAAGGATGGTAACCTCGACGCCACCGTCGGCATCGATGTAGTTGATATCGCCGTTGAATCTGTAGCCGACCGTCTCACGCTCGACCGATCCGAGGACGTGCCCACCAGTAATACTGGCGTCGTCGTCGACACCGATCTCTTCGTATACGCCGACGGAACCGGACACCAAGAACTCGTAGCTCGATTCGCTCGAATCCGTCCCTTCGAAGACGATAGTGTTCGAATAGCTGTCTTCGTTCGCACCGACACCACTGGCCGCGGCCACCGTTCCGACGAGACCCGCACCGGCAAGTTGTAGAAGTCGCCGCCGGTCGAGCGAACCAGTTACATTCGTTATAGATTCTATATTCGAGTTTTTAATGCCATCTTTATTGTCGGGCATATCCGGTCAACATACCATTTACGTAAGTAATTTATTGGCGAGTGAATATTTTTAATTCGAGTTGATTAGTATTATATAAAATTAGATATAGCTACTGAGTTTTACTTATCTATTAGATATTAATCGTTCATACGACAGTAATCAATGCTTAAATAAAGAAAGTGTACGTATTCAACTAATACTGTAAAATAGTTAATTCGGCTATTTATAAGTAGACTTGAGAAAGCGCGCAGTATTAGAGGGTCTATACTGAAAGAACCTAAAATTCGGCTGTTAGAGGCATTCAGTCCATTTTGACGGAACCAGAGCTCGACTAAAACGGCAAGGCCATACGAAATCGGCTAATCTCCTCGAGACAACAAAGGGAAGTCCTACAATCGTTCTCAGCAGTATTCTCTCGGTGTCGTGTATCGATGGTGTAGCAGACGTCATTAATGAGTGTAGATAAGTATACCAATCTATTATTTTCTCCTATCTATATTTTAAGTGGAAATTACAATTTTATATGCTTTGAGATCGAGAGTAAAGTCTCACCTTTGGGCCGCGCGGGCGCGTGTTGACAGTACCGTCGACGACGGCGAGGTTTATGCTGTCCCAGCACCGCAGACCACCGACGAAATGGGAGACACGCACGGTATATTTTTGACGGGTGCGACGAGAGATACACCCGTACTACCCATGTCAAGAAGCATCGACCACGTCGTGTTTGCTGCAGACGATCTCGATTCGATTCAACGCTCGTTCGAGGCGGCCGGATTCGAGACGTTCTACGGAGGGACGCACTCGAACGGCGTCACACACATGCACCTGATCGGGTTCGGCAACCTGTCGTACGTCGAGTTGATCTCGAAAAACGACCTCGAGAAAACGGCCCCCTGGTGGGACGAACAAATCGATACGAACGCGGGGGCGACGGCGTGGTCGATTACGGTCGATGATATCGAGGCCGAAAGCGAGCGGCTGGCCGACGACGGCTTCGAAATCGAAGGTCCAACGAAGTTCTCACGCGAGCGACCCGACGGGACGGTCGTCGAGTGGGAGTTGACGGTCGTCGGCGAACGCCCACAAGGGACGCCACTTCCGATGTTGGAGATGGATCACACGCCGCTCGAATGGCGCGTCACCGTGACGGCGGCGCCCGAGACCACGGGGTTGATGGGACTGACCGATGTGGTCATCGGAACGAACCCGGAGCGGTTCGACGAAACCGTCGAGGGATTCAAGCAGTTCCTCGGCGGCGCTGAGCCAACAGTGTACGAAAACGAGACGTTCGGCGCACGGATCGCGTCGTTCGAGGACTCCCCTGCCGCGGTTGCGGAGCCGCTCGACGCGGACTCGTGGCTCTCGGAACGAGTAAACGCCCACGATACACTGCTGCCGTGTGCGTTCCTCGTCGAGGCCACCGATATCGAGACCGTCAAACAACAGTTCGAACTCGATGGCGAGACGTCGTGGGAGGACGGAACGGTTCACTGGTTCGACGTCGACGTCGGTGGCCGTTTCGGCGCGATCGACCGGTCGTAGCCGTCGGCTTCAGCGGCTTTTGCTTCCCCATCCGAAGCTCGTCCATCCACCGTCTGCGGTCAGCACCTCGCCGGTCATGTAGTGGTCGCCAGCCGCGAGGAACACCGCGCAGTTGTTGACCTCCTCGTGCGTGCCGAACCGCCCGAGTGGCGTTCGATTTTCGATATGCTCGTCGGCGTAGCCAACGTACGGCCACTCGGGCTGTTCATCGACCGACGCCCCCCAGGGCGCTTCGGCCAACCGCGTTTTGATGTATCCCGGCGCGAGTGCGTTGACCTGAATATCGTACTCGGCCAGTTCGACCGCCGCGTTTCTGGTTAGGTTCTCAACGCCGGCTTTCGACGCGTTGTACGGCGCACGTCCTTGGACGCCGCCCGCGCCGTAGATGCTACTCATATTGAGTATCTGTCCCCCGGTTCCCTGCTGTTTCATCCGCTCGCCAGCGACCTGACAGCCGAAGAAGACACCGGTGAGGTTCACGTCGAGCACGCTCTGCCACTCCGCGGGCGTCTGCTCGAGCAGGGGTTTTTCGACGGTCGTCCCCGCGTTGTTCACCATGACATCGAGGCTCCCGTACTCGGCGACTGCGCGGTCGACGAGCGCTTGAACATCGCTTTTCTCGGTGACATCGGCTCCGACACCGACGGCGTTGCCGCCCGCATCGCGAATCGCGGCAGCAGCCTCCTCGGCGCGCTCGTTCGACCGCGAGTTCGTCACGACGTTCGCCCCCTCTTCGGCGTATCGCGCCGCAATCTCCCGGCCAAGTCCCGTGCTTGACCCGGTTACAACGGCGGTCCTTCCGTCTAGTTCAGACATGCTCGCTTAGAGTTGTGCTCTCATATCTCAAAAAGGTATACGCAGGCGATAGACGGTGATGTTCATCCGTCGAATTCGTCGCTCACTCGGGTGTGTCGATGGTGTCGGCCGTGACGCGTTCTGGGCGGATGGTCAGCTTGACTCGGTCGGCGTCTCTGTCGGCGGGAAACGGACAGCCCCAGTAGCGCTCCGAGAGTTCGTCGATGAACGCAAGTGCGTCCGTTTCGGTTCGTTCGACGACGGTGCCACCGATGGTGAGATATCGGTACGGGTCGTTCGGATCCGTGACCGAAATCGAAATCCGTGGGTCGCGCTCGACGTTTCGTTGCTTTCTCGTATGCGTCTGCCCACCGATGTACACGTACTCGCCGTCGTAATCGATCCAGACGGGCGATTGGTGTGGGCTTCCATCCGGAAGGAGCGTCGCGACGTGTGCGACGGCGTCACCGGTGAGCAAATCGACGTAGTCGTTCGGTATCTGTGTCATGGCGAAAGTGAGTGTGTAGTGTGGTGTAGTTTCGGATTAGCCGCCGAGATACAGCTCGCTGATCTCGGGGTTTTCGAGCAGTTCGGAGGCGTCGTCTTCGAACTTGACCTGCCCCTGCGCGAGGACGTAGCCACGGTCGGAGATACCCAGACCGGCTCGTGCGTTCTGCTCGACCATGAGCACCGACGTTCCGAGGGAGTTGATTTCGCGGATGTCGTCGAACACGTCCTTGACGAGCGAGGGGGCGAGTCCCGCGCTCGGTTCGTCGATCAACAACACGTCCGGGTCAACCATCAGTGCGCGGGAGAACGCGAGCAGCTGCCGCTGGCCGCCCGAGAGCGTTCGCGCTTTATCGCCGCGCTTCTCTTCGAGAATCGGAAAGCGGTCGTACAGCTCTTCGATTCGAGCTTCGGCTCCGTCACGAACCGTGACACCGCCGATTTCGAGATTTTCATGAACCGTCATCGAGCCGAACACGTTGTCGGTCTGGGGGACGTAGCTCATCCCTTCACGCACGATGTCTTCCGGCATCAGCCCCGAGATTTCGGATCCTCTGAGCGTGACGGTTCCCGACCAGGGTTGAACGAGACCGAAAATCGTCTTTATTGCAGTGCTCTTTCCGGCACCGTTCGGCCCGATGATACAGACGATTTCCGCTTCGTCCACCGTCATCGAGACGTCGTGCAGTATCTGTAAATCGCCGTAGCCGCTGTTGACGGCTTCGATATCGAGTACTCCCATTACACATCACCCAGGTACGCTTTGATTACACGCTCGTCGGTTCGAACCGTCTCCGGCGTTCCCTCTAGAAGGACACGACCTTGGTTGAGCACGATGATTTCCTCGGCGAGTCCCATCAGGAAATCGATGTCGTGTTCGATAATAAAGAACGTGTATCCCTGCTCTTCGTTGAGCCGCCGAATGTACTCCGAAATGCTGTTGACGAGCGTCGGGTTGATACCGGCCACCGGCTCGTCGAGGAGCAGAACGTCGGGGTCTGCCATCAACGCTCGCGCCAGCGCCAGAAGCTTCATCTGGCCGCCCGAGAGACTCGTCGTCGGTTCGGTCGCCAGGTGGTCGATCTGGAAGAACTCGAGAAGCTCCATCGCCCGTTCGAGGTTGGCGGTCTCCTCGTCCGTCACTTTCGATCCAGAAATCCACAACGGGAGGATCGACTCGCCGAGTTGCGACTGTTTGCCGACGAGCATCGCCTCACGAACCGTCATCCCTTCGAGCTGTCTGGGGGTCTGGAACGTTCGCATCAGCCCCTCTTTGACGATACGGTTCGGCTGTTTGTCGGTGACGTCGGTTCCGTTTACCAGTACGGTACCACCGTCGGAGTCGTAAAACCCCGAAATCAGGTTGAACAGCGTCGACTTGCCGGCGCCGTTCGGCCCGATCATCCCGGTTATCGACCCGGATTCGATCTGCAGCGATACGTCATCGGTCACCGACAGCCCGCCGAACGACTTCTGCAGCCCGCGAACCTCGAGGACGACGTCCTCTTTATCCATGTTCGCGCCGTCGTACGAGAGTTCGTACGCGCTCATCGCCGACCCTCCGACTCGAGGCTTTTCGGCCAGATGAGCTCGTCCCGTGGTGGGTACAGCCCTTCGGGTTTAAATCGCATGATCAGGATAATCAGCACGCCGATGGCCAGCAGTCGAATCGGCCCAGTGCTCAGCGTCGCGAGCACCCCGATGTCGGTGATGAACCGCGTTCCTTCGAGGACACCGACGAGGATGAACGCACCGACGACTGCGCCGCGGTTGCTTCCGCTTCCACCGAGTATGACGGCGACCCACACGAAGAACGTGTTAAGCGGGTCGAGGTCGGTCGGGTCGACGTAGCCGATGAAGTGCGCGTAGTACACCCCGGCGATGGTCATGATGACGCAACCGAGGACGAACGCCTGCATCTTGAACGCGAACGTGTCCTTTCCGAGCGACTCCGCGAGGTCTTCATCGGATTTGATTATCCGTATCACACGACCCCACGGTGAGCGATGAACCCGTCGGAGGAACACGTAGACGAGAACGCCGGCGACCGTAATGAGAAGCAGGTTGGTCGCACCGGTCGTGAGCGGCAGATCATCCAGGATGTTCGGTATTCCGGCGAGACCCGCCATTCCCGCAGTGAACTGGTTCTCGTTGGCGATGATGAGTCGGATTATTTCGGAGAATCCGAGCGTCGCTATCGCGAGATAGTCCGCGCGCAGTCGTATCGCCGGCAGTCCGATGATAATGGCGGCGATGATACTGACCACGATGGCGACGGCCAACGCGAATAACGGATGCCACTCCAGTCCGAGCGGCGACGTCCGGGCGGTCGAAAGCGCCGCCACGTACGCTCCGAGTCCCCAGAAGGCGACGACGGCGAAGTTAATCAGACCGCCGTACCCCCACTGGACGTTCAATCCGAGCGCGAGAAGGACGTACATCCCCGCCAGCGCGACGAGATAAATCGCGTACGATAGATTCATCGCACCCGTCAGTACGGCGATACCGAGGAGTGCCACGACGCCAACGAGTGCCACTGACGTGACACCGATTTCGAGATCCGTCCCCGGAAGCGAGACGTTCATGTCTTCCCCTCCCCGAGGATGCCGCTCGGTTTAACCAGCAGGATGAATATCATGATGGCGAACGCGAGCGCTGCACCGTACTCCGAGCCGACGCCGGGGATGACCGGCGTCATTTCGTAGGCGAGTCCGATGGCGAACCCGCCGAGCATCGCGCCGTAGATGCTTCCGATTCCGCCGAGAATCACCGCGGCGAAAACGACGAGGAGGATGTCGAACCCCATCATCGGGCGGACGAGCGTACTGAGGCCGAGGAAGATTCCACCCAGCGCGGCGAGTGCGCCACCGCCGACCCACATCGTCAGCACGGTCTCGCGGGGGCGAATACCACTGATGCGGGCGAGGTCTTTGTTGTCCGCCGCCGCGCGCATCTTCTTACCCAACATCGTGTACTGTAACACGAAGTGCAGCGCAACGACGACGAGCGCGGTGACCAACACGATGACCAGCATACGGTTCGTCACCGCGAGTCCGGTCGCCTCCCTAATCGGGGCGAGCGG
>LKMJ01000700.1_pt1 | contig 27081 bp, 38 predicted proteins | sample 643391 | NCBI WGS metagenome assembly LKMJ01 (sample SAMN04112250, study PRJNA286221) | soda lake metagenome | biome: soda lake; feature: Kulunda Steppe; material: water; isolation source: sample PL-Br10 brine of Picturesque Lake | place: Russia: Kulunda steppe | collected 2010-07 | reverse complement strand
GGCTTCGTAAATCAACAACATATAATAGTAAGGAGAGCAAATGAGAAAAGTAATCCTCCACTGGAAGGTAAGGGAAGGTAAGGGTTACAAATCTACACCTGCCAGAGGAGCTCGAGCTTAGGTGAAGCCTCGCACGCCCGCAGCCTGAACCTACCTAAAGAAAGGCACAACACAGACATCAAAATTCATTTTAAAGACTGCTTGCAAGCAGAGTTTTCATCATAATTTACCCTATACCCTGAAGATACCCTGAAGACTGATTTGAATCCAAACATGTGTACACGTGCATTCTTGGCTGTATTAGGCTTTGTAGGGCTTCTCTCTATAATGCATTCTATTTTTTCCATGTAATAAAAGGCCTTATGCTTGAATCTTGCACGAGGTGTCTATAGAAAAGTTATTGAGCAGAGACGGTGACCTGCCAACGGCTACTGTTTGGAAGACCGTGCGTAGCCGTAGCGTAGCCGTAGCGTGCAACCCTGGAATTAACTTTTTATGTGTAAGGTTTGGGACCTCTGGCTAAATTTCCCCGGTTGAAATGAAAATCCGACGACGTCGACTCTTGACGACCCAAAATGTCGTTGTTGGCGCGTGAACAAACAAAACAATTATTAAATTTATGAATTTTTGATTCAGAACGCGAAAAGGTGAGCCGGTGCGCATTTGCACCTTGATCTGATGACACTCTTTGTCATTGATGGGCACGCCAGCCCCGGAGATCAATCTCCGGGTTTGTGGGTGGCATAAGAGTCTGTGTGGGGCTGTGCTGAATTGTTGTGCTGGCGCAGCACCGCACAAAATACTCGCGTCAGTACAAGCAATGTTCCACATGTGCGCGTGTCACCACTGCAACTGCCTTGCAGAATCCAGACACGATGGCACTCTCACTCTTCTCTGACCCTTTTGCCATCACCGACATTGACAGGGCTGTAAGTGAGCCGTGTGTGCTTCATTGCATCTGATCATCTTGAGACAAAGCGATCTGAAATTCAAGGCAGCACAGATGCGTGCACATGCAAGCATATCTTCACTGAAAGGTGGAGTCAAAGAGAAAGGGCTTGTTGTTGCAAGCTATATAGTAAATGATCCCCACTTATTTTGCCAATACATTTATTGGCATCTATTCAATTCATGTGAACTTGCGCAGGTGTCACGCGCCATGAGCCCCTTCCTGCGCTCCGCCCCCACTGGCCCTGCCTTTGGGCCCATCACCACAGCAGGAGCAGCAACCCATCCCATGGATGTGGTGTGTGATAATTTTCTTGAATGACCAGTAGACTTCATTTGTGAGGATGTGAAAGACTGTTGTTCTTAAAGGGAGCGCCAGCGCTTCACAGATCTGTCATGAAAACAAGAAGCTATGAACGCAATTTTCCAACCTCCCTCGCATCCAACTGCGCCAGACACCCAATTGCACTGCAGCGCATTCAAGTGTACATCTGTGCCAAAGCTGAGAAGCGCGACTCACGGAATTGCTTATGTGATGCATTCTGACAGTGTCTTTAAAATATGAAATGCAGAGGAACGATCTTGATTCTACACATTTGATGTCTAGCAAAGCAATCCTGAAGTAAACCATTTGTGCTTGCCCTTACCATGCAGGTCGAGATGCCTGACCGTTACTCAATTGTTGCGGGTGAGGGGATATACGTGCAAAGGCCAGTGTGTTTGTGCGCCTTTGCTGCCCTCCTTGAGCTTGCACTGGAGACACCCCACAACCTGCAGTTGATGGGTGATGCATGTAAGCAATCCATGTGCAAGCCCACACTGCAAGTACACATGCTTAGTGTGTGGGTTAAACCTATGCGCCTGCGCAGATGCCCCTGGCATGAATCCGGATGACATCAAAGTTGAGGTCACTGCAGGCAACCTGATTGTGAGCGGGGAAAAGGCGCAAGAGGTAGGAGTTCTTGGCCCAGGATTCTTGCCTAGGAGGTGATCTGTGCAAAGCAAAGTACTGAGGAAAAAGCTCCGGCCCTTTTGTGTGTGTTTGTGTGTTTGTGCACGCATGTGTTGATGCACCAACAAGCGTGTGCGTGTGTACAGACCTGCGCACCCATACTGGTACCTGCATTCTCTCCTGGTGCCTGCATTCTCTCCGGGTACCTGCATTCTCTCCGGGTACCTGCATTCTCTCCTGGTCCTTGCATTCTCTCCTGGTCCTTGCATTCTCTCCTGGTGCCTGCATTCTCTGCAGGTGCCTGCATTCTCTCCGGGTACCTGCATTCTCTCCGGGTGCCTGCATTCTCATTCTCTCCTGGTACCTGCTTTCACAGGCACGGAAGACAGATACAGTGGCGGGCGTCCGCACTCACCGCAGCGAGAGGACTTTCAACCGCTTCTCGAGGTGGGGACCCTTTGACAGGAAGTTTCATGCAAACAGTCAAGTGCCTGACCACAAAGTTTGCCGCCAACAGGATTAATGGTGGTGTGCACCAAGCTCCACCATTGCAGCTGACATAGGGCCTAGGGCCCCTTGCAAGCTGGAGACCACAATACGGGTTGCGAAGGTCCTGTGCTCTGCTGCATTGCTGAGCACACAGATCCTGTGCCATGCCGTTTTGCTGAGCGCGCAGGTCGTTTGCTCTGCCGGAGGATGCCAAGGAGGAGGGCATTGTGGCAAAGCTCCTGAACGGCGTTCTCACTGTGGATGTGTAAGTTTTGCATGGCAGAGCAGCTTGGGCTCTCTTGCTGTCAAGGCACGCGTGATATATGTATTATCAAACAGCAGCTGGCACGGATGGGCTGCAAAAAATGATGCATATGCTGCTTTCCTGTCGCTTTTCTTGTGCACACCATTAACCCTAGAGCCTTTTTGGAATATGCTGCTGTGAACTTTAGCCTGTTGGTTTATGACTGCTTCTCTTTGCCGCTGTCAAGTGACAACTGGCTAACAGATCTAGCCTGCGAGCCATGCAACTCCTTCGTGCAGTCTAAACCAGACCTGTTTGAGAGCAACAGTGGACTCTTTCAATAGTGCCTCTAGATGCCCCTGCAGTTTTCTGTCTAGCAAGCGCTTCACTACCTGTGTCCTTCACCCAGGCCGAAGGAGCCCAAGCCCACAGCGCAGCCCAAGCGGATCAAGGTAACAAGCGAGGAGAAGGAAGTGCCTGTGCAGCCGTCCTCCTAAGAGGCTTTATACTATTGGAGATCACATGCAAGCATAGACGTCTTGCTGAACAGTAGTCAGGTTCCTCCGACATCTATGCAGTAGAGGGATCAAGAATGGCCAGAACAAGGTGAATCATTTTGTACAATGCTGTACGTGCAGCTTGACACAATAGTGAAGTTGGGAGGTTGAGAAGTCGAAATGTAAGCATTTGAGATTATTTGTTTTCTGTTTTGGATCGCGCCAAACCTCCAGATGCTGCAAGCTAAAAGTTGTTCTCCTTTGATGGACACTCAGCGGCATACTCATAGCTTAAAAATCTTAACATGCAGGTGTGCAAAAGAAAAGCAAGAAAAGTTACCCTGCATACCATCTTCCTGGTGGCTTATTATAGTTCATGCAGCACATAATAATCTAACAATTGCAATGTTATGCTTTCTAGTCTAGGTTTGGACTAGGAGGACGAAAGCTGGGCTACTAGCAAGGAAAGTTGTGAAACACATGTTGTCACCATGCAGTGCTCAATGTCAGTTTAATTGTAATTGACAGGACGTAACCACCATTTAATGGGGAGTTAGGGGTGCGGGCTGCTGTTTGGTGGTGGCGAATGATGCTTAAGCAAGGTGAACTACTCAAGGCTTCCAGGTGCAGGATGATGGTGCATGGCAGGCAACCCTGGTGACCCCACCATTCCAGACCCTTGGCCCATGCAAGGAATATTAATATTGCATTCACATTGTTCAAAACAACGCGCTGCTGATACCTGCGTCTGTAAGATTAGACTAGATCTATAGCTCTAGAGCTATAAAGCTGGCATACCACAAGAAGGGATCCCTTCCCCTCCGGAGGGCTGTGATAAACTGCTGTAAGGAAGGCACTACCTCAAAACATGCAGACACTACCTCAATTGATTTGCAAAACATATATGTAAAAAACAACATATGTTTGTATATACATGGCAATTTGCCGCGTGTGTGTTTGTGCACAGACGTATACGTATGCCTCTAAGCCACAAGTAAAATGAAAACCACCTGGATCCATGGATCTGCAGGATTGTGAGCTTTGGAGGTACTCACTTTCAGCATTGCTGCATGTGCGGCAATTGTAACTTGTGACGTCATCAATTCCCACATTCAAATTGTTTACATACATTTTTAAACTACTCCAGCTCATCATGTGTCGCATTTGAGAACGCCTCAATGAGAAGAGAGTGTGAAGAGAGTGCGAAGAGAGTGCGAAGAGAGTGCGAAGAGAGTGCGAAGCTTCATTCCAATTCCAATAAATTCGGCTTCTTTTCATGAATAATATCAGTATAGTAATAATTGTTATAGCACCTGCGTACACCTCAGCGTGAGAGCACTAGTCGGTTCCGTCAAGATGGCGCTTTCCCTCTTCTCAGACCCCTATCTGACTGGGCTGGAGCGAGACGTGAGTGTTATTCTGTATTGTATGACAGCTTTTTGGAGCTCGACCTTTGCCTGCACGAGTGTGAGGAGCAAGTAGGTCGGTTTGCAATATGAAATTCACCCTGAGGCCTGTGCATCGCTGCTGCTGCCCTCCTGCAGCTGTCTCGCGCCTTCCTCCCTTACCTGAGCGCCAGATCGAATCAGGACCAGTCTGGTGGACTAACGGCACCCTCATTCCACCCCATGGACGTGGTGGAGCATCCCAACCACTATGCTATCACAGCAGGTATGTGAGCTGTTCCTCGTCTCTTGAGAGCTTTAGATCAGGATCCACAAAGATCTAAAGGTTGCTACAAGCACATAGGTTTTCTGCTCTTCTCTAAAGCCAAGAGGCAGCTGTCCTGAAGAGGCCATTACCCTAGGCAGGTTGCGTGAAGTTCATGGGACAGGCAGACGTGGTCGGCCACAAGAGACGTCTCCTGTTCGACTATGGTTTGTGTGATTGCAGATGCACCGGGCATGACCCCTGAGGATGTCCGGATCGAGTTCCAGGATGGTGTGCTTAAGGTGTCGGGCGAAAAGAAGGGTGGAGGACAGCGCACTGAAGAGCGCGCCGGAACACGAGTTCACCGAAGTGAGCGCACATTCTCCAGCTTTACCAGGTAAGAGCTGATCATGATCAGTCGCATTCTGAATTTATTTGTGAGCAATGCTTTTGACAGGCAGTTTTATTGCGGAATGTACCATTCTCAGATGATGAGTATACATGCATTGTACTCATCATCTCCCCAACCTTATTTTCGCAGGTCTTTCACTCTTCCTGAAAATGCTAAGGAGGAGAATATCACTGCCTCTTTGAACAACGGGGTGCTTAATGTCATTGTGTAAGTATTGGCAGCTGATCTGTTTGCATGCTCAAGTTTGCGCCACATGTATTATCTGGCACTTTCAGGAAAAATACGATTGCCACCATGCTTTATACTTTGTGCTTTACACCATGCGTTGTGGCTATTTTTCATGTAAAAGTTGGGGTAGAGAAGCTTGGGGTGCACCTGCTGCAGCATTTCGTCCCTTAGATAGCATGATTAGTTAAGCTGTAGTACCCTTTGCTGCTTGCCTTTAAAAACTTAAAACACTTCTTTTTCCTGTTCACCATTTGTATGCCTTTCCACTCCCGCTTGCAGGCCAAAAGAGGCAAAGCCAAAGCCAGCAGAGCCGAAGAGGATTAAGGTCACATCTGCATAAGTGTGACTTGGACTTTCAAGCTGAGCAATCGTTGGGATTTTAGCTTGTTTGAAATGACCATGTTAACTAGCTGACTGTTTCAATTACATAGTATAATGAAATATTAACTGAGAACATGCTCTTGTAACCACTTTGAGATTGTTGTGAACATGCAAATGTGCCCAAAATAGGCCAAAAACCGAGCTTCAAGCCCATCAAAGCCCCAAATTTTGGCACTCTCCCAGGCCATCAAATTTTGGCAGGATATTACGCCAGATTTATGCAGTGCCAGATTTATGCTGCATAGGTTGGAAAAATATGTGATCCTGTTGTCAGTTCAGCTTAAGCTGTAGTTACGGTCATGCTGCGAGTCTAGTTTGAATGCACCAGTCTCTCGGCGTGACAAGCAGCCTAGCTTTATTACATAATTATAAAAAAGAGCATGCCCAGCCATTTGCTCATATAACCCCCTCTTACCAATTCCTACAAGATTGGAAGGATTACAATGATGTTCAGTCAAAAGTGTGAATTTTAGCCAATTCATACGTAAGCTCTACCAAAAAAGAAAGTTGTTCAAGTGATGGAAAGAAAAGAATACACTGCGACAATTAACAGCAGATGATGAACTACCTCACGTGAGTGACTAAAGCATTGTAGTCTATCCTTCTGCTGCGCGATCGCCCAGGGGCTAAAAATCTTCTTCCTTCAATTTCTCATATTTCACACAAAGCTCTTGTGGTAATTTACAGGATATAATTGGATACACTGCACCATGGCAACTGTGGCAGGCATTAAATTTGTTGTACACTTCATGAAATCTAGCTACAGTTTATGCCAAATGAAATCTGGCTAAAGTACGGTACAGGTTGATCAATTTGAATTGCACAATGCAGGGGCCTGCGTAGCCAAGAAGACTTTTTACGGGGCGTAGGTATAGATGTACGTACCCCTGTATACAGGGGTGAGCGCCTGTCTGGACGAATGATGCAGTGAGTTTGCATGCAAAACGCTGCAAGTGGGGGCTGTAAGGGGGCCACTTTCAAATATTTTACCATTTATGTGCCCTCGTGAAATATGAAATTTTCATATTTTTATCAGCTGATTGAATGATAAATGATTCTGCATCAGATTTTGATGCTCAGTATTGCATCAGATTTTGAGGCTCAGTTGTCTCAGTAACGACCGTGTATCGTTGCCAGATAAGGAATTCACTTGAATTCGCGTCATCAATCGCTTTATCAATCGCTTTATCAATCATCAAACAGCGTTTGCGAAACGATGAGCCAGACCTTCATCCCCCTGTTTTTCCCCGAGCTAGACGCCCTAGACTTCTACAAACAGCTCCCCAAGGCCCTTTGTGAGGATCCAGGGCATGTGGAATGGCTGGGGGATGGCCTGCCCATCCGCTGGCCCTACCTCGCACCCCTATGCGTGGTTGGGTTCTTCGTGGGCGCTGTGGGCGCTTGGAAGCTGTACAGGGACAGACGAAAGGGTTCAAGTGTGGTGCATGCCAGCTGGATCTTCGGCTTCTCCTTCTTCGCGTGAGTTTTAGAACTTCCTGTAGCTCCAGGGCACGCTTGACTTGCGAGGGATAGAAGCGCTGCGTCGCGGCACATGGCCAGGTGCCTTGCAGCTTGTGACACGGCACTGCAAGGAGCAGGCCAGGCCGTCATGCTGCAGGTGGGAACACACGTTTTTGCAGGCTGATGAATATCACGGCCATCGTCTCGCACTGTCTGCTGCCAGACGTGCATACGCGTGCTGGCACGGTGTGGCGTGCGCTAGACGTGGGATGCACAGGCGCAGCGTCCGTAAGCTGCATGCACGCCGCCGCTTCGGCCGCACGCCAGGTGTGTGCCTGCTGCGATGGGGACGCCTGCTGTGCTGTGCTGGTGTGCGCACGTGCGCTTGTGTGTACCAGGGCGCTGGGTGCCTGGGGTGTGAAGTTTGGTTGGGACCGGCTCTCGCTCTGCCTGGGGAGAATATCTGTGGGGCAGCTGCACCCCTATGGTGCTGCACCTCTGCGGTGCTGCACCTCTGCGGTGCTGCACCTTCTCCAGTTGAGTCGCTCCTTAACTTGTATGGAGCTGTGCTTTCATGAGGCAGCTGCACTTCCATGGTGCCGACAATATCTCCACGGGGATGGGTTGCTTCTGGGGCTCGGGGGAATCATTTTTTTCGCCCCGTATGTGCTGCTGGCTGCATTGTTCTTAGCCATTAACCCAGACGTTGCAGAGTAGTCCTGGATCTTGGCGCTCCTGGCCAGTGTACATAATAGAAGCAGGCCCAGCCAGGACGTTCCTGAGCCCCCGATGGGTGTGCTGCACATGATCACGAGGCTACATCTGATCTGATCTGATCGGTCGGTGCGACCTTGATTCAGAACACCCAACTCATGCTAGCATGGTGTGTGAAGCTGGTCACCATCTGCCGAGGTGGGTGCTGAGTGTGGCAGTTCGGCAAAATGGAAGTGATTATCACCCAGGCGTGTCCTTAGCCTGGTGCAGGCGTGTCCTTAGCCCAGAGCAGGCGTGTCCTTGGCCAAGTGCAGGCGTGTCGTCAGCCCATCGCAAGCGTGTCCCTAGACCGTTGCAGGCATACCCTTGGCCCAGTGAGGCGTGTCCTTAGTGCTGCAGGCGCACGTGAGGGTGTGAGGTGCGGGTCGCATAGCTGCCTGCGCCTGTAGACCAAGTGCAGCTCAGCCAAGGTCTACCAAGCCTATCGTCAAAACCAGCACAGCAAATATGTGTGTGTGTGCGTGCGTGCGTGCCCATGTGACGGTGCAGGCGTTAGTGATGGGAGCCACGGAGCCACGGAGGCGGGGGAGCTGGACCGCCTTTTTGGTGCTGAGCCTGAACCTGGGCATCGTGGGGGCCTCGCTCCTCGGCAACCTCGTGAGCGTGAGTGCAGCGTGGCCCTCTGGGCACTTGTGAGCCACACCAACAGACCTGCCCTCCATACCTTTGTAGTGCTAGGCTAGGGCCCGGGGATCACCGGGGCTTCACTCTTGGTTGACCTCGTGAGCGTGAGCGTGGGCTACTCCCGCAGGCACTCTACAGGTGCAGGCGTGCTGCAGGCTCTACAGTTGCAGGCTCTATAGTTGCAGGCTCTACAGTTGCAGACTCTACAGTTGCAGGCTCTGCAGTTGCAGGCGTGCTGCAGGCGTGGCGTCCTGCAGAGCGTGGTTTTGGTGTAAGCGTGGCGCTGTGGGCTCTGTGCCCTCCTTTGGGCGACCCACGGGTCTGCGCATAACAGAGTCGGCGGTCAAGAGCAAGCCCTACTTTGCTCCATGGGGGCATGTGATGCATGTACTTAGTACTGCTGCCTCAGTGGGACAGAGTACGGGTGCTTTGTTGGGGGCATACGCCTGTCCGAGGCATGTGCAACACTTGCTGAGGGTGCTGCGCCCCTTTTGGCCGAGGCGATTGAGGCTGGGACTGGAGAGGTCTCGAGGGCGTGCTGGGCAGACACGCCCAGTTGCAAGCGTGCGAGTTCTACAGGGATCCACTGTCAACTGTGGCAGGTTAGGTGTTGGTTGCATAGCTGTTCTGCCGAATGAGGGCAGCTTTGCTGAAGCCTAGCAGGTTGCTACCTGAATCCCGATAGAAAGGCACAAATACAATTGCTGGCAGGGTATGGCTTAAGGTTTACGGTGTGCGGCAAAGGCAAGCGCAGCACAGGGGTGCTGCCTGTCTTCCTTGGGGCAACCTGGCAAGGGTGCGCTGCAAGCATGGCGTCCTCCTCGTGCGTGGTTGGTGCAAGGGTGTGGCGTCCTGCAGATGCGTGGTTGGTGTAAGGGTGTGGCATCCTGGTCGTGCATTGCTGGTTCAGGGCCGGACACACCTTTCATATTAGAATGCCAAGTGGTGCTGAGCATGGGAGGTTAAATTCCATGGATGGTTGAATTCTGACGGGCATGCGACGGGCATGCAACAGGCATGAGTGTTTTTGGAGTTTGGGCACGTGCCTCACGTCAGGGCTTTAAAGCAGGATTGGGGCGATGAAGGGGGAGGGGGGAATGGAAGGAAGGAGATAGAGGGGGGAAGGGGGAATACATAGAAAGCAGATAGAGGGGGGAAGGGGGTGTTGTAAGCCGACTTTCGGCTGTGCGAGGCAGGTTGGGGTGCAGTGAGGCTTGCAAGGCCAGCAGGAGAGGGTGGAGACAGCAGTGCGCCAAAGGGAGCAGATGCCCTGGTGTAGATGCCTTAGTGCAGATCCCCTGGTGCAGATCCCCTGGTGCAGATCCCTCAGTGCAGATCGCCTGGTGCAGATCCCCTGGTGCAGATGCCTTAGTTCAGCTCCCCTGGTGCAGATCCCCTGGTGCAGATCCCCTGGTGCAGATGCCTTAGTTCAGCTCCCCTGGTGCAGATCCCCTGGTGCAGGTCCCCTGGTGCAGATGCCTTAGTGCAGATCCCCTGATGCAGATCCCCTGGTGCAGATGCCTCAGTGCAGATCCCTCAGTGCAGATCCCCTGGTGCAGCCCATCATGTCTGAGTTTCGGCAGCTAAACCCACAGCCCCTGTCTTTTGCCCTCCTCCCTGGGCGCAGGGTTTCGTAGGTGCCTTAGACAAAAAGATATGGTCTGCGTAACCTGCACACTCATTCGCCCTCACCCTCTCCCTTACATGGCTCACATCACCCTCATGGAGTTCATCATCCTAACTTTTGCAGGTGCCTTGGACAAATGAAGTCATCTACATTGCCCTCACCCTGCTGTGCATACCGGTGGTGGCCCTGGACCTGGCTGGTGCGTGTGTTGACGCACACAAGGCAGTGCACATGTTGTCGTTTGTTGTTCCACACCAGCGTGTGTGGGTGTGCGGGTGGGTAGGGGAGGGCAGGGGGAGACCTGGCTGGTGTGTGTGTTTTTGCATATGTGGCAGCCAGCATGTGATTTTTTGTCGTGCCACGCTGCACTGTGTATGTTGCAACCTGGCTGGTACGTGTGTTTGTGTACACAACGCCTCCACGCTACATGCACGTGTCTGTACTCCAGAAAAAAAGTGTGCGCCTGGCCTTCAAGTGCGTTGGGGCGTATGAGATGGGGAACATTCTGCTTCGCTTTGTGCGACACTGCAAAATGCATAGACGCATGTGTCGTGGACCAGGCCAGTGTGTGCATTTGCGTGCGCATGATCATGCATGTGTTTGTATTTTCTTCACAGGAGCACAATGCATGTGTGTGTTCCATTCCAGCCTCTGCATGGGCAGCTCTGTATGATTTCTCTGGTGTTCAAGCGCTCCCGTGTGCCTGAGTGCGCATGTGTGCCTGCGCTGGCCCAATGTGTTCGTGTGCATCTGGATGCCTTCATGAACAATTTACTGTGGTGCGTGGCAGAAGGTTTCGCAGTGTTGTGATGCCAGTGCAAGGGCTCATGCATGCGAATGCATGCAGGCGTGCGCATGCTGGTGCGAAAGGTGTATGGGCGTGTGCTGATGTCCGCGTTCGGGATGATTATGTGGTCTCTGTGGGATACGCAAGCTACACACCCACACGGATGCATGCGTGTCTGATGCCATGCCTCTGTACAGTGGCGTGGCGCTCTGCCAGGTCTGCAGGGGCGGCCCGGCGGTGGATGATGGTGGCTGTGGGGGGGTTGCTGCTATGTGGCGTGGGGCAGCCGCTGGAGAGCCTGCTGTGCCGCGTCAGCGGCAGCCGCATCAACGCCGTGCATGCACTGTTCGCGGGCTGCGACGTGATGTTCCTGGGTGAGCACGCATGCGTATGCTGCCTGCCACGCTGGCATCGGGCTGTGATGCAGTGTCCCGTGCTGAGCGCATGCGCATGCGCGTGCATGCTGCTCTGTGGCGCTGCTTTTGCCTGCACACACTGTATACTCGTGTTGTTGTTGAGGGCTCACATGCAAGGTTAAGCCCTCCTGTGGCTTCATGATGTGGAGGCACATGACAGAGGCATGGCAAGCTCGCACTGCATGCGCGGACTATCTCCCCGCTGTGTTGCTGCCTTGCGCGGCACACCACACAGTACAGCTCTGCACTGCATGCGATGGGGTGGCAGCGCACCTGCACACAATACTCACGGCACTGCGCGCTGCACACCTCACAGCCGCACTCCATGCCACGCTGCATACGCAGGCTTGGCGGGGTACCTTCAGGCCCACAACCGGGCGGAAAGGCCGCCGCTGAAGCGGGAGTGAGCGCCGCCTGCAGTCCCAGAACTAGGTGGCATAGCAGCCGCCGGAGCGGGAGCAAAGCGTCGCCGGTGTGCACTGGGAGGTGCAGCAGACAGCCAAGCGGCGCCGGTGTGCACTGGGAGGTGCAGCAGACAGCCAAGTGGTGCAGCAGACGGTTGAGTGCTGTCGAGTGTAGGACTCCTTGGCCTTGGATAAGGCCCATGTGCGGCTGGGCTGTCTGTGGCATAGGGTGTTTGTTTGTGGACTTTTGCACTTGAAAGGGGCCAGTGTGTGGCAGGGCTATCTGTGTCCATTCGGCTATCTGTGTCCATTCGGCACACGTGCGCCCGCCTCTGGGTCGGTTTGCAAGCCTTTGGGTCGGTCTGCACAATTCAAAGGTCCTTGGTTCAGAGTCGGGATTGCTGCCTGTAGCATTTGGGCACACAAGCGCCTGCCTTTGAAGTTCGCATATTTGCAGTAACAATCCAACATTCCACCCACACGCGCTGTGCCACAGAGGCCATTGAGCACAAGGGAAGGGGATTGCTGATGATTGTGGGACCCCGTGTGCCCCAAGGACCTGTGCTTGGAGGCCTCGGAGTCGCTCTCCCTTGGCAGTTCTGCAATTTCACGTTGTTCGCGGCGCACCTGTGCACACCTTTCACACTCCCTTGCCATGCTTACTACGCTTGGCGCGCTTGCACGCACCGCCCCTCCCTTGCTGTGATTTGCGCGTGCACCTGTGCTGCAGGGCAGGAGTTGGATTGAGAGGGAATCGGGCAGAAGTTGGACTGAGAAGAAGTGAGGGTTTTACCTCGGCTTGGGGTGGGCTGCCCCTTAAAGGCTGGCCCCCGGCCAGCATGGGTTGCATGGCTATGGGGGACGCACTGTCTGTGCAGGTTACCCTTGATAAGAGCAGCAGTCCCTGCTGTGCTCACACAGGGCAGCAGTCCCTGCTGTGCAAACAAGGGGCCATTTCTCTAGCTGCTGTGTACGTGTGTGCTTATTTGTGGACAAGGATGTTGTTCCAGTGACCAAAACAATGGCCATGGATGCTGCTGAGAATCCATGGCCATTTCATTTGCATGTGAAAGAAAAAGAAAAGAAAAACTACGTAGGCAGTGAAACCACTCCCTACATCAATTAAGTAAAAGGAGGCACATTGGCCCGAAGGGCCGTGAATCTACTCCACCAGGGAGAATGAATGTGTTTTTTCCTCACATATCAGACAAAATATCAGGCGCACATAGTGAACTCAAGTGTGTTGAACGTGCAACTTATGTGTGTGGAACTCATGTGCGGGACTAATGTGTGTGGAACTCATGTGTGGGACTTATGTGTGTGGAACCCATGTGTGGGACTCGTGTGTGGAGCCCATGTGTGGAACTCACGTGTGTGGAACTCATGTGTGGGACTTATGCGTGTGGAGCCCATGTGTGGGACTTATGTTTGTAAAGCATGGAACATATGTACGTGGAATGTGGAACTCATGTGTGTGGATAGCAGTGCTCACATTTCTCTGTACATACCCGCCTGCTTCTTCCTCAGGCCTTAGCAAGGTGCAGTTTCAAGCACTAAGTACTGGATGGGGAGAAACATCAAACTCCTTCCACGCTTATCAATTATGATTTGTTCCTTCTCTAGAACATGCACTTCAATCAAAGCCGTGCATTTAAGTGGAAGCCACTCCAGTGTATGGAGTCCTTAGAACATTTTTTAATTTTGAGTTAGCCATTGAATTGCATGTGAGGTGGAATGGTGTGGGTTGTATGTGTTTTTTAGCTCATGCGAGTATTTCCTCACTTTTTTGCCTGCATCATGAATGTGCCGCAGTGCCAAACAAAGCGTGGTTGGACCAGGCTTCAAGTTGGAGATGAGACAAGAAAATTTGTGAAGGCAGTAATTTCTCCATGCATCAATCTAGGAAAGGGATCATCTAGAGCCTGGGCACTGTATGACCCCTCCACCATCTAAACTGGATCAAAAGAATTGAATGGGGATCAGGAGTGTGACTAACGGTACCCCATTCCTGCCCTTTATGATGAGAGGTTGACTACTTTTTCTCACGGCACGTCTGGTACGAACTAGGGGTTACAGGGTTGACAAGAAAAAGCTTTCGGTCAAGGAGTGCGACGGCTAGCCTGCTCATAAAAGGCAGCAAGTGCATGAAGGAAGAAATACAAGTTTACAAGTTTAAGGAAGAAATACAGCTTATTGTTGTTCTAGCTCAGAAAAGCAGACACATTGTGGAAACCTGTTGGAGGAATCTGAGATGCATAAGTCCTGTGCACCGAGACCACGTGTGGGTGGGTGCAGTGTGGAAGGACATGCTGCTCATCTTCATAATGTACAAGTTGTACATTATTAGCATTGCACAAGTCATAAGTAAGGAAGGTATTGTGGGCCCAGGTCATCCTTTCAGCTCGTTTGGTGCGGGCACGAAGTCTGAAGCGGATGACGTCCTGAGGAAGGTCAAGAAACATGTATCTGGGAAGGATGTATGGCAAACGAGTGACCAGGGCCCTTTTTGTAGGGAAGGCGCATCATTAAATTAGAATTTGATGATAAGTGGAGCGTTTCCTGTTGCGCTCTTGTGGATGCGCACCAGAATAAAGTGCCCAATTATTCAAGTGCGTCTCCCTAAGGTCCACAACAAAACAACCGAGATTAATGGGCTTACTCTTCAGCAGCCTTTCTTTGAACATGTAGGATTGAGTCACACAATAATGCTCAGAGCGTTCATAGCAGATAGGATGTGGGATGACCGGCAATCATTGCACTGTGGCCTCAGTTGCATTTTAGCTTGAAATTTTAGCTTTCTCGCAGTGGAGCTATTGCTTTGAGTTAAAGCATTGTACAGTCGCGCTGCTGCCTGGAACCAGTTTAACCGTTGAGGCTCTAGACCACAGTCGCGCATAACGCGCCATGAAGGGGTTGTGTCCCTGACCATCATAATCCTCTTCAGCACCGTCAAGAGCCTTTTTCTTTGTAAAGAATTTCTATCCTTTGTATAGAGGTGGCCCAGACCTGGCTTGCAAACATACCGGTAGGGATTGCATATGTCTTAAGGAGCCACATGTAGACGTGTAACCTGTTAGTGCCACCATGCTCCCGTGTAAACTGTTTGATGTGGGAATTACTGGCTGTGAATGGACGCAGCGCTGCATCAGCTGCAGTATTCAGATGGATATGTCTGTCACAAACCATGCCCAGATGTTTTTTAGAGGCTGTGCAGAGGCTATTAATAACAGTGTCAGTGTGAGAATTGAAACACATCACTTTAGACTTTTGTGTATTAACAGTGAGCAACTTTCTTTGTGCGTACGCTCTCATTTTGTTCAGCATGGTCTGCGCGTGGTTGGGGCCATTGGTTGGACATGAGGGAATGGTCATCAATAGAAAGCTAATGGTGGGTCACCAGAAAATTTGGAGTGCCAGTGAGTGCACCTTTCAATCCGTCTGCCACGCTGTCAATGTCGTTCAGGTATATGGAAGTAGAGAAGAGAGGGTAAATATTTGTTTAACTCCAAAAGATGGTACTAACAAATACCATACTGAATCTCATGAGCATAAACTTTCATGGCAAGCTTGTTAGCTACCTGAGGATCAAAACAGGTTCTTGAGTTGCTCGGTGCTCCCAAGGCTGTAAATGTTGCCACCCAATCTCAAAAGGACAGTGTGGAGGCCAATATTTGTGTTGGCGGCTCAGCAAAGTTCAGCAAAGTTCAGCAAAGATGATGACAAAGCATGCTGTTTTGCAGGGTGGCAGCCTCAGACTGGCTCCTCCTACTAGGCCTTGTTTCTTCAATACTTTACTTCGAGACAGATGTGCCGCTGATGAGGTGTCAGAAATGTGTTGCATATACTCTTCGAATAATGTGACATGTGCATTTTTCCAGAACCAAAGCACATCTCAGCTCATGGCAGTGCCATTCAAAGGCAGTGCTTTTATCATAATAGAATGATTAGAAGGCAGTAAAACTCCCTGCATCAATTGAGGAAAAGGAGACACATTGGCCCAAAGAGCTGTGAGCCATTCTCCACCAGGGAGAAATAAAGAACTAGTAAGGATCAAGAGTGTGACATGCCGCCCAGTGCTCCACACCAAGAGCTCGTGAGTAACTGTTTTTTCAAGAGCGCGTCTTGTAGTCAGTTTGTGCCGCATGGTGCGCAGTGTGAGCATGTAAGAGCAGTCTTATTGGCTCTTTGTGTACTAAGGCCGAGCTCTTTAAGATGATTTGAAGTATAAGAGGTAGAAATAGAGCGTCCCACGCCAAGAAAGATGGCGTGAAGGATGAAATTTTTAGCCTTCAAGCGCTTGCAAAGAATCTTACGTTGTTTCTTTAGAGGCGTCCAATTGGGGTCCAGGCCATGCATCTTCACAGTGCTTGACCTCTATAAGGTGTATTTCCCTCCCTCTAAGTATTATTGAGCTCGTGAGCTCTGCGTACGTCTCCATTAGGTTGTCTTGGGCGTGACACCTGGTGCAAATGAGGAGAGGTAGGCAATTTTGATTTAGTACGTACGGGAGTGACCTAAGTGGTATTGGGGCGACTAGAGGTAAGTCTACCTCAGACAGGTAAACAAGCATCAAAAAGCCAGCTAAATAGTGTTTTTATAAGTATGCTCAGGAATTTAAAGGTTTTGTAGGTCCAAACGGACCAAGCAACCTGCAAGAGAGCTTTTGCTGATGGCTTTCATGATGAGTCTGCATGCAGCATTATGGCGTTCAGTGAGCATACCAAAGACAGTTGTACGTCGACACCCTAAGAAGATATGGAGAACGCTTTCTGCTTTCTGACAGAGTGGGCACTGAAGGCTTGTGGACTTGTTAAAGCGGACAGCATACTTTAGATTAAGAAGGTGCACTTATTATCTAAGTATTTCTACTCCTTTCTAACCCTGGTGGCAAGCATTAAGGGAGAAGTATCTGCTTAACGTGAGACCAAAAGTCAGTTTCGACCTGATGAGTGGCAGATTGCATTAAGTAGAGGTCCTGTAGTGCAGCTTACAAGCTAGCTGGGGCCCTTCCGTCAAAAGTTTATACTCTAGCATGCTGCTTCAACTCAAACATGTGAAAAGCTCACACAATATTCTGAATTAGAATTCTTCACTAAGTCTTGTTTTACATGCTTTAGTCCAAAGGCTTTAAAAGTTTGATGAACATAAAAAACTACTACCTAAGCAAGGTGGTGTGCTAAACTTAAACCGGCATGCAAAGGAAGATCAGGAGTCTGGGGTCGCAAGCACAGTTGCTTGTGAGGTGAGCAACAGCTAAATTACAATAAAAACAATGTGGCTACATGTACTAAGGGAAGTGCAAGAGAGATGATGATCAGTAAAATAAAATCACGGTAGGAAGCAACTCTTAGAAATGTCGTACATGTGCCTGCAACCCACCTACACTACGTGTAAGCAAATCCAAGACCCAAAACTTAAAACTTAAATGAAACAGCAAGAGAGTGTGCTGTATTTGCCAAGGAAGTGAAAGGATTTAAGAAAGGCCTCAGATGAGCACACTGAAAAAAGCTTGATGATGATCACTCCAAGCACATTTGTAACATCAGATCAGCACAATCATTGTAGCTGGTCACAGGAATGACGCAATTAGGATGCCCTTGCATGATCAACATTACACTTTGCTGACATGCCATGAGCCACAGAGTCGCAGCAGCATACCAAAGTATACTGCAGAGAAGCGCAGCAGGGGGACCTCAAAAGGTTAACTCATCCTAGTGCAGAATCACGTATCATTAAAAGAATTAAGTTCGATCAGGACTCAAGGATTGGCAATCATGCAAAGTTGAAAAAGAGAGCTTGCCTGCCAGAGGCCTCTGTGGCTAAGCATTGATCAGAAGGGGATCTAAATGCCAAGTGCAAGGATATCACTGAGTGTGACTTTGCTCTTCGAGCCCAATAGATATGAACATCCTTCTAGTATGTGCTGCGGTCAAAAGCAAAGTTCCTCCTGTCCTGCACATGTGTATTTGCAGGCGTGCCCGGAGGGCACTCGGTGCGGCGGTACTTGATGCCAATTACGCCCAGGTCACGGTTTGCCAACTGTGAAGCACACGCAATGCATTGTGATGCTATATTGTGTCTTTGCCGAATCAGTGTCTGAGACTGTGTGTTTCAGATCAGACAATTGCTGGTTAGAGATATTTTACTTAGCCCGGAGTATTGGAGGGCCAGTCATTGAGAATTCCTATTTTCTGGCTTTGATTGTAGAACACTTGATAATCTTAACGAAGAACCAAGGTCAGTTCTACAAAATGGCAGCATAAGCTCGGAGGCTCCTGGGGGGGGAATGGCGTTGCAGCCGAACCGTGTGTGTGTGTGTGTGTGTGTGTGTGTGTGTGTGTGTGCGTGATGTGGGGCAAGAGGGTTAAGTATTGAAGGTATGCTACAGCGTAAAGAATGATGCAGCTCTTGGTCTATGCAGTTGCGTGCCCTCTCTTGCATGGCTTTTGCGCTTTGGGCAAGCTGGGGAAGGTAAGGCCCCACGCTCAACCCTGCTTCTCAATAGCTTTGCCTTGTGTTAGGGTGGTAGAGAGTGTGTGCACCAAAATGTTGATCAGTCAATAACAGTGATTTGGCATGAAAGCATAAAACATTTGCTGCAAACAACTTGCGTCCAGCATGCAGAATTAGGGTGAATATAACTGTACCTGTAATGAAAAGACGCACCTTTGCAAATGCCACATAGGATAAGTCCATGGTGTACATGTCCCCGCTGCAAGCATCATTCCATGTACGTTCAGAATGCTTGTAGTGGATGCAGTGGATGTTTTGCACTGGCGAGGGCATCTCAGGTATTCTGTACCCTTGGCTTTCAGGCCTGCCTTGCGTTTGTCAAGTAATAGAGCCAGTATTGTCAAACATGGGACTTGCATCAAAGGGCATTTTGCAAGTTCAAGTTGGAACAACCAGAGTGCAATTCCTTTTCTTCCATGGCAATAAAAGACCTATCAAGTCCAGTAAAGCACCCTTGGCAAGTACAAGCAATCCAAAGCCACTCACCAGCACCAGCGCTGGTTGCTCTTAGCATTTGCCTCGTAGTTGCACGGGCAAGCATCAGTGATGCGCACAATCACCTGCACGTATCCATGGTTTTGTGTTTGTAAAATCCTGCGTGCATGTGTCTGTTACCTTTGCAAATTGGAAGCAGATTGTTTTTGGCACCTTCGTATGAGATGAATTTTTGCAACTCAGAACAGAGCATGTTTCTCCTGTCATCACATACCGATTTGTTCTCATCATAGCAGCCAGAAGTACGGTCTAAAGTCTTGCCATTGCCATCTTGGAATCGCATGTGGCTGCACTTGACCTCATAACAATTGCCTGCGGAAGTGGCAAGATGGCGCAAGCCAAAATGAAAAAAAATTCTTGCTCAAACAGGGCCAGATACATGCAGGTGTATCTTCAGTGAGCTGTTGCTGTTGGTGTGTCAATGTTGAGAGGTGATGGCTGCGCAGATGGCCTACCGCAAGAGCCATCAAAATCATAGTTGTGGTCACTGCGCGTACAGAATGAACACAAGGGGACATTGTTTATTTGGTTGTATGGCTGCAAATCTTAGAAAGAATTGAACAAAAAGCAGTGGATGAAACTTTTGGGGTCTTGTGACTGAAATTTGGACTATGTGAATGAAAACACATATTGCCCATTTGGAACACTCTTAATTTGCTAAGTAGCTTTCTTTCAAATATAAACCCGATAAAATCAAGCTTACTGCGCGCCACAACATATAACGACATTCTCTTAATCAAGGCATGCAACTTCTGTCACCATCTTTTGTAAGATTCATGGACGGGAAGTGCGCCTATGCCGGCAAACTGCTGCTATGACCTATGGCAGCATCCTGTCTGGGTGTGAAATGGTTGCTGATGTCATTAGTAATGAAATCTTTTCATGCTATGCCGGTAGAGCTTCTTAGGAGAATGCACACTACCTGCAGCCTGCAGGCTTGCAGGCTTTGAAGTTGATGGGAATCCCCACCTGAGTGCCGCAATGTCCCATCCCGTGCCCGCGTGATAGTCAAGGTATCTGCATGTGGTCGCAATTTTACCAGATGTCATTCGCACCAACCTTGTACAAATAACATGATACGTGTTATGTCACAAGCTTTTGGTGCTCATGAACAAAGCCCAAGGCTGGACAAAAACACACCACAACCTTATTGAATGCCAGGTTAACTGCAAGTAGTTGATGCATGGGTTGCACGGAAGCTACACACAGTGCAAGGCACACAGATGTTTTTGGAATTAAAAAAGTGTCAGCCTACAATACATAATCCAAAAAAATGCTGCATCATGCTCCTGGCCATGCTTGGCAGATTTCATGCTTTTTTCCTTAGTTTGCTTTGGCAATGCAATGTCTGCAGCATGTCTTCCCTTTTGACAATACAAATTAGGCTTCTTACTGACATGAGCCTTTTTTGTCCATCCACACTTGCCTGACTTTTGAGGACTACCCCTAGAAACTTTCTTATAGAAAGCAGACTGTTGTCAGAAATATGCTTGAGATTCAAATTTGCGTTATGTGCACACCCAATAAGGCAATGGACTCTCTTTCTCAATTACCCAAACATGCAAGAGCCTTGGTGGATGGTCGTGCCAGCATAGCCAGCTTTGTTGTTTGGATCTTCATCTCCATAGTGAACTGCCTGCAAGCATGGGCGCAAATGTTAGGCACATGCACAGAGTTCACTTTTGACTTTTTTGCGTGGCTGCATTGTGAATTTAATGCAGCATTCACCACAAAAATCTGGTGCATCGTGTGTACACTTGTAGAAGGCAGCAGCAAAAGAAAGGCAAGACGCAGGCAAGAGTCTGCGGAAAACTCGTTCTTTGTCTGGCATACCACAGGCGCTGCCAATTCACAGACTGTGAACCGAGTGGATGCTGCTATTTTTCTAACTTTTCAGCCACATGCTTCTCTTGTACTTTGCCTCTCTCACCCTCCCTTCTTGCCAGCCGTCCCAGCTCTGCTGAAGATTCCGGCTCTGCAAACAAAGCACATGGGCACTTGGAAAGTTCATGAATGAAAAACGATGCAGGCTTCAACAGGGAAGGCAAGCAGGAACTTGATAAGGAAGCTGACCACACGAAAGTGGATGTTGTTGCCTAAAAGAGAGCAAGCGTGTGTTTGCAGGCATCCACTAGATAGTTGTAGAGAGTACATGAGTATGTACTCAGCAGCAATCAAAATGCCTGGTATTGAACATAGTTGTGCAATGCGTTGCCAATGCATGCATGCGCATGCGTTAACTTGGAGACCAGGTCTAGCAGTAAGCACAAATTTGCTTGCAAGCATGGAAGCAAAAATCTACTTCAAAACTTTTACGGGGTAGCTTTCACATCCTTGCTGTTGGTAAAGGTTGGCATGTTTGAGCTTACAATGTGAACATTTTGGCAAGTTGGGCATCTTCGTGATAAAAAGTTCATTTTGAAAGTCTGGGTCATTTCCATACGGCATGGACATGCATGGACCAGCTAGCTCTGCCGTGCGTCTGTGTGTGCACATTTGCTTGCAAGCTTTATCCTTTTCTGCCTCACCTTGCCTGGTGAGCATTAATGCATAATTCTTTATGTTAATTGTTCGAACGGCGGTAATGCCTGCAGCAAGACTAGCAGCTGCAGCTGCAGGAAGCTACAGCTGTCGACGTCTTGAGTCACCTGAGCAGGTCGAGGACCAGATTCAGTGGCTATTGGGCGGCAAAATATCCTCGGAGGCAGTCCAACTAGCGTGCATGTGAGGATGGCCAGCAGCAGGAAGCGGCTGTGGGCCATTTCGAGAGAGGAAGGGTGTCTGCGGAGAGGGAAAGCCCGAGGACCCAGATGGATACGATTTAATTTTTATAAATAAACAAATATTGAATTGAAGAAATCCGTTTTGAAACCGAACGACTCGGAATTTGAATTCAAATTCTACTTCCAGCTGTATTCCGCAGACTGAATCAGACAGCATGATTGGAGGGATCAGATATGATACAAAGTTAAGAAAGACCCTATCAAGGATGTCAACCAGCAGATCCTCTTCTAGAGATATGAAGGTCTGGCCCTTGGGTGGGTTGGCAAGGAAGTTTAACCACAGAGGCCTGGTCATACATACTATCATGCTTCTTCAAATTCGATAAGTACACAGGTTGTACCCAGGGTCCCCCACCGGAGATTATAAGGAGTACAACGGTGGCCATGGCGAGGGCAACTTAAAGTTGCAGTTTACTGCAACCAACGCAGCAATCGTCTTCATTTGCCTGTTGTGCCAAATCACCGTCATTGTTAAAGATCATCTCAGATACACAAGCCAAATCCACGCCAGGTGGTGCACCAAACGTCGTTTTTTTGGCATGTCCAGAGTTGCATCAACTTGATGGACATCAAACTGTGGTATGGCCACAGCTGCGAGCTTGCCAGGGGACTTGGGTACTACATGCTGCAGCTGCCACCCATCTATGGTCCTCACTGGCAGTTGCCACATGCCTTCTGCTGCCTTAGATCATCACGTTATGCACGCCATTCCCAAGTGGGGAAACAAAGAGATGCTCTCGCCCAGCTACAGTTAAGGCCAGATCCAGGGATGTAAGGGGAAATTCAGATGAGAGAAACCAGGAGAACACCTGAAATAGAACCCCCACCAATCTACTTAGGCACTCTGACAACAACCCATCGTGACACTCCAGATGTCTCTTATAATTGCAAACAGGGCCCATCACAGGAGCGTCTTGCAACCAAAGCAAGTGCTGCAGCCCGTCACAAATACAAGTTTTCCACCTGCTCCTTTTTGAGGTTAATAATTGTCAGCCTATCTACAAACACCAGCTCATTCAACCCCCTCCATCCGGCTTGGTCCACCTCCTTCCTCCTCTTTTGCATCTTTGCCCCTCTCTTTTGTTCCAGGCTGCGCATCCCCGCCCTCAGCCCCGTCTACAATTTCCTCCTCCACTTTGATATCAGCGGCCTCTGTTTGCTGCTGCTCCTGTTGCTGCTCCCTGGCTTCTTGTTGTGAAATGCCAGCCTCTGACGCCCTTCCCTCATCAGCAGCACCTTGTGAACATGAGTGTGTTTGTGTGAGTTTCACTGTGTGCACATGCACGTGATCGTAGGGTACATTTGTGCCAACGTATAAGGGTTTTGACCAAGTTTTGTAACAAAGATTGGGGAACAGGTTGTGGGGTATAAGGGTGCACCTTCGAATGCATGCATTATTCAGTCTTACCAGTGCAAGCATGTGGCAGAGTTTGATGGCAAACATGTTTGATGGCAAACATGGAGGGCAGCAACTGCATGCATTTGTGACTGTTCACCCTGCATAAGGACACTTAAGACACATATGAAAGCAACCAGCCAATCACAATCTTAGATTGCGTTCATGCTTTTGACCTGCCCTCAAGTTGACCACCCACCCACCCACCTGCTGCTGCCGCCTCTGCTGCCTCCGCTGCTTCAGCTGCTTCTGCTGCCGCCTGCTGCTGCTTGCGGTACTCTTCAAACTTTGCGCGCTTGTCAGGGAAGATGTTGAGCACTGCCTCTTCGATGTTCTTTGTGTCAGTTTGTTGTGTCTGGCACACGAGAGAGAGAGAGAGAGAGAGAGAGAGAGAGAGAGCAAAAGAAGGGCTCTTGGACAGCCATATGTTGCACACAAGAGAGCAAGAGGGTTGCACACGAGAGAGCAAAGGGGGGCACGCTTGGACAGCCATATGCAGCACACGAGAGAGCAAGAGAGTTGCACACTTAAGAGAGGAAAAGAGGGCACGCTTGGACAGCCATATTCTGGCAGGGCCCCCACGAGCGTCTGATCTTCCATGCCAATGCAGAGCGCCAATGCACGCGCAACTGCGTGCCTGCGTGCACACATGTGAATGGGCCTGCCCATGCATGCGCGCGAGCGTGTGCATGTGTGTGCACGCACGGGAGGGCCTCCCTGTGTGTGCACGCGACTTTGCGCACACAGGTATAGAACCTTCCTGGGTGATGCGGCCTCTGCTCAAACAGACTCAAATTGGCGTGCTTGCGCTACAGCTTGGCCTGAGTGCTGCCCTGCACTTGGTTTGGCACCATGAGTGGCGCCGATCCCACTGCATGCTTGCGTGCTTGCACCTGGGGCTTGCAGTGCTTGCACCTGGGGCTTGCAGTGCTTGCACCTGGGGCTCGCATGCTTGCACCTGGGGCTTGCAGGGCTTGCACCTGGGGCTTGCAGGGCTTGCACCTGGGGCTTGCAGGGCTTGCACCTGGGGCTTGCAGGGCTTGCACCTGGGGCTTGCATGCTTGCACCTGGGGCTTGCAGGGCTTGCACCTGGGGCTTGCAGTGCTTGCACCTGGGGCTTGCAGTGCTTGCACCTGGGGCTTGCAGTGCTTGCACCTGGCGCGCAGGCCCCCGCGCTCCACATGGCTTTGCACTGTCCGCTGGTCACGTGGTGTTGCATGCACCTGTTGCATGCACCTGCTCGTTGCCGCCGCGGGTGTGGCTTCCCCACACAGCTGCCGACGCTGCACCACGCCCAGCATTGCATGCACCTGCTCGATGCCGCCGCGGGGCAGCAAACAGTCGGCTCAGGCAGCTGTGTGGGGCAAGTGCTTGGAGCGACCGGCGGTGGATGGGGGGAGTGCGAGGCATGTGCTTGGGCAGGCTCACCTTGAACGTGCCTAGCTGGGACAAGTGGCTGCGGCTCATCATGCGCACCACCTTCCATGCGTACACCTGCGCCACGTGCGCGGTACATGCATGTTAACCTTGCTGCTGCCCCTCACCAAGCCTCTGCAAGGTAGCTCGCCACCTAGGTTTTGTGCAGACACAAGCGCAACGCGCATTTTGTACAACACACAGGCATGCACACAAAACTGTCGCTTTGCTGGACCTGAGTGATGAGATGCTTTCCACGCGCATGCACCATGCACGCACTGCGAGCATGTGCTCCGTGATGTGGGCCAAACCAGCCATAACCGGGCCAACGCTGCGCCGCACAATGGTGCAACAGCAGCACTCAAATTGCACTCGCATTGTTTTCATGCGTGCGGCATCGCACATCGCACTCGTGCCGCAATCGCAACGCCCATACATGGGTTGCAACTGAGCCGATCACACACATGCACGTTGCACACGCTTCTAGCACCCATGTGCCCAACACACTGGCGCACCCACACAGCTGAGCACGGGCCAGAACCTAGGCATCGCTGCCCACAGTCCCCACAGCCTTGGCTGCACCAGCCCTTGCCGTCTTGGCGCACCTTGTCCGAGGTCAGCATGCGGTACTCTTCATCGATGCCAGACTCGGGGTCTGCTCCTTCCAGGACGGGGTGTGCAAACTCCTGTGAAGAGGGCGGGGCCAGCACGCGAGGCGGCACAGGCGTGCATCAGAGGCGGCACAGGCGGCACAGGCGTGCATTAGAGGCGTGCATCAGAGGCGACACAGGTGTGCATCAGAGGCGGCACAGGCGTGCATCAGAGGGGGAAATAAAAGCCACAAGATGGCAACAGCGTGCGCCAGCGGGGGGAACAAAAACCCCGAGACGGCAACAGCACGCGTCTGCGGGAAAACAGAAGCCCCGAGTTGGCAGCAGCACACATAGCGGAAAAATAAGCCACGAGATAGCAACAGCATGCATCAGAGGGGAAAATAAGCCACTTGATGGCGACAGCGCGCGCCAGCGGGGAAACAGGTTGACATGGATGTAAGGCAGCAGGATGTGAGGCAGGAAGGTCATGAATCAGTGTGGATGGGAGTCAGTGTGGATGTGAGGCAGCTAGGCCATGAGGCAGCATGGATGTGAGGCAGCATGGGTATGAGTCAGCGCAGGGTGGATGCACGAAAGAAAGCAAAAGGCGCCACATGCCGTGCGCGCACCTCCAGGTCCGGGAGCAGCTTCCGCTCCGCGGCAGTGATACCAGCCATCTGGTCCTCAGGGACCGCAATGTGGCGCAGCAGCGAGATGGCAGGCCCCCCCAGCCGCACGCCCCCGGGCCCGAGGCGCCGCCGCTTGGCCACTGCGCGCGCAGCACACATTTTTGCACGCTCGCGCTTGCATATGGCCCATGTGTGTGCCATGTTCGGATACGAGTGATGAGAGATATGCGCATGAGAGGTACGCCTGCCAAAGCGGCATTCTTGGCTTTTGCACATTTGCTGCTGTGGCGCAGACCTGGGCTGCATGGCTGCATTCACAGGAGCGCTCCCGTTGGTCGAGGGATTGGACAGGCGGTCATGGAGTGCTGAGCCAGCAGCAACGCTTTTAAAGTGGAGTAAAACTTGGCTGACCAGCCCGCACACGTGCGTCTGCGAGTGTGTCCACAGGATGCGCACACACATGCGCAGGCGAGCTCACACACAGTCAAATCCATGCACACCACAACACCCACACAGTTAAGACACGCACCCGCGCGCATGCGTATGCACATGAGTACATGCACAGGCACACACCCGAGAATACGCATACAAAAAAACACATTGATTTGGAACACCTTTAAAGGCATACACAAGCCCAGCCCCCCTCCCTCGCCTCCCTTTCCCCTCCCACGCACACAGGTGTGCCCCCAAAGCCTCGCGCAGCTGCATGCATGCGCGCGCGCACACACACGCACGCACTCGCGCATGTACACGCACACGCACACACACACCTGGTGCGTGCGGCTGCTGCTGGGGTAGCGGCTGGCGCTTAGCTGCGGCCAAGCGCTCCAGGCCCTCTGCACCCAGCACACTGCCCACCAGGGAGGATGCAAGTGCGGCATGCAGGTCTGTGGGGATGGCAGGCGCGGGCGGCTTGTCAAACAGGGGGCAGCCAGCGGACTTCCAGTCCACCTGCATTGCAGGCAAGCATATGAGGGCAGGAGGTTGCAAAAGGATGGCGCAGGCGTTGCACGGCGGTGGTGGAGCAGGCGTCTTGGGAAGCTGCAAGAATCACGGGTTTAGGTCTTCTTGGGCCAAGCTTACGAGGGCACTGATGTGCGTTGTAATGCGAGGAGGCTATGTGTGCCATGGCTGCTGTACGCCGAGTGCGAGCTCATTGCTTTGAACACCTAGGGTCGGCACACCCATGCGCTATGCATTGCATATGCGCGCCCTGAGTTGTGCTTTCAGGGCAGGTCCCCACCATGTGGCCCCAAATACGGCGCGCGCTGTGCTTTCAGCAAGCATGGTCGTGCATGGTGACAGTCCTGTCATCACCATGTGGCCCCAAATACGGCGCGCGCTGTGCTTTCAGCAAGCATG
>LKMJ01000699.1_pt1 | contig 27083 bp, 31 predicted proteins | sample 643391 | NCBI WGS metagenome assembly LKMJ01 (sample SAMN04112250, study PRJNA286221) | soda lake metagenome | biome: soda lake; feature: Kulunda Steppe; material: water; isolation source: sample PL-Br10 brine of Picturesque Lake | place: Russia: Kulunda steppe | collected 2010-07 | reverse complement strand
CGGGTGCGGTTATTGGTGCGATCTCCGCCACTATCGGCCGCGACCCCGACGAGATTCTCGGGAAACCGTCCGACGCGGCGCTCGACTTTGCCCTCTCACGGCTCGACGTCCAGCCAGAGTCGTGTCTTGTCGTCGGCGACCGCCTCGATACGGACCTCGCAATGGGTGGCCGGGCGGGCATGACGACTGTGCTCGTCAAGACCGGTATTGCTGACCCTGCAGACATCCCCGAGAGCTCGGTTACGCCTGATTACGTCATCGACTCGCTCGGTGACATCGACGAGGTTCTGAACTGCCTCTGAGCAGAGCTGTGTGTTTCCCGACGTATCGAAACCAGTATACCACCCCTGTGTGAATCTGCCAACACTGACGACGATGGCTGACCTGTCTCCGGAATCTAACGGCGAGGAGGAGAGTCCACTTGAGGAGATTATCGTGGGGGCAGTCACTGGTGTGACGCTTCTCGTCGGGTTTGGGCTGATGGCCCTCGGATTTCAGTTCTTCTGGATAGCGTTCGTGGTTGGCTTTGCGGGTATTCTCCCGATGGCACTCGGTCTCCTTCACTACTACCAGGACCAGAATGAAAGCTCCCGCTCGGTAGCGATGACTGAGGACCAAACAAACGAAACCGAGGACGCACTCGACGAGCTCCGTCGCCGGTACGCACGCGGCGAGTTCAGCGACGAGGAGTTCGAGCGCCGTGTCGAGCGATTACTGGAGACGGAGTCGGTCGCAGACGCTCGAAAGTACACCGAGCGGGAGCCAGTACAGCGCGAACGCGAACTCGACCGAGAGTAACCACCGAACGCCACCAGTCGGCTCACCTCACGCTGGCTGTCAGGCCCAAACAGGTCAGTGAATCTAAAGGCCTAATAGCCGCCGCTCGAAGAGTCACAGCATGCTGGATTACTTCGACATCGAATCGAAACTGTCTCAGGAGGAGCGTCTCATCCGGGACGAGGCGCGCAAGTTCGTGGACGAGCGAGTGCGTCCGGATATTGCGGAGCACTACGAGGAAGGGACGTTCCCAACTGAGATCATCCCGGAGATGGGGGAGATGGGGTTTTACGCGCCGAACCTGGACGGCTACGGTCTGCCCGGCGTCAGTGACACGGCGTATGGAATCCTGATGCAGGAACTCGAAGCCTGTGACTCCGGGCTGCGGTCGATGGCGAGCGTCCAGGGCGCGCTGGTCATGTTCCCGATTTACGCCTTCGGCTCAGAGGAGCAGAAAGACGAGTGGCTGCCGAAACTCGGAAACGGCGAGGCAGTGGGTTGTTTCGGACTCACCGAACCGGAACACGGCTCGAACCCCTCCGGGATGGAGACGCGTGCGGAGAAAGACGACGACGGGTACGTCCTCAACGGCTCGAAGACGTGGATAACCAACTCGCCGATTTCGGACGTGGCTGTCGTCTGGGCGCGGGACAGATCCGACCCGGACACGCCGGTTCGTGGGTTCCTCGTCGAGACCGACCGCGACGGCGTCACGACGAACAAGATAGATGAAAAGCTCTCGCTTCGCGCCTCGATTACGGGTGAAATCGGGCTCAACGACGTCAGGATTCCCGAGGAGAACGTCCTCCCTGGCGTAACGGGGATGAAAGGTCCACTCTCCTGTCTGACGCAAGCGCGTTATGGAATCGCGTGGGGTGCTGTCGGGGCGGCCCGCGACAGCTTCGAGGAGGCGCGCACCTACGCAAAAGAACGCGACCAGTTCGGCGGCCCAATCGCCCGCTTCCAGATACAGCAGGAGAAACTTGCGGAGATGGCGACGCAGATTACGCTCGGGCAGCTGATGGCGTACCGGCTTGCCGAGTTGAAAGAGAGTGGCGAGATGCGCCCCCAGCACGTCTCGATGGCAAAGCGCAACAACGTCCGAATGGCACGCGACCAGTCCCGAATTGCCCGCGAGATGCTCGGCGGGAACGGCATCACGCTGGATTACTCACCGATGCGTCACATGGCCAACATGGAGACAGTATACACGTACGAGGGAACTCACGACATCCACACGCTGATTCTGGGTGAGGACCTCACCGGGATTGCGGCGTTCAATCCAGACAGCTAGAGCGTCGCTTCGAGACCGTCATTTCATTAAGGTTTGCGATAGAGTGGACGGTATGGTAGCGAACGAATCTTCGTCGGAGGCTGTCCAACCGCTTGACGGAATTACCGTTCTCGACGCTTCACGAGTTCTTTCTGGTCCGTTCTGTACGATGCAACTGGCCGATCTCGGCGCGGACGTCATCAAGATAGAGCGTCCCGGAACTGGTGACCAGACGAGGGGCTGGTCACCGCCGACCTACGGTGATTCCGAGGAATCAGCCTACTATCTCAGCATCAACCGGAACAAGCGTTCGCTGACGTTGAACCTCGCCATCGAAGAGGGGCGGGACGTTTTCCGTGAGATTGCCCGTGATTCGGACGTTGTAGTGGAGAACTTCCGTGTCGGCAAGATGGAGGAGTGGGGGCTGGGCTACGAAGATCTCCGTGAGGAGAACCCGGACCTCGTCTACTGCAAGATTAGTGGTTATGGCGAAAGCGGTCCGGACAAACACCGCCCGGCCTACGACCTCATCATGCAGGCCGAGGGTGGGATGATGTCCATCACGGGCGAGGCCGGCTCGGAACCAGTTCGCGTCGGCGTCGCTATTGCTGACATCGGCGCAGGAATGTACGCCACACAGGCCATTCTCGCCAGCCTGTTCCGCCGGGAGTTTGCGGACGCTGGTGGTGACAGAATCGAGGTGAGCCTCTTCGATACCATCGTGGCGTGGCAGACGTACATGGCCTCGTACTACTTCGCTACCGACGAGCCTCCGGGTCGTATGGGAAGCCGTCACCCGACGATTGCCCCGTATCAGGCATTTCCCACGGAGGACGACTGGGTCGTCGTCGCCTGTGCGTCGGAGCATATCTGGCCGCGGTTCTGTGCGGCGCTCGGTCGCGAGGACCTCACTGACGATGAGCGGTTTGCAACCAATGAACGTCGCGTCAACAACCGTGAAGCACTTGAGGAGATTCTCACCGCCGAGATCGGCGAGTACACGACAGAAGAGATAGTCGACGTGCTACACGACCACGACGTTCCCGCGACGCCCGTCAACGACATGGCCGACGTATTCTCTCATCCACAGGTTGAGGCGCGGAACATGCGCCGCAGTATCGACCACCCGACCGCAGGGAGCGTCGAGATGCCCGGAACGCCGATGAACTTCGCAGAGATGTTGACAGCGTTCGACCGACATCCGCCGTTACTTGGTGAGCAGACTGACGAGATTCTCGGTGAGTTCGGATTCTCCGACGGAGAAATCGAACAGTTTCACGACGAAGACATCGTGTGACTGTCGAGTTCAATAAAATTAACCGACCTAACCCATAACTAAAAGAGTATTTTCACTCATAGTGATTATAATCTGTTCTGGAGTACGGGCTGTACCTATGAACCGGAGACAGTTTCTGACCTCTATTCCAGTGTTTGTCACAGCGATTCCAGTTGTGGGCTGTCTCGGTGACGAAACAGATCTCTCGGAGTACAGTGACGAGGAACTGTTGCCTCCCAAGTCAGAGCTGGACACTGCGATGCCCGACTGGGATGCTGAACGAATCGAAGACGATTTGACGGGTGTGAGATACCGAATTGACCCGTCTTCCGGAGATGGCAACAGTATTTTTCTGGATTGTGAATCACATGAAGGCGAGGACATGGCTCAAGAAGACTATCAAAACAGCGACCACTACGGGGATGAAACCGAACAACTTGATGTCGGTGACGGTGGCTATTACAAGGTACACTGGGATGGCGCTGGCGGTGGCGTGGCTATCGAGTTCTACGAAGGCTCGGCGCGGGGATCTGTTCATCGTGTGTATCCGTCAGAGGAGTTCAATAGAATCGAAGAAGGGGTGCCCGAGTACTACCACGACCTGTTGGATGTGACGCAAAATCACTGGGAGAGTCTGGCGGAGTAATCTTCTTCGAGAGCGGCGTGGAACCTGTATGGTCAGGACACTCTCCCGACTCTACTGTTGGCAACCTCTTAGAAACCGGCACCGAAATAAGGTCCGTCGAAGGGTCGTCGGGACGGTCGCTCTTCCCAGTCAATTCCTGCACGGGCGACCTTAAGTGCCCGATCCTCCCGTCCGTGGAGGAACTCTTGTGCCCACGTCTCTGTCTCGACTGATTCGTCGATGTGGTGAGTGTTGCGTACACCCACCTGTAAAACCGCCTCGTCATCGAGGCGGCACCCGAACCGGGCGGAATGAACCACCGCGTCTGTTCCACGCCACGCAGCGAGTACGAAGGCGTGATCGCCGTCCTCTACGACAGCGTACGTATCTGCTGGTGCGTCGAGCTGGGGTTCGACCAGATCGATGAGGCGGGCCCGTGTCTCGGCTGCAACGTCGGCCGTGTCGGTGTGTACGGCCTGTTGTTCTTCGGTACTCACGCGTCATCACACTCCGTTTCGAGCTCCCGGCAGCCGGTGCAAAGTGTCGAAACAAAGGGGTTGTAATACCATACGTCGAACGTGTTGTCACAGTCCTCTATCCGACAGGTGCGTGTGAACTTGTACGACGGCATCATCGCCATCGCCACGAATGAAGGGACAGTAGCCATTGTTGTGGGCGAGCTGCTCTCAGTCGTCCCCGTCTGCGATGATTTCCTCGGCATCGGCAGATTGCACGTATCCGTCGGGGTTGATATCGTCGTACACGTCGACGTCGGCGGCAATCGTCGTGCCCGTCAACGGGGTTTCGGTACCGAGTCGGTCGTCCTGAGCAGCTCGGCCAGCAACCCGGATTGCTTCGTGAATATCGGCGGGTGCGCTCGCGTCCACGTCCTCCCATACCTCGCCGTCTGCTGCTGTGAGACGCTGGAATGAAAGACGACCGTGTGAGATGTGATCGAACTCGAGGCGATACGTCCGCTGGTGGTCGCCGACCTCCAGAACAACATCTGTCAATGACCCACATTCGGGGTCGTATCGCTTGTCGAAGCGTTTCTTTCTCATTCGGTCCCCAGTACTGTCTGTCGAGTTCGGTTGTGCGTCTGGTGTCGGGCTCATTTCTGAATAGCGAGTTTTTGGCTACCTATTTCGGGTAATTGATTCCTACGCGAGTCCCTCCCACGCATTTTGGTAGCTTACCATATCACAGACTTTGTTCCGGTGATAAAATTTGCGTTAATAATCAAAAAAATTACCGATTATAATTACTATCTACTTGCTGATTACATACGTATATTTACTATATATTGTAATTTAATCGTCTGGTAGTGAATGATGGTAATACAAACACTCATCCCCTCCACGCATCAGCATCGTCGCGCAAAAGCTGACCTTATTTCTCATAGTATGTTCTTACGACCGAATAGGCACCTTCTAGTGTGCTAACTCTCCCGTTACTGACCTCAGAACGACCGGGCTATCTAACCTGAAACGTGGGCGCGGACACGGGCACTTCACGAGTACGCGATGTCGTGTTCCGTAACTTTGAACTGTGCAACCACAGTGGCTTTGAGTCTCCACACAGAACGTAGTAGCAATGACAGCGACCGTCGAGATGTCCCGTCGGGAGGCGTGGCTGGCGGCAGTCCGACCGCAGACCCTCCCGGCCGGTGCAGCGCCAGTTCTCGTGGGTATCGGACTGGCAGTCGCCGACGGGGTCTTTGAACCGTTGCCCGCGATGGCGGCGCTGGTCGGGGCCTTACTCATACAAATCGGCACCAACTTCGCCAACGACTACTACGACGCGGTAAAGGGGGCCGATACCGAGGAGCGTGAAGGGTTTACACGCGTCACTGCAGGGGGTCTCATCGAGCCCGGCCGCGTCAAACAGGCGATGGCCGGGACATACGCGCTGGCGCTCGTCGTCGGTCTCTTCCTCGTCTACGTCGGGGGTCTCCCTATCGTCATCGTCGGTCTGTCGAGCATCCTCGCTGGTCTTCTTTACACCGGCGGACCATACCCGTACGGCTACTACGGTCTGGGTGATATTTTCGTCTTTGTCTACTTCGGTCTCATCGCCGTTGCTGGAACGTACTACGTACAGGCAGTCGTCGCTCTCGGTGAAGGCCCGCTACCGCTGTGGATTCCACCCGGGACAGTCACAGTGAGCGCTGTACTGGTTGGTATCGCCGCCGGTGCGCTCGCCACGACGATTCTCGTCGTCAACAACATCCGCGACCGCGAAACTGACCGCGAGGCAGGAAAGCGAACCCTCGCGGTCATCCTTGGCTATCGCTGGTCGCGAGTCGAGTATCTCGGACTTCTGGGTGCTGCCTATCTGGTTCCGGTTTTTCTCTGGCTCGGATTCGGGTATACACCAGCGCTCCTCCTCGTCTTCCTCTCGCTTCCAGTGGCCATCAGCGTCGCTCAGGTTGTCTGCACGCGGACGGACGGTGACGCGCTCAATCCGGCGCTCGAACGGACTGGACAGTTGTTTGCACTCTATGCGGTGTTGTTCACGACTGCGCTCGTCGCGGGCCGGGTGATTGGATGATTGACACCGAACCGTTCCAGGTGCGGTTGACTGCACCTATCGAAACTGCTGGAGGCTCGATTCGAGAGCGCGAGGGGTTTCTCGTCACGGTCGAGTACGATGGCGAGTACGGTGTCGGCGAGGCGACGCCGCTACCCGGCTGGACTGAGTCCCTGCGGGAGTGTCGAGAAGCTCTGGCACGTGCCAAAGCGGTCGCGGCTGAGCTCGACTGGGGTATCGCCCTCGCAACGCTCGAGGCTCCAGCTGCCCGTCACGGTCTCTCGCTCGCGTTTGCGGAGGCACGAGCGAGAGCGGCCGGGAAGCCACTCTATCGGTCGCTTGGCAGGAACGAGAAAGTGGAACGAGTCCCGGTCAACGCGACGCTTGGAGCTGATGACTCACCTTCACGCGTGGCAAAGCAGGCAACTGCAGCCGTCGAAAACGGGTTCCGCACGCTCAAGTTGAAAGTTGGAACTAACGGTACCGAGGAAGACATCGAACGGACGCGGGCTATCCGTGACGCGGTCGGAGACGAGGTTGACATCAGGGTGGACGCCAACGGCGCGTGGACGCTCGAACAGGCTCGCAAGACTACCGACGCCTTTGCCGCGCTCGATGTGGAGTACGTCGAACAGCCGCTTCCGGCCGCAGAGCTGAGCAACCACGCACAACTGCGCGGCTCCGTCGACATCGCGCTCGACGAATCGCTCGTCCCTTACGATATAGAAGACATCGCCGAGGCGGACGCAGCCGACGTAGTGGTGCTGAAACCAATGGTGCTCGGTGGACCGGACAGAGCTGTCGAAACGGCCTTACAGGCCCGGGAGACCGGTATCGAGCCAGTGGTGTCAAACACGTTCGATGCGGTCGTCGCGCGCACCGGTGCAGTTCACGTCGCCGCCCGACTACCCGAGATACGGCCCTGCGGGTTAGCGACTGCCGACCTGCTCGAAACAGATCTGGCCCTGGACCCTGCACCGATTACGGATGGGCAGATAATGGTCCCACAGGAGGCTGGACTCGGACTACCGGAACGACTGTAGCATGGCACGATACGCCCCATTTCGCGACTGGCCGGGCCACAGCCCACTGTACGAGCGGTGTGAGAGAACACCCGACAGGACCGCACTCATCGATACTGAAACCGACACAGGTTGGACCTACGAAGAGCTCACCACGGACGTAGCCGAGATAGCCAGCAGACTCCGAGAACACGTAGATCCGGAACCAGAATCTGGAGACAGGCCACGGGTCGGGTACGTCCTCCCGCCGGGTCCAGAGTTTGTCACAACACTACACGCCCTCTGGGACCTCGGCTGGACCGTCGTTGGGCTTCACACGGACCTAACACCGAGGGAGCTCGAAACCCACGCGACGATTGCCGATGTCGACGCGATTGTGGTCGAGGAGAGTTCTGACTCACTTCAGGGGGCAGTCGACTGCCCGATCCTCCCCATCGAATCACTCATGTGCTCTGAGGGTGGCGGTTTGCGGAATGTGCGGAAACCTCTACAACTGCTCGATGGAGCGGAGTGGGGACGTGAAGATACCGCGCTCGTGTTGTTTACCTCGGGGACGACCGGTGAACCCAAAGGGGTGCGGCTAACGTTGCGGAATCTCCTCACCAGCGCAACGGCCTCCGCGTTCCGTCTCGGAGTTACGCCGACCGACCGCTGGCTTTGCTGTCTCCCTGTTTCGCATATGGGCGGTCTCGCTCCGGCAGTAAGAACCGTCCTCTACGGAACAACGCTCATCGTCCAGCGCCAGTTCGAGACCACAGAGACTGCAGGAATTCTCGAGGAGTACAGCATCACGGATGTCTCGCTCGTCCCGACACAGCTCAAACGCCTGCTGGACGGAGAGTTGACGCCACCAGCGTCACTGAAAACAGTGTTACTCGGCGGTGCGCCCGCCACGGATGACCTCCTCGACCGTGCCGAGAGCCGGGGCGTCCCGGTCTACCCTACTTACGGAATGACTGAGGCTGCATCACAGATTGCGACTGCCCGGCCGGGTGAACGACAGCGGTTTCCGGACACCGTCGGCCAGCCGTTACTCTCGGCGAAGGTGACGATTCTTGAGGAGGGAGAGCCGGTCACCTCTGGCGAAACCGGGGAGATCGTCGTCGACGGACCGACCGTGATGCCGGGTTATCTCGACGAGGGAAAGACGGCGAAGGCGTTCGGCGAGTACGGGTTTCACACAGGTGACGTCGGCTACCGCGACGACAACGGACGGCTCTGGGTCGTCGGCCGAGTCGACGACGTGATTCTCAGCGGTGGCGAACTTGTCGCGCCCGCTGAAGTAGCGGAGGTGCTTCGCTCCATGAACGCAGTCGAAGACGCCGCTGTCGTGGGCGTCCCCGACGAGGAATGGGGCGAACGGGTCGCGGCGCTGGTCGTTTCGGTCGATGGCGTAGACCTGAATGAGAAAACGCTCCGCGAGGCGTGTGGGGAACAACTCGCGGCGTACAAAGTTCCCAAAACGATCGACGTCGGTGAGGAAATCCCCCGGACGGGCTCAGGAACTGTCGACCGAGAAGCAGTCAGAGAGCGACTCGGTGAGCGGTAGCATCGAGAGTTTTTACTCGAACTGGTCGATATCGAGCTTCTCTCTTCGTCCGTCGAGAATGTCGAAACGCTCGCCTCGCCGGCGTTCGAGCCAGTGCAACAACCCCGCCGCCCACTCCAGCTTTCGTCGTTTCTCGGCAGTCACGCCTTCGTCGTCGAAGTTCCAGCCGGGAAACAGCAGGCGGCTGGCTCCCAACTGGTCGGCGAGAAACGCTGCACGGTCGCCGTCGGTAAATCCGCCGAAGTTTCGGACTGGACCGACTGGTCTCGCCTGCGTCGTCGGAATTACCATACTTGCGTCGAACTCGGGGACGTGGGTCTCGATTGCAGGTATGTTGTCCCCGTGTGCGTGCACTGCCACGGGCGTCCCTTCCGTAGTCAGTTCCCGGGCGGTCGCCGGGACTTTATCCAGGTCAGTGACCATACAGTCCACCTCGTATCCCGCTTCCCGAAGGACGCTGGCGGCGTTCGAGGCGGCGACGACGGCATCTGCCTGCTCGACAAGGGCGAAGTCATCCGCGAGTCTATCTGCTCCGCCAGCGATAGCGACGGTCTGACCAAGGAAATCGAGCATTGAGAGCACTCGCTTGACGGTTATTTCGCCTTCGCCACCGGTCGCGTCGTTGAACAGCACCTCGAGCACGTCGCGCGCCTGTTCGTCTCCCGCCGGGTCGTATCCGAAGTCACTCAGAATGCGACCGTACACTGGTCTCCACGTCTCAAATTTCATCACGCTGTCTCCGTTGTAGCCGCTCCGTCTCACGGTTTGTCGGTCAACGAAATGTAGCTGTCGCTCGTTAGCTAACACCCATATAAACCGGGTTGAGCCGAAGTGGCACAGAACACCCCTGCCCGTGTGCCCTTTCGGCCGTCATCCCACGGTTTAACCTCATCCGGTATAAGTTTTCTTACCGAACCCCTCTTTCATGATGTATGATACCAATAAACAAGTAAGCAATTATTACTGGTTTAAAGCTAATCTTACCTCGAAGTAAGCTTCAATAAGTAGGCTGTTGACGTCAGACCGGAAGCTCAAGTGATAGAATGATAACAATTCATCATTCCCCGTGGAAATGAGAGTGTTATTAAGGATTCTGGATGGAACGTTCCGAACGGCGCAGCGGGCTACGTAAAAAACAAAAGCAAATTTTAGAGAAACCGGTCTGCCGCCGTATCACGCTGTTTTTACTCGTTGCCTGTCGAGTGAGGAGCAATGACGAAGGAACCGTTTCAGGGGGAACTTGTCGTCGCAGTCGTGGGTGCGGAGACGCCAGGGAACGTTGGCACTATCGCTCGTGCGATGAAGAACTTCGGGCTGTCGAAACTACTGTTGGTCGACCCGCCATCGTTAGACCCCGACGGCGAGGCCTACGGGTTCGCTGGCCGTGCCAGAGAGGATATTCTGCCGAACGCAGCGGAGACAACGTTCGATTCGCTCATCGAGAACTACTACACAATCGGCTGTACGGCCACGACGAACGAGGACGCCCGCAGTCATGTCCGATATCCGGCGATGACCGCAAGGGAACTGCCCGACCATCTCGCAGGCCTCAATGCGGACGTCGCGCTCGTCTTCGGACGCGAGCGGGTCGGCCTCACCAACAACGAACTCGCCCGAATTGACGCCATCTGCTCAGTTCCTGCGAGCGCCGAGTACCCTTCGCTCAACCTCGGCCAGGCCGCGACCGTCGTTCTCTACGAACTCCGTAACCTGACTGTCTCGGATTCGCAGCATCCCGAACAGCTTCACGAACGGGCTGCTGAAGCCGACCTTGAACGGCTCTATGACCAGTTCGATTCATACATTGAGGCGATCGATCACCCGGAGCCAAAGCGCGACAAGGCGTCACGGATGTTCCGACGGCTCCTTGGTCGCGCCCACCCGACACCCCGCGAGGCCCGAACGTTACACGGACTTCTCCGGAGGGGGACCGAACGGAGTGCAGACTGGGTGCCGGACGAGAACGATCCAGACCGATAGATACCCTCGGTTTTGCGGTCCGAATATGACCGTATACTATAAATTCTTTTGCTCTGATTTGCCTACTGTATGACAGGAATATCTCCCCGCTCGCTCCTCAAACCGTCCCTCCTCTGTACCGCCGTCACGGCTGCATTGCTCCTTTGCAACCCGATGAGTGATATCTGGGTTACGTCAGAGCTGCTCGACCCGAGGAACGCGGAAGAGCTGTCGTGGAGTGTTGCAGTCGTCGTCATCCTTGCTCCGCTCATCGGCGGTATCCTCGTTGGTTTGATCCTTGGTCGAGAGGACAGAAAACAGTACGAACCGTTCCTCGAAGGTGGAATCGCGTCATCCGCCGGTATCCTCCTCGGAATTTTTGTCTGGGCCCTGATTGGTGGCCTCCTCTACAGCGGCGCGGAGCTGTTTACGTCGTTCATACTGGGATTGACGTTCCTGACTATCGGTGGCCCAATCGCGTTTGTGACGGGTGGTTTCACGACCAGGATAGTTGCCTGGGGATAACCCCCTATACTACCTTTACCCGGCTTCCGAACTCAGCTACGTGCCTGAATCTCCTCGCGGAGCACGTCGCTCACCACGTCGCCGTCGGCCTTACCTCGTAGTGCGCCCATACACTCGCCCATAAGTGCCGAAAACGCCCCCATTCCCTCCGCTTCGACCTGTTCGGCGTTTCGCTCGACGACATCGACGATAGCCTCACGTACCTCGTCCTCGCCGGCACTGCCTAGCCCCTCCTGTTCTGCTGCCTCAGTGGCTGAAAGGCCAGGGCTCTCGGCGAGTGCGGCGAGCAGCTCTGGTACGCCCTCTTTGGCGAGTTCGCCATCGGCGAGCAACTCGAACAGCTCCTCGAAGTGGGCGTCGGTCAACTGTTCGACTGGGACATCGTCGCGTCGGAGCTCAGTTACGGTCGATTCCAGCGTTCCCGCTGCGAGCGTCGGGTCGACACCCATCTCGACGGCACGTTCGAACTGCGACATCCGACGGCCGTAGGCGACCTGCTTGGCGAGTCCTTCGTCGAGACCGAACTCCTTCTGATAACGGGCAACCCGCTCCGTCAGTAGCTCCGGAGCTTCGACGACGCTCGGGTCGGGGTAGACCGGTGGTACGTCTGTTTCGGGGTACATCCGCGCAGCACCCGGAAGGGGACGGAGGTAGCGTGTCGTCCCATCTTCGTTGGCTCCGCGAGTCTCCTCCGGAACACCGTCGATTGCCGTCTTCGCCCGTTCTGTGACGGCTTCGATAGCGAGCGCAGCCGTCTCGCCGTCGTCGGCCACGAGAGCGACTGCATCCTCGGGCCCCGCCCCAACTGCTTCGGCCAGCGCTTCGACCTCCTCCTCAGTGATGCCGTAAGCTGGGAGTTCGTCGGTGTGGAAGATGCCGCCCGCACCGTGGCGTTTTGCGTGGTCGGCGAACTCGGTGCCGAGTCGCCTGTCGGGGAGCAGCTCCCGGCCGACGATACCGTCGAATCCGAATAGCGGGACTGCCATCGCTCTCCCATCTCCCGAGAGTGCACCCTGAATGACTCCGCTGTCCGTGTCCGCCAGCACTTCCGACACGTCCTGTGGTTCGCCGACCCTCGCGTCTCGTTCCGTGAGCTCTTCGGCGATATCGAGCAGTACGACCTGCCTTCGCGCCTCGTTTCGGACGATGTCGTCGATGTCGTCGAGACTCTGAACTCCTTTGATTTCGACGCGTGCGCCGTCCTCGATGGAGACGTTCACGTCCTGTCTGATAGTTCCGAGCCCTCGTTTGACCTGTCCGGTCGAGCGAAGGTACATCCCTATCTGCTCTGCGGCCTCTCTCGCCTGCTCCGGCGTGTGGATGTCGGGTCGCGTTCCGATTTCGACGAGCGGGATGCCGAGGCGATCGAGGCTGTAGCGGACACCGCGTTCGGTCTCCTCGACCCGCTGTGCACTCTCCTCTTCGAGCATTAGATCCTCGATGCCGACAGCCCCCTCGCTCGTCTCGATTTCACCGTCGACTGCGACCTGCATCGTCCGCTGAAAGCCGGAGGTGTTCGACCCGTCGACTACGATCTTTCGCATGACGTGAATCTGGTCGACGGCGGTCATCTCCAGCAACTGTGCGATTTCGAGCGTCGTCGCCAGGGCCTCGCTGTCGACCCGCTTCGGTGGCTCGTCGTCTTCCTCGACGAGACAGGTCGAATTGTAGGCGAGGTATTCGAACTCACGGTCGACGCGACTCTCTTCGAGTGCCGCATCGTCAAGTTCTCCCAACTCGCTTTTTGTCGGGTGGAGATACCGCGTAAACGTTCGTGTCGCTTCTTCGGGCTCGCGCAACTCTGTCGGACAGGAACAGAACAACTTTGTCTCCGTGTCCAGCTGCTGGTGGATTTCCAGTCCGGCAACCAGACCTAGCTCCTCGTAGTCGAACTCGCTCATTGTGTGACTCTGAGATACCGACGGTGAAAAAACGTACTATCGTCCACTGTATCGGCCACTCGACTCCACAGCTCTCTCCCAAAAAACCCAAACTTCTGACATACATCCCTCCACATTTCACTTTCTGATAATCACGCAGTACAAAAAGTACTGTACTCGGGACTAACGCACAAATAAATTGAGTGCAATTCTAACAATTGAGAGCGTTCATTGCATTTATTACTCAGTCGCCGGACCATCTGCCATGGGAGTGGTGGAGCAATCTCAGGAGGCTGTCGAGGCGCATCTTTCGGTTCTCGATGACTCGTATGGCTCGTTTCCGGTGAACCAGACAACGGTGACAGTACCGACCAATGCCTACCAGTTTGAGTGCGAGCGCGCGGAGGATGGGAGCGTCGATCTCTTTGCAAAAGTCGAGAACGACCAATCCGAGATACTACACGTCGAGGACGAGGATGAGCTCGTGTTACCGTCGGCGAGAACGAGCGACGAGGCCATCGAGCGTGTCACTCTCAACAGTGTCGAGGAAGCAACTGGTGTTTCCTGTCGCATCGACGGAATCGATCAGGCGACGATACTCGGTATTCACGACGGCGAGGCTGACCACGACCCGGTTTACAGACTCGCCATCGTGTTCGAGGGCACACCGGAGTCCGGGTCAGCCAACGCCGATGCTGTCTGGCATTCGACTGCGGAAATTCCGGAACTGGTCTCGTTCTGATTCGTCTCCGTTCGTCGACACTCAGAGAACCCCAGTGACAGTTGCGGCTTCACGAGCGGCGTCTCTGTCGATACCGTCTCCGAGAATCGTGTATCGGTCTCGAATCTCGTGGGCCGTGGTGAGCGCTTCGAGTATCGTCTCCCCGTCGATACCGAGCGCTGTCGCAGTCGTTGGTGCGCCGATTGTATCCAGCGCGCTCTGAATGTTCTGCCACTCGCCGTATTCGCCCTCTTGCAGGTATGCCGTCATAATCGAGCCGACGCCGACCTGGTGGCCGTGAAGCGCTTCGCCGGGGGCGAGCCTATCGAGCTGGTGTGAAAAGAGGTGTTCGGCTCCGCTTGCCGGGCGGGATGAACCCGCGATGCTCATGGCGACGCCCGAGGAGACGAGCGCTTTGACGACGACCCAAGCTGACTCTTCGAGACCCTTCTTCAGGGAGTCTGCGTTCTCGACAAGCATCTCGGCCGTCATCCGCGAGAGCGCCCCGGAGTACTCGGAGTACTCGACGTTCTGGAGGCGGTGGGCGAGCTGCCAGTCCCGTACGGCTGTGTAGTTCGAGATGATGTCGGCACAGCCCGCGGTCGTGAGTCGCCACGGCGCGTCAGCAAGCACTTCCGTGTCCGCGATGACTGCGAGTGGCGGGTCAGCAGCGACGCTATGGCGCGTACCGCCATCAGGGACGGACCCGCGGCCGGAGACAATACCGTCGTGGCTGGCTGCGGTCGGGACGGAGACGAAGCCGAGCTTCTGGTCGGCGGCTGCCATCTTCGCTATGTCGATGGCTTTGCCGCCGCCGACGCCGACGAGATAGCCTGGTTTCACGCCCCGAGCCACTTCGATAACTCGTTCGATCTCCTCGAAGCTTGCGCGCTTGACCACCACTGTCTCGGGCGTTTCTCCCCGTTCGGAGAGCTCGTTTACGACACGGTCTCCCGCGACTTCTTTCGGTGTCGGACTGGTCACAATCAGCGGTGTACCGCTCAGGTGGAGCTCGGAGACAGCTTCGCCTGTCTGGTCGAGTACCCCGTGACCCACGAGGACGTTCCGGGGCAACCGGATCCATGTCGACTTTTCGAACATACAGGCCGTATCCTGCCAACCAAGTTAAGTACTGAGGGTCTCGGTTCCATCAACTGCACTGAAACGGGCCAGCTAGATTGATATACCTTCAGTAGCATAGGTTTCCCCATGGTCTTTCTCGTTCCGTACGACGGGTCATCCGTTTCAGAGGCCGCACTCGACCGCGCAGTCGAACACGGCAAGGCGCTCGACAAGGATGTTGTCGCTGTGACGTTTATACCGACCGGGTCGGAGTACGCAGAACGCCGCAAGTGGATTCAGCCAGCGGAGGAGTTCGCCATTGAATCTGCACGGGCGGAGCTCAAGCGAAAAATCGAGGAAACGACCGACGATTCCGAGCGGAACTACCTCGACTCCGGCGCCTCCGTCGAGAACGGCGTCGGCGACCACATCCGTCGCATTGCCCACGAAGTGGACGCCAGTACCGTCTACGTCGGGGCGGTCGACGACGAGGAGGAGAGCGAGTATCGAACGCCGTTCGGCGAGATCACGACCAACGAGACCTACGACCTGCATCTCGTCCGGTCGTACTGACATCGAAGTCGTCTTTTCAGTCCCACTCACACTGAGTAACGAATGGACACCACGAGCGACGTGCGCGTACTCGGAATCGAGGGGACGGCGTGGGCGGCCAGCGCAGCCCTCTACGACAGTGCGACCGACACCGTCCACATCGAAACAGAGGCCTACCAGCCCGAGAGTGGTGGTATCCACCCGCGCGAGGCCGCCGAGCACATGGCTGAACACCTCCCAAAGGTAGTCGAATCTGTGCTGGAGCGACCCACCGAGGAGCTCGACCACGACCCACCAGTCGACGATGACGAAAGGAGGTCATCGGCCCAGGAGGCTGGACCTGTTGATGCCGTCGCGTTCTCTCGCGGCCCGGGACTGGGCCCCTGTCTTCGGCTCACGGGGACGACCGCACGAGCACTCGCTCAGCGCCTCGACGTACCTCTCGTCGGCGTCAATCACATGGTCGCTCACCTGGAAATTGGCCGTCACCGTTCGGGGTTCGACTCCCCAGTCTGTCTCAACGCCAGCGGCGCGAACGCTCACATCCTGGGGTACCGCAACGGTCGATATCGCGTTCTTGGCGAGACGATGGACACCGGCGTCGGCAACGCCATCGATAAGTTCACGCGTCACGTCGGCTGGTCGCACCCGGGCGGTCCGAAAGTCGAGCAGGCTGCGAAAGATGGCGAGTACGTCGACTTGCCCTACGTCGTCAAGGGGATGGACTTCTCGTTTTCGGGCATCATGTCCGCAGCCAAGGAGGCCGTCGACGACGGAACTCCGGTCGAGGATGTCTGTCACGGGTTACAGGAGAACATCTTCGCCATGCTCACGGAAGTCTCCGAGCGTGCTCTCTCGCTCACTGGAAGCGAGGAGCTCGTTCTCGGTGGTGGTGTCGGACAGAACCAGCGCCTCCAACAGATGCTCGCTTCGATGTGCGACCAGCGCGGAGCCGAGTTCTTCGTCCCCGAGAGTCGGTTCCTGCGAGACAACGCCGGAATGATTGCGGTACTCGGTGCGAAGATGTACTGTGCGGGTGATACCGTCGCCATCGAGGACTCGGGTATCGACTCGAACTTCCGACCCGACCAGGTGCCGGTGACGTGGCGCCAGTCGGACGAGGGCCTGGCGGTTCTCGAGCAGTCGGCAGAGGAGGCGGTTACCGGAGCCGAGGCGACAGTGACCATCGACGGAAACAGGGTGACGAAACGGCGAAATCCTCGCGAGTACCGCCACCCAGCACTGGACACTCGTCTCCGAAAGGAGCGAACGAGACAGGAGGCCCGACTCACTGTCGAGGCACGGGAAGCGGGCGTTCCGACACCACTGATTCACGACGTGGACGTCGATGAGACGACGCTCGTCTTCCAGTACGTGGGCGAGTGCGACCTCCGGGACGCATTGACTGAAGAGTACGTCAGGACAGTGGCTCGCCACCTCGCCCGCATCCACAACGGCGGGTTCGTCCACGGCGACCCCACGACACGGAACGTCCGTGTCGGCGGGGCATCGCCAGAGGCTGTTTTCCTCATCGACTTCGGTCTTGGGTACTACACCGATGACCCGGAAGACCATGCGATGGACCTGCACGTGCTCGCCCAGAGCCTCGCAGGGACTGCCGACAACGCCGAACAGCTGATGGCCGCGGTCGAAACAGTCTACTCCTCGACAGGGGCTGATGCAGTGCTCGACCAGCTCAGAGAAATCGAAGGTCGCGGCCGGTACCAGTGACCGCCGCGAGACCGTTTCTTACGGCTGTTATCAGTGACTGTTGAGAGGTCGTCGTTTGTAGCCGTCCGATGAAAACCATCATAATCCCGGCAGCCGAAGAGTAGGATATGGCGGATAAACCTACCTCTGGCGAACTGTTCGGTGTCCCATACAATTTCGAGCGACCAAGCCTTGGCCGCCTCCTCTCGGGGTACTGGCAACCTGGGGAGGGGATGCTGGTCGAAAAGGAGTTCGGCGTCGGCTACACGCTGAACCTCGCGAACTGGCGGTCGTGGATCGTCCTCGCGGTGGTCGGTGCGCTGCTGTTCCAGCAGAAGAAAAGCAGCGACGACGAAGCAGCCGACGAGGAGAGCGAACCAGTCGAAGTCATCGTCGACTAATCGACGGCTATTTTCACCGTCCCCGCTGACCGGACCGTATGGTCACGTTCGTCACGACGAACCCCGGAAAAGTCCGGGAAGCACGGGAGTATCTCGACGAACCCGTCGAACAGGTCGCGTTCGACTACGTCGAACCACAGGCTGATACCCTCCGTGCTGTCGCTGCCTACGGTGCACGTGCGGCCTATCACCACCTCGGAGAGCCGGTTATCGTCGATGACTCGGGACTCACTATCGACGCATTCGACGGGTTTCCCGGTCCGTACTCTTCGTACGTCGAGGATCACCTCGGCATCGAACGTGTTTCGGCGCTCGCCAGAGAAGAGGATACCCAGAGCGCATCGTTCCGTGGCGTCGTTGCGTACTGCGACGGTGAGCCATTCAAGGCGACTCCCGAGCCGGTCGACGACCAGCGTCGGGGTCAGGACCTCGCGGCCGATGAACGCGCCAGCGCGACGACTGAGGAGCAGGTCGACGAGGCGGACGTCCCTGTGAAGTTGTTCGAGGGCATCGTCCCCGGGAAGATTGTCGCTCCGCGAGGGGGCGGTGGCTTCGGTTACGACCCGATTTTCGAGTACGACGGCAAAACGTTCGCCGAGATGGATACCGAGGAGAAAAACGCCATCTCACACCGCGGACGGGCGCTCGCCAAGTTCGCGGACTGGTATGCACAGGCGAAGAGGTAGTCCTACTCCCGTGGGTCGCGGTCTGGACCAGGATAGGGCTCTTCGAACAGACTCTCGTAGAGCGGTTCGGGGTCGAAAAGCCTCGCGAAGGCATCGGGCGGTCGAACGCTGACGTTCATGCGGGACTGCAGCGTGACGTTCGTGCCGGCTCCAGTCAGCGTTCCGTCGTTACTGAGCAGGTGTTGTGCGTTTCCCCGGTACGCCGAGGCGAGTGCCGGGTGGTCTCCTGCCGGCTGGGTCACAGCCACCCGTTCGTTTTTCATCCGGGCGTACCAGTCGTCTGCCAGCTCGTCGGTACTGAGGTCGGCGATGAGCGCCTGAGTTTCTACAAGAAGGTCGTCGCTGGAGACGAGTTCGACCCAGGAGTGACGCCTGACGTGGTCGAGCGCATCTCGGGCAGAGCCTCCGACGAAGAGGTCTTCAGCGAGTACGTCTGCGTCGGCCACGACGCGAACTGCTTCGCCTTCTGTTACCGACGAGTCATCTACGATTTCGTGACCGTTCTCCCGGTCAGCCCACGTACCATCTTCGCTCTGTCGCAACTTCTCACGTGCTGACTGGACCGCTGTTGACGTCCGTTCGAACGTACTGGCCCTTTCGAACAGCGCTGCCCAGGACATAGTCGAACGCAAGCGAGGGACGTACAAAAACCACCCGAACAGCGAAATCGTCCGCCTGTCACACTTCTGTCTGACGGGCGTTTATGTACCATAGGGGAGAGATACGAGATGGGCGCGCACCGACGGCCTCACATCCACACCCACAACTCCCATCCTCCCACGGCGCGCCCGCATACCTGAACCCATCCTTTTCGTTTTTGTAAACTTGCACCGAGAACAGTCGTCTTCTCAGGCAGCGACCTCTTCACCACGCAACATCGCCCTGACGTCTGCGAGCAACTCGGGGTCGGTCATTACGGCGACGGAGTCGCCTGCTTCGATTCGGGTCTGTGGGAGCGGAATCGTCATCGACTCGTCTTCCCGTCCGTGAGCGTAGATTCGGGCATCACCAGGCAACTCGATTTCAATGACCCGTTCGCCAATGAACGGGGACTCCTCCGGGACCTCGACGCTTGCAACGGAGAGGCGCTCTGTCAGGTCTGCGATAACGTTGAAATCGCCTCCAAGTAGCGCTGTTTTCGCCCCTGCTGCGCCCAGTCGCTCCGGGTATATGACTTCGTCGACGCTGTCGGTGTAGCGCTCATATAGCTGCTCACTGAAGTCCTCGTTGACTCGCAAGACCGTCCGACAGCCGTGAGCATCCCCGATGACACACGCGGAGAAGTTCGTGTTGAGGTCCCCGGTCAGTGCACCGAGACCATCCGTGTCCTCCAGCCCTGCTCGTTCGAGGATTGCCTCCTGTCCACCGTCACCTTCGATGACGCGGAACCCTTCATCTTCGGCTCGCTCGACTCGTTCCCGGTCGTCATCGACGACGACGACCTCATGTCCCTCACTTCGTAACGTTCGGGCAGTTCGCATCCCTACACGACCGAAGCCTACGATGATGAACTTCATGCCCATCCGTACGGTGGCCGGAATAAAAACACTGTGGCTGTTCATCGGATCGAAACCGGGGAACTCAAACAGCCACGGTCACAACCTGCTGTCAATGGTAGAGGTTCCAGCACTGGACCGCATCGATTTTGCGACGTTCGGTTTGGTCCTCGTCCTTTTGTTCTTTGGATACGTTATCTATCCGACACATCTCACACAGGTAGCTGTCTGGTTCTCGATTGTGATGTTGTTCATCTGCTGGACAGGGTACTTTTTCTACAAGATGGTCTACGATGAAGTGGTGTTCTGGGAGTAGCTCAGCGTTCAGGGATTACAGACGAACTGGACACCAAATTTGGAGATGAACGATACCCTCAAGAGTTCAGAGCGGTCTAAAGCCAAACATGGGAATTACGGTCGAACTCGTCGGTGAAGATAGTCGTGAGGTCGACGTGGACGAGGGGAACTACGGCGACCTGCTTTCGCCGTTCGACGTGAGCAAACACGAGGTATCAATTCTCGTCGACGGCAGGCCAGTACCCGAGGACAAACCAATCGATTCGACGGTCGACCACGTGCGAATCCTCCGACTCATCAAAGGCGGGTAGCGTGGAGTCACCAGAGGAAAACAGGATGTACGTCAGAGAGGCAACCGCGGACGAGATAGCTGCTGTCCGGAACGTTCTCGACGGTGGGTTGCTTGAGTTCGACTCCTCGGGTCTCGAACACGCAATCGAATCGGACGACGTACTCGTTGCCGTCCGTGCGGCGGGTGGAGAAGGCGAGATTGTACTCGGGACACTCGTCCTGTCTGGCGGTGAGATTCTTGCTGTCGCTGTCCGGCCTCGGCGACGAGGACAGGGTATCGGGAGGTCTCTCGTCGAGGAAGCACTTGACCGGAATGACCGTCTCACTGCCGAGTTTCACGCGCGAGTACGCCCGTTCTGGGAGTCGCTCGGATTCGTCATCGAACCACTTGAGGAGCAAGGCCGTTTTCACGGTCGATTCCCGTAGCCGGGCTTGCGTTAGTATAATAAACAGTTTTGAGGGAACCGGTCGAACTGTGAGCGAATGAGTTCGTACAGATTTGCCTGCGGTCGCTGTGACTGGCAGACCGAGTCAGACGAGCGAGCCGTAGGCTGTCAGGAGTGTGGGGCACGTCTCGAAGTCGAGCTCGAGGAGTACCCCGACAGCCTCGTCACAAACGAAGAACGCTACAATGTCTATCGATACGCCGACTGGCTCCCCGTCGACGACACGGAGTGGCTCACAATCGGCGAGGGGTGGACCGCACTCCTGGACGCACCGACGCTCGGTACAGCCGAACAGGAGACAGAGACAACCGTTCTCCTGAAAAACGAGACGACGAATCCGACGTGGTCGTGGAAAGACCGGATGGCAGCGATGGTCGTCTCACACGCTCTCGCTGACGGGACCGACCGGATTGCGACGTCGACAACCGGAAATCACGGCAGCGCAGTCGCGGCCTACGCGAGTCGGGCTGGAATCGACCGCATACTCGTGTTCGTCAACCCGTCGAGCGAACCGCCACACCACGCCCAGATTCGAGCCTACGGCGGCGAAAGTGTCGAGTTGACCGAAGAGAGCGCCGCCGAAGGGCTACTCGACGAACTCACCGAAATGGGGTGGTTCATCGCGTACGGTCTCGACGGGCGCTTTACGGGTCAACCGTACGTCTACGAGGGATACAAGACAATCGCATACGAACTCGTCGAACAGCACGGCGTCCCGGACGCGGTCGTGGCCGCAGTCGGTGCAGGCGACGGTCTGTACGGTGTCTGGAAAGGGTTTCGAGAACTCGAATCCGCCGGCATCATCGACGAGACGCCAGCGATGGTCAGCGCAGAAGCAAAGGAACGACACCCGCTGGCCAAGGCCTTCGAGGGCGGCGAGGACCGCGTCGGGGAGGACCCCGGTCCCGAGCCGTTGAGCACGTCCACGAAATCGCCGACGACAGGGAGCCACGCACTCGCCGCAGTCCGGAACTCGGGCGGGAAGCCCACAGTCATCGACCGATCTTCGCTCGAGCAAGCAGTTCGAGACGCCGGACGAGATGGCGTGTTTCTCGAACCTGCATCGGCGCTCGCAGCAGCTGGGGCGAGCACGCTCGCAGCCGAGGGGGACTTCGAGACAGTCGTCGCTATCGGTAGCGGAGCCGGAGTCGCCTGGCCGGAGAAAACAACCGGTATCGTCGGCTCATATCCTACGGTTGCACCGACGCTCTCGGCACTCGAGGACGCAGTTTCGTTCGGTCTGAAATAGAAAAGTTCTGCCCTGCGATGTCGCTATGCCTTCTTTTTCTTCCGGTCTTCGACGGCTTTCTCGGCCGCAATCTTCGCGTGGTCGGCGGCAGCGGCCGCGTGCCCGGATGCTGAATCGAGATCTTCGTGATCGATGTCACTCTGGGTGCTTTCGGACTTCTTCGAGCGTCGTTTCCGAACTTTTCGCAGGGTCAGTATTCCAACAACGATACCGAGGATGGCTACCAGGCGCTTTCTCAGTGCCATGCTTTCAGGTACTGGTTCTTGATAATTAATTAGAGACGCCGTACCGTCGGTAATCCGGTATTACCTCTGTTTAACGCTGACTTACTCTCTGGGAATCAACGGTCGAATGAACGCCTGACCGGCGCTGAGAAGTTCCTCCACGCGGTGCTCGCTGTTCGCCTCTGCGTAGACACGTAACTTCGGCTCTGTTCCTGACGGCCGGATGAGCATCCAGTCCCCGGCGTCGAGGACTAGCTTGATACCGTCTACGGAGTTGACGCTACCGACAGCGGTTCCTGCAATACTCTCTGGAATGTTGTCCTCGATAGCCCGCAACGCAGCCTGCTTTTTTTCGTTCGAACAGCCGAGGCTTCGTTTCCCCTGATGAATTTCGCCATAGGTTGCGAGCAACTCCTTGATGCGGTCGTCGAGTGGCTGCTCGGCGTGCATGACTGCCGCCAGCAATCCGAGGAACACACCGTCCTTGTTAGGCAGGTGTTCGGTGACCCCGTACCCACCGCTCTCCTCACCGCCGACGAGCGCGTTGTATTCGCCCATCGCCTCGGCGACCCACTTGAAGCCGACGGGGGTTTCGTAGACTTCGTGACCGTGTGACGTGGCGATTCTGTCTACGAGGCTGCTGGTTGAAACGGTCCGAACAACGTCGCCGTCTGCGTACTCGAGGAGGTAATCGTACACCAGAGCGAGAACGATGTTCGGGTCGAGAAAGCCCCTGTCGGGCGTGACGATACCGACACGGTCGGCGTCGCCGTCGTTGACCAGTCCGAGGTCGACTTCGTTTTTCTGTACGGCTGTCACGAGGTCGGCGGCGTTCTCTGGGGTCGGCTCTGGCGCTGTGCCGCCAAACTCGGGGTGACGGTCACAGCGTCGCCGCTGGACTATGGCCCCCGCATTCTCTAGAACTTCGTCGGTGACGCCGCGCCCGCTCCCGTGCATCGCGTCGTACGCGACAGTCAGTCCATCGAGTGTCTGAGAGATGCCGAAGTGGTTGGTCAGAAACGTCGAGACGTGCTCCGCGTACGGGGTTACGACATCTTGCTCTCGAATGTCTGCTCGATCACTCTCAGTGGCTTGGGGGGGCTCGAGGCGCTGTTCGAGTTCGTCAGTGACTGCCGGGAGCGCAGGTGACCCGTCGGTAACGAGATATTTCACGCCGTTGTACTCCGGCGGATTGTGTGATGCCGTAATGACGAGCCCACCAGCGAAGTTTCCGCGAGCGACAGTCCACGCGAGGGCAGGTGTCGGACAGTCACGGTCGGAGATAACGACGGGTCGACCGTTTCCAGCAAGGACGGTCGCCAGCTCGTCGGCGAACCCCCGGGAGTGTTCGCGAGCATCGTAACCGATGGCGACCAGCCCCTCCTGATTGTGGTCGTCGAGATAGGTGGAGACGGCCTGTCCGACCATCTGTACACGGTCGTTCGTAAACTCGGTCAGGGTCGCGCGCCACCCATCAGTCCCGAACTTAATGATATTGTTCTCCATACGGATACTCCCTGGCGGTAGTACTAAAATCCCTGTTCAGACACAGGGCCAACGGTCGTAGCCAGGGGGGTCCGCGGAGCCGATGCGTCAAACTTGGTGGGCGCGGCGTCTCGCCGCCTCAGCAATACCCGCGTTGGCGGAGCAACCCGGGCAGGCTCTAATGTGTCCGCTCTCGTCAGCGAAGACGCGGGCGAAGCGGTCAGATACGTGCGCTCCACAGTGATTACATTCTGGCATTCGTCTGGCAACCGGCCTCGTATTGCCGGCATCTCTCAGTAGGAGATGAGCATAAATACAGATGGTGCCTAACGAGTTAGGGTGCAATAATACTGTCGCAAAAGCGCTCAGAAGCGTTCTCAGGTTTCGTTCTCCGCTCTGGCACGGTCGAGCGATCGAGCGATGAGACCTGCTTGTACACCGGCAGTGAATCCGGCGTCGATGTTCACGACAGTGAGCGCAGTACACGACTGTAGTAGTCCAGATAGCGCGGCCTCTCCGTCTCCCCCGTGTCCGTACCCGGCCGAAACTGGCAGGGCGATGACTGGGACGTCTACGAGCCCAGCGACAACCGTTGGCAGCGCACCTTCTCGACCGGCAGCGACGACGAGAACATCGTGTTCGCGGAGACTGTCGAGGACATCCAGCAGGCGCGCGAGCGACGCCACGCCGATATCATCGATTCGGTCGACGCTTGCCCCCATCTCTCGGAGAAGCACTGTCGCTTCTCCCGCCGGCATCGCGTCAGAAGTTCCTCCCGTGACAACCCCGACACTTGCCTCCAGTTGTCGTGGCTCAAACTCCGCTGTGTGGACGACGAGCGTTCGTGCCCGGTCGTGATACGCGACGGTCGCGTTGGGAAACTCTTCCTCGAGCCGATTACGAAGCTCTTCGCTCGCGGACTCGTCTAGGCGTGTCACAATTGCTCGGTCTGTTGTCTCCAGACTCGTCCCGGCAAGGGCGTGTATCTCGTCTGTGGTTTTCTTGCTGGCCAGTATCGCCTCTGGCACGCCGCTTCGCGTTTCACGTGTCGCGTCGAATCGACCGGCAGAAGTCGTCGTATAGCCCCGGATTTGTGCCTCCGCTTCCGCAGGGTCGAGCCGCCCATCTGCGACCCCATCCAAAATATCTCGCATGTTGCTTCGTACGCCCTCGAGTACAGGAAGGTGTCGGTCGTCAGCGGCCCTGGGTTCGTCACTGACGATTCGAAAACCCGATTCGGGAGGACAGCTCCGGTACCGCGGTCAACAGTCCTATGATAGCCAGACCGACAAGCATCAGAACGAGAAGCGCACCAGTGAACCAGAGGCCCTGTGTCAGATGAGGGGCACCAGTCTGGGACAGCCGCCACAGGAACACCGAACTCGCCACTGCGGCGCCGGTCGAGACTGCCGTTCCGACTACAACTGCACTCGAGAAGCCCCCTCCCGGAGACTGCCGGCTGGCTCGCTGGCTGGCGAACGACCACACCCGCACTGTCGCCACGACTGCTCCTGCACTCCCTCCGGCGAGTGCGAGTGCGAGGTCAATCGAGACTGTCGACTGCACGGCGAGGAGATAGCCGAGCAGTACCGGGACAACGGGGATGGCCCCGGCAAGCACCGGCCCGCCGTTCCAGGCTCCGTACAGGACGGCGACCAGTGTCGCGAGCACCACTGAAAACAGGACAACACCGGTGAATCCGTTAAACATCCACAGCACGAACCGCTGTTCGTCGTCTGTCAACACGAACTCCGGCACCACAACGGTAAACAGTAAAAATACCAGCAGAACGGCGAGAAAGCCCAGACCGAGAGCAGTGCGCTTCCGATGGATACCGAGGTGTGGCGAATCAAGAAGGCCCGTCGCCCAGCTACTCATTGTCGAATCACGCTCGCTCGGCCGTCGTGGTCCGGTGGCATCCGGTTTTCGAGGTTGATTGCCCCGTCGACAGTCCAGCCAGCCTCCTCGAATATCGCCTCGACAGCGGTTCGGGCATTCGCATACGACGTCACCTCGTGTCGTGGTAAGGCTGCGGAGTCGACGTGCACCTGGAGAGAGGTCGTTCCCTCGAACTCCCAGGCGCGGATGTGGAGTCTGCCGCCCAGCCCGAACGCAGTCTCGGCTGCACTCCAGTCCGGTCGTCGGTACTCTTCGTGCTCTCGGTCCCACGCCCAGAGCGTGTACTCGAACGGTCTGGTTGTCCAGCCGGCATCTGCAACCGTTCCAACGACGTCCTCGTACTCGGCCGCTTCCAGCGGAAAGACAACGTTGATTGGCGACGCAGGCGCAAGGTTATCACGGTCGCCGTCTTGGTTGTAATGATACTGCCAGACGGCGTACGGCACCTCTGACTCTGACACACCAGCATTAGTTTCGGTCACCGTCTCGGCTGCTGTTTCTGCTGGCGCTGAAACGGGTGTATCTCGGAACACCAGTGAGGGTATGCCGCCGCCGACCACACCAGCACCAACTCCTGTGAGAAACTGCCGACGGCTGAGCGGTTTCGACGAGTCTTCACTCGAGGACTGCTGGCTCATTTCCTGTCTGTAGCGTATGCGACCAGCGGCCAATTATATGCTTCGAACAACAGGCCTCTCCGTGGTGTGTCTCAGGCGTCGACCACTGTTACCTCGACGTCCGTTCCGACGTCGAAATCGATGGTCTCCCCGACGAGCTTGATACCAAAGTCGTCACGCGCACAGTACAGCGCGATACCTGTTATTGGTTGTCCGTTTGCCTGTACAGTCACGTCGTCCCACGTCACGTTCCTGTCAGAGACCGTCCCGACGGTCGTCCCTGCTACGACGGCTCGCTCACCCGCACCCAACAGACCACCTCCGTCGTAGTGAGGGAACCCACCGTCGAGAACGCCGCCGTCGCTCGCCAGACCCACAAACTCTGATCCGGGATTTGGGTTGACTGGCTTGTCCAGGCGCGCCCAGGAATCGCCGGTTTCGACGACGCAGCCCGTGCCGTCCCACGGTAGCGGCGTAATCTCGATGTCGACCGAGAGCGGCAGCGAACCTGCCGCTCGATACAAGTTGGACT
>LKMJ01000698.1_pt1 | contig 27092 bp, 25 predicted proteins | sample 643391 | NCBI WGS metagenome assembly LKMJ01 (sample SAMN04112250, study PRJNA286221) | soda lake metagenome | biome: soda lake; feature: Kulunda Steppe; material: water; isolation source: sample PL-Br10 brine of Picturesque Lake | place: Russia: Kulunda steppe | collected 2010-07 | reverse complement strand
CGAACCACCGCTCCTCCAGCACCGTCGAGCGCAGGCCCGCGACCGCCACCTCGGTGTCGTAGCTGGCACCCTCGGCCGAGCACACCACGGAGAGGTACATGCCCCGTGGGATGTCCTCGAGGCCCTCGTCGATGGTGGCCGCCAGCCGCGCGAGGGGCTCGAGATCACCGTCCCGGGCCGCGATCAGCATCCCCGGCAGGGCGAAGCCACCGTCGGGTGCGTACAGGGTCGCGAACACGGCACCGAGGAACACCTCAGCGGTGAAGGTCCGGGTGACGGCCTCCCCGCCGTTCAGGGGCTCGGCCGTGACCTCTTCGGGCTGGTCGGTGAGGCGGTCCGCCACCTCTGCGCACCGAGGCGGAGAACCCCTCGGGTGCCAGCGCTGCGGCGTGCAGCGCCAGGTGCGAGCCGTAGGAGCCCCCGCGCAACACGACCCGGTCCTCGCCGAGCGCCCGGCGGACCAGGTCGACGTCGCGGGCGTTGTTGTTGTGGTCGAAGGCGTCCAGATCGATGCCGCGGTCGAGGAGTTCGCTCCGGCAAGCCGCCAGGGTGTCGCGCTGCTGCTGCGCGTCGGGCATGTCGGTGAAGGCCTCGCTGTCGAAGGCGTCGCAGGTCAGCACCGGGTCACTGGAGCCCACGCCGCGCTGGTCGAGCAGGATCACCTCGCGACCCTCGAAGGCGAACAGCTCCCGCGCCATCGGGTCGGTCAGCACGGTCTCCACCACCACCTCACCGGGACCGCCGACAAGGACCAGGATCGGTTCCTCGCCCGCGTCCTCGTCGACCAGGGTGGCGACCGCCAGGGTGAGCGTCGCACCATCGGGATCGTCGTGGTGCAGGGGGGGCGGTGACGGTGCCGCAACGGACCTCGTCGGCGTCCATCTCGACCAGTTCGATCCCGAAGCAGTCGGGGTCCGAGGTGAAGGCGTCGACCGCGTCGTCGGGGTCATCGTCACAGGCGGTCACCAGGGCGACGGCCGTCAGCAGGGGGGCGAGTACCCGTCCGAGCCGCCGACGGGCGCCGGGCGCCGGGCGCCGAGGACGTTCGGCGGTCGCGGGTGCTGGTGTCAGCGGTCGGCTGCATGCTGCTCCTCGACCGGTCATCGGGTGCGCTCGGTCTCACGGGATCGGCTCCGCCTGCCACAGCTCACGCCAGCTGAGCGTCCCACCCGAGAGCACCGCCGCGGAGTACAGACGGCCCGCGAGGCGGACCGCCAGCAGGGCCGCACCGATCGTGGTCGCCAACCCCGTGAGCAGCTGCCAGGTGGGCAGTGCGCCGAACACCAGCAGCGGGGGGATCGTGAAGGGGGCGCTCGGGGGGAGGAGTGAGAGCACGAGGGCTGCGGTGCCCGCCGGCTCAGGAAGCACGAGGAACAACACCGCGAAGTAGCTGCCCATCAACAGCACCAGCAGGGGCGCCAGGGCGGTCTGGGCCTCCTCGGAGGAGCTGGCCATGGAACCTGCGACGAGGTAGACGGCGCCGTAGAACAGGAAACCGGCGATCACCATCACGAGCGACACGCCGATCAGCAGCGGCGTCGCCGCCGGCAGATCCACGGCCCCGACCAGCGCGTTGCTGGCCAGGGCAACCGCCACGATCAGCGCCAGCTGGAGCGTGGCCACCAGCGCGGTCGCGGCCAGCTTGCCGGTCAGCAGCTGCCAGGGCCTGAGGCTGCCGAGCAGGACCTCCACGACCCGGCTGCCCTTCTCCTCCACCGCGCTGTTGAGCAGGGTCGTGCCGTTGAACTGCACGGCGACGATCAGCAGGGCCGTCAGGCCGAAGGCCAGCCAGACGTCGGCCTGGGTCAGCCCTTCACCGCCGCCCACATCGGCGACGGGGACGGGCTCCACGTCGCGGAGGATCGCCAGCACCTCGGCGGTGTCGATGCCGGCGTCGGTGAAGCTCTGACGGAAGGTGGCCTCGGCGACGGCCGCATCGATGCTGGCCTTGAGCGCCGGCGCGATGCCTGCGTTCGGGCTGAGCAGCTCCGGGCCCGCAACCAGGGCGGCGTCGGCGTCGCCCGCCTCCACCACCTCGACCGCTGCCGGTCGGTCGGGGGCGATGTGGAAGCGCAGGTCGATGTCGTTGGCGGCCGCGTTGGTCTCCAGTGCCACCTCGAGGTCGTCGGTGGCACCGGCGACCAGGGCGAGATCGTGGCGGGTCGGGCCGTCGGCACCGATGAGGCTCGGCACGATGATCGCTGCCGCGACGACGACCACCAGCAGGGCGGTGACGGACAGGAAGGTCCTGCTGCGCAACCGGTCCCACACCTCCCGACGGGCCACCAGGCGGATGGAGCGGGTGTCGGCCCGGGTCATCACGCTGCCTCCTCGTCGTCCGCCTCGAGCTCGGCGATGCTCGTTCCCACCGTCGCGCGGAAGATCTCCTCGAGGGACGGCGGCTCGAAGCGGAACCGCTCCACGGCCGCCTGGTGTGCGAGCGTGGCCACCAGTTGCGCCGGATCGGTGTCGGCGGGGACGCGGAGCCGGGTCACGCCGCCGGTGCTCGTGTGGGTGCTGGTCACCAGCTCGCAGCCCGGAGGTGGGTCCGGTGTGTGACCGCCGGCCAGGCGGACCTGCACCTGACGGTGGGGATGGTCGGCACGGATCGCGGCCAGGTCACCTGCCAGGCGGTCGCGACCCTCGGCCACGATGACCACGTCGTCGCACAGCTCCTCGACCAGGTCCAGCTGGTGGCTGGAGAGGACCACCGTCGCCCCGTCATCGGCCCGCTGGCGGATGATGCGCCCGAGGTCGGCGACACCGAGGGGGTCCAGGCCGCTCAGGGGCTCGTCGAGCACGAGGACCTCGGGCTCGTGCACCAACGCCGCCGCGAGCTGGACGCGCTGCTGGTTGCCGTGGGACAGCTCGCGCAGCGGGTCGCCGGCGCGCTCGGTGAGGCCGAGTTCCTCCAGCCAGGCGGCGGCAGCAGCAGCGGCGTCGGTGGCGCTGAGCCCCTGTAGCTCGGCGATGTAGCGCAGCTGTTCGGCCACGGGCATGCGCGGGTAGAGCCCGCGCTGCTCGGGCATGTAGCCGAACCGGCGGCGCACATCCGCGCTGATCGGCTGGTCCTGCCACCGCACCGTGCCCGCGTCGAGGCGCACCAGCCCGAACACCGCCCGCATCGTGGTCGACTTGCCCGCGCCGTTCGGACCGAGGAACCCCAGTAGCCGCCCCGGCCGTGCGGTCAGCGACACCCCGTCGAGCGCCACCACCTCGCCGTAGGACTTCCGCAGGCCGTCCAGTTCGAGCATCGCTGCGCTCCTGGGAGGGGGGAGCAGGGCGGGACCGCCCCGTCGGCCCGGGGGAGGTGACCCGGGGTGCAGGGGCGCGGGATCCGGTGGACGTCGTGACCTCCCTGGGGGGACGTCGTGACCTCCCTACGGGAGCGTTGCGACACCCTGCGGCGCCCGACCCTACGGAGGGTCCCTGCATCGGTCAACCATCGCGTCCGGTGGGGGACCCCTGCGTCCCTCGGCGTGCCCCGGGTCGTCGTGGCACTGTGCCGGTGGCGGCGTTGCGGGTTCGGCGGCGTGGTCCCGCTAGCGTCCGGTGTCACCGGTGGGATGGTCGTGCCGTCGCCCGTGGGAGGGGCGCCGGCGCATCCCTGGGAGGTGTGCTCTTGCCACGCATCGACACGCTCGAGCTGCCCGTGGTCGGGCTGGACGCGCTCGACGGAGCGGCGGGCTCGCACCACGAGGTCCTCGATCCGCTGGCACGCGACCATCCGGTGGTGCGCGTCGAGGGGCTCGGTTACCTCCTGTTGGCGCGCGGCGCCGTGGACGCGGCGCTCAGGGCGCGCGACACCTCGATGCCGGCCCTGGCCCTGCTCGAGCTCCAGGGGGTCACCGAAGGACCGGTACACCACTACCTCGCGGGCAACCTCCTGAGCCTGTCCGGGGAACAGCACCGGGCGCAGCGGCGCCGGGTCTCGGGTGCGCTCGGTCCCGCCCGTGCCGCAGCGCTGCGGCCGACGATGCGTCGCCACCTCGACGACCTGTTGGACGCGGTCACCGGCCCCGACGTGGAGTTCGTCTCCGCCGTCGCGAAGCCCTACCCGGCGAGGATGATCGCGGAGATCGTCGGGGCGCCGATCAGCGATGCGGGGCGTCTCGGGGAGTGGGCCTACTGGATCCAGGCCGCCCTCGACCCGCTGCAGCTCGGCTCCCACCTCGCGGAGATCGAGGCTGCGGCGGCCGGCTTCGACGTCTACGTCCGCGAGGAGCTGTTCGCGCTCGATCCGTCCGCGGCGACGGGGCTGCTGGCCGACCTGCTGCCCGAGGTCGCGGCCGGTGACCTCGAGCACGGCGAGGCCGCCTCGCTGATCAGCTCCGTGCTCGTCGGTGGCGTCGACACCACCCAGGCGCAGCTCGCCCACACCGTCCGGCTCCTGGCCGAGCACCCGGCGCAGTGGGAACTGCTGGTCGAGGACCCGACGTTGGTCCCCGCCGCGGTGGCCGAGGTGCTGCGCTACGAGCCGATCACCCCCTTCACGGCGCGGCTCACGACGGCCGAGCTCGACCTCGACGGGATCACCGTGCCCGCAGGCACGCTGCTGATCGCCTGCACCGCGACGGCCAACCGTGATCCCGCGACCTATGACCATCCGGAGGTCTTCGACATCGCCGCCGATCGCGGCGACGCCGGGCACCTCACCTTCGGCGCGGGCGCGCACTTCTGCATCGGGCACGCCCTGGCCCGTGCGGAGCTCGAGGAGGCGCTGGCGCTGCTGGTGGAACGCTACGCACGGTTGGAGCTGGCTGGCCCGCCGGTGTTCGACACGCCGTCGGGTGTCTACGGGCTCCTCGAGCTGCCGCTCCGGCTGCATCCGCGTCCCTGATCGAGGCTGCTGGGTCGGGGGGCGTGCGGTCCTTCGGCCCTGCAGGTCGCAGCGTCGGGCCTGCCATGCTGGACCCGGGCCTGCGCCGGCTGGCGTCGAGCGTCGTGCGTTGCCGGGCACGGGGCCCGGTCGCAGGCGGAAGGCGGTGCTGTGGGCCAGGAGCGGACCGAGGTGGGCCGGCCAGCCGGCTGGGGTGTGCCCCTGGGGATCGGTGCAGGTGCGGCGATCGGGGTCCTGGTCGGGGTCCTCCTCGAGCAGTTGGCGCTGGGCATCGCGATCGGCGCCGGGGTCGGACTGGTCGCCGGGGCGTCGTTGACCGCCACCTCGCACCTGCCGCCGGCGCGTCGCCGACGGGTGATCGCGAGCGCCGTCGGGATCCTGACCATGGGCGTGGTGGTGGCGTTGGGGCTGCTGGTGCTGCTGCCGTGAGCGCGCGGCTCGGCCTGAGGCGACGTCGTGGTGCCACCGGGTGAGGTGAGGCAGGGCACGCAGCACCGCGGTGCCGGACCGGTCGTGCGCGATAGTTGCACAGCGCAGGTGATGGCGTCGCCCGAGATGTATCATGGTGACATCACTATGATATGCCGCTACGCGGAGATGAGGTGGACGTGATGACGACGTCGGTGGTCGAACGTGAGGTGCGGTCCCGGGCGGGGATCCCGATCCTGGTCGCGGTACTGCTGGTGGGGCTCGCGAGCGTGGCGGGGATCGTGCTGGCGATCCGCTCCCTGGCCCTCGACGGGTCGGTTCCCGTGGGCGTGAGCGGGATCGTGGTGAGCGTCCTGGTCCTCCTGCTGGCGGTGTTCGTCGGGGTCGGTCTGTACACGATCCACCCCAACCAGGCCCGGGTGCTCACCTTGTTCGGGGACTACCGCGGCAGTGACCGCACGCCGGGCCTCAGGTGGGCGAACCCGCTGCTCATCAAGGAGAAGGTGAGCCTGCGGGTGCGCAACTTCACCACCGAGACCTCCAAGGTCAACGACGCCAACGGCAACCCGATCATGATCGCCGCGGTGGTGGTGTGGCAGGTCACCGACACGGCCCGGGCGGTGTTCGGGGTGGACGATTTCGTCGACTACGTGCGCATCCAGTCGGAGTCGGCCGTGCGCCAGCTCGCCCGCTCCTACCCCTACGACGCGTGGGACGACACCCAGGTCACGACCCTGATCGGCGACCCGAACGACGTGAACCGGGACCTGCTCTCCGAACTGCAGGACCGCGCCGACGACGCCGGGGTCACGATCCTCGAGGCGCGCATCACGGATCTGTCCTACGCCTCCGAGGTCGCAGAGGCGATGCTGCGCCGCCAGCAGGCCTCGGCCATCGTGGCTGCACGAGCCAAGATCGTCGAAGGAGCGGTGCTCATGGTGCGTGAGGCCGTGGCACAGCTCGAGGAGGGCACCACTGGCGTGGACGCGATCCCTCTGGACGCCGACCGCAAGGCCACCTTCGCCTCCAACCTGATGACGGTGATCGCCAGCGACACCCCCACCAGTCCGGTCGTCAACGTCGGCACCCTGTCGCGCTGACCCATGGCCCGCGAGCGCAAGCAGTTCCCGCTGCGGATCTCACCGCAGCTGTACGAGGTGTACGAGTCCTGGGCTGCGGACGAGTTCCGCTCGGTCAACGCCCAGATCGAGGCGGTGCTCGCTGACGCGGCCCGGCGGTCGGGTCGGCTGCGGCGCCGGCCCCCACCCGAGCCACCGGACGGGGTGAGCACCGACGCAACCAGGCAGCCGGACGACGGCTGAGACCGGGAAACGAGCCTCACCATGACCACCGATGATCGACTCCTGGCCGAGGACCTGCTGCTGCTGGCCTGGAACCCCGACTCCGGGCGGCCACAGGGTGCGATGGCCCTGCAGCTCACCCCCGCGATCGGCGGCGCGCTGCTGCTCGACCTCGCGCTGCGTGACCGGCTCCGCATCGAGGTGGACGTGCCCCGCGCCAGCTCCCGGCCGACGGGTGACGCCCTCCTCGACGAGGTCACCCAGCTACTGCGGGAGGGGCGCCGCCGCCGTAAGCTCAAGGGGTGGGTGCGCAAGGTCGGCACCACCGCCCGCCGCGACCAGGTGCGTGATCGCCTGGTCGCGCGCGGCCTGCTCGTCGCCGAACACGACCGCGTCCTCGGGCTGTTCCCGCGCACCCGACACCGGCTCGCCGACGCGGCCGAGGTCGTGCGTCTCGAGGAGCGGGTGCGCGAGGTCCTGGTGGGTGGTCCGGTGCGGGAACCGCGGCTGGCGGTGCTGGTCGCCCTGGTGGGCGGCACCGCGGTGCTGGACCGTCTCGTGCCGCGACGGGACCGGCGCGACGCCCGGCGACGCGCTGAGGAGCTGGCCGAGGACTCTCCGGTGGCAGAGGCCGCACGGGTCGTCATCCGTGACACCCAGGCGGCGATGATCGCCACCTTCGCCGGGGCTGCAGGAGCCGCGTCGGGACGGTGAGCACCGCAGGCGTGGTCGGCGTGTGGGCCGTCGCGGGCGGCCTCACCGCCTCCCGGCCGCGGAGCCGGCTGGGCAATCCGGCCCTACACCGCGTCGGCACTGCGGGAGACGCTGGTTTGGACGTCCGCGACGGTGCGCCGCGCCGGCCGCGATCCGCGTCGCTGTGGCGCGCAGCGCGAGCGCGGACGGGCCCCTGTCAGCGACGTGACCGACCTTCTCGAGGGCCGGTTCGCGGCCTCGTCCCGCCTCCAGGATCCGCCGATGTCCACCTGCGCCATCCACGTCGCCAGCCTGACCAAGACCTTCGGTCCGGTCACGGCCCTCGACCGCTTCGACCTCGACGTCGGAGTCGGCGAGGTCCACGGCTTCCTCGGCCCCAACGGTGCCGGCAAGTCCACCACGATCCGCATCCTGCTGGGGCTGCTGCGCCGGGACCACGGCGAGGTGGTACTGCTCGGCGGGGACCCCTGGCGTGACGCCGTCGCCCTGCACCGCCGCCTGGCCTACGTCCCCGGCGACGTGCACCTGTGGCCCAACCTGACCGGAGGTGAGGCGATCGATCTCCTCGGTGAGCTGCGTGGTGGGCTGGACGAACAGCGCCGTGGCGAGCTGATCGAGCGGTTCCAGCTCGACCCGACCAAACGGTGCTCCACCTACTCCAAGGGCAACCGGCAGAAGGTCGCGCTGATCTCCGCCTTCGCCTCCCACGTCGAGCTGTACCTCCTCGACGAGCCGACCTCGGGCCTGGACCCGTTGATGGACACGGTGTTCCAGGCCTGCGTACGCGACGTCACCGCCGTGGGCAGCACGGTCCTGCTCTCCAGCCACATCCTCGCCGAGGTGGAGGCGCTGGCCGACCGGGTCACCATCATCCGCGAGGGGCGGCGGGTCGAGTCCGGCACCCTCGCCGAGCTGCGCCACCTCACCCGCACCGCCATGCGTGTGCGCACGCGAGCGGCGTTGGACGGCCTCGCAGCCCTCGACGGGGTCCACGACGCCGAGGTGGAGGGCACCCGCGCCCGTTTCGAGGTCGAGCCCGACGCCATGGGCGCGGTGCAGCGGTGGCTGGCCGACCGGGACGTGGTCGCGCTGACGAGCTCACCACCCACCCTCCAGCAGCTGTTCCTGCGCCACTACGGCCAGGAGCTCACCGCCGACGAGGTGGCCGACGATCCCGACCAGGTCGCGGTGGTGGAGGCGCCGCGATGAGCACCGGGACGCCGGCCCGCCCGGTCACCGCCTCGCCCGCACCCGCCCGCGGCGACGACGCCACCCACCCTGGCCGGCTCGCGGAGCTGACGGGCACGTTCCGGCTGCTCAGGCTGGCCGTGCGACGGGACCGGGTCCTGCTACCGGTGTGGATCCTGTCCCTGGGCGTCCTGCTGCTCGCGAGCGTCGCCAGCATCGCCGGCCTGTACGGCGATCAGGCCGCCCGCGTCCAGTACGCGGTGACCATGGCCCCCAACGTGGTCGCGCGCGCCTTCGAGGGCCCGATCTTCGGGACCTCGCTGGGTGCGGTCGTGATGACCGAGACCTTCGGCATGTTCGCGGTGCTCGTCGGGGTGCTGAGCATCCAGGCGATCGTGCGCCACACACGGCTGGAGGAGGAGACCGGCCGTGCCGAGCTGGTCGGCTCCGCGGTGGTGGGCCGTCACGCCCCGTTGACGGCCGCCCTGGTCCTGACCTTCGCCGCGAACCTGCTGCTGGGCGTGATCATCACCGTGATCCTGCTGGCCTACGACCTGCCCGTGGCGGGGGCAGCGCTGGCCGGCCTGCTGCTGATGGGCGTCGGCTGGGGCTTCGCCGGGGTGGCCGCGATCACCGCGCAGGTCGCCGCCAGTGCCCGGAGCGCGAACGGGATGGCTGGTGCGGTCATCGGCGTGGCCTACTTCCTGCGGGCCGTGGGCGACGGGCTGGGGGAGGTCGCGCCCAGCGGAGTGGCCGTGGTCAGCGCGTGGCCGTCCTGGCTGTCGCCGATCGGCTGGGGACAGCAGGGCCGCGCCTTCGCGGACGAGCGGTGGTTGGTGCTGGTGCCCTTCGGGGTGCTGGTGTTCGCCACGGTCGCGATCGCGTTCACCCTGACCCGCCACCGCGACGTCGGCGTCGGGATGCGGCCGGTGCGCGCCGGACCCGCCACGGCCTCCGCCGCGCTGCGCAGCCCGGTCGGGCTCGCGTGGCGCCTGCAGCGCGGATCGGTGCTCGGCTGGACCGCCGGGCTGGTCATCGCCGCCGGGGTGTTCGGCGCCATCGGCGACGAGGTGGACAGCTTCCTGGAGACCAGCGAGGAACTGGCGGAGTTGTTCGCCGGGCTTGTCGACGGGGGTGGGCTCGTCGACCTGTTCATCGTGTTCCTGATGGGTCTGCTGGCGGTTGCAGTGGGCGCGTTCGCCGTCCAGGGGATGCTCCGCCTGCGCACGGAGGAGCTGTCCGGGCGCGCGGAGCCGCTGCTGGCCACCGCGGTGGCGCGCACGCGCTGGGTCGCCAGCCACCTCGTCGTGGTGGCAGCTGCCAGCGCGGGGCTGCTGGCTGCCATCGGGCTCGCTGGCGGCACGGCCTTCGGTCTGATCACGGGGGAGTGGGGCAGCCGGTTCTGGGGCTGGGTCCTGGCCGCGCTGGTCACGATCCCAGCGGTGTGGGTGCTGGGTGCGCTGGTCGTCCTCGCGGTGGCGGTCCTCCCGCGCTGGGCCGCGGCGATCGGGTGGGGTGCCCTGGGGGTGAGCCTGGTCATGGGACAGCTCGGTGCGCTGTTCGAGCTGCCGCAGTGGGTGCTGAACGTCTCGCCCTTCACCCACATCCCCGCGGTGCCGGCCGAGGACCTGCGGTGGCTCCCGGTGCTGGCGCTCCTGGCCGTCGCGGCCGGGTTGGCCACCCTCGGTCTGGCAGCCATCCGTCGCCGCGACCTGGTGACGTGACCGGCTCGGCGGCCGCGCCTGCGGGATCGTCGGGCTGGTACCGCTACTTCCAGGCGGCAGCCGGCACCTACGACGACGAGGTCTTCACCGGGGCGACCGAGGATGAGGTGCGCGAGCTGTCGGCGCTCCTCGAGCTGCGGCCCGGTCAGCGGCTGCTCGATCTCGGCTGTGGCACGGGCCGTCACGCGGTGCCCCTGGCCGGTCGAGGGCTGGCGGTCACCGGGGTCGACCTCTCCCCGGCGATGCTCCAGCGGGCGCGCGCCCGCGCGGACGATGCCGGGGTCGAGGTGGAGCTGATCGAGGCCGACGCCCGCGACCTGCCCCACGGGCTCGGGCCCTACGACGCCGCGATCTGCCTGTGTGAAGGTGCCTTCTGTCTGGTCGCGGACGACGCCGAACCCCTGGTCCACGACCGGGCGATCCTGGCCTCGATCCACGACCTCCTGCTGCCGGGTGGCCGGCTCGTCCTCACCGGGCTCAACGCGGGCCGACTCCTGGCCGCCTGGCACCGGGGAGAGCCCACGGGGGAGCTGGACCTGCTGACGTTGACGGAGACCTCCGTCTACGAGCTTTCAGACGGCACGCGGATCGAGCTCAGGGAGCACTACCACCTGCCGGACGGCCTGCGGACCCTGGCCGAGTCGGTCGGGTTCGAGGTCACCGCGATCCGGGCAGGTGGCGCCGGCGATTGGCGCCGTGCGGCACCCACCGTGGACGACTACGAGCTGCTGCTCGTCGCCCGGAAGCCGGGGTAGCGGTCTCAGCGCGTGCTGGGGCGGTCGTCGTCAGCGATCGCGCTGCCGGTCGCTGCGGATCCGGTCCCGTCGCATCTGCATCCCCTATGGCGCGGGCACATCGTCGAGCAGCTCGATGATGACCGCCGCCACCTCACGGGCGTGCTCGGGGTCGACCAGCAGGCTGAGGTGGTCCGCACGGTCGATCTCCGCGTGGGTGGCCACCGCAGAGCGGTCGGCGAGCTCCCGGTGCAGGGACGCCATGACCGCCCGGCTGTCGGGGGACGCACCCTCCTCGCTCGCACCGGCGCTGATCACCCGGGTCGCCACGCCGGCGAAGGGTTCCGGCACCGTTGCCTCGGCGTCCGCGATCTCCTCCAGCAGGTCGGGCATCGCCTGGATCTCCCCACCGTAGGCACGCATCCCGGCCGCGGTCACCGACCGGGCCCGGTGCTGCTGACCCGCGTCCTCGGGCAGCGATGCGACCACCTGCTCCTGCGGATCGGACAGCCGGAACACCCCCAGTCGTGCGAGGGCCGGCGCGACGGCCAGCTGCTGCTGCGCCTCCTCCAGCGACGCCCGTTCCTCGGCGCCCAGGCGCTCCAGCTGGTCCTCGTGGACGGGATCGAGGAGCACCAGCCCGGCCACCCGCTCGGGGTAGGACGCGGCGAACACCCGCGCGTAGCCGGCACCGAGGCTGTGCCCGACCAGCACGACCGGTCCGTCGACACCTCCCAGCTCCAGGGCCTCGTGCAGGTCCGCGGCCACCGACGCCGCATCCACCGGGGCATCGGAGGCGTCGCTGAAGCCGTAGCCGGCCCGGTCGTAGGCCACCACCCTGACCTGGTCAGCGAGTTCCGATGCGACCCAGGCCCACGTGGCGGCGGTCCCACCCGCACCTGCCTCGAGCACCACGGTCGGCCGGTCGCCCGCCGTGTCCGACGCACCGTCCGGCTCCGTGACGTCGAGGTGGAGGTGACGCCCGTCGCCGAGTTCCATCAGCTCGCCCGGCGGCTGGACCTGGCGACGGTCGACCGCGTCCAGCACCGCGGTCAGCCCGACGGCGATGAGCAGCAGCCCCACCAGCCCCGCTCCTGTCCAGCCCACGCCCCGCGCGATCCGGCGAACCAGACGGCGAGGTGGTCGCGATCCGGACTGCTGCCGATCGGGGCCTGCGTCATCGTCGGTGCGCAGGTCGGTGTCGAGGTGATCCTGTGATGTGGCCATACGAGTAGCTCCTCCGAGGAGGCGTGGTCTGCCAGGGAACCGGTGCCACGGCGCGCCATCGGGGCCGGGCAGCGGCGACACGCGTGCCAGCGATCACCGCCGGATCCTGGGCACGTCGTGGGTCGGCGACACTGCGCCGACAGCGGTTGACCTCCACGGATAGGTCAGTGCCCCGGCGCGGGCAACAGGCCACATGTCCCGAACCGGGCCCGGTCGACCTGCTCCATCGTCAGATGCACCCGACAGGGCGGTGGCCTGGCGATCGAGGACCGGGTTGTGCGCAGCCCACTCGCCGCCAGACGGCAACGGCCGGTCGTGCGACCATCGGGGATGTTCGACGATGATGGCGATCCGATCCCTACCCCACGGACCCAGGACGCCACCTGCGACAACGTGCGTCCTGCCGCTGCAGACCGCAGCACGCCTGACGGGGCACACCGGGGGGCGTGCGCGCCGCTCCATGACGCCGAAGGGCGCGGTTGTGTCACCGGCGCGTAGCCGGGGAGGTGTGGTCATCTCCTGGGCGGTGGCCCAGGGATCAGCCAGGATGTGGCGTGGGCTGCGGTGTGGCCGGGGAGGTGTGGTCATCTCCTGGGCGCTGGCCCAGGGATCGACCAGGACCGCTGCGGGCGCGCGAGTGGTGGAGGGCAGCCGATGACCTGGCACCGGCGGAACCACCGCTGCACACCGTTCCCGAACCGGGCACCAACCGCCGCAGCTACCTGGATGATCCGGGCGTGATGACTCGATCGGTTCGGCGGCCTCGCGTCCAACGGTCGATGGATGCGTCCTCGCTTGGGTGTACCTCGAGCGGTTCACCTGTGGCCCATCGATGAGCACTCGCTCGCCCAACGGCGCCGCGAGTTCGATGTTCAGGCCGGCGTTGATGATCTCGTACTTCAGGGGTTCCCTGCCGATCAGGTCGGCCAGTGCTGGCCGACATACGGATCGGGGTTCCCCGTTGCCCAGCGGTCGAGCAGTTCGGCCAGCGCTTGCGCCTGGGCCCCGCCCGAGGGCAGCGTGCGCTGCAGCACGCATACCAGCACGAGATCGGGCTCTGGCGCGTAGTCGGCGACGTTCTCGGTCACGACAGCGCGGTGCTCACTGCGCGCGAACGTCGCAACCGCGGCGTCATCGGCACCGGACAGACCCACCTCGCCGACGTGCACCGCATCATGGTCGAACGCATCACGCAGCAGGGTGGCCGCAGCACGCGGGAACATCTCGTCGAGCAGCAAACTCACGCCAACAGCGCCCGGCGCTGCTGGGCGGCGTCACGGCTCTCAGCGATCGCACGCTCGTTGCGGACGATGCGGTGTTCGATCTCTGCTGGATGCCGGGCAGCGAACTCCAGCGCGGCCCGCAGCTGTCGAGGGTGCACATCGGTCTCCGTCGCCAGGACCGCGATCCGCTGCTCCTCGCTGCCTTCGAGTTCCCGCAGCCGGGCGACGATCTCCCAGACATCCGGCCCACCGGCCAGCGCAGCACGACGGTCGTGACCCGGACCCCGGTACACGATCCCCGCGTGGTCCAGGGTGTCCACACCCTCGATGATGAGCCGTTCGAGCAACGCCGTCGCACTGATCCCCTCTCGCTCAGCGCGCTCGTGCAGACGTTTTCGAGCCTCATCGCCGAGCCGGAACGACGTACTCCTCGCAGCCATGACCAGTCCTCCTCCTCTGTGCTACATCGTAGCTCAGGTGTAGCGGCAGTACCGGGCGGTATCGACAACCTGCGCGCGACCGGTCAAGACGCACCGGACGGCGTACAGCGGCACCGCAGCTGCCAGCGATCCGCTCGTAGGTAGTCGCGAAGGGAGACTTCCGCCCGGTCGAGTTGCCTCGTTCCTGTGCTGCCTCACGATCACGATCCGAGCTCGAAGGACCGTGTCCAAGAACTGGTGGAGAACCGCATGATGGTGTGTGGGGGGTAGGGCGGCTGGCGTCCGAGGTGCCCACGTGACGTCGCCGGCTGCCTGCGCTGCACGAAGCAACAGCAGCAACAGCAGCCACACCCTTCGTGCGTGCTGCAGCAACGCCCGCCGCCGAACTCAGGCGTCCTCGAGCGCGGCGAGCCAGTCGCCCCAGTAGGCCTTCCAGCGGGTGACCTCGGCGGAGGAGGGCAGCTTGCCGTGCTGTACGGTGATGGTGGCACGTCCCGCCGCCTTGGCTGCGATGGCGATCTCCACGACCCCGGTGGTCAGCGCGATGCGCACGTTCTTCGAGGACGGTCGGGACCGCAGGGCCGGTTCGAGACCGGGGAACAGCCACGCACGTGCCTCCTCGTCGCGCAGCAGATCGCCGAGCAGCGCCGCATCGGTCGTGATCGTCGCGGACCGGCTCGCGGTGAAGGTGCCGTCCGCCACCTGTCCCGGCAGCCGTCGCCCGGTGATGCGCTCCCACCCCACGGTGACGCTCTGCGCCCACCAGGCTTCGACCCCGTGCTCCTCCTCGAGCCACCGTGCCACCTCGGTGTGGCCCTGGTCGTGGCCGGACCAGCCGTCGATCACCGCGCGCCACTGGTCCCAGGTACGACCGGTCCTGGCCTGCACGGTGGCGTCGTCCTGCTCGGGCGCGGCGACCCACGTTCGCGATCCCGGCCCCGTGGGCTGCTCCGACGGATCCGGGTCCGGGGCGGCGGGTGGCCCGCCGAGGGCGGCCAGCCGTGTGCGCAGGCGATCGGTGCCCGGCTCACCCGTACCCATGCAGGTCTCCTCGCTTCCTCGCTGTGGGCCGGCTCATGTGTGGCGCGCGTAGGCGCGCAGGGTCAGCGGGCCGAAGAGAGCGACCAGGCCGCCGCTGACGGCGAGGACGATGCCGATCTCCGCGCTGACCTCGGCCCCATGGATGAGCCCACGCATGGCGGTCACCAGTAGCGTCAGCGGGTTGATCTCCACCACCGACTCGAGGAAGGTCGGCAGGGTCTCCGGTGGGACGAAGACGTTGGAGACGAAGGTCAGCGGGAACAGCACCATCATCGACACGCCCATGAGGGCGTTCTCCGAGCGCATCTTGAGTCCCAGCAGGGTCCAGATCCACGACAGTCCGAAGCAGAACACGAGCAGCAGCGCCACGGCGAGCACGACCCCCACCGGTCCGGCCTCGGGGCGGAAGCCCAGCACCACCCCCAGGGTCAGGATCACGGTCGCGGCGATGGTGTAGCGCACGGCGTCGGCGAGCAGCGCACCGACCAGGGGGGCCGGCCGCCAGATCGGCAGCGACCGGAAGCGGTCGTGGATCCCCTTCTCGATGTCACGGTTGAGGGTCAGGCCCGTGTACATCGTGATCATCGCCACGGTCATCGCGAGGATGCCGGGCAGGACCTGCTGGAGGTACGCGCCGGTGGAGCCGGCCAGGGCACCACCGAACAGGTAGGTGAACATCAGCAGGAAGATGACCGGGAACATCGTCACGTCGAACAGCTGCTCCGGGATGTGCTTGATCTTGAGCATGGCGCGCCACCAGAACACCCCGGCGGTGGCCGCACGGGACGGCCTGTCGGGACGTGCACCGCTGGCCAGGACGCCGCGGATCGCATCGGGCGCGAGCTGGGCATCCTCGGAGCTCGGGGTGGTCTGGGTGGAGCTGCTCACGGGTGGACCTCCGGCTGCTCCGGCTGCTCCGGCTGCTCCGGCCGGCCGCCGCCCGGGGTGTCAGCGGGATCCGCGTCGGTCGGTCGGCCGGTGAGGGTCAGGAACACCTCGTCGAGGCTGGGTTGCCCGAACCCGGCGCTGGCGACCGCGACGCCGGCCACGTCCAGGGCACTGAGCGCGGCACCCGCCGGGCCGGCCTCGTCGGCGCGGACCGACAGCGCCGCCGGGTCGGCTTCGAGTTGCACCTCGGCGCCGAGCACCCGCTCGAGCACCTCTGCCGCATCGGCGCGCTGTCCCGGCATGCGCAGCCGCACGTGCAGCGAGCCTGCACCCACCGAGGCCTTCAGCTGCGTGCCGGTGCCCTCGGCGATCACCCGGCCGTGGTCGATCACCGCGATACGGGCGGCGAGCTGATCGGCCTCGTCGAGGTACTGCGTGGTCAGCAGCACCGTGGTCCCGTCGGCGACCAGGGCCCGGATGATCGCCCACACCTGGTTGCGCGAGCGGGGGTCCAGCCCGGTGGTGGGCTCGTCCAGGAAGATCAGCCGAGGTGTCACCACGATCGAGGCTGCGATGTCGATCCGGCGGCGCATGCCACCGGAGTAGGTCTTGACCTGCCGCCCACCGGCGTCGGTCAGCCCGAAGGCGTCCAGCAGCTGCTCGGCCCGCTGCCGGGCCGCGGTCCGGCCGTAGCCCCACAGCCGCGCGAGCAGGATCAGGTTCTCCGCGCCGGTCAGGTCCTCGTCCACCGAGGCGAACTGCCCCGTCAGGCTGACCGCTGCGCGCACCTGCTCGGCCTCGCTCACCACGTCGTGGCCGAGGACGTGTGCCCGACCCGCGGTGGGCTTCAGCAGGGTCGCCAGCACCCGGATCGCCGTGGTCTTGCCCGCACCGTTGGGTCCCAGCACGCCGTAGACCGCGCCCGTGGGCACCGTCAGGTCCAGCCCGTCGACCGCCCGGGTGGCACCGAAGTGCTTGGAGAGGCCGACCGCCTCGATCGCGTGGGTGGACATCTGGGGCTCCCGTGCCGGCCGACCGTGGCCGGGCAGCGCAGGGTACGTCAGGGGGTGGGCTGTCAGTGGCGGCGCTCAGGAGGGTTCGCGACGCATCACCCACAGCCCCGGGATCCAGCCGACCCGGTCGATGTGGGACACGGTGTGGAAGCCGAAGCGCGCGTACAGCGGCGGGTTCACCGGATCCGTGGTCTCCAGCCACGCAGCGAGCCCGTCCTCGTCGCACCGGTGGAGCACGTGCTCCAGCAGCCGGCGGGCGAGGCCGCGGCCCCGCAGCTCAGGGTCGGTCGCCAGGAACGCCAGGTGCCAGGTCGGCCCGTCCGTGGCCCGCGCGACAGCCCCCTGACGCTGGAGTGCGGCCCACGGCATCGACGCCCCCTGGCGCACCAGCACGGCGCTGAGAGCCGGCAGCCCCCGCAGCAGCTGCGGCGCCCGGAGCGTGAGACCGGCGGCCAGCTCGACGGACGCACGCACGGAGGTGGGCATCACCTCCGGCGCATGCCAGATGGCCACCCCGCCGAGCCGGCCATCGATGGAGGCACCGAAGGCCGTGGCGTAGGGCAGCGTCGCCTGTAGCTGCTGGGTGAAGACCAGCTCCGCGAGGGTGCGGCGCAGGTCGGCATCGGGGAACAGCACCCGGTTGCCCGGCTCCTCCGCGAACCCGCGGGCCAGTAGCGCGGCGGCTTCGGCGACGTCCGCGGATCCGAGCACCCGCACCTGCGGTCCGGTCACGGTGGCCGTCCGCGTCGTGGAGGCCGGCGCTGCCGGTGGGTTGGTGGCCATGGTTCGCATCCTCCGGGGGTGCACGGGACCTGCCCAGAAGGTTGCGCGACGCGCGCATCGGCGCGTAGGGGCCAAGGTCAGATGAGCTCCCCTGCCAGCAGCCCGAGGAGGTCGGGCAGGTCGTGGCCGATGGCCACCAGCACCTGAAGGTCGATCACCTCGCGGGTGTCGGCGGCGGTGTGGGCAAGGCCGCCGAGCAGGGCGTGCACGTCCTCACTGGTGATGGCCACCGCCGGGATGCCCTGCAGAGCGAAGATGGCGTGGTCGCTCTCGATCCAGGGATCGGTCCGCACCCACCCGTCGCGTGCGCCAACCCAGTCGGTGAGCCGAGTCTCCAGCTCGCGCGGGCAGGCCAGGCTCGCCAGGGAGGTGCCCAGTCCGCGCAGACCGGTGCCGTCGACGTTGACGACCCCGGCGACCTCGGCCAGCTCGGTGGCACCGAGCCATGCGACCTCCCCGCAGGCGTCCACGTGGTCCTCGCCGTTGAACAGCACCACCTCGACGGGCAGATCATCGAGGTGGCCGCGCTCCGCGAGGGCGAGCAGGACCGCGACGCTGCCGGCGTTGTCGAAGGCGCCCGGCGTGGTGGCCTTGGCGTCCAGGTGGGCGCACAGCACCAGCCGTCGCCCTGCTCCGGAGCGGGCGGCGAGGTTCACGCCCCGCCCCTCGTGCACGGCGCCGGTGACCTCGAGGTGGAGCAGATCGCCGCTGCGCAGCCGTTCACCCTCAGCGGTGGGCAGCGTCACCGAGGGGAAGGGCAGATCCGGGTCCTCGAGGATCGGTTCCCAGTGGTCGGAGACGGCGATCACCGCGGCCGGCGTCAACCGGTGCAGCTGCGCGCGGATGTCGGCGTGCTCGGGGAGGTCGAGGAAGGGGAAGACCGCCGGCAGCAGCTGCGTCTGCGCGAGGGCATCGGTGAGGACCAGCACCCGGTCACCGTCGGGCTGCAGACCCTCGAGGTCCTCGACCCGGCGCGCCACCAGCGCGCGGCCGCGGGCCACCCCGGCAGGGCTGTAGGGGTTGGGGAGCAGCTCGATCGTGGCCCCCTCCACCTCGGTGTCGTCATCGGTCGCCGCGCTGCCGCGACCGTCCACCTCGGTGCCGTCGTCGGTTGCCGCGCTGCCGCGACCGTCCACCTCGGTGCCGTCGTCGGTTGCCGCGCTGCCGCGACCGTCCACCTCGGTGCGGCTGTGGACGGCCCGACCCTCCGTGGTCGCAGCGACGGTGAGGCGGGCACGCCCCGGTTCCCACCACCTCGTGGTGAAGGGGTCCTCGCGGACGTGCAGGCCGGCGTCGCGCAGGACCTGCGACGCGTGCGACGTGGCGCGCCGGTTGGCGGGCGATCCCGGTGGCCGCGCGCCGATGTGGTCCACCAGCACCTCGAGGTGGTGATCGATCCGGTGATGCAGGTCCGGCATCATGCTCCCTCTCCCTGCCGTCGAGAGGTCGGGCGGCTGGCAGCCACGTCACCGGTCCCGGCTCACTGCCACCGGGCCAGCTGCGCCCGCCCCCGCGCCCGGGCGAAGCGGCGCATGTCCGGGCGCCGGTCGGTCTCGTCCACGATCGGGCCCGTCAGCACCTCGATCACGTCCTCCAGGGTGACGATGCCGATCAGCCCGCCGTACTCGTCGATCACCAAGGCGAGGTGTTCGCGCTGGTCCTGGAAGCGGCGGAGCAGGTCGTCGGCCCGGGCGATCCAGGGAACGGCGACCACGTGCCGGATGTGGTCGCCCACCGTGCTGTCCGGCTCATCGAGCAGGGCCGCGAGCAGCTCGTGTCGGAGCGCCACCCCCTCGGTGTCGTCGAGCTCGCCCGGGTTGACCAGGATGCGGCTGTGCTCCGAGGCGAGGAGTTCCTCCCGTACCTCAGCCACGGTGCGGTCGGCGTCCAGCCAGGTCAGCGCGGTGCGGGGGGTCATCAGGTCGCGGGCGGTGCGGTCGTTGAGCTGGAAGACCCGCTGGATCATCTCCACCTCGTCGTCCTCGAGCACCCCTTCGGAGCGGCCGATGCGGGCCAGGATGCGGATCTCCGCCTCGCTGATCGACGGCGAGCGCTCGCCCTTGGTCAGGGGGCGCATCAGCACCTCGAACACCACCACGATCGGGGTCATCAGCCAGGTCAGTCCCCGCACCGGCAGGGCGACGGCCAGGGAGACCTGCTCGGCGTAGCGCTCCCCGAGGGTCTTGGGCATGATCTCCGCGAACAGGATCACCAGGAAGGTCAGCACGCCGGAGACCACGCCGACCCACTGCTGGCCGAACACGTTGGCGGCGATCGTGCCCACCGCGATCGAACCGACGATGTTGAAGATGTTGTTGAGCACCACGATCGCTGAGATGGGCCGCGCGAGGTGCTCCTTGATGTCCAGCAGAGCCCGGGCCGCGCGGCCGCCCTCGGCTGCGCGCTGGCGGACACGGACCTCCTGGACCGACAGCAGCGCCGTCTCCGTGCCTGAGCACATGCCGGAGCCCACCAGGACCACCAGGATCGCGACGATGAGTGCTGTCATGGGGCCGAGTCTGCCACAGGCGCGGCCGGTTGCCGTGCCGGCGCCCCTGCGGGCAGAGCATCGGCCGCGGCCGGACGTCTGTCACAGGCGCGGCCGGTTGCCGTGCCGGCGCCCCTGCGGGTGGTCCTGCTGTTGGTCCACGCTGTTTCCCCGCACAGGTCGAGGTTACGCCGTGGACCAATGCACGCGGGTGGTGCCTCAGCGTTCCGCGGTCAGACGATCACCGACGACCCCGAGGGCGACCAGTCCGAGGGCCAGGGGGACCAGGGCCGGCAGGGGCAGGCCCAGGGGCATGGCGGGATCGGTGATGCCGGCGACCACCAGCCAGCCCACGCCGCCTGCGGACAGCGCCACCCCCACCCCGGCGAGGGCCGCGGCGGGGCGCGGTGCGAGCCCGGCGGGGCGTGGGGGAGGTGGTGACTCGAACCGACCGACGGCCGCGACCAGCACGCCGAGCGTCGCCGCGCACAGCAGGAGCCACAGCGGCCGCGTCGCCCACCAGGACCCGTCGACGCCGGTGGGCAGGGGCCACACGCCGGTGAGGATCGTCGCGTTGGCGACGGCCAGCATCGCCGTCTGGTGCCACAGGTAGATCGTCATCAGCCGGCCGCCCGGCAGCGCCACCGCGGTCCAGACGCGTGGCTCCTGGAGCCAGCTCGTCACCCGCTCGCGGGCCAGCAGCGCCACCGCCAGCTGGCACAGCCCCAGCGCCACGAGGGCGGCGCTCGGCGGGGTGAGGTTGTTCGGCAGCTCGGTCCCCGCGATCGGCACCATCGTCAGCGGGTAGGGGCCGAGCCCGATCATCACCACCAGCGCAGCGGCCCCGACCAGGCCGACCGCGAGCTGCTGCCACGCGCGCCTCGGCAGCCGGTCGTCGGCCCACAGGTACCCGAGCTGGTGCAGGAGCACGTAGACGGTGAGGTAGTTGAGCGCGCCGATGGCTGGCTGGCCCTCGATCGTGAGGGTGTCGGCGAGCGGTCCGAAGCGCAGCAGGTCGACGGCGATCGCCGCGACCGCGCAGGTCGCGAGCAGCCACAGCCCGCCCGCCCACTCGTGGAGCCGCAGGGTCACCGGCGTCAGGGCGGTGACCACGAGGTAGGCGGCGAGGAACCAGATCGGGATGAGCGCGCTGTCGGGCTCCAGGACCATCGCGTCCTCGCCGACGCCTGCGCCGAGGACCACGGAGATCGTGAGCCACAGCGCGAGCAGGGGCAGCAGGGGGCGGAGCAGGCGTCGGCTGCGCCGGCGCAGCCAGTCGGCGGCCGTCTCGCCCTTCTCGCGGGCCCGTCGCCAGCTCGGCGCGTTGAGCGCGCCGCCGACGAGGAAGAAGATCGGCATCACGTTGAACAGCAGCGTCGCCCACTGCGTGACCGGGATCACCGCGAGGATGTAGCCCTCGGCGACCGCGTCGCCCGCGCCGAGCGCACCGTCCACGGCCACATCGCCGGCATCGCTACGAGCGCCGCCCATGCCGCCCATGCCGCCCGTGCCGCCCATGCCGCCCGTGCCGCCCGCGCCGCCCGTGCCGCCCGTGCCGCCCTCGCCATCCGCACCGTTCGCTGCGGTCAACACCCGTGCCATCCAGTGGCCGAGCACGACGACGAGGATGCTCGCGACGCGCAGCAGGTCGAGGTAGCGGTCCCGGGTTGCCGGTGTCTGCTCGTCGACCCTCTTCGCGAGGCTCATCGGGATCCTGGAGCTCGGGTCCGTGGCGCTGGCGGGGGAGGCCCTGCAACGCTGGCATCAGCCTCCGACCGTACCCGCGGCCCTGGGGACACTCGGCCCTGACGCCCTGCGCCGACGGCGCGCCAAGCTGGCGCCGACCACCCCGAGCCGTGCCCCTGAGGACACACCGTGAAGATCCTGTCCGTCGTCGTCGGGTCCCTCGTGGCCCTCGGACTGGTGCTGTGGGGCGGGCTGCGGGTGCCGCCGCGGCCCTTCCCTGACCTGGACGCGGCGGGTGCGGCGCCGGCCTGGGTGCCCCTGCCCGACGGTCTGCCCGCGCCGGTCGAGCGCTTCTACCGCCAGCTGTACGGCGACCAGCTCCCCGTGATCGACACCGCCGTGATCTCCGGCCGCGGAACGATGCGGGTCTCAGGGGTCACGCTGCCCGTCCGCTGGCGCTTCATCCACCGTGCCGGCGAGGACTACCGCCACGACATCGAGGTGACCCTCTACCGGGCGCGCGTGCTCACCATCGAGGAGTTGTTCCGCGACGGCACCGCACGCCTCGAGCTGCCCTTCGGGGTGAGCGAGGGCCCCAACATCGACCAGGGCGCCAACCTGGCCCTGTGGTCGGAGACGATCTGGCTGCCGTCGGCGTGGGTGACCGACCCCCGCACCCGCTGGGAGGCGGTGGACGAGCACACCGCGCTGCTCATCGTGCCCTTCGGTGACCAACAGGAGACCTTCGTCGCGCGCTTCGACCCGGACACCGGGCTACTGCGGCTGTTCGAGTCGATGCGGTTCAAGGGGGAGCAAGATGCGACCAGGACGTTGTGGTTGAACGAGGCGGTCAGCTGGGAGGAGATCGACGGCTGGCGGCTGCCGATCGTCACCGAGGTGACCTGGTTCGACGACGGCAGCCCGTGGGCGGTGCTGACCACCGAGGACGTGCGCTACAACGTCCCCCTGACCGACGACGTGCAGCCGGCGCCCTGAGCCGGGGGTGGTCGAGCTTCAGCCGGGGGTCACGGGATCGGTGGATGCATCCGTCCGTCCTGCGCCACGGACCATGGCCAGGATCGCGAGCACGACCAGCACCGCCGACAACGCGCGGATCATGAGCCCCCACACCTCGTAGCTCGGGTCCCGCTCCGGGGCGATGGCCACGTACAGCGCTGCCAGCGCCAGCTGCAGCAGCACCGTCGCGCTGGACAGGACCCGCCTGGGCCACAGCCACAGCCACAGGCCCGCGGCCAGGAGCAGGTGCACCACGCCTGCGACCCCGAGGATGCCGAGCTCGCCGCTGTCCGCGGCACCGAGGTCGAGGACACCCGCGGCCAGCAGCCCGTAGACCGCGGTGACCAACTGCCCGGACTGCGCCGTGACGAGGACCGCAGCAACGCGATCCTCGCGACGATGCTCGAGCGCATCCAGGGGGATCTGAGGGGCTCGGGCCGCCTGGACCGTCACGCGGGGACGAGGTGCCGCCGGCAGCATCAGCGGGCCTGTGCCACCCACGCCCGCAGCCGACGCCAGGCGATCGGGATGGTGCTGGACGGTTCCAGCACCTCGGCGTCCAGCAGCGAGCGCTCGAACTCGCTCAGCCACAGCAGCAGTCCCCCGACGCGGAACAGCAGCAGCACCACCCCGAGTCCACCCACGGTCAGGACCACCACGCCCGGCACCGGAAGCACCGTCGCCGCTGCCGCCGCGACCAGCGGAAGGGCGAGGGGCAGCATGCCGAGCAGTGGTGTCGCGACCCGCGCCGCCAGGGCGACACCGAGCACCTCTGGGGTGGCCCCCATCGGCATCGCCGCCACCACCTCGGCCAGGTTCTCCGGCTGGCGGACCCGGTCGGCCACCGTGATGACGGCGGTCGCCGCCCCCAGGGGCACGAACAGCAACGCCCACCCCGGCAACACGCCGTCCAGCAGCAGGCTCGCCAGCAGCACGCCGACCATCCCCGTCAGGGTGGCCAGCACGATCGCGGTCCTGAGGTGGAGCCTGGCCAGGGTCGCGAAGCCGAAGGGCAGGAGCTCCGACGCCAGGGGCGCGTCGTGTTCCCGGCGCAGGGGTTCCAGCAGCGGGGCCAGGGCCACGACCAGGACGCCCGAGGCCGCCACCACCCGGAACACGATCCCGGTCAGGCTGGCCTGCGGTGGCGTGGCCCCTAGCAGCCAGGTCGCCAGCACCCATCCCACCGTGGCGCGGAGGAGGGGCCACGGGTGGGCCTGCAGCGCCACGAGGTTGCGCCAGGCGATGGCGCCGGTGCTGCGCCGAGGGAGCGGAGGTCGGGGCAGGGCGCGCTGCCGGACCCGTGCCGCCGCGAGTTGCGTCACCGCGCGGAGGTCCCCCAGGCGCAGGGACGCGGCAGCGCCCCCATGGATCCCCGCACGGGCCGTCAACTCCTCGTCATGGGTCCGCCAGACCGTGGCGCCGGCCAGGACCGCCAGGGCGACCGCCGCCACGGCGAGGGCCCCGAGGAACGTGGCCACCGCCGAGGTGGCGCTGTGGCTCTCGATCCCGGCCACCACCGAGGTGGCAGGGAGGTCCGCGATGGTGGCCACCGCCGAGGTGTCGCTGGTGCTGACCGGCGCCGATCTCGCCGTGAGGTCGTTCACGCCCAGCAGTCCGGCTCCCACCGCTTCGCTCAGTCCACCGGACGGCAGGCGTGGCAGTGCGGTGCTCACAGCGGTGAGCACCGGCGCACTCGCCAGGACGACGAGCACCACCGCCACCGCGGTGTGCCGCCTCGCGGCAGCCGGCCAGGACTGGGTGATGCCGGCGGAGCCTGCTGCCAACGAGCCGAGCAGGGCGCCGAAGGCGGGAAGGAGCCACCAGGCTGCAGGGCCGACGCTCAGGGCCAGGGCGACGAGCACCACCGTCGCCAACGCCAGGACCGACCCGGCCAGCACGGCGACACCGAGGCTCCACAGGTACCTCGGCAGCAGCAGGCGACGGCGGTCCAGAGGCGTTGGCAGCAGGAGGGCGGCTTCCGGTCCGGTGACCGGCACGGGTCCCGCCCAACGACCGAACCGCACCCCCGCCAGGGCAGCGGCCGGGGGCAACGCCACAGCCAGGGCCCCGAGCCACCGCAGCTGCTCGCTGGTGGCCGGCGGTGTCGGGACGGTGATGATGGCGTGCACCAGCAGCCCGCCGTAGAGGCCCCCGAACAGCAGCACGAGGTAGAGCCCGTAGAGGAGCTGTCCGGGGGTGCGCGTGCGGCGTGGCTCGCGGCGCAACAGGGAGGCGAGCTCCGCCGGTGAGGTCGCGGTCACCGTTCGTCGGGCCCGGATGTGGTGAGCCCGAGTCGCTCGCCGGCAGGGGTGTCGGAGACCACCGCCAGCTCTCCCCGCGCCACCACCTCGCCGTACTCCAGCAACAGCACCTCGTCGAGGAGGTCGTCCAGTCCGATGGGTTGGTGGGTCGCGACCAGCACGGTCCTGCCCGCTGCCCGGTAGGCCTCCACGTCCTCCCACACGCGCCGGCGCGCCGCCGGGTCGAGCCCCCGGTCCGGCTCGTCCAGGATCAGCAGCTGCGAGGGGCGGACCAAGGCCAGGGCCAGGTCGAGCTTCTGGCGCATCCCCGTCGACAACTGCGAGGGCAGGGCGTTCCGGCGGGCATCGAGCCCGACGCGGTCCAGCAGGGTGTCGACCCGCACATCGATCCCGTCGACGCCGTGCGCGACGGCGACCAGTTCGAGGTGTTCGGCGACCGTGAGGTCGGGGTAGAGGGCCCCGGTCGCGCCGCCGACGGCTACGAACCGTCGGGCGTGCTCCCGGCCGCCACGGGTCGCGAGGTCGTGGCCGTCCACCTCGACGCGACCGTCGCTCGGTCGGAGCCGACCGGCGATCATCTGCAGCAGCGTGGACTTGCCCGAGCCGTTGTGGCCGACGAGGCCCACACAGCTGCCCGTCCCCACCTCCAGGTCGAGGCTGCGGACCGCCACCACCGCCCCGAAGGCGCGCGCCACCCCGTCCAGCCGTACCGCCGGTCCAGCCATCAGGCGTCCTTCGCAACACCCACTGACGCTAGTGCGTCCCTGCTGCGGAAAGCCCGTCCGACGACAGCACGCCACCGGACGTCGGCCGGCTGGGGCCAGCCCGTTCGACCGCTGGGTCGGTCTCAGTCCAGCCGCTCGTAGGCCGCGGGCGTGTAGCGTGAGCCCGGGTTCCACATCAGCCACTCGTTGACCTCATGGTCCTTGGTGGCCCGGATCTGCTCCGCGATCTGGAAGGGGCGGTCCCAGGCGCGGTAGCTGGTGTCCTCCAGCCACGGGATCACGCGGGTGTCGGTGCCGGCGATCGCCTCGTCCCACACCTCCATGGTGGCCCGGATGATGTCGTAGGGCTGCCGGTTGGGATCGGCGACCCCGTACTCGCCCGGCCCCCAGTGGGAGGGGTAGATCATCGGTGCCACGTAGTCCAGGTGCTCGGACATCGCCGGGATGTCCTGGCCGATCTGCTCGGGGCGGTCCGCGGCGATGCCGTACACCGAGGCGCCATGGGTCACCCCGTAGGGCGCGAGCCGTTCGTCCGCCTGGCGGGCGAACTCGACGATCGCCTCCTCCGGTGTGGACTCCAGGCCCGGGACGGTGTACTGGCTCTGGCCCTCGGGGCGGCGGATGTAGTCCCACAGGATGTGGTCGACGCCGGCCCTCGCGGCCTCCTCGGCGACGTCGAGGTTGTAGGCGATCACGTCCTCGTGGGTGTAGTTCGAGAACCCGGCGTAGGAGCCGCGGTAGTAGTCGCTGCCGTCGGTGAGCTGGATCACCATGTCGCGACGGTCGTTCTCCCACGCCCACTCGGCCAGGGCCGGGTCGGCGAAGGCCACGATCCGCCCGATGACCGGCACGCCCTGCTCGTGGAGGTCGGCCACGGCCTGCTCGAGGTCAAGCGGCCCGATGTCGGCGCCGATGTCGTTGGCGAGCGCCACCTCGGAGTCGTAGCCGATGTGGCCGCCCTCGTCCTTGAGGTCGAGCTGGATCGCGTTGATCCGGCCCTCGTCCAGCATCTCGAGCATCGGCTCACGCAGCTCCGCGGTCGCCCAGGCCCAGAAGGTCGCGTGGACGGCGCGGTACTCCTCGAGCTCCACCCGCGAGGGCACGCGGGCGAGGGTCTGGAGGTGCTCGGTGGTGTTGCCGGCGCGGTCCACGGCCACGATGGTCAGCTCGTCGGCAGCTGCGTCGAGCTCCACCTCGAAGCCGCCCTGGTCATCGGCGGTGACCGTGGTGTCGTTGACGGTGACCTCGGCTGCGGGGTCGGTGGTGCCGGCGACGGTGACCGGCTCGTCGCCGATGGCCGCGCCCTCGGGGGAGGTCAGCTCGAGGACCGGCGGTTCGGCCTTGACCTCGAAGCGCCAGGTGTGGAGGGT
>LKMJ01000697.1_pt1 | contig 27103 bp, 23 predicted proteins | sample 643391 | NCBI WGS metagenome assembly LKMJ01 (sample SAMN04112250, study PRJNA286221) | soda lake metagenome | biome: soda lake; feature: Kulunda Steppe; material: water; isolation source: sample PL-Br10 brine of Picturesque Lake | place: Russia: Kulunda steppe | collected 2010-07 | reverse complement strand
TGGGAGTCGTCCTCCCTATTTATTCGACGGGAAAATGAAGTTTTACACAAGATGGCACACTCAACAAATGCAAATCAGGGGAGCAATACAGGGGCCCCTGAACCGGTCCTTCGCGCGCAACTAGCTATCGAACCCCCGCCAGAGTCGGGATGTGCCGTCGTCAACAACGGTGAGGATGCCACTGCGGTGACACAGCACCTCAAGACCGGGTCCACCGAGTGTGACAACGCCGAGTCTGCCGGTGGGCGGGCCCAGTGTGGGGAGTGTCACACCGAGATGTCGTTCAGTGAGGAGAGTGACGAGGAGCGTGCCTATCTCAAATCTGCTGTGCGGACGAACTGCATCTGTCCGATTTTCGAAGAACACGACTGTATTCCGCAGATCAAGGCGGTCCGCTCAGGGTCGATTATCGTCGTTCTCACCGTCCCGCGCCGCGACGTGTTACGCGAGATAATCTCCGACATTCGGGCTGTCGGCGCCTCCATCTCGGTCGATTGGCTCGTCGACGGTAACGACGGCAATTCGACCACCGAGATAGACGTGAGCACGGTGACCAAGAAACAACAGGAAGCAATCGAGATTGCGAAGGAGCGGGGCTATTACGAAACCCCCCGGGAAGCGGACCTCGGCGACGTCGCAAACGAGCTCGGAATTTCGGAGTCTGCCGCCTCACAGCGGCTCAACGCCGCCGAAACGAAACTTGTCACGGCCTTCCTCGAGGAGTGACGTACCGCCTCTGAACACTGAAGGCTTCGCTTGTTCTGAAGTCTTGAAGGCGATGATGGTACTCGAGCAGCTGGTGCGCCCCTAACGAGTTTCATCTAGGTGCCAATTGCCGATGTGACGCTACCCGGCTTGGCGTATGTTCAAGCGATCTCAGAGGTGTTCTAGAAGGGGCACTGGAACAGCAACAGTTTCGGACGCGACAGGCTTGAACGTTCCACCGGTATAGACGATTGTAACCTGGGAGGCGTCGAAGAGGACTTATCGAACCAGATGGTAGACTAGGATATGCGATATCTCGTGGCCACAGACGACTCGGAAACGAGTAAGGACGCAGTGAGGTACGCGGCCGAGCATGCGGTTGCCTTCGATGCCACCCTCGAAATCGTGCACGTGGTCGTTCCCCGGACGGAACTGCTGGGCGACGAACTCGTCTTACAGGAACACGGGACTGTGGCCGAGGAAGGCCAGCGAATACTCAATCAGGCTGTCAAAGTCGCCACCGAAGCAGTCTCAGAGCGAGACATCAGCGTGGAGACGCTACTGCTGACTGGCCAGCCTGCCGACGCGATTGTAAACCGTGCTGCCGAAGCAGACGCAGATGCTATCTACGTGGGCCACCGAGGGCTGGCGAGCGAGCAAGAAGCAGTCGTCGGGAGCGTTGCCAAGCGTATCGTCAGTAAGTCAGATGTTCCGGTGACAGTTGTGCGTTGAGTTTGCCATCGTCCCAGGCTACTTTTCTCGGGGTGGATGGAGAAAGAGACAGTCGACCACGAGCAAGCCGCTTGTGACAGACGCCACGGCGAGGCTGAGTAACTGCGATGGAAAGAGGAAATAACCGAGGAGGTACGTGACGAAAAAGACAATCGGGATACCCAGCAGACGGATATCGTGAAATGACACGAGCTCCATTCTTTGACAAGGCTACTGTCTGCCTCTACCAATCCACTCTTTTTATTTCATGACTGTCTACGGACCCCTCCGTGAACAGTTCTGGTGAGTAACTTCTCGATAGGACTGTTTGGCTGCCCTTACTGGAACTTCACATGTATCCGAGCTCGCGCAGTCGTTTCATGAGGTCCTCTTTGTCCTGTGCCCGCCCCGCTCGCTCGGTCGTGCCTTCCAGATTCTGCAGCCAGGCAGGCTCGTCAGTCGTCTTCTCGGTCGAAATCTCCGATCCGAGCGAACGGAAACCAGCGACGTACTTCGGAGAGATTGGTACGTCCTCCCAGTCGACACCCTCCGGGAGGTCGTCCCCGGACTGTGGGACGTAGCCGTCGTCGGGGAACTCTGGTACCTCTTCGGGGACGACATAGCGCCAGAACGCGTCCCAGACGTCGCTCTCGGTAAACTGCAAAATTGGATGCACGCGGTCGTGTGGTGGATAGATCTCGGGGTCGTGTCGCGGCGAGAAGAACGTCTCGTCCGCCCTCGCTTCCTGTTCGTCCCAGCGCACGCCCGAAATCACCCCGTCGATGTCGTACTCCTCGAGCGCATCGTTGAGGGCGACGGTCTTCAGGAGATGGTTCCCGACGTAGGTATCAAGCAGGAACGGGAACGTCTCCTCCTCGTATTCGAGTATCTCCCGGACGTGGTGCTCGTTGTGGGCGTCGAGCGCGTCGACGGGGATGTCGTCTCCTGGCTCGAGGCCGTGCTCGGAGACGTACGACCCAATGCTCTCGTTGCGCGCGTACACCACGTCGATATCCCACTCGTCGGCCCACCGCTCGACGAAGTCAGTGATTTCGTCGAAGTGCTGGTAGTGGTCGATGAACACCGCCGTCGGCTTCTCGTAGCCAAACTCCTCGGCTACTTCGTTGATGAAATATAGCGTCAGTGTCGAATCCTTCCCGCCGGTCCACATCACCGCCGGGTTCTCGTACTCCTCGAGACCCTGTCGGGTCACCTCGACCGCCTTCTCTATTTTCGACTGCAGAGAGGGATAATCACTCGGTTCTTCGTCTTCGCCGTCACTGTAATTTACGTCGATGTACGCTGGAAACACAGACGTCATGTTGTCTCTCCATGGGACGTCCTAAAATACCTTGTCCCAGTCACCGACTGTTCTATCAGTGGAGAAGTGCGTCTATCGGGAGTTTGTGCCCTTATTTCAATCGAGGTATCCAAGACCTCGCAGTCGCTCCTCCACGTCGTCGAACTCGTCGTCGTGGCCGGCGGTCGTTTCAGCCGAGTGATAGTCCGCAAACGACGGCTCCGTTCGGTCTGGCGGTGAACCCGGAGAGAACACGTCGAGAACACGACCGTCCGTGTTCTGCGGTATCTCGCGGAGGTGGCTCTGGAGGATTGTCGGTGCGACATCGTACACGGTCGCGTCAGGTATCCGGATCCCTGACTCGATGTTTGGCCCCCACACGTGGATAATGCCTCGCGAGTTATGATCTCCGGCTATCGCACCTACGTTTGTCTGCAGTTCCTCGGAGAGCGTCTTCTCTATCGTGTACCCTTCACACGACTGTAGAACGATATCCGGCGACTCCGGGTCAGTTGGGAACATCTCAGTTCCATCGTATACCTCCAGAAGTCTCTCGTCTGTCTCAGGGTCCGCGAGTGACTCCAGAACAGCTTTCGCTTCGTTCTTTATTCTCTCCTTATCCTGTGGGTCGACTGTTCCTGTATCGAACCGCTCGGTGTCGTTGACGTAGACGTTCCCGTAGTTGGCCATGAACACCTCGGTGTCGGAGAACTCCACATCGTACAGGACGTCGTCCCCGGGAATTGCACCTGCTGCTGTATCGACGACTGAGTCTGGAAGTACGGAATGAACTAACTGCTCGGCATTTACGGCCCGTAACCCCTTTCTTACGCGCTCTTTGGTAATACCGACGCTCTCTAACAGTCCCCTGGAACCGTCGGACTGTTTTCGTGTGAGGAAGCCGTGCTGTTCGAGGACCGTATTCACGTGGACAAGCTGGGAAACAGACTCGAAGCCGTGGTCAGAGACGACGAACAGGTTGGCGTCGTTCTCGGTCACGTAGGACATCACTTCTCCGAGAATGTCGTCCAGTTCCCTGTAGTGCTCAAGGAGGATGTCCTCTTCCCAGACGAGATGCTGTAATCGGTCCGGCTCCGTATAGACAAAGAAGAACAGGTTCCACTCATCCGTCTTCATGAGCTGTTGCATAAGCTTTCGGCGAGCGGCCAACAGTGCCGAAAAGTCAGCTTCGAACTCGCCCTCCCATCCGTCGTACTCGCTCCAGTTCAGGCCGATTTCGTACTCCGGAACGGTCGCTTCAATCTGGTCGGCAAGTTCGGGCGGATGTGTGAACTTCTCGTCCATCGACGGCGTCATCATGCCAGTGACCATCTTGCCCTCCCTCACCCTGGCCGGGAAGGTCATTGGAACGTTCCCGACTACCGACGGTGTAAGAATATCCCAGAGCGCGGGCTGTTTGACCTCGTTGCTCGTGTTCATTTCAGTGGTGTAGGACTCTGTCAGTCTCCTGAAAGCGTAGATTCCATGTTTATCCGGTCGGACGCCGGTCGCAATCGACGGCCACGCCAACGGTGTAGTAGGTGGTGTAGTGCTTTCGAGCGGACCTGACACCCCTTCCTCCATCAGTGTCTGGAAGTTGGGTAAGTCGCCGTTGGTGGCCCACCTGCTGAGCAAGTCCCAGGGGACGCCGTCAAGTCCGAAAACGAACGTTCGCTCGACAGCACCCCCAGTCATCGCTGTTCCCTCTGTCGTTGCATCCGAGTAGCACTGCTTTTCTGCAGTTGCAGTAGTAAGAACCGCATCGATTCCTCAAAGATACTGTTATGACAACAACTGACGAGATGTGGCTTATACGGAACGCTCATAGTAAGGTTCCAGTGTAGTCAAACCAATAGTTTGTCTGACCTTATCCTCAACTAAGCAGGCTATGACCGTCCATTTTGGATGTCTTTACATCGATGTCCAGGAGGTCGAGAATCGTCGGTGCGATATCGTACAGGTCGGCTCCATCGAGGGTCAGGTCGGGGGCTGTCGAGTACAAACAGGCGTTCTCGAACTTGTGCATCCCGGTCCGGGGGCCGGTTGTGAACACGTCGTCTTTCGTGCCGAACCCTGCTTTGAAATCGAACCCATCGGCAGGGATGACGACAATGTCGGGCGCTATCTCTGTTCTCGGACCGTCGAAGACGGTTTCGCCCCGCACAATCCGTCGACAGACCTTCCGTCCATCCGGCCCAGTCAACCCTTCGAGGTCAGCTATCAGCTCCTCTCGCGTCGATTCGTACTCGCGTTCCGGAACAGTACCATCCGGTTCGCGCCCCTCGAGATTGAGGTAGAAGCGCCCGGGAATGAGCGAGTACGCGCTGGTGTCCGCTCCGATGTCTGTGAGCGCTTCGGGCTCGTCCGTGTCGTAGGAAAGCCAGCCCTGGTCGGCAAGCCACTTGTTGCAGTTCACTTCGTACTCGAGCTCGGTGAACCCGTGGTCGGATGCGACCAGGAGCGTCGTGTCGTCGTCTAGCTGCTCGCGGATGGCTCCGATGTACTCATCGAGTCGTCGATAGAACTCGAGGAAGTCGTCGGCGTACTGGCCATCGTTCAGGTACTCCCGAAACAGAAAATGATTCACGCGGTCGGTCGCCATGAACACGCCGAAAAAGAGGTCCCAGTCGTCCTGCTCGATGAAGTAACTGAACACGTCATACCGGGCGGCGAGCGTCTGGTTCGCATTTTCCACAAATGCGGTTTTGTCCTCGTCGTGTCCCAGACTCGCGTCGACGTCAATCTGGTAGTTGGCCCGTTCGAGAACCCGTTGTACCTCCTTCGAACTGGCAGCCTGTTCTATCGATGGTGAGAGAAATCCCGATACCTGTCGCTGTATCTGCTCCGACGGCGGGAATGTGACCGGGACGTTGAACACCGACGCGGAGCGACCAGCATCAGTGACGTGGTCCCACAGACGGTCGGCCCCGACGTGTGCACCCATCGGAATGTACGTCTCATAGGAGTCCGATTCACGGTCCTGGAACCCGTATACTCCCGTTGCGCCAGGGTTTCGTCCGGTTGTCAATGCGGGCCAGCAGGCACTCGACTCGGGTGGAACGATACTCGAAATCTCGGTCCCGGTTCCCGCTGCTGCGATATCGTGTAGGTTCTGGAATACGTCGGGATGATCTTCGACGAGTTCGTACGGAACCCCGTCGATACCGAGAAACACGACGCGAGAGCTATCTTCGCTAAGGCGGTCGAACAATCCCATACCCACACAGTGAGTGTGGATATCTGTAAGTAGGCGTTGCCTTACGGGGGGCAACTCTCGAACTGGGGCCACCAAACTGTACAGAACCATTGGGCCGGTTGACAGTCCAGAGCGACGAATCCGTCCCAGTTTTAGGCGTCCGGTGTGACCTCTCCAGTAATGGACGAAGCTATCGCCGAGGCAGCGAAACGGGAGGCCGAGACGAACGCCCTGTACAACGCGCTGAAACACGACAGCGAAGCCCAGGTCGGCGCAATAATGGGGCCGCTGATGGGAGAGAACCCTGATTTCAGGGAGTACGGCGACCAGATTGCCGGCGTCATCGCCCCAGTGGTCGAGGAAGTGAACGCGATGAGCCAGGAGCAGCGCCGGGAGCGATTGGCCGAACTCGCGCCGGAGCAGCTTGAAGAGCTCGAATCCGAGGACGAAGAGGAGGAGCAGGTTCTGCCAGACTTGCCCAACGCCGAGGCGTACGACCAGGTCAGGATGCGGATGGCCCCGAACCCGAACGGCCCGTGGCATCTCGGCAGTGCCCGGATGCCCGCGGTAATCGGTACTTACAAAGAGCTGTACGACGGCTGGATGCTCTGTCGCTTCGACGACACCGACCCCGAGACGAAGCGACCGGACCTCGACGCCTACGACCAGATTCTCGACGCGATCGAGTACCTCGGATTCGAACCCGACGAGGTGCTTCGTGCGAGCGACCGGCTCGAGATTTACTACGAACACGCCCGCGAACTGATTGCGAAGGGCGGGGCCTACACGTGTTCGTGTCCACAGGAGGAGTTCTCGGAGCTGAAAAACGCGGGCGAAGCCTGCCCCCACAGGGACAAGGACACCGACACCATCCACGAGGAGTTCGAGAAGATGGTCGACGGTGAGTACAGCGAGGGGGAGATGGTCCTGCGAGTGAAGACCGACATCGGACACAAGAACCCCGCACTTCGGGACTTCGTGGCGTTTCGCATCATCGAGACCCCACATCCACGAGAGGAAGCCGCCGAGTATCGCTGCTGGCCAATGCTCGACTTCCAGAGCGGCATCGACGACCAGCTTACGGGAGTCACGCACATCATCCGGGGTATCGACCTGCAGGATTCGGCCAAGAAACAGCGGTTCGTCTACGACTACTTCGACTGGGAGTACCCCGAAGTCGTCCACTGGGGCCACGTCAACATCGACGAGTACGACGTGGCGATGTCGACGTCGACAATCAAGGAACTCGTCGAGAGCGGAGAACTCGACGGCTGGGACGACCCGCGCGCGCCGACGATAGCGAGTCTTCGCCGTCGCGGGATTCGGGGCGGCGCAATCGTCGATGCGATGGTCGAACTCGGGACGTCAACCTCTAACGTCGATCTTGCCATGTCGACCGTCTACTCACACAACCGGAACCGTATCGACGACGAGACGGACCGGGCGTTCGTGGTCCGGGACGACGCCGAGTACGGTGGTGGTGCCGTCGAGAAGGCAGTCCGTGGCGGTCCAGACACGGGGAACCCGCTCGTCCATCCGGAACACGAGGAGCGCGGGAGACGCGAGATTCCTGTCCACGGTGGCGTGCTCGTCGAGGAGACGGACCTTCCCCCGGAAGGCGACCGCGTCTGGCTCAAGGGGTACGGATGTGTCGAGCACACCGACGAAGGGTTCGAGTTCGTCGACGCGGATATCGAACTCACACGGGAGGAAGATATCGACATCGTCCACTGGGTTCCGGCCACCGACAACCAGCCAGTTCGAATGCGCACGCCAGATGGGGACGTGTCCGGGTACGCCGAGCCAGGTGTCCGGGAGTACGAGACGGACGAGATGCTTCAGTTCGAGCGGGTCGGGTTCGTCCGTCTCGATGACCAGGAAGACGACTGCACAGTCGCCTACTACGCCCACAGATAGCGCTCGTAGCTCGAAAACTACGCCCACAGATGGCGCTTTTAGGTGGAACGCGCCGATCGGTTAAGGAGCTACTCCTCGGTACCGGCGACGAACTCACCGAGTCCGTCGATGGGACGGTCGGGATTTAGTTCGTTCAGCTCCGACGGACCGCCGAGTTGGGGATCGTTTTCAGCAGAGTCATGGAGTCGCGTTCGACCGCGATGAACCGTGATTTCATCGTTCAGGTGTAGCTCTATCGCTTCGAGTAACGCGTCGGCCTCGAGGGGTTGGCCGTAGCGCTGAATATCACTCACACTGGCATCCGGTGGGACGTTGAAGACACGCTGTGTGATTATCGGCCCCTGGTCGAGGTCGGTCGTGACGTAGTGTGCGGTGACACCAGCGATGCGTGCGCCCGCTTCGAGGGCCTGCATGTACGCCTCGGCCCCGGGGAACGCGGGCAACAGCGACGGATGAATATTGATGATGCGGCTCTCGTACCGAAAGACGACGTCGGGACTCAGGATACGCATGAACCGCGCGAGGACGATAAGATCCGCGTCGTACTCCCCGAGGTGTTCGAGCAGTTTCTCCTCGTCGGGGGTTCCTTTCTCGTTACCGATGTCGTGAAAGGGAACCTCGTACTTACTGGCGAGCGGTTCCAGGTCGGAGTGGTTGCCGATGACGACGCTCACATCCGCACCGAGATCGCCACTCGCCCACGCCTCGAATATCGCCTCCAGGCAGTGAGATTCCTGTGTCACCAGGACGGCGATCTGTTGAGTCTCACGGTCGGCGGGAAACCGTACCTGGACGTCGACGTTGAGTTCCTCACCGAGTTCGTGTAGGTCCCTTCGGAGCGTTTCTTCGGTACAGACCATCTCGGCGGTATCGACCCGCATCGTCATCCGGAAAACACCCTCTCTGACAGCCTGGTCGAGATCCTCAATATTGATACCGCGCTCGAAAAGCAGTGTTGTGATGTTGGCAATGAGCCCCGTATCATCCTCGCCGACCACGGTTACTTCGGTCAGTTCCCGACTCACTCCGAACACCTCGTGCTGAGAGTCATGTTTCCAACGCTGGCACTGCGCTCACAAAACCTTTTGTTTCCCACAAAAGCGTCAGTATCCATGGACAGCAAGCGTTTTGGATACTGCTGTGCCAGATTTCGCTGCAACCTGTTTCGGGAGAAGACAGTTCGGAGGAACTCCCTTCTGGCGGACGACTATCACATAGCGTGACCCAGATCAACCCCCAGACGAGAGAGGGAATCCGGCAAACGAATTTCATCGGTCTAAAGTTTAAGTACTCCCCCGAACTGGGACTAGCTAGCAATGGCAATCGACCCTGAGTTCGAGCAAACGTACGAGAAAATCGACGAAAACGACGGTGTCGCAATCTGGACACCCGACGGCGAGGACCTGACCGAAGAGAAACAGGGAATTCACGGAACGCACGTGGCAGTGGATTTCGACCTGTGTATCGCTGACGGTGCCTGTCTCGAGGACTGCCCAGTCGACGTGTTCGAGTGGGTCGACACGCCTGGCCACCCCGAGAGCGAAATCAAAGCACACCCAACGCACGAAGAGCAGTGTATCGACTGTATGCTGTGTGTCGACGTCTGTCCGGTCGACGCAATCGACGTCGACCCGAGCCGCGCTGGTCGAATTTAACGGCCACACCACATCGTTCTTGCTTACCGACTCGCATATGCCGAGTGAGTAGCCTCCACGTTCTCACTCGCTCTCTGGTACCGAAGCGTCGTAAGCCGGTCTTTCGGCGACTCGTGAATCGCTCCCGAAGTCCAGCCCGTATCGATTTCGACCTCCGAGAACACGATACCCCTGGCTCCCTCAACAGGTGCGGTTAACCAATCAAGCCAACATCTCTTCACCGGCAGATCCATCCCAGTTTTGGAAAGCATCCCAAATAATTGGCAGCTAAGCGGGATTTAGACGGTGTATACATTTCCAGAAGGAGATAAATGACGAAACACTTAGGCCCTCAAGGCTGTGGTACTCAGATAGGGTAGTGATAAAAATGCACATGGTCGTACTTACCAAAGGCGTCCCCGACTTCCGGGAAGGGAAAGTGTCATTCGACGAGGATGGCCACCTGGAACGCGGAAAGACGCCGACCGTGATGAACCCGAACGATAAGATTGCGCTTCGGGCAGCACTGCAGACGAAAGTAAAACACGGTGGACGCGTCTCGTTGATGAGCATGGGTCCACCGGGATACAAGGAAGTCCTCCAGGAAGGGATGGAGGACGTTTACGCTGACGACCTCTATCTGCTCTCGGACCGGGAGATGGGTGCAGCCGACACCTGGGCAACCGCAATGACGGTTGCGACCGGTATCGAGCAGCTGGAGGACGAGCCGGACATTATTTTCGCCGGCTTCAAGACCGCCGACGGTGAGACGGGGCACACCGGCCCGCAGACGAACTGGTGTATCGACATCAACGAGGATATGACCGACAGAGCGCTGATTACGCACGTTATCTCCCTCGATATCGATGAAGACGAGGGAGTCGTGAGGGCGAAACGACTCGTCGAGGGTGACGTCTCCGAAATCGAGACCATCGAGGCTGACCTCCCTGCCTTTATCGTCACCGACCCCGAGTACGAAGCCAACTACCGGCGTGCAGATTACCGACTCCGGTACAAGGACCTCCGGGAAGAGACACAGGAGCGAGCATCGAACCTCGACTTCGATGATGACGTCACGGTCTGGAATCACGAGGCACTCAATCTGGACCCCGACTTCATCGGCCTCGACGGCTCTCCGACCATTGTGGCGGGCGTCGACCCAATTCCAAAAGGCCCGTCCGAACGAGATGCGACGATGATTGAGCCGGACGACGAGGAGGGAATGGAAGAAGTGTTCGAGAAAATGAGCCAGTACGCAGCAGGTGACTGACAATGGTAGAAACCGACCCAACCGAACACGAGATTGCCGACCTCGGCCCGAAGGTCAACCAGATTGACGACGTCGAAGAGCTGAAGGAGATGCTGGAGCTCGAAGAGGGTGGTGAGGACCGGGCACCCGTCAAGACGCTCATCGAGAGCCGTATCGAGACGCTCGAGGAGGAAGACGACGAAATGGACCCCGAATCGGTCGACCTCTCCGAGTTGACCATTGCGGACATCGCGAACATGGTCCGCGATATCGATGATGCCGACCTTCTGCGTGACCTCCTCGAAGAGGAGAATGAGGGTAAGGAGCGCAAAGGCGCAATTACGCAGATAGAGAATCGTATCGAATCCATCGAAGGCAGCGGGGACGACGGCGAGGAGCTGGAGTACGTCCCACCCGAGGAGAAGTATCCGGACCTCGACCACCCAACGGCGGACAAACAGTACATCGAAGGCACCGCGGGCGAGAACTACCGGGACATGTGGGTCTACTGCGAGACACAGCAGGGCGAGCTCATCGACGTCTCGAAGGAGATGCTCGGCAAGGCCCGCGAGCTGATGGGCGGCTACAACGACAAGTACGGTGGTGACGAGGACGGTAACCCCGAGGAAGTTGTCGCAGTCATCATCGGAGATAACGCGGGAGCGCTAGCAGAGGAGGCAATCGCCTACGGTGCCGATCACGTCGTCTACCACGAAGACGAGCGCCTGGAACGGTTCCGGCACAAGCCGTACACCGAAATCTTCTGTCACATGTGTCGTGACTGGGAACAGGACTGGCGGGACTACCACGAGCCCCGCTACACCATCTTCCCGGCGACGAACAACGGACGCGACCTGTCCGCGCTCGTGCAGGGAGAGCTCGACTCCGGGCTCGCGTCGGACTGTTCGGACCTCTACATCGACGAAGCGATGATTTCGAACCCGGCGAAGACGGGCAAGCCCGGCGACAGCGTGGAGTTCGACCGCGTGCTTCACATGCCTCGCCCGGACTTCTCGGGCTTCGAGTACTCCACTATCCTGTGTATCGACAAGCCGTTCCGCGACTTCCACCCACAGGGAGCAAGCGTCATTCCCGGCACGTTCGACCTGCCGGAACCGGACTCCGACCGCGAAGGCGAAATCGTCGAACACGACATCGACCTTCCGGACGACTGGTTCCAGATCGACGTCGTCGAGTACGACCAGCTCGAAGAGGGCGTCGACCTCACGGGCCACGACGTGGTGGTCTGCCTGGGTCGCGGTATCGACCGCGTCGACCCCACAGAGGGAATCGAGCTGGGAGTTGAGCTAACTAACCAGTTCGAAGACGCCGGGTTCGGGCTGACCCGCGGCGTCATCACGGCCTCCTATGAGTTCGGTGGACACGTTGAACAGTACATCACTGAGGAGCGTCAGATCGGCGAATCCGGGCAGGTCGTCGAACCCGAACTCTACATCGCCGCGGGCGTCTCCGGTGCCGTCCAGCACAAGGTCGGCATGGACGAATCAGAGACTATCGTGGCAATCAACACGGACCCTGATGCCGACATCAGGGACTTCTCTGATTACTTCATCGAGGGTGACCTCTTCGAGGTGCTGCCTCGACTAATCGACGCGCTGGAAGCCGGAGAGTTCCAGCAGGTAGTTGCGGAGGCGAGTGACGACTGATGGCGGGCGAACAGTTCACTACCCACGGTATCAATACGAGAGTACGAACCGGAACGCACCACGCCGGTCCAGGAGTACGAACCGGCACACAGCGAACCGGTGCGAGAGTACAGACCGATAATCAGCCACCACAGCAGGCGATTGAACACGACGGAGGAATTCGATGACAGACGATTACGAACACTACGAAGCGGTCGTCGTCGGGGCCGGACCCGGCGGTGCCGCTGCCGCAGCAGCACTGGCAAAGCAGGACGTCGAAACGCTCGTCCTCGAACGCGGGACGGAAGCTGGCTCGAAGAACGTCTCGGGCGGGCTCATCTACGCCGAAGACTGGGCACCCTACACTATCGATGACCTCTTCCCTGATTTCCGCGAAGAGGCCGCCGAACGCCCGGTCGACGACTACTACATCCACAACATCGCTGGTGACAGGGTCAAAACGTTCGACCTGCACAAAATTCACAACGACGGGACGGAGTGGTGTGACGCAGTCCTCCGCCGCAAGATGGACTCCTGGCTTTCGGAGCGAGTCCACGAGATGACCCGCGAAACCGGCGGCGGTCTACTGACCGACGTCCGCGTCAACGGTCTGCTCCGAGAGGGTGGACGTATCGTCGGCGTCACCTGCGACGAACTCGACCCCATCACCGCAGACGTTATCATCGCCGCAGATGGCGTCAACTCCGAGTTGGCCCGTGACGCAGGGCTCATGGACTGGGAGAACCCGGACGACTGGTTCCAGGGTGTCAAAGCCGTCGTCGACATGGACCCGGACGTCATCAACGAGCGCTTCGACGTCTCACCCGATACCGGGACCGCACACCTGTTCTCGGGCGACCTCTTCGAGGGAGTCCGCGGCGGCGGGTTCCTCTACACGAACGAGGACTCGCTCTCGATAGGGACGGTGTTCCACCTCGATTCGCTCGCTGACAAGCGGGCCGAACCTCACGAACTGCTGGATAATCTCCTCACCCACCCGCTGCTCGACCAGTGGTTCCAGGGTGAGTACGAAGAGCGTGAGTACGCAGCAAAACTCGTCCCGGATTCGAAAAAGGTCGCACACCCGTCGCCCCACCGCGGCAGACTCCTGCTCGTCGGCGACGCCGCCGGGCAGATGCAGGCACAGGGGCCGATTATCAAAGGGATGAACCACGCCGTCACGGCCGGCGGACTGGCCGCAGAAGCGTTCCAGGAAGCCAAAACACGAGACGAGCTCGGGGCAGTCGGCGCGATGTACGAGAAGAAACTCGAAGACGAAGGCGTGATGAAGCGACTTCGACCACGTCGCTACCGCGCGACCAGCTTCCTCTCGGAGAGTCGCCCAGTCAACAAAGTCGGGAACGCGGTGATGAACTCCCGCGTCGGCGGGGTCGGAATGAAACTCCTCGGCGGCGTGATGGAGCGGTCGTTCAACTCGCCGTTCGTCCTCGGTATGATTCCGGACACCAAGATGAGCTACGTGACGATACCGGAGCGAATCGGCGAGGTGCTCGGTGAGCCAATCGATGCCGAGAACGATATCGAGCCGCCGGAGCTGGACGACAGAATCGGTGACCTCACCTACAACGTGGGCGACCCACACATCGAGGTGCTTGACGACAGCTTCGAGGCCAGCGGAACTGCTGTCACGGCCTGTCCGGTCAGCGCCAAAGACTTCGGCGGTGGCTGTTACCGTGAGGAGAACGTTCGGACGAACGGAGATGTCAAGCGCAAAGTGAGTCTGGACACGCAACCGTGCATCGAGTGTGGGACCTGTGCAATCGTTGCAGATACCCACTGGGAACACCCGAGCGGCGGCAAAGGCGTCGAGTACAAACAGGGATAGCGAGCAACCGGAGCAATGTCCACGACCGAACAGCGATTCCACAGACGGGTGCACGAACTGTCCGACCAGGTGACAGCGGAGTGTGCCGAGTTTGAGCCACCGACAGACCCGCCAGCGGAGGACCGAGCAATGGAGATCGTCCGCGAGAGCCTCGGTCCGGCGGTATCGCTGTACGTGGAAGCAAAGACGAGCGGACTCAACGTCCACTTTCCTCCCGAGGAGTACCGGGCACTTGAGGAGTCTATCAACGACCTGTTATCGCTTTACTGTGCGTGTTACGGGAAAGACATCGACCCGGATGTCACTATCCGGACCGCAGCGGAGCTACTCATTGATACGCACAACATCAAGGACGTGGCCCAGATTCTCACCGGCGTCCCGGAGCGCTCTTGAGTAGTTTGTGACCGTCTACTCCAGTCGGAGGAACTGACGGTCGTACTCGGGGTCGTCCTCGCGAAGGTGGAGGACGATAAACGACTGTGACGGAAGCGCGACGAGGCGTTTCGGAAGCGAGTGGAGATGGCTGTGATACCCCACTGAGCCCGGCCTCGCTGCGAGGACACTAACCAGGTCGTCTTCGTCGGTGTGTTCGTTGAGATACGGGTGAAGCTTGTTCCAGCCCTGCAGTTCGGTAAATGTGACGGGAAGCTCTGGTTCGACGAGGTCGAACAGCGTCTCGTACTGCTCGGCCCTGCTGTTGATGAGGAGCACCTCGACGTCCGCTTCGACCCGGTCGGCGACCGTTTTGAGGAGGTACAGCCCCTCGAAGAACCCTTCGTGACGGTCGACGCCGTGAGGAACCACGATGAACATCCGCTCTGTCGTATTTATCGGATGGCCGAGTCGGGCAACGAGTGCAGGAATGTTCGTTCGGTCGAGGACCTGGTCGATTACCGTCCCGAACATGCGCTGGGTGAGCGACCGGCCAGCGTCCCAGCCCATTATGAGCATATCCGCCCTGACTTCCAGTGAGCCGCGAACGATACCCGAAGCTGGGTTGTGGTTGATTCGGGTCTCGGTGTCGACCGTAATCTCCGCCTCGTTACCGATTTCCCGGATGTCTTCGAACTCCTCTTCTAGCTCGGCGACTCGTTGTTCGGTATCGTCGCCGGGGCCGAGAACTGTCAGTACGTGAACTGGCTCATCGCGCTGCTCGCCCTTGAACACGAACGCAAACTCCAGCAGCCGTCTCTGTAACTCCGCGTGGTGAGAGAGGGGGAGGATAATTCGTGGGTCGGTCGGCTGTCCGTCGCCTTCTCCGGCCTCCTTCTCCAGTGCGAGCGCGTTACTGGCGCGTGTCGTCAGCCATGGACTGATGACTGCCGTGACGAGCAACATCAACACCACTGCGTTCAACTCAACTTCCCCAAAAAGACCCTCTCTGACGCCGACGAGGGTAACTGCGAGCGCCGCGGCAGCCTGTCCCGTCGAGAGGCCGAACATGACGCCTCGCTCGTTTTTGTTATACCCCTGTATCGAGCCAACCACCCTGACGGCTACCCACTTCGCGAGGAGCATCGCCCCGATGATGAACGCCGCGAGCTGGAGCGTATCGACGCCTTCGAGGATGACGCCGAAGTCGACGAGCATCCCGACGTGCAGGAGGAAAAACGGGATGAACAGAGCGTTACCGACGAACTCGATACGGTTCATGAGCGTTCCGCCTTTCGGGATGAGCCGGTTGAGCGCTATACCAGCGATGAACGCACCGAGAATCGGTTCGATGTTGAGGAGGGCTGCCAGCGAGGCAGCACCGAAGAAAACCGTTGCAACGAACAGAAACTCGAAGTAGCTCTCCTGGGTGAAGTTCTTGAAAAACCAGCGTGCCACAGGCGGGACGAGGAACCATGCCACAAGGAACAACAGCGCGAGCGAGATAGCGATATCCGCTAACAGCAGCGGCGAAACTCCTTCGTCAGCAGCCCCGACGGCCAGTGCGAGAACGACGAGCGCGAGGGTATCGGTAAAAAGAATACCGCCGAAAACGGCCGTCACTGCACGGTTCTGTGTGACGTCGTACTGGTTGACAATTGGATACGCAAGCAGCGTATGCGAGGCGAAGACTGCAGCGAGCAACGCGGCGGCAGGAAGCGAGAAGCCGAAAAGATAGTGTGCACCAGCCATACCCAGACTGAACGGAAGGAAGAAGCTCGTCAGGCCGAACAGCGCAGCACTCCCGGTGTTTTCGAAGAACCCACGCAGGTCGAGTTCGAGACCGACCGTGAACAACAGGTAGATGAGTCCCACGGTCCCGAGCAGTTCGATCGCGTCACCGTGTTCGACTAGGCCAGTTCCGCCCGGACCGAGCACCGCACCCAGTAACACGATACCGACGATACCCGGCTGGCCGAGGCGCTTGATGGCCAGCGGACCAATCAGGAACACAGCGAGGGCAATTGCGAAAACCAGCACCGGCTCATCGAGTGGGAGGTCAGGTAACTCGAAGATGAACGCCATTTCTGGTCCGTCGAAGTCCAGCGAAATCATCAGTGGGTGAATTCACTGCCGAATCAGACCGCTGGTGGAATTAAACCATCGAAAGTGACGGCAATCTGTGCCAGCATGTACCAAATAATTATAACCCGCCGTGTGGTAGCAATCTACATGACAGGAGTCACCAAGCCTCAGTTCACACACGGGGACCGGCGTGATATCTACGATTACGTCGAACGACACGGTGCGATGGAGCCAGAAGCGGTGCGGGAGGCATTAGGTATCGATCCACGACCGTTCGGACACCACGTTGCAATTTTGAAACGTGACCAGGTGCTCGAAGAGGTCAACGGAAAGCTCCGAGTCGCATTCGAAGGAGGGGCAGAAGAAGAGTACAGCACAGAGAAGGTGTCCTTTACCATCCGACAGGCCAGAGAGGAGGACTTGACTGGTCTAGTGGGTGCGATTCGGCAGGCTATCGGTGGGGGCGAGTACGTCCGCGCCGAAACGGTCGCAGACGTTGTCGACAGCGAAGGTGTGCTCCTCAGACACAACGAAATCGAGTCCCGGATCTTCTTCGTCGCCTGTGTCAACGAGGAGGTCGTCGGCTGGGTCCACCTCAAGCACGTCGACCTGGACAAGCTGCGACACACCGCACAGTTCACTGTCGGCGTCCTCGAGGAGTACCGCGGCCACGGTATCGGGAGCCACCTCCTCGAACGTGGTCTCACGTGGGCGGCCAAACAAAACTTCGAGAAGATAGAGAACGCACTTCCTGCAACCAACGAGGAGGCGATAGAGTTCCTCAAATCTCGCGGCTTCGAGGTCGACGCCGTCCGCGAAGACCACTACAAACTCGACGGCGAGTACGTGGACGAAGTGATGATGATGAAGCAGTTGTAACTCGAACTGTTCACGAACCGTCTCTGTTTGCTGCGCCCTCGGGCATGTGGTCGTCTGCACCGGTGAGTGCATCAGCCACGACACCCTCTTGCCTGCCGCGTACGCGGGCATGTCCTGCACAGACAAACTCGTTCTCGGCCCACGGGATGTGTAGCTCGAAGGTAGCTTCGCTTTCACAGCCCTCTTCTGCACACTCCATACACTGGCGTACCAACTGCATCGTCTTAAATGAGGATACTGACGACCATCACCAGCAGTATCACGAGCGCAACCAGCACTTTCACCGCTTTCTGGGCGAACGTTGCGAGAACGACGACAAACGAAGCCACGAGGCTCTCGAGAACGTCGCCCCGACGCAAATATTCGAGAGCGAACACCGTGAGAAACATGCCGGCCACGAGTCCGATAGTGCCCCAGAAGATGAACAGGAGACCACCAACGACTCCGCCGATTGCCGTCGTCACTGGTGAGATGCCGCCTATCTTCGCGGTGATAACCGGGCCGACGATTTTTGATGCGAGTACCAGTAGCCCGAGCAGTGTCAACACGACGAGGACCGTGGTCGATGGTGTCGAGTATCCACTGCCCCACCAGTACAGATACACACCGATGATGGACAGCAGGACACCACCTGGAACCCGCGGGAGCACGGTAGCGACAACGCCGCCGACGAGGAGTGCGAGGACGACCAGTGTGAGAAGTACCATCGGGTCGTGTGGCTGTTCGTCCGCCGGGATGTTAGGGCTTCCGCGCACTCGCGTCTACCCAGTTAGTCGGTCACTCGAACCGAGAGAGTTCCTCGGCGATGTACTCCGGACCGTAGGTCTCGGCCAGCCGTCTCACCACGTCACCGAGCGTTCGCATAGCCGTCGCTCCAGAGTGGTAGTCGAGCGAGTCGGTCACCTCTTCGCGAGAGTGTAACTGGAGTACTCGCTGCACGAGGAGGCGTTCCTCAAGTGACGAAAGCGACGGTCCGGAGCCATCGGCGAGTGAGAGAAACGCGACCCGACGTATCGGGTGTGGGGCAATCTCGAAGATACCGGGGCCAGCCGCAACTGAGGCGATGTGTCGCCACTCCCAGTTGGTCAGTTCGAGGTGGGGAGTCGTTCGCATCGACCCCAAAACTGCTCGAACCACGTCGGGGTCGACGTTCCTGAGAGTGTCGGGGAGCATACTCGGCAGTCGACGCTGGAACCACGCGGCGTGACGCGAGAGCAACTCTTCTCCAGCCGTCGAGACTGGACGGAGCATAATAACCGAGTGTTCGCCACTGCGACGGTTGCGAGTCGTCGAGAGATGCACAGGCGAGAACTCGTTCCGGTTCCAGAACCTGACGAGTTCCGGCGTCCCACCATACCCTGCCCCTAGCCAGTCAGCATCGGCGGCGTGGTCTGCGAGTTCGTCGACCAGCCGTGAACCAACTCCGCGCGACCGTACGTCGCCGTGCGTGGCGATACGCACAACCCGGTAACCAGTCGTCTCCCCTGCAGACTCGTCGCGTAGCTGGCTCGTCAACACGTCAGGAATCATGTTGCCACGAACTCGACTACCCTCGTACATCTCCGCCCGGGTCTCGGGAGCTAATCCACCTTCCCGAGCGAGCAGCGCAACAGAGACGGGAAAGCCATCGTGAAAGAGGCCGTGGACGGAGACGTTCGGCGCGTCGAGCAACCGCATCAGGTCGTTGGGCTCCGTCCGATAGTGAGCTAACACGAGGAGTCCGAACACCTCACGGAGCAGGGATTCGTCGGCCAGCAACTCCTCACTTGACAGAGACCGATACGATACCGACTCCGGTGTCGCCTCGTCGACGACCTCTGCAACTGGTGGCCGAGCATCGAGTGCCAGCGCTCTGAACGACCAGACTTCGACCGGGTCGCCCGGGGCGTACCTGATGGGAGTATGCATCTGGCGTTCGGTCAGGTTGTGGTGACTCTCGATCAGGTGGTCCCGGAATCGCACTGCGAACCCCCGTCCAGTCCCCTCGTACCCATGAGTGGTAGTCACGTACGCGACGCTTGGAACATCGAGCGTCTGGGTCAGCCACCTGACCGGAAGCGCCGCAGCCTCGTCGACGAACAGACAGTCGATCTCGTCTGTGAGTTCGTCTCCTTCGTCCGACGGTACGTACTGAACACGCCCATTGTCCGTTTCGAGAAGGTGGTGATTCCCCTCTCTCTCTATATTCGTGCTGGGTTCGATATCGTCGAGCAACTTCTCCGCGTGGTCGAGAAGCGTTTCGACGTTTCGATACTGTGGTCCCGTAACTGCGATGTCTTTCCCAGCAAGGGCCAGACACCCCGCAGCGAACCCGGCGACAGCGGATTTTCCCCGCCCGCGATTGGCTTCCACGACGACTGCCTGTCCCGGTTCTGTGAGCCGTTCGAGTGTCTGTAGTGTCTCAATCTGGTCCTGTGTCAGACACTGTTCGTACGCCAACTCGGGGAAAAGAGAATCCGCTGGGACGGCCAGCTCCTGGTCGGTGGTCGAAGCAGCGTCCTCGACGAGTCCGTCGCGTTCGACTGTTCCGGTATCCACATCGACCAGCGCAACTCCCCTGTGTTGTCTGAGTGTCTCGACGAGGCGTCTTCGGAAGGTTCCACTCACGTCTGAAACGTCGAACGGCGGAACGGCGAGCGTCTCATCGAAGGCGTCCCGGCGTTCGGCCCACGTTGACAGCGGCGGTGTGAGCAGGACGAAGAGGCCGCCGCCGTCGACGGCTCCGACCAGCTGACCGAGATGGTTCGGCTCACAGCGGTCGTGACAGTCCAGCACGATGACTGTTCGAGTCGTCCCAAGCAACGCGGCCGTTTTGCCATAATCGAGCATCTCACACTGAAAGGACTCGGAGGGCCCGACGTACGTGGTCTCGCTCAGCGGAACGTCGAGTTGGTCAAGTATCTCGGTTGCCCGCTTCCTGGTTTTTTGTTCCGTTCCCGAGAGGACGAGGAGCCGTCGCTGGTTGTCCGCGCGAGCCTCCTCGAGGAGTTGCCGGGCCAGTTCCATCGCGTCGGTGTTCTGTAGCACCCTGATAGTACTTAAACGTCAGATATCGACCGGTAGGCTTTTTCGAGCCTGTCGAGCATGGTCAGGTATGACCGAACGGAGCACCCACGATGCCGTGTCACCGCTGGACGGGCGCTACGCCCGTTACACCGAGCCACTGAGTGAGTACGTCAGTGAGCGTGCGCTCATGCGTGCACGGGTCGAGGTCGAAGTAGAGTATCTCATTGCGCTGGCGGACCTCGATGCCACACCGCTGGAGATAGACGACGGCGAGCGGCGTGAGCTTCGAGACCTCTACGAATCATTCGACGGGGAGAGCGCCTCTATCGTCAAACAGCTCGAAACGACCGGGTACGGCGACTACTCGGCGACGAACCACGACGTGAAAGCCGTCGAGTACTTCATCCGCGACGGGCTCCCTGAAGGGCTGGACTGCGCGCAGTGGATTCACTTTGCGCTCACCAGCGAGGACGTGAACAACCTCGCCCACAGGCTGTTGATTAAACCAGCAGTGCAGGACGTGCTCGTCCCCTCGCTCCAGGAGGTTCGAGATGCACTCACGGCACTGGCCCAGGAGCACCGTGACCTGTCGATGCTCGCGCGGACGCACGGCCAGCCCGCGACGCCAACCACGTTCGGCAAGGAGATGGCGGTTTACGCTTCGCGCCTCGGCAGACAGCTGGGTCGAATCGACGCCGCGGCGGACTCGCTCTCCGGAAAGCTCGCCGGAGCCAGTGGAACGTATGCCGCACACGCTGTCGCCTACCCCGAGGTCGACTGGCGAGCGTTCAGCCGCGAATTCGTTGATGGACTGAGCCTCGACCACGAGCCGCTGACGACACAGGTCAACCCCTGTGACGACCTCGCGGAGCTGTTCGACGCACTCCGTGGCGCGAACAACGTCCTGCTCGACCTCGACGTCGATATTTGGCTGTACATCTCTGACCGATATCTCGGACAACAGGCTGTCGAGGGTGAGACTGGCTCCTCGACGATGCCGCACAAAGTCAACCCCATCGACTTCGAGAACAGCGAAGGAAACCTCTCGAAGGCGAACTCGGACCTGGTGTTTCTCGGCGATTACGTGACGCGGTCTCGCCTCCAGCGCGACCTCTCGGACTCGACTGTCAAGCGGAACATGGGTGGGGCCCTCGCTCATTGTCTGATAGGCTACGAGAAACTCCAGACCGGCCTCGGGAAAGTAACTCCAAACGAACAGGTGATGGCAGACGAACTCGAGGCACGGCCCGAGATTATCGGCGAGGCCGTCCAGACGATACTCCGCCGGGAAGGTCACACCGACGCCTACGAACAGGTGAAAGAGCTCACGCGTGGACAGGACGTAACTCTCGAAGACTTCCACGGCCTGTTCGGAACGCTCGATGTTCCGCCGGACGTCAGAGAGGAGTTGCAGGCACTCACCCCTGCAGGATACACAGGTATCGCCGCGAGCATGGTCGACGATATCGACGAGTAGCAGACAGGTTCCGGGAAAACAAGCGTTATTTCTCCACCCTTTCATTCTTCGGGTATGAAGGTACTCGTGACGGACCCAATTGCCTCTGCAGGTATCGACCTGCTGGAGGAGCACGGCCACGAGGTCGTGAAATCGTATACGCTGACTGACCAGGAGTTACTCGATGCAATCGCCGACGCCCACGCGCTCATCGTGCGCTCGGGGACGGAAGTGACGCGAGAAGTCTTCGAAGCCGCGGACGACTTGCTCATCGTCGGTCGGGCGGGTATCGGCGTGGACAACATTGACCTCGAAGCCGCGACAGACAACGGGGTCATCGTCGCCAACGCACCTGAAGGGAACGTGCGCGCAGCAGCCGAACACACCGTCGCGATGACGTTCGCGGCCGCGCGGTCGATTCCGCAAGCCCACGTCCGTCTCTCCGCCGGCGAGTGGGCGAAAGGCGAGTTCCTCGGAACTGAGGTCAACGACAAAGCCCTCGGCGTCGTCGGCTTCGGCCGGGTCGGCCAGGAGGTCGCAAAGCGACTCGGTAGCCTCGGAATGGATATCGTCGTCTTCGACCCCTACATCAGCGAAGACCGGGCGACACAGTTCGGTGCAGAACTCGTCGACAGTCTGGACGAGTGTCTAGCTCGCGCTGACTTCCTGACGATTCACACGCCGCTGACCGACGAGACGGAGAACATGATCGGAGAATCCGAACTGGCCCAGCTCGAAGGCGGCTACGTCATCAACTGCGCTCGGGGTGGTGTCATCGACGAGCCCGCCCTCGCCGAGGCAGTCGAAGACGGCATCCTCAAAGGTGCTGCAGTTGACGTCTTCGCCGAGGAGCCAGTTTCACCGGACAATCCGCTGCTCGGTGTCGACAACATCATCGTCACGCCACACCTCGGGGCCTCGACTGAAGCGGCACAGGAGAACGTCGCCGTCTCGACCGCCGAACAAATACTCGCCGCCTTCAAGGGGGAGCCAGTGATGAACGCACTCAACGCGCCCTCCGTCGACGAGAGCTCCTACCCGGCAATCGAACCTTACGTCGGTCTGGCCGACACCGCCGGGGAGATTGCCGTCCAACTGCTGGACGGACGAGTCGAAAGAGTAGAAGTGCGCTATGCTGGGGACATCGCAGACGAGGACATCGACCTCGTCACCGCGAGCGCGCTGAAAGGCGTCTTCGAGCCACTGGAGTGGCAGGTAAATTCGGTCAACGCCCCGCGTATCGCCGATCAGCGCGGTATCGAAGTCGTCGAGACGAAGACCCGACAGGCGGAGGACTTCCAGTCACTCGTCACTGTCACTGTCGGAAACAGCGAGGAGAGCGTGAGTGTCTGTGGGACGCTGTTCGCCGGCGAGGACCCGCGTATCGTGCGCATCGACGGCTACCGCGTTGACGCCGTTCCCCATGGTCACATGCTGGTCGCGAGAAACGCTGACGAACCCGGAGTCATCGGATTTATCGGGACAGTCCTTGGCGAAGCGAGCGTAAACATCGCAGGGATGTTCAACGGTCGGGAGACTATCGGTGGTGAGGCGCTCTCGGTGTACAACCTCGACGACGTCGTCTCCGACGAGGTACTGGCGCGACTCAATGAAGACGACCGCATTATCGGAACGAAGTACATCTCGCTCGACAACGGCGATAGCTAGTCCCGACGATGGACAACGGCGGCAGCTAGCCGACGACGACTATTTTCGCGCACAGAGAGCGACAGACAGTTAGTACCGGCTTCGAAAGTGGTGGTATGGACGTACGCAGGACGGAAACTCTCACACCGGCGACACGCCGCGCTATCTTCGAGCGCTCCAGCGGCGTCGAGTCGGTCAGAGACGACGTACGCGAGATTATCGGACGGGTCCAGGAAGAAGGCGATGTCGCTCTCCGAGAGTATGCAAAGGAGTTCGACGGTGTAACTGTAGGGACCATCGACATCACGGACCAGGCAGAACGTGCAGTCGATACGGTTGACGATGACGTTCTGGCGGCAATCGAAACTGCCGCCGAGAACATTCGCGAGTTTCACGAACGCCAGAAGCCCGACGACTGGCGTGAGGACTTCGACGGGCGGGAACTGGGCAGGCGATTCCGACCGCTGTCCTCTGCGGGTGTGTACGCACCCGGCGGAACTGCTTCATACCCCTCCAGCGCGTTGATGGGCATCATTCCGGCGAAGGTGGCAGGGGTGGAACACGTCGCCGTGACGACGCCGCCTGCAGACAACATCTCATCGGCGACCCTCGCCGCGATTCACGTCGCTGGCGCGGACGTCGTCTATCAAATCGGCGGTGCGCAGGCAATCGCAGCACTCGCCTATGGTACTGAGACGGTCACATCGTGTGACGTGGTGGTGGGTCCCGGGAACAGGTGGGTGACCGCAGCAAAGGCCGAAGTACAGGGCGACGTCAGCATCGACTTCCTGGCAGGGCCGAGCGAACTGCTGACCGTCGCCGACGAGACCGCCGACCCGGAGTTCGTCGCATCGGACCTCGTCGCCCAGGCCGAACACGACACGGACGCGGCCGCCGCGGCGGTCACAGCCGACGGAGAGCTTGCCGAGGCTATCGCCGAGGAAGTGGACCGGCAGGCAGACGGAATGTCTCGCGAGGAGGTTATTCGAGACGCCTTCGAGAACGAGGCGAGCGGTGTCTTCCTCGCGCGGTCGATGAGCGAGGCAACGCTGTTCGCAGACGAGTACGCTGCCGAACACCTCTCGCTGATGGTCGAGAACGAGGAGGAACTGCTCGAGCGCATCGACAACGCGGGGTCGGTGTTCCTCGGGCCGTACAGCCCTGTCGCTGCGGGCGATTACGCCAGCGGGCCGAACCACATCCTGCCGACCGGTGGCGAAGCCAGGCGCGTCGGCGGCCTCTCTGTCGAGACCTTCCTGCGCTCCTCGACCGTCCAGCGTCTCACGAAAGAATCACTCGGAGAGATTTCCGACGCAATCACGACGCTCGCCCGCGCCGAAGGGCTCAATGCGCACGCAGAAAGCGTCGAAAAGCGGCGGTAGCGGTCGAACCTCTCAGCTATGTTTTGTCACGTTGCAGGCGGAGCGGCGGGACATTTCGGTAGGTGAGTAGTCGCCATAGCCACTCCAGCGGGCCGTATCGGAAGTACCGGAGCCAGACCATCGACAGCGGAATCTGTATCAGCCAGATGAGGACGACGATGCCGAGTGCCTCTACGCGCGTTACGTGACCGAACAGGCCCAGTCCGTGACCGTAGAATGTCGACGTCGCCAGCACCGTCTGCAGGATGTAGTTGCTGAACGCTGTCCGTCCGACAGCGGCAAACCCACGGGTTACGAACCCCGTCGGCCAGCTTCGGCTAAAGAGCATAATTCCGCCAATATATCCGCCGGCGAGGAGGAGACTCCCCCAGTAGTTGAACTGCTGCCAGAGGAGAATCGAGCCAACCGCCCAGTCGTTCGCCTCGATGTAGACGACGCCCATGAGGATGATAGCGAGTCCGCTCGCAGTGCCAACGACAAGCAGGCGGCGGTAGAACTGGGACGAGCGGTCGTTCGTCAGCACGCCCCACTTGAACAGCGCCATACCGAGGAGCATCGCCCCGCAAACACGCCAGAAGGTGTAGCCGACGAACCCTTCGGTCTGTCGGCTGAACGACGTCGGAACGCGGTGGTCCATCTGTGCCAGCCAGCCGCTCCGGTAGGTCTCAACTTCCGCTCTGAGAACCTCCTCGGCGGGCTGTAACGCGCTCGCAAATTTGGCACTGTCGTTCGACAGCGCTGCCAGTATCTCGATGAGTGAAGGGATGCTCAGGAGGACGACGGCGATGGTCATCAGCGCCTTCGCGGCGTGGTCACGGAAAAAGAAGACGACGAACGCGGTGAGACCGTATGCGACGAGGATGTCACCGTACCACAGAAGATAGGCGTGTGCGAGGCCGAAGATGACGAGCCAGAACGAGCGTCGAAAGAACAGGGAGCGCGGGTCGTTTCCTTTCCTTTCGGCGTTACGTGTGAACAACACGACGCCGCCGCCGAACAGGATTGTAAACAGGGTGATGAACTTCAGCTCTGCGAACAGGTGACCCACAAACCAGGCCCAGTAGTTCGCTCCGGTGAACTCGCCGTAGGCGGTGGGGTTGGCGAGGACAACCTCGGGCATCGAGAACAGTCGGATGTTGATTATCAGGATGCCAAGGAGGGCGAACCCGCGTAGCGCGTCGAGCGCGACAATACGCTCCGAGGGTGCCGTCGGGCCATCCTCAGAACTCATCGGTTGCGCTCCATCAGGACGTCCAAGGTAGGGCTAGTACAAAAACTATTACCACTTCGACGGAGTTGCGGACATGCTCGTTATAAAAAATTGCAGATCGCGTAGTGGGGTACTCGGAAACTCATCTCGGCAAATTTCCTGATGTTACTGGTAGTATGGTCCAGATTGCGACGGGAGGTCCAGATTGCTTGGATTCCGCCTTCACCTGGCTCGCGAAATCGCCCCCGCGTAATGTATATCGAGTACGAGGATACGGTTCGCGATATTTTCCTGTCTCGCCTGTTTGCCCTTTACCACCTCCGTGAAGCGACGATCGGAACAGACTGGACGGTTGAAGATGTTTGGCAGAACTCCGAAAACTCGGTTCACCAGATTCTAGTTTTATTATTAAAGTTGATTGGTTCAATTATAGAACCAAGATGGTTCAATATCCAAACCATATAATTTGATTATCAAACTTCATTGGTTCAAAATTCAATCCTATTCAGCCCAGGATTTGGATTATAGCTCTCGAAGCTCGTAGACGTTCTCTTCGAACCGTTCGTCTCCAATCGTCGTTTCACCGCTGGAAACTCGCTCAAAGCCGAGTTGCCTGTAGAACGCGTTTCCTGGTTTGTTCTCGGCGAGTACCATCGCACGAATCCGCTCGACATCGTAGGTCCGGAGCGCCGCTCTCGCGTCACGTAACAGGTCCCGTCCGATGCCCTGCCTGCGGTGGTCGGGATGGACGTATAGTCGCAAGATGACACCGTCGTCCCCATCGACAATAGCGTGTATGAACCCGACGACAACATCGTCGTCTTTCACGAGAACCAGGGATTTCGGTCTGGCGAGTTCGCCT